>Ga0209648_10000121_pt1 | contig 51851 bp, 37 predicted proteins | sample GraSoi2013_115cm_FD_185830 | JGI IMG/M metagenome (GOLD analysis project Ga0209648, IMG submission 185830) | Grasslands soil microbial communities from the Angelo Coastal Reserve, California, USA - Sample 9_17_2013_115cm (SPAdes) (version 2) | ecosystem: Environmental > Terrestrial > Soil >... | reverse complement strand
GCCATTGGCCCGTTTCGGACGAGAAAATCAGCTTCGAATACAAGTTGAAACGATTTTTGGAAGGCAGTCTTTTGCAGCCGAGCCACGCTCACGCCTATTGGAACGGAACCTTCTTGGACGAGGAAAAACAATCGCTGCTTCGGCAGCCGCTACCCTCGGCTTTTCACCAACTGTTGGCTGAAGTCGACGATCTGCCGAAAAGCGGCGACGATCTGGCGCACTTTCTGTGGTTCGATCAGAATTACTACCTGGCCGACGACATTTTGGTGAAAAGCGACCGCATGAGCATGGCTCATTCGGTCGAAGTGCGGCCGCCGTTCCTCGATCATCGCATCGTGGAGTTCGCGGCAAAGCTGCCAGCGCACCTGAAGATTCGCGGATCGCAGCAGAAGCTTGTCTTGAGCGAACTGCGCAAAGACAAGCTCCCAGCCTCCATCCAGGCCGGCAAGAAAACGGGGTTTGACATTCCGGCGCATGAATGGCTCCGCGGTCCTCTGCGGCCGATGCTTATCGATTCCCTGCGGGACGGAATCGCGGAGTACGGGCAACTTTTTCGTGGGGATGGCGTTGAAAACTTTTTGATACGGCATCTGGAAAGAAAGGCCAACGTCGGGTATCACCTCTGGGGCTTGATGATCCTCTTTCAATGGATGAAACGATGGCGAATCCAAGCGACGTCAAGCTCGACGGCGCAAGCGTTTTTGGAAGTAAAAGCTGGCTCATATACCTGATCGTTGCTCTGGTTGCCGGAACGGTCTACCTGGGTTGCAGCGTGTCGCCGCCGTCGCTGATGGACGACGTGGACGCGGTGCAAGGGCAGATTGCGCGGAACATGCTGACTTCCGGCGATTGGGTGTCTGCCCGCGTCGATGGCGTCCTGTACCTGGAAAAGGCGCCATTGATCTACTGGATCATCGCCATTTTCTACAAAATCTTCGGCGTTTACGACTGGGTCGCGCGCCTTCCGATCGCTCTTTCCGTTATGGCGCTCGCTTGCCTCACTGCGGCTTTTGGCAATTGGGCGTTCGGGAGGCGCGCCGGGCTCTACGCCGGCCTGTGCGTTGCCAGTTGCGTCGGACTCTTTCTATTCACGCGCATATTGATTCCCGACGTGATGCTGACTTTCACGATTGCCTTGGCGATGTGGGCATTTCTGCGCGCGATTGACGAAGAAGAATTGCAACCACGGTTCTGGGCCTTTGTGCTGGCGGCAAGCTTGGGAACCGGGCTGCTGCTGAAGAGCCTAGTGGGACTCGTCTTTCCTGTCGCCGGCGCGCTGATCTATCTTCTTCTGACAAAGCAACTCTTTGTCCTTCGCACCTGGCAGCGGCTCAGACCCATCAGCGGCTTCTTTGTCGCTCTCTTGATCGCAGCGCCCTGGCACATTTTGGCCACGCTTCGTAATCCGCCCTATTTTTCTCTCTCCCTTCATGGCGGGCCGGGCGAATACCACGGCTTTCTCTGGTTCTATTTCATTAACGAGCAGCTGCTTCGTTTTCTGAATTTGCGCTATCCGCGCGACTACAACACGGTGCCGCGACTGTGGTTCTGGCTGTTTCACATCGTCTGGCTTTTTCCTTGGAGCGTTTACTTCCCTGCCGTCGCCCGGCTTTCCTTCAAACCCGTCGAGCGCGCGGGCCGCGCTCGTCTGTTAGCGATCTGCTGGACCGGATTTATCCTCGTGTTCTTCACGTTTTCCACGACGCAGGAGTATTACTCGATGCCCTGCTATCCCGCCCTGGCCTTGCTGCTCGGGTCAGCGATGGCTGAGGGAGGTGATTGGATCCGCCGCGGAACTCGCGTTCTTTGCATAGTTGCCGGCTGCGCGGCTCTCGCGTGCATCACGATTTTTTTTCTGGTGCGAAATGTTCCCGCGCCGGGTGACATCTCTTCCGCGCTCAGCCAGCATCCCGGCGTCTATAGCCTCTCCCTCGGCCACATGATGGATCTCACATTCGATTCGTTCGCGTACCTGCGGCTGCCACTGCTGGTAGCTTCGATAGCCTTCCTGCTCGGAGCAGTGGGAACGTTCCGGTGGCTGGGCCAGCGGACGTTCCTGGCAGCGGCGCTCATGATGGTCCTGTTTTTCCACGCCGCGAGGCTGGCGATGGTCGTATTCGATCCCTTTCTGTCGTCACGCCCACTTGCCGAGGCGCTGTTGAAGTCTCCTGAGGGCAAGCTGATCCTGGACCAGAATCTCTGGGCTCTGTCTTCCATAACGTTTTATGTAAAGCGCGACGTCCTGATCTTGAATGGGCGATATTTCAATATGGAATATGGCTCTTATGCACCCGGCGCTCCGGACATCTTTATTGACGACGCTCGATTCAAGAGGCTTTGGTTCGACTCGCAGCGCTGTTATCTTGTGACCTTTCAGCCGAAGCTCCAGCAATTTAAGGATCTGGTTGGCCCGGAACATCTCGAAATCCTGGCTGCCGGGGGTGGCAAGCTTATTCTTACCAACCATCCGTTAGAGCACACCGGCCAGGTGGAGGGGATACTCGGTTTGTCAGCGGCTTACAAGAACGCGCTTGCAAAGCCGTGGGTATACAGGTAAAAAAAGAAAGTCCAGCCCAGAGCGGTCTTTTGGCCGGCACGCCCGCTTGCCGGCTGCGCATTTGAGGGAGAGTCGTTCACAGTTCGGATTGCCGTAGGAATTTGAAGAGAGACTTACCCTGAGGAGGGTACATGAAGGTTGCTGTGCTCGGTGGTGACGGCTATTGCGGTTGGGCGACAGCTCTCTATTTGTCGCGGAGGGGCCACTCAGTCGCCATCGTCGACAACTTTTTGCGGCGCCTTTGGGACCATGAACTTGGCGCGCAAACGCTGACTCCGATTCGTCCGCTGACGGATCGCGTTCGGGTCTGGCAAAACTTGACCGGCAAGACCATCGAGCTGTTCGTCGGTGATGTCGCCGATTACGACTTTCTCGCTTCCACGTTCAAATCCTTCGAGCCGCAAGCGGTGGTCCATTTCGCGGAACAGCGCTCTGCTCCCTATTCGATGATCGACCGCAAGCACGCCGTCTTCACCCAGGTCAACAACGTCGTCGGTACCCTGAACGTCCTTTTCGCCATCCGCGAATTCCTGCCGGATTGTCACCTCATCAAGCTGGGGACCATGGGCGAGTACGGCACGCCGAACATCGACATCGAAGAGGGCTACATCGCCATCGAACACAACGGCCGCAAGGACGTGGTGCCCTTCCCGAAGCAGCCCGGATCCTTTTATCACCTCTCGAAAGTGCACGACAGCCACAACATGATGTTCGCCTGCAAGATCTGGGGCATTCGCGCCACGGACCTCAATCAGGGGGTCGTTTACGGAACGATGACGGATGAAGCCGCGCTCGATGAAGCGCTCATCAATCGCTTCGACTACGACGATGTCTTCGGCACCGTTCTCAACCGTTTCTGCGTACAGGCGGCCATTGGCCAGCCGCTCACGGTGTACGGTAAGGGTGGTCAGACGCGTGGCTTCCTCGACATTCGGGACACCGTCCGATGTATCGAGATTGCCTGTCATAACCCCGCAGCAAAAGGCGAGTGCCGCGTTTACAACCAGTTCACCGAGCAGTTCTCCGTTTTGGACCTGGCCCACATGGTGGAATCCGCCGCGAAAAAACTTGGCGTGACGGTTGAAATCGATCACATTCCCGATCCTCGCGTCGAGGCCGAGCAACACTATTACAATGCAAAGCACTCGAAGCTCATCGACCTTGGCTTGCAGCCGCACCATCTTTCGAATTCGCTGCTCGATTCGCTCATGAACATCGCGATGAAGTACCGCGATCGAGTGGATGCTTCGCTAATGCTGCCGCAGGTCAATTGGCGCGAGCCCAAGAACGATCGCCGCATGCAGATGAACATGCCGGCAAAGTCTTCGACTGCGGAACTGGGTGTGGAACATGCCATGTCCTATGAGGCCAAAGCCAAGAAGGCCTAGATCCCTTGACGGGCACCGGCAGGCAGTTGCGAAATCGCTTGCAGATTCCTGAAAATTATCAGTGGTAAACCATAGCCCGAACGATGCACCCGGCCCGCGGTACGGGCGTTCTCTGGTTTTGGCCGTTCTGGCGGCCTTCGTGGTTCGCCTGATTGTCGTGGCCTTCGTGTATCGAGGCTTTCTGGATCCCGGACGCGATCACTGGGAGTTTGGCTTTGAAGTGGGAATGATCGCGCGTTCCATAGCCACAGGGCATGGATTTGGAAATCCATTCTGGGAAGAAACTGGACCGACGGCCTTGCTCACCCCGGTCTTTCCCTATTTTCTTACTGGCATTTTCATAATCTTCGGAATCAAGACCAAGGCCGCGGCGGTTGCGATGCTGGCGTTCAACAGCCTCTTTTCAGCACTCACCTGTCTGCCAATCTTTTTTGTAGCCAAGAAGACCCTGGGATTTCGAGAAGCGAAATGGGCCGCCTGGACTTGGGCATTTTTTCCTTACGCGGTCTATTTCTCAGCCGACTCGATGTGGTATCACTGCTTCCTTGCTCTGCTGCTTACCCTGCTGGTTCTAATTGCGTTGCACTTGGAAAGCGCAACGCGCCTTTGGGCCTGGGCCGCTTTTGGGGTCCTGGCGGGGCTAACTACGTTAACCACTCCCGTAGTTCTAGCGGTCCTGCCGTTTCTGATTGGATGGGCATGCTACCGGCTTCGGCAACGGGCGAGGAACTGGAGTGTTCCAGCTGGCACCGCCGCGCTCGCCTTGTTCGCCACCATTGCACCTTGGCTGATTCGCAACTATCAAACATTCCATAGACCCGTATTTTTGAAAGACAATTTCTGGATGGAGATCTGCGTAGGAAACGCTGGCAATAACCTGCACTGGTGGAACGGGGCCGTCATCCCCCCGGGAAGCGCCGCAGAGTTGGCGGAATTCCAAAGGGTTGGAGAGCTAGCTTACCTGCAGGAGAAGCGGTCCCAAGCACTCAGCTTCATTGAAACTCATCCGGGAATTTACGTGTGGCGTTGCGTTCGCCGGATCGTTTTCATGTGGACCGGGTTCTGGAGTTTTCAATCCGAGTATCTTCGCGAAGAGCCATTCGATCCCGCAAACATTTTTTTCTGTACATTGTTCACATTGCTCGCGGTGGCCGGGCTGCGGAAAGCATTTCGCAACAGACGAGATATGGCCATTCTCTATGCATTCATTCTGGGCACGTTCCCGATCATCTTCTATCTTACTCATCCGGATCTGGCTTATCGGCATCCGATCGACCCTGAAATCGTAATCCTGGGCGTGTACGCAATCGTGTCGCGCCGGCCCAAATCCGCGATGTCACCTTAATGGTGTGTCCCACAATTCTCCCGCAATTTCGTGATCCAAGCGAGCGAGGCCCTTCGAGTACGCCCATGGTTAACAAGCCGCGGCCTTAACACGCGTTGATTGACGCGAATGTATAGCAGCTGTTTCCTGTGCGCGACACTAGAACACAAGAACCGGGATTCGGCCACTACGGGCTCCTGCAACGATGAGTTCGATTCTTATTACGAGGAATGCTGAGCAGGATTCTGCACGACGGGCACAAGCATTCCTTCGCGGATCCTGTAATCGACGTTTCGCCAACGAATGCTGTTGCGTCCAAAGGTCAGCAGCCAGATCACGAACGCCGTTGCGTCCCACACGACGATGAGCGGCATCTTCTTCCAAAGTCCGCTCTGCTTCAGTCCCCAGACGCCGACCAGCCACGTGATCGCCACGCGGAACCCCAAATAGGCGCCGACATACCAGAGGCCAATTCCTGCTGGATGAGTCAGCGCCACAGTCAGACACCAAGGCAAACCCTGTGTGAAGACGAGCCCCAAGTGGCCCCACGGGCGCATGTGGCGCATCACGGTCATCCAGCGAAGCCGCTTGATAAAAAGATCCTTCAGTGAGTCGTAGTCTGGAACGGTCTGAACGGCGTACGGGAGCAACTCGACTTCAAAGCCCTGTTCCGCGATCAAGCGGCCGACGAGGAGGTCGTCCGCGGGGCGGTTTTCGATAGCCTCGTAGCCTCCAAACGCGGCCAGGCGGGAGCGCGTCGTGACGATCGTCTGCCCCAGGGCGAACTTGATTCCATCCAGTTGCCGCGCCACCAGGATGCCGGGGTAAAAATCCGATATGATGCCGATGGACTGGAGATGCTGAGTGAAATTTTTGTCGTGCGCGGAGACGTACAGGCAGGTCACTCCGCCCACTTTCGGGTCGCGCAGCGGGGCCACCACGGTTCGCAAATAGTTTGGATCGACCCGAACGTCGCTGTCGTTGATTACTAGAACTTCGTTGCGAGCTTCCTTCACCAACCTAACCAGCTTCGCTACTTTGTCGTTGATGGCCGTGCGCCCCGAGCCATAGAGGATTCGAATCTCGCGTTCGGGAAAATCGCGCATCAGCTTCTGAAGAACAGGCACTGAAGCGTCGTTTTCATCACCGACGCAGAAAATCAGCTCATAATCGGGGTAGTCCTGCCGGCAATAGCTGGCAAAATTCTCGTAGGCTTCGGGATCCAGGCCCCGGACCGGCTTCAAGTTGCTCACTGGCGGCGTAAAATCCAGGTTCTTCGACGTACCATTTTTCGAGTGGCGGAAAAAAAACTGGGAACTATACAGGACGAGCAAGTAGTAGATGAAGGGTGCGGCAGCCAGGGCAAGAAATAGGTAATCAGCAGATCTCGAAATCATTGCGCCTCGCGTACTAGGATTGTGCCACGCCGTTCCTTCGATAGTAAGGCGCGCCCTTCAGGACCAGTTCTCTTGAAAAAGCATAGCAAAAAACGAGCCATTTCGCTGCCTGCGGCTTTGGTCTCGACGAATAATCCTGTAAGATTATTTTAGAATGATCCATGAAACGTTAATTCCGTTGCGGGCTTCTTCACTGCTGGATGCACAGTGGCATCCATTCGAAAACCCGGCGGGGACAGATTCAGCCGCGGGGCGTGCGCTTACGACACGCAGCCCAAGAGGAGAAGCAGACACCATATGAAAGATTCTCCAGGGCTGCACCTGAAGACTTACACTTTTGTTCTGTTCATCGTCTTATTTGCCCCCCTCGGCAACGTCCTGCTCAGTAAGGGCATGAAGGGGATGGGCTCGGCCAAAGACTGGGCGCCGGGCGATCTTTTTCATATTCTTTTCCGCATCATCAGTTCAGGCTACATCTGGATGGGGATCGCCTGCTTGCTCACCTTCTTTGTCGCCTACATGCTCGTACTTACTTGGGCGGATTACAGCTACGTTCAGCCGGCCTCGTCATTTGCTTACGCGGTGGTGGCCACGCTGGGGTATTTCCTTTTGGGAGAGGCGGTGCCTCCGCTGCGCTGGATCGGGATATTCGTGATCGGCGTCGGAGTCTTTATTGTCGGGCACACGCATCCGCGAACCACGGAGAAGGCGTGAACGTGCTCGAGATTTTCTTAGTGTTTATCATTGTTGCCGCAGGTACCGGCGGGGAGTTGTGCATTTCCCGCGCCATGAAGGTCGTGGGCGAGGTTCACGACTTCCGTCCGGAGGCGCTGGTTCGCTTTGTTTTGCGTGCGATTCGCGTTGCTTGGATGTGGATTGGTATTGCGATGATGACGCTGGCCTTCTTCTCGCTCTTGGCGATGCTTTCCATCGAGAACGTGAGTTTCGTCGTTCCCGTGACGGCCTTAAGCTATGCCGCCGGAGCCTTTGGCGCAATGATGTTTTTGCACGAGCGCATCAGCCGGCAGCGCTGGCTGGGCGTTTTCATAGTTTGTGTCGGAGTAACTCTCGTCTGGCTCAGCAGACGCTAGGCCCGGCGCTTAATTTCCTGCCTTCATGGTTTCTCCGGATCCACCTGCGTAGCCGTTCCGATCTTGATGGTGGAACCGAACCGCTTGTAGTTCGTGTATCGAACCGAAACCCGAATACGCACGTCCGGACCGGTCTTGAAGTGCAGTATGTCGTCGGCTCGCGTATAAGTCGGGAACCAGAAGTGGCCTTCGATATTCTCCCGAAAGGTCTCGAAGGTTGGGAAGGCTTGATCTTCCTTTTTTTTCAGCAAGCCTGTTGCTTTTCCCCTGGTTTTGACAATCTGCAGGTCCTTGTCGTCCACCCAGACGCGGCCCTGAAAATAGCGCTGGCCTTTCTCAAATTTTAGCGGAGCAATGTCAAAAACATACGTCCTCAGCTCGTCGACCTGCTCCCGGCCCAGGTACTTGACGTCATACTTGGGCAATTCGTCGGGGGTCAGCACAAGCGGCCACACTTTCTCAATGTCATCGAAATCTTGCTGCGACATGGAAATACGGCTGAGCGTCGAAACTGGAGCATAGACATCTTTTTGGTAGCGCTTCCCAGCCGGCGTAAAGAGAATGTCACTGGTCAGGCGGTACTCCCCGTCCGGATGGCCGTCGTCGTCGATTGTCTGCATAATAACGAATTGGGTGTAGGTGAAATTCTCGCGTTCCTTGCGGAACTCATCTTCGCTCTGAGTGAATTTCTGAATAATCCGCTCCACCGGTATCGCGGGTGGCTCACTGGTGATGTGCGAAGAGCCTTCTTGCGTGCCGGAATCTCTCCTGGGAGCCGCCGGTGGCGCGCTCATAGGAGCGACAGTGCCGGGCGGCGGCGGTGGCAACGGCCCTTGTTGCTGCCCGGCCATCGCCAGCGCAAGTGCGGCACACGCAAGCATCAAAAGCGCCCGCAATCCCGTCTTCTTGTGTTTCTTCTCGGCCATTCCGAAAATGATTCCACTCATTCGCTCGGCGCTCCTTACTTTCGTCTAGCCTCTAATGTACTTGAAGATTTGATGCACCGAACACTGGTTTCGTACCCCACACCTGGCGTGCAACAGATAACTCTACGGCTCAACGCCCTTCCCCCGCAATTCCTCAGAGACACGCTGTTCGATAATCTCCTGAGCGACGGAATTCAAAGCAGCATCATCTTCGCGCGAAATCCGATACTTCGGTGACGGGCACGGATCTGGCTGGTGGTCTGCGGGGCTCTGCAAGGCAGGTGGTCGGAGGAGGCGGGCGGACACATATCTGGTACTTAGAAAGGCGAAGCGCCAGATGGTCGGGCCCGTCCGAAGGTGGGACGGGCAATCCCATTTCCGGTCGATAGAGATAGATATTCGTGAAAGAATTCCTTCTAAGCCATTGAAAATAAATAGGCTTAACAGAGGGAACCTGGGGCAGGAGAGTTGCGTTCAAGAAGGTGACAACCGATATGGACATCCAACGACCATCAAATGCTCGCGCCAAGAAAATCCGACGGATCGCCTATGGTACCGTAACGCTTCTCCTCCTCGGAGGAGTAACCTACGGACTCACAAAGCTGCGGCCAGCCGCGCCCAGTGTGGACCGGGCCACGATCTGGCCGGATGAAGTGAAGCGCGGCCCCATGCTGCGGGAAGTTCGTGGGCTGGGGACGCTTGTTCCCGAAGATATCCGGTGGATTCCCGCGCAGACAGATTCGCGGGTGGATCGCTGGGTACTGCGTCCAGGGGCCATCGTCAAGCCAAATTCCATCATCATGGAACTGAGTGACCCGACCTTGCAGCGAGACGCGCTTGACGCGGAGTACCTGCTGAAGGGCGCGGAAGCGGACTATGCGAACCTGCAGGTGCAGGTCAATAGCGAACTGATGAATCAGAAGGCGGCGGAAGCGGCGGTTCGCAGCGATTACGAGCAGTCGAAAATCCAGCATGAAGTGGATGACAAGCTGTATCAGCAAGGTATCTATTCGGATGTGACTGCAAAGCTTTCCAAAGTAAAGATGGAGCAGCTGGCGATCCGCGTACAACTGGAGGGTGAGCGGACGAGAATCGCCGGTGATTCCGCGAAAGCGCGGCTGGCCGCCCAGCAGGCAAAAATCAATCAACAGAAAGCCCTGTATCAACTGAAAAAAAGTCAGTTGGATGCGCTGCACGTTCGCGCGGGAATCGATGGGGTATTGCAACTTGTGCCGGTGGAGGTCGGCCAGCATGTGACACCTGGCACAAACCTGGCGCGCGTGGCGGACCCCAAGAAGCTGAAAGCAGAGATCAAGATCGCCGAGACGCAGGCGAAAGACATTACGATTGGGCAAAAGGCCACGATTGACACACGGAACGGAGTGGTGAACGGGCACGTTTCGCGGATCGATCCGTCCGTCGTGAACGGCACTGTGACGGTGGATGTGGCGATCACTGATCCCCTGCCGCAGGGGGCGAGGCCGGACTTGAGTGTTGACGGAACCGTGGAGCTGGAGAATTTGAAAGACGTGCTTTATGTAGGCCGGCCGGTGCACGGGCAGGCGGACAGCACGATCGGAATTTTCAAGATTATTGATGACGGATCGGAAGCGGTACGCGTCAATGTTAAGTTGGGGCGGAGCTCAGTGAACACGATCGAAATTTTGCAGGGGTTGAAGGTCGGAGACAAAGTGATCCTCTCCGACATGTCCGCCTGGGACAATTTCGACCGGGTGCGGCTGAAGTAAGTAGAGCAGCGCAGGGGGATTGAAGATGCAGACGCTCTTGCAGGACGTACGCTACGGCCTGCGGATGCTGGCGAAGAATCCGGGATTTACCTTCATTGCCATTCTTACCCTTGCGCTGGGCATCGGGGCGAACACGGCGATCTTTTCTATTTTGAACCAAGTGATGTTGCGGCGGCTTCCGGTTCGTCATCCGGAAGAGCTGGTGGTGCTGAAGTCGCCAGGCCCCAAACGTGGGCACGTCTGGGACGATGGCGACGACTCGGAGATTTTTTCCTACCCGCTCTACAAAGGCCTAGCGAAAAACACGGCAGTTTTCGATGGGGTCATCGCCCGGTTTCCCTTTGCCGCGAGCATCGCGAGCCACGGGCAAACTGATCGCGGCTCCGGCGAACTAGTCACTGGGAATTACTTTGATGTGCTTGGAGTGCGTCCAGCGCTGGGCCGGGTGCTGTCGCCCGCCGATGACGATGTTCAAGGAGCCCACCCGGTACTGGTGCTGAGCCACGCCTACTGGATACGGCATTTCGCGGGCGATGCGGGCGTGTTGAATCAAACCATCCTTGTAAATAACTCCGAAATGACCATCGTGGGCGTAGCGCAGACTGGATTCACGTGCATCCAGGTGGGGCAAGCGCCTGACATTTTTGTGCCGATGACGATGAAGGGCCAGATGACGCCGATCCGCAATGGATTGGACGACTGGAATGATTCATTTCTAGCAGTACTGGCGCGAAGGAAACCCGGGGTATCGGTCGAACAGGCTCAGGCGGGGATCAACGTTGACTACCCACGGCTGCTCGAGCAGCAAGCTGCAAACCTTCACTTTCGCGAAGGGGGAAAGGACAGCCAGGAATTTCTAAGCAAAAAGATTGTGTTGTATCCCGGGGCGCAGGGCAGGACTGTTGTGCAGCGAGATTCTGGTCCTGCGCTGATGGCACTGTTTGCCATGGTCGGAATGGTTTTGCTGATTGCGTGCACGAACGTAGCGAATCTATTGATCGCCAAGGCAGCGGCGAGGCAACGCGAGTTCGCCATTCGAACGGCGTTGGGGGCCACGCGGGGCAGGATGATGCGGCAGTTAATGGTGGAGAGCTTCCTGTGCGCGCTGGGAGGGGGTGGCTTGGGGCTGGTTTTGGGCGTCTGGCTGATGAACGTTTTGACCCAAGCCGTCGTTTCTGAAGTTGGGGTGCAGGGGCTCACTTCAAAGATGGACGGGAGCATCTTGGGATTTGCGGCGGCGGCGACAGTGGCATCGGCGATTCTCTTTGGCCTGATCCCTGCCTGGCGCGTAGCAAGGAGCGGCGTTTCGCAGATGCTGAAGGAGCAGGGTTCCAATGCATCCGCCGGGCTGGGGCACGTGCGCTTCCGCAAAGTTCTTGTGGCAGGGCAGGTGGCGTTTACGTTGTTGCTGCTGGTTGGATCGGCGCTGTTTGCCAAAACGTTGTGGAACCTGAGGCAGCAGAATCTGGGGCTAAGCACGGAGAACTTGATCACGTTTTCGATTGCGCCGGAATTGAGCGGCTATAACGAAGCGAAGACAGTGATCCTCATCGATCAACTCCGAGAAAGACTCTCCGGTCTGCCGGGAGTGCTGAGAGTCGGGTCGGCGCAGATTCCCGTGCTGACCGGCAGCAACATGGGCGCAAACATTACAGTGGAGGGCCGTCAAAACCTGGACACCGATGACCGGCACGTGAATTTTGACGCGGTGAGCCCGAACTTTTTTTCGACGATGCGGATCCCGCTGGTATCGGGGCGGGAATTTAACAACAGGGACGCAGGAACAAGCACCAAAGTCGCGGTCATCAATGAGGCCATGGTGAAAGAGTTTTTCGCAAAGAGAGATCCGATCGGAGTACGATTCGCGCTGGGAGCCGGAAATGAAACCAAGCCAGATATCTTGATTGTCGGTGTGGTGAAGAACACCAGGGAAAATCATGTACGCGCTGCGGACCGGCCGTTTTTTTATCTGCCGTACGCGCAATTTGGAAAACTCAACGGGATGAGTTTCTATGTGCGGACCCAGCAGGATTCGACGCTGCTTGCGAACGCCATGCACGAGACGGTGCGGGAGGCAGACGCGAATCTTCCGGTTTACGATTTGAAGACGGTTCAGCGCGTCGTGGACGCAGATTTATTTGCAGAACGCGTGATCGCGGGACTTTCAGCGGCATTCGGCGGGTTGGCGGCGTTGCTGGCAGCGCTGGGAATATACGGCGTGCTGGCGTATCTGGTGGTGCAGCGGACGCGAGAGATCGGCATCCGCGTGGCTTTAGGTGCGGCTACGAGTCAAGTACGCGCGCTGGTGTTCAAAGAAGTTGGCGGGATGTTGATTGCCGGGACGGTGATTGGATTGCCGCTGGCGTATGGGCTTGCGCGGCTGAGCGAGTCGCTGCTGTACGGGGTGCACGCGGGAGACGTTCCGGTGTATGTGGCATCGCTAGGAGTCATCTGCTTGATGGCCTTCGCAGCGTGCTACATCCCATCGCGGCGAGCAACGCGGATCGATCCCATCGTGGCGCTGCGCTACGAATAGCCGCGACCCAGATTTTGTTTTGTGAGCAAGAGAAGCGGGTGCAGGTAAAACCAATTTTCGAGTTCGAAACCGAGATGGAGAGCAAATGACCGACGCGAACGCAACACTGATCAAGATGGAAGGCGTGAAGAAAGTGTTTTATACGGATGAGGTCGAGACGCACGCTTTGTCTGAAATTCACCTAGAGATCAAGAAGGGGCAATACATCTCGATCGCCGGGCCTTCCGGCTGCGGCAAATCTACACTCCTCTCCATACTCGGGCTTCTCGATTCACCAACGGGCGGCGAATATCAGCTGAACGGGCAGCCGGTGGCGAATCTCACGATCAGCGAGCGCACGCGGATCCGCAACCGCGAGATTGGATTTATTTTCCAGGCGTTCAACCTGATCGGCGACCTGACTGTGTATGAAAACGTCGAGCTGCCATTGACGTATCGCGGCACCAGCGCCGCGGAGAGAAAGCAAAAAGTTCAACACGCGCTCGAACGCGTCGGTATGGCTCACCGGCTACGCCACTACCCCTCGCAACTCTCCGGCGGTCAGCAGCAGCGCGTAGCCGTGGCACGCGCATTGGTCGGCGATCCGCTGATTCTGATGGCTGACGAGCCCACCGGCAACCTCGATTCAAAGAACGGCGAAGCGGTCATGGAATTGCTACGCGATTTGCATCGCAACGGTGCGACCGTTTGCATGGTTACACACGACCAGCGCTACGCGAATTTCGCCGAGCGCACCATCCATCTGTTCGACGGCCGCATCGTCGAGGAAACGCAGGAAGCTCGCGTTGGAGCGTAACGCCGGAAGGCGAAGTGTAGGCGCGATCTGGCAGAACGTCTGCTGCGGCGCATACATGCTTTGGAATCGTCACCTTGCAACGTTCGTTTATCCCGCGCCGCTGAGGCTGGCGGGCGCGGCCACATTGGCCTCCTACCTTCCGGCGCGCCGTGCGCGTAGATCCGATCACTGCCTTGCGATACGCCTAGCATGCAATTTGTGTCAGCAGAACATGCGCTAAGATAGACACGAGATTCAGCTTTCGAACCGCGAGGAGCCAATGTGGAATCTTTGATTCAACTGCGAAGCCTGGAAAAAGTTGTCGATGCCGGTCCGAATAAATTTTATCTGTTGCGCAGAATCAATTTGGAGATTCAACCCGGCGAATTTGTCACCATCATGGGCCCTTCCGGCGCCGGAAAGTCCACGCTGCTGAGCATCATCGGAATGCTGGATGGCGCATGGACGGGGGACTATTACTTCCTCGGCGAGGCAGTCCACAAGCTCAACGTCAAGAAGCGCAATGAGCTGCATAAGGCGAACATCGGATTCGTGTTTCAGAGCTATCACCTGATCGACAATTTGACGGTTTTCGAAAATTTGGAAGTCCCTCTCTCGTACAAGAACGTGCCGCACAAAGAGCGCGTCAGTCTGGTTTGCGATGCCCTCGATCGTTTCCACATCGTCGGCAAGAAAGACCTATTCCCCAACCAGCTTTCCGGCGGCCAGCAGCAACTTGTCGGCGTGGCCCGCGCGGTGATTCTGAGCCCGAAGCTGATCCTCGCCGATGAGCCGACCGGGAACCTCCATTCCGCGCAAGGCGAAGAGATCATGCAGCTCTTCAAGAAACTGAATGACACCGGCACGACAATCATCCAGGTCACGCACTCCGAAAGAAATGCCGCCTATGGGAGTCGGATTATTCAACTGAAGGACGGGTGGGTTGTGGGCGACAACGCGACGGCCGGAGCACGAGTGGGCGCGGCACAACCCGCATGAGCAGGTGATTACCGGTTGCAAGGCAGCGCCTCGATTGCTACTCATCGTGTCTGAAAAACGGCAGTAGTATAAACTTCGCAATAGATTCGAATGAAGACCACTAACCCGCACCATTATCGAGTTCTTTTGGCTGACGACCAGGGGGACATCCGGGATGCCCTGCGCTTGCTCTTAAAGCGAGAAGGCTACGAAACGCAGGGGGTAGCCTCTCCGGCGGAGGCCCTGAGCGCCATCGAGTCGCGGGAATTTGACGCGGTGATGATGGACCTCAATTACGCGCGAGACACCACGTCCGGCCAGGAGGGGCTCGACCTGCTCACGCGCATTCAAATGCTCGACAGCACGTTGCCGGTAATCGTCATGACCGCCTGGAGCAGCATCGAAGTGGCCGTGGAGGCGATGCGGCGCGGCGCACGCGACTTTGTTCAGAAGCCTTGGGAAAACACGCGCTTGCTTGCCATTCTGCGCACGCAAATTGATTTGCGCCAGGCTCTGAGACAGGCATCGCGGCTTGAGGCCGAAAACCGCATCCTGCGCGCCGAATCGCGACCGACATTTCTGGCGAAATCTCCAGCGATGGCGCCGGTGCTGGAATTGATTGGGCAAATCGGGCCCTCGGATGCCAACGTTTTAATCACCGGAGAACACGGGACGGGCAAGGAAGTTGTCGCGCGAACCCTGCATGCCTTGTCGGCGCGCTCGACGAAGCCAATGGTGACCGTCAATGCGGGCGGGCTTTCTGAAGGTGTTTTCGAAAGCGAGCTCTTCGGACATGTGAAAGGAGCCTTTACCGACGCGCGCGCTGACCGCGTCGGACGATTCGAACTCGCGGATGGAAGCACGTTGTTTCTGGATGAAATCGCCAATGTCCCGCTCAACCTGCAGGCAAAACTTTTGCGCGTTCTGGAAACGGGGGATCTCGAGCGCGTGGGCTCCTCCACCACTCGTCGCGTCAACGTGAGGGTGCTCGCGGCTACCAATGCTGACGTGAATGCCGAGGCCGCTGCGGGCCGCTTCCGTCAAGACCTACTCTTTCGCCTGAATACCATCGAGATCCACATCCCGCCGCTGAGAGACCGCCGCGAGGATGTCGATCTGCTTGCGCACCATTTTCTCCATGGTTACGCGCAGCGCTACCGCAAAAGCATTTCCGGTTTCGACACGGCCGCCATCAAGGCTCTCCATGAGCATGCCTGGCCGGGCAACGTTCGCGAACTCGATCATGCGGTGGAACGCGGCGTGCTACTCTCGCCCGGCCCTTCTATACGCGCGGCAGACCTCGGTTTGCGCGCGCAGGCCGCTGGCGGCGCGGCCAAGCTGGAGGAGATGAGCCTCTATGAAGTTGAGCGTTATCTCATCCAGCGCACGCTCTCTCGCCACGAAGGAAATGTCAGCCAGGCAGCCAAGGCTCTGGGATTGAGCCGCAGCGCCATGTATCGTCGTCTACAAAAACATGGACTGGAATGACGCGACTGACTTATGAGCGCCGCCTCCAGCTCCTCGCGCTAGCGGCGGGTTTCCCGGGTTCGCTAATCGCCATGATTCTCTTGTGGCAGGGAAATTATTCTTCCGGCGCAGTCTGGACACTTGCCTTCCTCATCTTTTCTCTCTGGCTGGGTTTCGCTTTCTCCCTGCGGCATCGCGTTGTTTTTTCGCTGCAAACACTTTCGAATCTTCTGGCCGCCCTGCGTGAAGAAGACTTTTCGATGCGTGCACGCGGGGCGCGAGGCGACGACGCCATGGGTGAAGTGATGATGGAAGTCAACGCCCTCGGTGAAACGCTGCGGCAACAGCGCCTGGGCGCGCTAGAAGCCACGGCCCTCCTTCGGACCGTGATGGAGGAGATTGACCTCGCCATCTTTACCTTTGACAACAACACTAAGCTGCGGCTCGTCAATCGCTCTGGCGAACGCTTGCTGGGCCGTCCTGAAGAGCGCCTCTTGGGATTTACCGCGGAAGAACTGGGACTCAATGCTTGCCTGGAAGGCGAAGCTGCGCGAACGATGGAGCTGGCCTTTCCCGGAGGTTCCGGGCGTTGGGGGCTGCGTCGCGGAACGTTTCGCCAGGGCGGCTTGCCTCATCACCTCGTGGTTCTAAGCGACCTGAGCCGCGCGCTCCGTGACGAAGAGCGCAAAGCGTGGCAGCGGCTCATTCGCGTGCTTGGGCATGAATTGAACAACTCGCTCGCTCCCATTCAGTCCGTCGCCCAAGGTTTGGAGAGTGGGCTCCTGAGCGCCTCCAAGTCCTCTGAGTTGCAAAACGAAGCGTCGGCTTCGATTCTGGATGACCTCCGGCAGGGCCTCGGCATCATTCGCTCTCGCACGGAGGCGCTTGGGCGCTTCATGGCCGCTTATGCGCAACTTGCGCGGTTGCCGCAGCCGAAGTTGTCGCCTCTAAATGTACCGGAATGGATTTGCCGGACGATAAAACTCGAGACTCGCGTGAAGGTGAGCCTTTCCAAAGGTCCCGAAGTGGTCGTTTCCGCCGACGCCGACCAACTGGAACAGTTGCTGATCAACCTGGTGCGCAATGCCGCGGATGCGACGCTCGAAACCGGTGGCTCCGTTCAAGTGGGCTGGTCGCGACACGGCGCACAACTCGACGTCTGGGTTGTCGACGAAGGTCTCGGACTTCCCAATACGTCGAACCTGTTCGTTCCCTTTTTTACAACCAAGCCGGGCGGCTCCGGGATTGGTTTGGTTCTTAGCCGCCAGATCGCCGAAGCTCACGGCGGTGAGCTAACTTTAAGGAACCGCTCCGACGCCCGCGGCTGTGAAGCCCGTCTTCGCCTGCCGATTTAGGCGCCATTTCCCTTCGAGAGGCGAGGAAAATTGCAGTAACCTGCGCCCTAGTATTACCATTTTATTATTAAAGTTGTGTGATTAAAAGGTTTCGATCCAACAAATCCACCGATCTCATGGAAACGACATGCTGGTAGGTGGCGCGCCAGGAGGGATTCGAACCCCCGACCCTTAGCTCCGGAGGCTAATGCTCTATCCATCTGAGCTACTGGCGCGCAGTCGTCGCTCCTCGATTCTTGCAGAGGCGCAACACGCGGGAACTTCAAGGGACATTATCATTCTATCCGGTATGTTTCGCCGACGCTAGCGCTGCTTCTCAAACGGCTGGCCAGTTCATCCCTTCGCCCGGGACCGGATCTCCCTGGCTAGTTTTTCGATTTCATCTGTCTTTCGCAGCATGGCAATCGAAAGCACGTGGACCGAATCCGTTTTTTCCACTTCGGCCTTCAATTCGGTCGCGAGATCGTAAAGCCTCTCGACGCTTTTCTTAATTTCCTTTTGGTTTGCCTCGAGGGCCGGTTTGGGATCGAACTTCGGCGCATTCGAATCGTCTTCCTTCTGTTGTTGAGGGTTTCGCGGGTGCTGGCCGCGAACCTGCGAGCTGGGTATGAGAGCAAAGATCCCAACCGGCAAACCGACTGCAACAGCAGTTGTCAAAAACTTGCGTCTTGATTCCATGGCCAGAAACCCCTCTTGGTCCCGCCCGATCGCTGTCAGCACAGGAGCATACTTCCTTGAGCCACTTGCAATGTTATACTCCCCTCTCATCTAAATCATGCCTAGTTCCTTCCATCGCTTGTTGGAATTAACGCTTCCCGACGCGCTTCGTCTTCTTGGGATTCTAGTCATCGCCCTGGTGCTGAACCGGCTTCTCCGCGCGGTAACGAATCTGGTGATCAAGAAGGCGTCGGCGCCGAGCCGTCCGGCGCAATTGCGCGAACAGCAGACGCGCACGCTGGCGGAAGTTCTTTATAGTACAGGCAGCAAGGTTGTTTGGGCGGTGGCTCTTCTGACCGCCGTGGGAGTATTCCACATCAACATCGTGCCGGCGGTGACTCTTGCAGGTCTTGCCAGCCTCGCGGTGGGCTTTGGAGCGCAAACTCTCGTTCGAGATGTGATCACGGGCTTTTACATCGTGCTCGAGGACCAATACGTCGTTGGCGACACCATCCAAATCGGTGATTACGCCGGACGTGTAGAGCATCTCACATTGCGACGCACGGTGATCCGTGATGCGCGAGGAGCGCTGGTAACCATCGCAAACGGGGATATCCGCACGGTCAGCAACCTTAGCCGCGACTGGTCGCAGGCGTTCGTGGACATCTCGCTCACACCGGAAATCGCGCTCGAGAAAACTTTGCAGGTGCTGGAGACCGCGGCCACCGCTTTGAGGGGTGATCCAGCGTGGTCGCAAGCGCTAGTGGACGGGCCGCGGATTCTTGGCGTGCAGAGCTTTGACCGCAATTCGTCGACGCTACGATTGCAGGTGCGAACCGCGCCGACGCGGCAGGATGAGGTCGCACGGGAGCTGCGGCGCCGCATTCAAGTTGAATTTCAGAAACAGGGTATACCCCTGTCGAGTGTGCAACGCATCGAACTGGCGGGAGTTGCCCATTCCTCGCCGGAAGCAGCTCCGCCCGGGGCCGCGAGTTAGGCCAGGAGGAACAGCAATGGCCCAGATTACGTACGAGGAAGTAAATCTAATGCTGCGGTTGTACGACATGAGGCGCGAGGTGCGTCTACGCCAGGCGCGTGCCTGGTTCGTCGAGAACTTTCATCCGGAATCTCCGGAAGAGATGATGCAGAGGTATCCACAGGGAAGCGAGGAAAACACTTACATCCGCATGGTGATCAGTTACTGGGACATGGTCGCTGGCATCGTCAACCGGGGGTTGATCAACGACGAATTGTTTTTCGATAGTAATGGCGAGATTTGGGTGGTGTGGGACCGCATGAGATCGATCGTCCCAACGTGGCGCGACGCTTTCAAGAACCCGCAACTCTTCCACAACATGGAAGAAACTTGCAAGCGGCTGGAAGCCTGGCGGGAAAATCGCGCGCCTGGATCAACAGCGGCGATGCGGCAAATGATGGTACAGTCGAAACCAAAAACGAAGGACGTTTAGGCGTCGCAAAGACGGAAAGTTTTCTGGATGTGAGCCATGCTAGGCGATTAACGCCGCAATTGGGCAGGCTTGTGGGCTTGCAAATCCGAGCTGGCAGAGGAGAGTTTCGGACTCGCGACTTTCTCCCAGTTGCGGCAGGCCGCGTCGAGCGTCGCGTCAGTTTCTCGAAGAAGTTCCTCCACTGACCGGCAACGTGAGGTCGCTCTGCTCAGGTCGAAATGTTGGCCCAGGAAACCAGTATTATCGCGAAAATATAAAATACGAACATCAGCCCCAAGTAGCTCTTTGCCTGGATGTTTGCGCCCTGAAACTCCTTCCACACCAGCACGCCCCACAACGCCGCGACCATCGGCGCGGATTGTCCGATCGCGTACGAAATTGGCACACCAGTGAAATTCGCGGCCACCAGGTTAAACACTGTCCCGATTCCCCAGATACATCCGCCGAGCAGTCCAAGCATGTGACCCGAAGCGGGCCCGCGAAAAAAGTCGCCAAATCTTACCGGCTCGCCGACCAGCGGCTTTTTCATGAAATAAACATTCCATAGGGAGCACGAAAGCAATGCGCCAAGGGTGAAGAATGCGGCGACGCTGTACGGCCCCAGCGCATTTCCTCGGGTCATGGCATGCGTCACAAAAGGCGCCCAGAGTCCCATCAACACGCCAGAGACCACGCAGGTCACGATGCTCTGCTTCGAGATCGCGCGATTCACGCTGGACAAGCTGGCGTATGCTTTGCCGTCCAGAACCACCGCGATCACCGCGCAAATCACGCCCGCGGCCAAAAGTCCGGCATTGCCCTCGTGACGACACCGACCACCAGTGCGATGCCGATCGAAACGGGAAACGCAATCGCCAACCCGGCCATATCGATTCCTACCACCAGGAGTAGATTCGCTAGATTGAACAGCGCACCTCCGAGCAAAGTGGATGCGAAGTTCAAACCGTCTGCCATGCGGACGTTGTTCAGAAAGCTCGTTGAATCCTGCGCCGCGCTGCCCATCGTAAAGGCGAGGATCACCGAGATCAGAAATATACCGAAGGCATAGTCCCAATAGAAAAGCTCGAACCGGTAATTTCGTACCCCTTTGTAAGTGTTGGCCCAGGAACCCCAGCACACGGCGCTGGTAATCATCATTAGCAACGCCACGGCAAAGCTGTGCGGAACAAACATCGGGCTGGTCTCCTTCTGAGGTATTCCTTAGAACGCGGCCGCTTCCGACGGGCGCTGCGACTTAACCAGCGCCATAACTTCGGTACTTTTGCCCATCGCGCGCGCCCCGACTTTCGTACAGCAAATGGCCGCACAGGCATTGGCAAATGAACCAATCTGTTTGCGATCCCAGCCCTGCAGCAGGCCATACGAAAGGCCGCCCATGAACGCGTCGCCCGCGCCGGTGCTGTCGACTACGCTTACCTTGAACGCCGGGACATGAGCCATTTCCCCAGCGCTGGCAATCAGTGAACCTTCCGCGCCCATGGTGACTGCAACCACTTTCGGCCCCAGCGCCAGCAACTTCGTGACAATTTTTTCATAATCAGTTTCCCCAGTAATCTCTCGCGCAGCGGCCTTGCAAGGCTTGAGCACGTCCACGAGCTGCAATGCAGCCATCAGGTCTTTTTCGCTTCCAAGCCTTGCGTGCGCAAAATAACTCGGCGCCACGTCAAGGTCAAATATCACCCGCACGCCGGCCTCGCGCGCAATCCGCATACCTTGCAGAACCGGCGGCAGAGGCAGCTGCGACGCCTCAGTGTGAAAATGCTTCGCGGTCTTGATCTTCGACGCAAATAAGGTGAGCACTTGCGCCGCCGTTAGTTTTCCGTTGACGTTCGGAAACATATAGATGCAGCGCTCGCCCTGCTTGTCCACCGGAATCCAGGTAAACGTCGATTGCTCCCCCTTGATCGTTTCTATAGCCGAAATATCGAGGCCGTCATCCACAAAAGCCTTAACCACCAGCCTGCCGCTCTCGTCGTCGCCGATCAATCCGAGCCAGCCGGCGCTAGCCCCGAGCCGCGCAACTTGTGTGAGATTGTTGCCGGTCACGCCACCAGCGTGAACTTGGATGCGATCAACGTTAATTTTCTCATCTGGTCCGAGCAGCCGCGGAACGATAGCGAAATAGTCGATCCCGCAGCTTCCAATTCCCACAACTTGGGTGCCCTTTGCCATTGGTATCCTCGCCTCAATGCGTGATGCTGGCAGGTTATAATTGGCAGCGTCGGGCCGTGTGTCAAGGAAAAAGGAATGCCGGAAGGTCACGCATTGCGTGCATCACGAATAGCGACCGGAACTGTTGCTGCAGCGCACTCCCTTGGGTGTGTTCGATGAACATTTCCCTATCACTTCGCGCACTGCTCCTAGCCGCCCTGCTGTTTGGTTTTCCTCACACTGCTACTCTAGCGTCACAACCAAAGATGCTTACCGGATCGATGGAGCAGTCTCCGAACGATGTCGCGACCGATCTGCAGATAGCCGACGTTCTCAGTAAAGCCGGCCGTTATCCCGAAGCCATTGGTCTATACCAGCGCGTCCTGCGATACAAACCCCGCAACCAAGCGGCCGAAATCGGACTGGCCGAGGCCTTTCGCGGCGTTCACAACTATGATCAGGCCCGTGCTGTTCTGCAGGCGGCGCGGCGACAAGATCCAAGAAGCACCGCGATTCTGGCCGCGCTGGGGACACTGGAAATCGAAGCTGAATCTTGGGATGTAGCCATCGAAGCGCTGCGCGCCGCCGCCGCGCAGTCTCCCTCGGACATGAGCATCAGAAATCTTCTCGGCGCTGCCTATCTCGGTAAAGAAGACAAGCTCAAGGCATTGGCGCAATTCACGACAGTCCTGGCACACGATCCTGGAAATCAGTTGGCCCGTTTTCATCGCGCGCAGATTTATGCTGATGGCAACGAAAACGAGAAGGCGCTTGTTGACTCCGAGACAGTTTATCAGGCCCGCCCAAATTATCTTCCCGGACGCACTTTGCTGGCGAAAATTCTTGTGCGCCTAAAACAATGCGAGCGCGCCGCGGAGGTCTTGCGGCCCGGGGAGAAACCGCCGGAACTCGATACGCAGTCGCTCTTCCTCCTGGGAAATGCATATGAATGTGCCGGAAAAGCTGAACTGGCGGAAGGCGCTCGCGATGAATTCGCTGCCGCCTCCCAGCGCGACCGGCGCAGAGCGGAGAGCGAAGTCCAGTCCAAACATCTCTATGAGCAGGCCAACGAATTGGCCCGCCAGAACAAATTCAGCGAGGCGCTCGATCTGCTCCAGCAGGCACTCGAGAAGAATCCCAAGAATGGCTTCGCATATTCGCAGCGTGCCAAGATTTACTTCTCTATGCAACAAGTTGACAGAGCCTGCGAGGCCATCGGCCAGGCGCTTGCCCTTCAGCCTTTTCAGCCGGATTTCCTCTACGTCCAAGGCTTTATCGACGAAAAGACAGGAGACCTCGAGGCCGCACTCGCTACGTTCGAAAAGGTTGTGGAGATCAATCCCAGGGAAGCCGACGCTTACTTCGAGATCGGCCGAATCTGGCTGCAGCGCAAGGACCGTGCCCGCGCGCTTGGAGCCCTCCGCAAAGCCGTCTCCCTCGCCCCCGAAGACCCCGACTACCGCCGCGCTCTCGACTCCGCCCGCGCCCCTTCCCCTTAGCGCCACATTTCGTGCCTCGCATTCGGGCACGGAGCAAAGGCAATCCTGGCGTTTCCGCTGCACGCTCACAACCCGTGCGCACCCGGCGTTGGCCGCGACAACAAATCGACGTACAGCCTGTAAAACTTTTCCTTGTCCAAATCCTTCTGCACCTCCACAAGCGATTCACCCATGCCCGGCTGCTGGCCCGCGGCGTAGGCCAGGGTATCGCCATACGAGGCACCATGATTGATGTCTACGTCGATGTACAGCTTTTGCCACTTGGTAATGATGCTTGGATCGAGCCACGCCACGGCGGCCAGCTCGTCCCATAGATAATTGGCTTCGGCGTATTTGGCGACGTATCGCGCCCCAGGCGCTGAGCTGTTCGCTACCTGCGCAATTAAACTTTTTTCCATCCGCGTTTTAACGGAAATATCGACCGTGGTCAACGCAATACGCGGCCAGCGGGCATGCAGCACCGCGCGCGAAGCCTCAGGATCCATCCAGAAATTGAATTCGCGCCGCGGCGTCAGACTGAATTCCGGATCATCTGTGTCGGGATTGATGCTCCCGGCCATGACGATCAATTCCTTAGTGAGTTCGGCAAAGTGTGGATCGAGCGCAATCGCAAGCGCAAGGTCAGTCATGGGTCCGGCGGCGTAGATGGTCACATCATGCGGATATTGGTGAACCATCCGCACCAGGAAATGTGCAGCGTCTTCCATGGAAGCCTTCGTTGTAGGCGCGCCTTCCGGCAAGGGCGGAATTTCGTACGGCCCGTGAACCGCGTGGCCCTTGGCATAATTCCACGCGCCCTGATAAATCACTTTTCCGTAAAGCATTTCCCACTTGGCGATGTATTCTTTGCTGTTCACGAGAGGAAAAACGGCGCCGGGAAGCACGGGAATATCGGTGCGCCCGATGATTTCGAGCAGGCGCAACGTGTGCTGAATCTCTTCGTCCCGCCAGGCGTCTCCGGTGAGCACGGTGATGCCGAGGACTTCGGTTTCCGGCGAATTAATGAGCGCGAGAACCGCCTGCATGTCCGTGCCGCCAGGTCCGGCACAATCCTGATCGATGATCACTTTACGCTTGCCCTGATCCTCGAAGGGCTTTCCCTGCGCGTGCGCGGAGAGGTTGATAAAACCAAGCAGCAGAATCGCGAGAATGCGTAGAAAGTTCACTAATCCGAGACCGGAGTTCATAGCTGCATTCAATATATTCATAGGGAAAGTGCCTCCGGCGGATTTGCCTGACCGTCGAACTGGGACTGAACAGAGTGAAGGCCGGAGGCGTTCGCCTCCGGCCCTTATGTCGACCCGATTAGGGAAACAAGTACAGCCCGGCGTCACGTCGACGCTAGAACTGGAAGCGCACGCCGAACTGCGCCGCGAAAGGAGTGGCGCCGGGCGAGATTTGATCAAGCGTCCGGTATTTGCCTCCTAGACCGTTTACATCACCGGGCTGGGGCAGCGCCGTGAGCGGCAAGCACGTATTGCCGGGTTGCGTCGTGTTTAGCGTACATGTGGCATTCACGAAAGCACTGTTGTCCGGGTTCGAATAGAGATTGCCGCGATTCGTCAGATTGAAGAAATCCGCGCTCAGACGAAACTGATAGCGCTCGCCGAGTTTGACATCCTTTGAGACGCGCATATCCCACGTGAAGAAATCGGGTTGGCGGGCTGGATAACGCGGCAGCAAGAAAGGCTTTCCAGTGCCGATCTGCACAGCCGGACTGTCGTTGCCGGCAATGGCTTGGTTGAATACGCCATCTCCATTGATGTCAAAGAGCAGATACGCAGGATAGGCCAAGCCACTGTGGGCGATGAAATTACTCGACCAGTTGAAGCCCCAGGGCAACTCGGACACGACGCCGGCCTTGAATTGATGGGTAATATCCAGGCCGCTGCGGCCATAGTCCAAGTTGATGTTGAAGGGATCCTGGGCACCAAAGAACGTGTCGGTGTCGCGTTCGCTCGAAGCGTTGTCCTTGTTGGTGGACCAAGTATAGTTGGCAAAGAACTGGTAGCGGTGGGCAAAGCGCTTGTTCACGCTGGCGACAAATTGGTGGAAGTTACCCCGGCTGAAGCTCCCTAGTTCGTTGGCCTCACCCAGGGTGCAATCAAGCGGCTGGGTTGACGGTGCAACGACAAGACCGGCAGGACAGTTGGCACCGGGGGCGTTGGGATTGAAGAGTTGGAGAATGGTGCGGCCGAGGGAATCCGTGCCGTTGGGAACGAAGTTTCGGGACCATTGGGAAGTGCTGAAGCCGCCAGTCTTTAGGTGCCAGGAATGCATATAGGCATAGGTGGCGGACACCGTCCAATCCCTCAGGAAAGTGTGCTCCACGCTCACGGTCAAGTTGGACACTTGCGGATTTCGCAAAGCAGGATCCGCATAGCCCGGGCTGGTCAACGTCGCGCAGCCGACGGCCACCGCCTGGAAGGTACAAAGGTCACCGACCGAGACGGGTAGCGAATTGGGGAATACATAGGGGAATCCGCTTGGCGCGGCACAACTCGGGGAGAAGCAGAAAATCGTGGTGCTCTTCGAACCGCCTCCCTGGGGCATGAAAATAGTTGGCGTCTGGGCATAGTAAAGACCCCAGGCTCCGCGCACGACGGTCGGATGAGACGTGCCACCGACATTCCACGCTACGCCGACGCGGGGCCCCCACTGGCGGAAGTCGTTGGGTACACGCTGGGGCACGGGGACCACATGGCTGTTGGTACCTTCGCCGACCCAGACCCTTTGACCGGGGATGGGAGTCTGTGGCTGCGGATTCTGCGTACCGTCCCAGCGGAGCCCGTAGGTGAGCGTAAGGCGCGGAGTAACTTGCCACTTGTCCTGCAAATACAAGCCGATCCCGGTCTGGTAAGCGGGACGGATTCTGTTAGCGTCGAAGACGTTTTGTCCGTTCAGGCCAAACCCTTGAAAGACGAACCCAACGCCCGCATCGGGAGTGGGAGTGTTGGGGGCATCGAAAGCGGCAAGCGAGAAGAAGGTGAACGAGCTGGCGCTCCAGCCCGCAAAAACGTCCTTGCGATCGACAAAGGACTTGACATCGCCGCCAAACTTGACGTCGTGTTTGCCGAACGAATACGAGAAGTTGTCCTGGACCTGGAGCTTTCCGTTGTCGTTGTTGCCGGGCAAGAAGAAACGCTGGCCGAAGATGCCGACGCCCAGGATATTGATCTCGGGAGGACCCGCCTGCCCAAAGTTACCCCCGGAGAGCACATTGGGTTTGCGCTTGCGCGTTTCGCCTTCAATCCCGACACGGATCTCGTTCACCTTGCGGCCGAGAACCGTGGTGAGCGCGAAAACGCCGCTGATGCCTTGATTGACGAAATTTTCCGTGTTGTTGAAAGCTGCTGAGATTTCATTCTGACCGCGGCCTCCCGTAAAACCGTCGGTATGGTTCCTTGAGCCGAGCCCGCGAATGCTAAAATGGTTAGCAGGTGAAAACTGATAGTCGTAGTGTCCGAGCAAGGTAAAGAAGTTTTGAAACTGCGTATTGCTTGTTTCAAGATCGCCGAGGGTGTTTACGCCGTAGCAAGCCTTCAACAAACGCTGTCCCACAGCGGACGCGCCGCCGCAAGCGGCCGGAAGCTGGTCGCCTGCGCCGGCTTTGGCCGCAGGAATCACAGGTCCCGGGTCGGCAGCGATGGCTGCGCAAGTAGCCGCGGGCGTACCCGGCGCGCAGAAGCTAGTGACCAGGGGGCCATGTTCCCGTTGAATGTCAGTGGAGAGGAAGAGCCACTGGCGGTCCTTGTGAATCGGAAAGCCCGCGGAACCGCCGAACTGATTTTGCTGATCGATGCTGGGCATGAATCCAAGGGCATCGTTGGCGGTGAGACTGCTGCCGCGATAGTACTCGTGCGCTTCGCCGTGCCAGTCGTTTGTGCCGGATTTAGTGACCACGTTGAGCAAGCCACCAGTGGCGCGGCCGAATTCCGGAGCAAAACCATTGGTTACCACCAGTTATTCCTGGACGGATTCGAGTGGCACGGTGAGGTTCTTGGTTTCGAGGGAGCCGAAGTTCTCTCCGAAGAAATTGTTGGTGGTATCGGCACCGTCAATAACCAGGCCGCTATAATCGCTCTGCTGGCCGCCGAGGCGGAGGCCGCCACGCAAACCTGGAACAACTTGGGCGGAAGGAGTCAATTGCGCGAGGTCACGATAGTCACGACCGGTGAACGGAAGATCCTGCACGCTTCTGGAATCGAGGAGTTGCGAGATACCGGCGGTGGAGGTGTCGACGACGCCGACAGCTTCTGCGGTCACGACGATGTTCTGCTCGGCGGTCTTGATCTTCATGTGGGCGTCGAGGGCGAGGGAGGAGCCAATGGTGACAGCAATCTGTTTGACGGTGTACGAGGCGAAGTTGGGGGATTCGAAGGAGATGGTGTATTCGCCGGGAATGAGGGATTCGAAGGCGTAGATGCCGTTGGCGTCGGTGGTGAGCTCACGCTTGAGGCCAGTGGCAGTGCTGGTGAGCGTGACTTTGACGCCGGGAACTGCCGACCCTGAAGCATCGTAAACAAAACCGTGGATCGCGCCACGCTCCAGGGTCTGCGCGGCCGCGCCGGCCGCGACCAAGGTCGCGAACATCAGAAATACTGTAATCCGCATACTCGATACTTTCCTCATCTGATCCTCCCTCAGCATTTCGGCCGCAATGGCAACATCCCCAAGATTGCTTCCCCTAAATGTCCGAACGGAGTACAAAGACACTTGACGTGCGGACAGAGAAATGCCCGGCCCGCGACAGCGGATAAGTTAGCAAGTGGACCTCATAGCCAGCACCCCATAAAAATTGAGTGTAGGCTAGCTTTCCGTTTGCAGAAGTGTCAAGACAAAAGTAAAGTCGGCAAGGATACATTGTGGGAAATTGCCTGGGGACCATGAAAGCCAGCTATTTAAATGGGCGACGGCTGCGGGCGGTGGCTGTGGCGCTGCTTATTGTGTGCGCGAGCGTCGGACTGCCCATGCGAGGCGCGCCGCGTGGCGCACGAAGGAACACCGCAGGCGCGCAAAGCGGCGCGGCGGCGAATCCGTTCGGCGTGCAATTTCAAGATGTGACGCACGCGGCAGGCATTCACTTTCATCATGAGCGAGCGACGTCCGAGCAAAAACTCTATCTGGAGACCATGGGCGCGGGAGTGGCGTGGATTGACTACAACCAGGATGGGTTTCTGGACGCGTTTTTCGTCAATAGTGGTTACACGCCATTCTTTCACCCCGAGAGTCCGCCGCAGCCGGCGCTGTACCGAAACAATGGAGATGGCACATTTACAGACGTGACCCAGCAGGCAGGAATCCGCGCGAACGGAACTTTTTTCTTTGGCGTGGCAGTGGCCGATTTCGACAACGACGGCTATCCGGACATCTACATGACGGGATACCGCCACTCGGTGCTGTATCACAATAATGGCGACGGCACATTTACGGATGTGACGGCGAAGGCGGGCGTGGGCGACGATGGGGCATGGGCGACGGCTGCGGGGTGGTTCGACTACGACCGCGACGGCAAACTCGATTTGCTGGTGACGAATTATGTGCAATTCGACGTGGACCATCCGGTTTCCTGCGGACAGAACAAGCCCGGCTACCGCGCGTACTGTCATCCGGACAGTTTTTCCGGCACCTCGCCGCGGCTCTATCACAACAACGGCGATGGCACGTTCATCGACGTGACAAGAAAAGCGGGACTTGTGAACACCGATGGCAAAAGCCTCGCACTGGTGCTGGCGGATTTGAACCGGGATGGGTGGCCAGACATCTTCATTGCTAACGACACACAACGAAATTTCGTGTACCTGAACAACGGGGATGGAACGTTTCGCGACGTGAGCTACACCAGCGGGGCGGGATTCAGCGAGGACGGGAAGCCAGAAGCGGGCATGAGCGCCGATGCTGCCGATGTGCGCAATGTGGGGCAGTACGATCTCTACGTAAGCCACCTGGATTTCGAACTGAACCGCTACTATCGAAACAACGGCGATGAAACATTCAAGGATGCGACAATCCCTTCCGGACTTGGGCAAACCAATTATCTGAACAGCAGCTTTGGCGCGCGATTCCTTGATTTCGACAACGACGGCTGGCGCGATCTGCTGGTGATCAACGGCCACATCCTGGACAATATTGCGCTCTACCATCCGAGCGTGAAATACGCCGAAGAGAAAAAACTGTATCGAAACTCCGGGAACGGACGCTTTGTCGACGCCACCGGTACGCAGAATCCGGGGTTTCGCGCTCCGCATGTGGGCCGGGGACTGGCCGTCGGCGACTACGACAACGACGGATGGCTGGATTTTCTGGTGAACAACAACGGCGAGGATGCGCAACTGTTCCACAACAACGGGGCGCAGCGCGCCAGCGCGAAGAAAAATCACTGGCTGGAAGTGCATTTGATTGGGACCAAGAGCAATCGCGACGCGATCGGTGCTGCGTTGAAGTTAGTGGCGGGCGAGTTTGTGAGCTACGACCAGGCGAAAGGCGGGATGAGTTATTGCTCAGCGCAAGATCCTCGGATTCATTTTGGGCTCGGTGCGCACGCAAAGGTCGATGCGCTGGAAATTTTCTGGCCCAGCGGAGAGCACGATGTGATTCACGGTCTGGCCATTGATCAGATTGTGACCGTCGAGGAAGGCAAGGGCCTCACGCCTTACCGCTATCCTGCCGCGCGGCGCAACCACTGAGAAAATCGATTCCTTGTCTTTTTGATTTTCTGGAAACCATACGAAATTGGACTAATCTATTCGTTTCGATATTCGAAATAGGTGTCGCCAATGTCACCACAGTCCCAAAACTAAACCCCGCTGACCGCATTTCATGTGAATCGGATTCGACGCGCCTTACACAGACCAGGAGAACAGCATGTATTCGCGGTTTTCTTGCACTACTTTGCGGGAATGAGTATTCATAAGTTGCGTAGCCTTCCCCGAATCCTTGCGAGCTTTAGCGCTGCTTCAGAATCCAGTCCACCGTTTTGGACACGAGGCGGTCGAGCGCCACTACCGACATTTCGAGATGCTCTTCTTTTGTGTCTTCAATTTTATTGTGACTGATGCCTTTGAGCGATTGCACAAACATCATAACGGTGGGGATTCCCGCTCGCGAGACTTCGGCTGCGTCGTGAAGCGGTCCCGAAGGCATGCGATGGGAAGCGCCGGAGATTTCCTGAACGGCCTGGTCGCACAAATCCAGCAAGTGCGGATGAAACGGCACAGGTTCGATGTTCCAGAGGCGCGACCAGTTCACTGAGCAATTCTCTTCCGCGGCGAAGCGGGAGCCGGCTTCTTGGGCTTCACGATACATCTGGGCAAGGACGTTGGCGTCCAAGTCGCGCTGGTCCAGCGTGACTTCGCAACGGCCCACGACCGCGGTGACGATTCCCGGGAATGTCTTGACGCTGCCCATGGTGCAGACAGCGTCCTCATGCTTCTTGGCAATGGCGCGTATTTCGAGTGCCAGCTTTGCTGCTGCCGCGAGTGCGTCGCGCCGTGCGTTCATGGGCATCGAACCGGAGTGCGCTTCCTGCCCGTGAAACGTGATGATGTGCCGCTCCACGCCTTTCGTACCTAGCACAACGCCCAGTGGCAAGCCCATGCGCTCAAGAACAGGTCCTTGCTCGATATGCAATTCAAGATATGCTGCGGCGTCCTTTTGTTCCGTCTGGGCGTCCGGGAATCTGTCGATCTCTACTCCGCAGCGTCGCAACGCGTCTTCTAATTTCACGCCGTCGCGGTCGGTGCGGCTCCGGTCTGCTTCAATGGAATGCGTTCCGGCGAATGCCGAAGAACCCAACAAACTGCGGCCGAAGCGTGCGCCTTCCTCATCGGCCCAATCCACGAGGCGGACCGTGACTGGAGGACGGCCGCGGAACTCTTTGTCAATTCGGCGCAACACTTCGAGACCTGCGAGCACGTTGAGCGAACCATCGAGCCAACCGCCGTTGGGGACAGAATCGAGATGCCCGCCGATCAGCAAAGATTTTTCGGATGCGCCCGGCAGCGTGATCCAGTTGTTTCCTGCCGCGTCATAGTGATGTTCAACAGCGGGAAGTTCCTTCACCTTTGAGGCGAACCACTCGCGCGCTTTCAGCCAGGTATCCGTCCAGGCCACGCGCTGCGCGCCGTTTTCGTCACCGGTAAGCGCTCGAAGTTCCTTCAATTCGGCAACCGTACGTTTGGGGTTCGGGCTCATAGGAGTTCGGTTAGAAATGAGCTGGCTCGCGCTTCAGCATCTTGCCGAGGCCGCGCTCGCCGATGAATTTGCCGTCTCGCACCTGGACTTTTCCTCGCACCGTCACGATCGACGGCCGACCCTCAATCTCCATTCCTTCGAAGCCATTGTAATCATTGTTTACGTGTTGCGATTTCGCGCAGACCACGCCTCGGTAGCTCGTGTCATAAACCACTAGGTCGGCATCACTACCTACGGCGATCGTACCTTTGCGCGGGAAAAGCCCAAAGAGTTCAGCGGCGCGCGTGCTCGCGGCGTCGACCAAGCGATCCAGATCTATGCGCCCACGTTTGACTCCATGCGTATACAGAAGATTGATACGATCTTCGATTCCGGGAATGCCGTTGGGAATATTAACGAACGAATTTTTGCCCAGAAGTTTCTGCTCGGTGTCGAACGGGCAATGATCCGTTCCAACCGTATCAATCGAGCCAAGCGCAAGCGCTTTCCAGAGGACAGCTTGATTTTGCTTGGCGCGTAACGGCGGCGACATCACGTGTTTCATGCCTTCGACCCCGGGCCGCTCGGCATAGGACTTGTCGAGCAGAAGGTGAGGCAGTACAGATTCCACATGAATCTTGACTCCGCGCAATCTCGCCTCAAGAGCGGCATGCAACGCTTTCTCGCACGACAGATGGACCACATATCCGGTTGCCCCCGTGGTTTCGAGAAACGTGGCGAAGCGGCCGGTGCCTTCGGCTTCGACGGATTCCGGGCGGCTGGGTTCATGCCATTCAGGGCCGGTCTTCCCTTCCGCGAGCAACTTTTGTTGCAAACGCGCCACGAGTTCCGCATTCTCGCAGTGCGCGGTGACAATCACACCGAGGCGTTTGGCGAGTTCGAGAGTCTGGTACATTTCGCCGTCGTCGACCCCGAAAAAGTTTTTGTACGCAAGAAAGATTTTGAACGACGCCGTGCCGTCGGCAACAATTTCTCGCAATTGCGATTCCGTTTCCTTCACAAACTTGGTTACCGACATATGAAAGGCATAGTCACAGGCACTTTTGCCGTCGGCCTTCGATTTCCAAAGTTGATAGCCCTCCAACGCGTCATCGTTCCGGTTGGGGCAGGCCATTTCGATGTATGTTGTTGTTCCTCCTATGAGCGCCGCGATGCTGCCGGTTTCATGGGTGTCTTTGGCAAACGTCGCCATGAAAGGAAGGTAGATGTGCACGTGGGGATCGATGAAGCCCGGAAAAACTAGTTTGCCGGTTGCGTCGATGATTTCAGCGTTTGGCGGGACCTGAAGATCCCTGCCAATGCGGGTGATCGTTTCGTTTTCGACGTAGACGTCCGCCTGGACGCGCGCGCCCACAGTCACAATTTCGCCATTTCGGATCAGGAGGGCCATGCCTCACTCCAGCTGGGCTTCACATCGTCCTCAGTGAATATGGATTCCCATCCTCTCGCGATATTTCTGCATCTTCTCCCAGTCTTCAGTTACCTCGCGTTGTGACTCGGAGAGTTGTCCCCAGGTAACCGACGGCTGCCGGGACGGTTCTTCAATCATGCGAACGCAGTCTTCCACGGGGCAAACGTTATAGCAGAGGCGGCAGCCGACACAATCCTCTTCACGCACGTACACGCCCGGACGCGAGCTCACGGCTTCTTCCCTGCCATTCGCCTGAATATCATAAGACTGAGGCTGGACGATGCGGCCGTCCTTTGCGATTAAGTCGATGCATTGGTGTGCCGCGTCGTTGCAGGCGACGTAGCAAAGATTGCAGCGGATGCATTTTTGCTGGTCTATGCGCGCCACCGCGCGAAACGAAAGGTCAAAATTATTGAAGTCGGAGACGCGATGCAGGCTGCGCCCCACCACATCGGAGACTCCTTTGAAGCCCTTTTCGTCCATCCAGTTGGACATGCCGTCACACAGGTCTTCCACAATGCGGAAACCATAGTGCATAACCGCGGTGCAGACCTGTAAGCTGCTCGCGCCGAGCAATAGAAATTCTGCCGCGTCGCGCCACGTGGAAATTCCGCCCATCCCCGAAATCGGCAGCTTGGAGCCACCTACCACCTCATCCTTCCCAAGCGCCGCCAGCATATTTAACGCAATGGGTTTCACAGCTGGGCCAGCATAGCCGCCATGGCCACCCTTGCCGCCGATGCTGGGGGTGATTTCGAGCGTGTCGAGATCGACGCCAATAATCGAATTCAGCGTATTGATGAGCGACACAGCGTTCGCGCCGGCCGCCACCGCCGCACGCGCCGGCATTACGATGTCCGAGATATTTGGCGTGAGCTTCACGATCACCGGAATCTTGGCCACCTCCATAACCCATCGCGTGATCTGTTCGCAATACTCTGGCACCTGCCCCACGGCGCTGCCCATGCCCCGCTCACTCATGCCGTGCGGGCAACCGTAGTTCAACTCGATCCCGTCGGCGCCAGTATCCTGAATTCGATGAATAATGTCGTGCCAGGTTTCCGGTTTGGACTCCACCATCGCCGAGACGACCACGGCGCGGTCCGGCCACGCGCGTTTTACTTCCGCAATTTCACGAAGATTTATTTCCAGCGGCCGGTCGGAAATCAGCTCCACGTTATTAATCGCCACCATTTTCTGGCCGCCGTAGTGCCATGCTCCATAGCGATTGGAAACGTTCAGCACCGGAGCGCCAATGGTTTTCCACACAGCGCCGCCCCAGCCTGCTTCAAACGCGCGATGCACCTGCATGCCGGAATTGCTCGGCGGCGCGGAGGCCAGCCAAAACGGATTCGGCGAGCGAATGCCCGCAAAGTCGATACTCAGGTCAGCCATGCGACACCAGCCTTTCATGAATCGAACGCGCAGCCAGTTTCCCGTCTTGCACGGCCATCACGGTCGAGGCAGCCCCCCGCGTGCGGATGCAGTCTCCCCCGGCATAAACACCCGGCAAACTGGTTTCGAAATTCGCGTTTACTCGGATAAATCCTTTTTCGTTCTCGAGTTTCAACTGGGAAGCGAGAGAGGGTTTTTGTTGCCCGATAGCCTTCACAACTTGATCTACGGCAAGAGAGAATTCTGACCCAGCGACAGGCTGTGGCGAAGGACGGCCTGAGGCATCTGCCGGCCCTAAGGTCATTTGTAAACACTCCAGCGATTTCACCGTTCCATTTTTCGCATTGACTCGCACGGGCTGCGCCAAGAAACAGAACCTCACTCCTTCACGTTTGATGAAGTCGTACTCGTGGGCATACGCCGTCATTTCTTTTTCTGTACGCCGATAGACCATCGTGACCTGGCTGGCGCCAAGGCGCTTGGCGATGGTGGCGCAATCGATCGCCGTGTTGCCCGCCCCGATCACCACGACATTGTGCCCAATCACGAGGTTGGGTGCGTCCAGTTTGCTTCGCTCGATGTAATTCATTCCATCGATGATGAGCTCTTCGCCGGGAATGCCCAAGCCCGGCGTGGCACCCAGGCCCACACTGAGAAACGCTGCGTCAAAGTTCGCCTGCAGGTCAGCCATGGTGAAATCCTTTTCCAGTTCCTTGCCTGACTCCACCTTCACGCCAAGTTTTTCGATCATCGCCACTTCGGCAAGCGCCACTTCAGTCGGTTCGCGAAGGCCGATGATGCCGTATGTCGAAAGACCGCCAGGCAAGTCTCGCTTTTCAAAAAGCGTCACACTGTGTCCCAGTTTTGCGAGTTCGCCTCCACAGGAGAGGCCCGCGGGGCCCGCGCCAATTATCGCGACTTTCTTGCCTGTGTCTTTCCCGGGTCGGAACAGGTCTATCCCCTTTGCATAAACGAAGTCCATGGAATATCGCTGGAGCCGGCCGATGGCGATGGGTTTGTGCTCCGAACCAAGCACGCACGCGCCTTCGCACAATTCCTGCACCGGGCATACGCGCGCACAGGTGGCGCCGAGCAAATTTGACTCCATGATAGTGCGCGCAGAGCCTCGCAAATTTTCTGTTGCAATTTTCTTGATGAACTTGGGTATATCGATGTGCGTGGGGCAGGCGTGCGTGCAGGGCGCGTCGTAGCACATCAGGCATCGTGCTGCCTCAACGGCGGCTTCGTTGCGCGTCAGTGGCGGCAGAAGTTCGTCGAGCGCATTCAGACGCGCAATCCTTTGCTGAATATCTGTCAACGCATTCTCCCGATCGGCGATCCCCCAAAAAGATGCATCGCCCGAGATGAAGAAAGGTTAGAAGCGAAAGCGCCTACTTTCAATAGACATCTGCTGGCAGAAACCTACTTCAACACGAGGACTTGCCGCCGCATCAACAGAAAATACAGCCCTCCGGAAATGAGGAAGCCGACAAACCATGCATAATCGTAAAGCCAGCGTAAGGGCAGCACCGCGAGGCCGATTAGCGCGATTGCGACGCCTGCGACCAATGCCAATATGGCCCCTGGGTTGAACCCGTGCAGATATTCATAAGCGCCACCGCGACGATATAAATCCCCCACGACGATCTGGCGCCGCCGCACCAGGTAGTAATCGCAAATCATGATTCCTGCGATTGGTCCGAGCAGCGCCGAGCAACCAACCAGCCAGCCAAAAATGTAAGAGCTGAAATCGTGGAGGAGTTTCCACGGCATCATCAAAATGCCCGCCACGCCGGTGATGAGTCCACCCGTCCGGAAGGAAATGAGACTCGGCCGCAAATTCGAAAAGTCGTTGGAAGGAGATACCACGTTGGCCGCGACATTGGTGTTCAGCGTGGCAAGTAGCAGAGCAACGAGGGCGATTAAAGCCACGAGTGGCTGATTGAATCGTCCAAGCAAGACGACCGGATCCCAGATTACCTCTCCAAAGATCACAGCCGATGCGGATGTGACCGCGACGCCGATGAATGAATACAACGTCATCGCTGTGGGTAATCCAAGCGCTTGTCCAACCATTTGGGCGCGTTGGGATTTGGCGTAGCGAGTAAAATCGGGAATATTTAGCGCCACCGTGGCCCAAAAGCCGACCATCCCAGTTAGCGATGGAATGAAGAAGCGCACAAATTCAGACGTACTATGAAACTTGCTCCGCGTGTGCAGCACGGGGCCGAATCCGCCCGCCTTGCGCGTAATCCAAAAAAAAAGAAGCAATCCAACCACGAGCATGAACGGTGCGCCAATCCCTTCAAGGAATTTGATCGTTTCGATCCCGCGCCAGATGACCATCATGTTGATGCCCCAGAAAAGAAAGAAGCACATCCAGGAGCTGCCGGAGAGATTTGCTGCGCCGGGCCATACGATTCGCAACATCGAGTAGATGGCTTGCCCACCAATCCATGCTTGGATGCCGAACCAGCCGCAAGCTACGAGCGCGCGCAAAATTGCCGGAACGTTCGCCCCGCGCACGCCAAACGACGCGCGCACAAATACAGGAAATGGGATGCCGTAACGCGTGCCCGCGTGCGCATTGAGCAGCATGGGAATCAACACAATCAGATTTCCCAGAAGAATGGTGAGCACCGCCTGAATCCAGCTCATGCCGCCCGCGATCAGTCCGGACGCCAGCATATAAGTGGGAATGCAAACGCTCATGGCCACCCAGAGCGATGCGTAATTGTACGTTCCCCAAGAGCGTCTCTCCGCGGGAATCGGGGCCAAATCGGGATTGTATAGAGACGTGTCGACCCTTGTGAGCTCCATCCTCTCCCCCTGGAAACTCTGAATGAGGCGCCACACTATAGCAAGCGTTTCGGAAATTCCACTATTGCAGACAGTGTTGAGACACGTTGGAGCGGCGAAGTGACCGAGTCACCGAAGGATACTACGCGTCGTGGACTGATTTTCGGAAACGCCAAGTTGACCAGACTCGCAGCGGGGTTGGGGCTTGATCCGATCGTACTACTCGAGACAAACGCTACGCGAGAGCCACGCGGAAAAACTAATGGTGTTAACCCAATGAAAGTAAAGGACGAATCCTGGAGGCGCGGGTGGGATTCGAACCCACGAATGGAGGTTTTGCAGACCTCTCCCTTGGGCCACTTGGGTACCGCGCCGAACCTCTAAGTATAGCAAAACTGCGCGATCTCTCCGGAACTACCCCCATGCAAAGTTTTCCCCGCCAATCTCTACTTTTTTTCCGCGACCGCCGGGATCTTTGCTTCGCGCAAAAACCGCGCCGACTCTTCCGGCGGCGTTGGGTTTATGTAAAAACCGGTTCCCCACTCAAAGCCGGCCACTTTCGTCAACTTGGGAATGATCTCGATGTGCCAGTGGTAGTGGTCGTTAATCTCTTCGCCGATGGGAGACGTGTGAATCATGAAATTCAGCGCGGGCCGGTCCAGCACCTGATCCAACCGCATCAGCGTATCCTTCAGCATGCGCGCCAGGCTGGCATAGATGGAACTCTGATTATTCTCGTAGGACGATCCATGCACTTTAGGCAACAGCCACATTTCAAACGGGAAGCGCGGCGCATAGGGCGCTAGCGTGATGAAATGCTCGTTCTCGCCAATGACGCGTTCGCCGGTGTCGCGCTCCTGGCGGATGATGTCGCAGAAAATGCAGCGTTCTTTCTCGTCGTAATAGTGCCAGCAATTGTCGACCTCTTCTCGCACGCGGCGCGGAACGATTGGCAGCGCGATCAACTGTGAGTGGGGGTGATCGACGGTCGCCCCGGCGGCTTCCCCGTGATTCTTGAAAATGAGAATGTAGCGGAAGCGCTTGTCATTTTTCAGGTCCAGCATGCGGTCGCGGTATCCCCAGAGCACGTCTTCCACGGCGCGCTCTGGGAGAGTCGCCAGCGTCGCCACATGATCCGGCGACTCCACGATCACTTCATGGGCGCCGACTCCGTTCATCTTGTCGAAGAGGCCTTCCCCTTCGCGGTCCAGATCGCCTTCAATGCCCAGCGCCGGGAATTTATTTGGTACTACTCGGATACTCCAGCCCGGAGTGTTGGCCCCGCCGCCGTTCCTGCCGTAAACCAGAACCTCCGGCGGCGTCTTGGCTTCGTTCCCCGCGCAAAAGGGGCAATTCTTCGCGTCCTTGGCGACAACACTCTCGCGTAGAAAATCGTTCGGGCGCTTCCCTCGTTCCGTTGAAATGATCACCCATCGTCCTGTGATCGGGTCTTTACGCAACTCCGGCAAAACAAGCCTCCTCGAAGATGTTCTGGGTCATGCGCACCGGGTGGGCAACCCGGGGATTTTGAATTGTACCGCGTCTGGCGTCCCCGTGAAGATGTTCCCGCTATGCCACCTACATTTGCGGGCTGAACGCATCCTTGTGCAACCGAACCACCGGCGGCTGCCCCGGGCAATTATCAATGGCCAGTACATCAAACCGGCAAGGGCATTCGCCGACGTGACGTTCCGCCAGAAATCGTTGCGCCGTGCGAACCACTACGTGTTGTTTTTCCCGGGTAACGCTCAGTTCGGGTAGGCCCGGCAAATCCTCCCGGATGGTGCGCGTTCGGACTTCCACAAATGCCAGCGTATTGCCATCGTAACCGACGAGATCGAGTTCGCCCTTGATGCCGCGCGGAGTGTAATTCCGCGCGACGAATACATACCCCTGCCTTCGCAAATACCAGTAGGCATAGGTTTCTCCTCGCACGCCGGTGCGCCGGGCTTCTTGCTTTTTTGCATCGCTACAAAAATTCTCCTCCTCCCGCAGGCCGCGCCGCGCCGCCCAATGCACTGCCCGAAACATCAGTTGTGAAAAGAGCGCCATTGTCCCGGCTCCGTTTCCCCCAGCCTTCCGCGCAGTATAAACAAAAATCCCGTGGCTGCCATACTTCTTCTGCGGCAGCCATGGGTTTTGTCAGGTCCTTCTCGGCAAACTAGCGTTTCAAGCGTCTCTTGTCTTAGATTTTGCCTTCGGCCTCACGGATGCATTCTTCAAGCGTCTGCACGGCAAACTCCGCCTGCTCTTCGTCGATAACGAGCGGCGGACAAAACCGCAATGTCGTATCGCCCGATCCAAGCACGAGCAGTCCCTTGTGAAACGCCGCTTGGATGAGATGGTTACGCAACTCGGGCGCCTTCTCTTTGGTCTTCTGATCGCGCACAAATTCAATGCCGATCATCAAGCCTTTGCCGCGCACCTCGCCGACATTCTTGAACCGCTCGGTCCAATCCGCGGTGCGGCGCAGGATGAATTCGCCTACTCGCCTCGCGTTTTCCATGTACTGCTCTTCGAGCAGGCGCAATGTCGCCAGCGACGCCGCGATGCACACGGGATTGCCGCCGAACGTGGAAGCGTGCGCGCCCGGCTTCCAATCCATCACGCTGGCTCGCGCGATTACTGCACTCAACGGCATCCCCGAAGCAATGCCCTTCGCAGTGCAGATGATATCCGGCTCCACGCCCGCGTGATCCACCGCCCACCACTTGCCTGTGCGGCCCATCCCCGATTGCACCTCATCCGCAACCAGCATGATCCCGTACTTTCGGCAAATCCGCTGCAAACCCTGGAGGAACTCCGGCGGAGCGAGAATGTAGCCACCCTCGCCTTGAATCGGCTCGATAAAAATCCCCGCGACTTCATCGGGGTCCACGCGGCGCCGGAACAATTCGTTCTCCAGGTAGCTCAGGCAGTCCGCGGAAGCAGTCTGCGCGCAGACGCCGTACGTTCCGCGATAGGTGTCCGGATACGGCATGTGAAACACGCCGGAAAGCAGCGTGCCAAACCCCTTCCTTTGCACGGCGCGGCTCGCCGTCAAAGAAAGTGCGCCCATCGTGCGTCCATGAAACGCGCCATGAAACGCGATCAGCTTGTCTCGCTTGGTGTGATACTTCACCAGCTTGATCGCCGCTTCGATCGCTTCCGCGCCGGAATTGCCGAAGTACACGCGCTTCGGCTCCGAACCCGGCGCGATCGAACTGAGCTTCGCCGCAAGCTGCGGCATGCCCTCGTAGTAAAAATCCGTTCCCGACATGTGAATCAGTTCAGCGGCTTGTTTCTGAATCGCGGCGACAACTTCAGGATGGCAATGGCCTGTGGCGCAGACAGCGATGCCTGCTGCGAAGTCCAGAAAGGTGTTTCCATCGACGTCTTCGATCATCGCGCCACGGCCTCGCTTCGCCACCAGGGGGTAGTCGCGCGTGTACGACGGCGAGACATATTTGATGTCTTGCTCCACAACGCGCTTGGCGTTCGGCCCGGGCAACGCTGTCACGAGCCGGGGTGTTTTCACTTCCAATGTGGTTGGCATTTCTTCCTCCATTGAAGAAATCAAAAGGTCGGAGTTAATCGGGAACTGTGGGCAAACGCGGGCCCGCAGGCGGACGTATCCGCCAGTGGCCTGCAGGAGAAAGAAAAATTAGACTAAGTCTACGCCGTAAAGTTCTGGCCGCTGGGCGGCCGGCGGGAGAAACCCCGGGTCAAGCGAAGGGCGAATTTGAAGATTAAGGCTCACTTGCGTTTCCAGCGGACGCTGCCATCTTTGGCGTCCTCAATCAGTATACCACGATCCGCCAGTTCTTTGCGGATGCGGTCGGCCGTGGCGAAGTCGCGTTTTTTCTTCGCGGCGTTGCGCTCCGCGACTTTCTGATCGATCTCCTCGTCGCCCGGTCCGCTCTCCGCGCTGCCGTATCCAAGCGTGCGCAGTCTTTCGCCGTCATGGTCTTCCACGACGGCAAAGATTTTGTCGAACGTAGTCAGAAATTCCAGAACCGCAGGCACGTCACCCTGGCGGAATTCGCCCTGATCAACAGCAATATTCGCTTCGCGCACTAGATCGAACGCTGCCGCCAGCGCCCGCGCCGTATTCAAGTCATCCGCAAGCCCGGCGTCAAATTCTTCCGCTGCCTTTGCAATGCGCGCGGCCATGCCCGATTGCTTGCCCGCAGGAAATCTCCCCCGCTTCAGCCGATCCGCAAAATTCCTCAGCCGCTCCACCGAGCTGGCCGCCTGCTGCAGACCATCAAAAGTGAAATTGAGCTGCTTGCGGTAAGGTACACTGGCCAAGGCAAACCGCAGCGCTGAGGGCTTGTAACCTTTCGCAAACAAATCACGTAGCGTGAAGAAATTCCCCTGCGACTTGGACATCTTCTCGCCTTCGACAAGCAAATGCTCGGCATGCAGCCAGTACCGCACGAAAGGCTTGCCGGTCGCGCCTTCGCTCTGCGCAATCTCGTTTTCATGATGCGGAAATGCCAGGTCGATCCCGCCGGTATGAATATCCAATGTCTCACCGAGATATTTCATGGCCATCGCAGAGCACTCAATGTGCCACCCCGGCCGTCCTGGCCCGATCACCGTCTCCCAGAATTGCTCGCCCGGTTTCGGCGCTTTCCACAGGGCAAAATCCCGCGCACTCTCTTTTTCATAGCGATCGTTGTCGACGCGTGCGCCCGCCTGAATACCGCTCAGATCGATCTTCGATAGTCTTCCATACTTGGGGAATTTTCCGATGCGGTAGTAAATCGAACCTTCGCCCGGATACGTGAATGACTTTTCCTGGAGCCGCTGAATCAGCTTCACCATCTCTTCGATATGGTCGGTGGCGCGGACCCATCGCTCAGGCGCCTCAATGCTGAGCGTCTTGCAATCGTCGAAAAACGCCTGAACGAATTTCTCGGTGTAGTCGCGGATACTCACCCCAGCGGCAGCGGCATTTGCGATGATGCGGTCGTCCACGTCCGTCAGGTTCATGACGTGGTTCAGTTTGAATCCGCGAAGCTTCAGGAACCGCCGCAAGATATCCTGAAACACGAACGTGCGGTAATTCCCGATATGCGCGTAGTCGTACACCGTCGGCCCGCAGGTGTACATGCGCACTTCGCCCGTTTTTTGCGGAACGAAATTCTCAATCTTCCCGCTTAGCGTGTTGTGCAGATGAATACCGGCCATGGGCTCTAAAGGGTCTCTCTCCGCAAACGAACAAGCGTTCGATTGTAGCCGAGCCGTTTGAAACGTAGCAATCTCGAAGCTCCACGATGTTGGACGGAACGGAGCGTAATGCGACCTGTTTAGTCCTAATTGACCCTGGCCGCTCGCGCGGTTAGAGTCCTCCTTCTCATCCAGGGAAGGAGTTCTCGATGATTCGCTTTCTTTCGGCCGGCGTTCTGCTTGCTCTCACGGCTTTCGCCGCGTCCATGCTTGCTCAGGAGCCGCCCAAGGCCAGCGCACCCAAGCTATTGACTCCCGAAGCTTCATTAAACCTGCACACTATTTCCGACCTGCAATTCTCCCCAGACGGCAACCGTCTTGCGTTTGTTGTCACTGAGCCCGCGAAGGGAGAGCGCCGCGCGCGCCATATTTGGATTTACGAGAAGCGGTCCGGCTCGATCCGGCAGTTCACTTACTCCTCAAAGTCCGATTTCTTGCCGCGCTGGTCACCCGACGGCAAACAGCTGGCTTTCCTTTCAGACCGCGACGAACAGCAGCAGGTCTACGCCATGCGTGCGGACGGCGGCGAAGCCAGCGCCCTGACCAAAGGAAAGCGCGGCGTGCGAAATTTTGCCTGGTCTCCGGACGGAAAGCAGATTGCCTTCCTTGCCCCCGACGCAAAAACTGAAGCGGAAGAGAAGAAGGAAAAGGACAAGGACGATGCGCTTGTGGCGGACAAGGACGATAAACGCGCTCGCCTCTGGCTGTTCACTCTCGTGACCGGAGAAACCAAAGCCCTCACCGATCCCAAATGGGAAATCAGCGAAGCCGTGTGGCACCCTTCCGGCACGGGTCTGATGATCAGGGCTACGGATCGCCCCGAATCGGATCAGAACACCGAGCGCATTTTTTTCTTTCGTCTCTTGGCCACACCTAGCAGCGACCGCAAAGCGGTCGACGCCATGACGCAGGTCCTGGCACCTCGCGGACCTTTCGGCAATATCGGCATCGCGGCGGATGGTAAGAGGATGGCCTTCGTCGGCTGCCGCGAAGACGGCCCCACTCCACACGACATCATACTCGCGCGGCATGGCGAAAAGGCCACTCAGAATCTCAGCGGCGCCAGCGTGGACCGGCCGGTCTCCGACTATCGCTGGTCTAAGGACGGTAGGCTGCTCGCTATTGTAGAGGATGGTTTCCGCACGAAGTTTATCGCCTTCACCCCGGAAGGCGTGCTCAAGGATGTCCCTACGATACTGAACAATCCCAATGCATTCAGCGTTTCCGATTCCGGTGAGGTCGCTTTTGCGGGGCAAACGACGACGACTCCGCAGGAATTGTGGCTCTGGGACCAGAAGAGCGCGCCCAAGCAAATCTCTCACCTGAATGATTCTTGGAAGCAGTACACGCTCAGCGCCCCGGAGTTTTACAAATATAAATCCTTCGACGGCCTGGAAATCGAAGCGGCTCTTCTGAAACCGCTCGGCTTCGACGGCAAATCGAAACTGCCACTCATCACCTTGATTCACGGCGGCCCCACGGGCGCCTGGCAGGACTCCATCGAAACACGCGGACAGCTCCTTGCTGCGCGAGGCTACGCGGTTTTTTATCCCAATATTCGCGGGTCGAGCGGCTACGGCCAGAAATTCATTGAGATGAATCGCGGCGACTGGGGCGGCGGCGATTATCGGGACGTCATAGCCGGTGTCGATGACCTCATCACGCGGGGCATTGCCGATCCCGAAAAGCTGGCCATCGGCGGCTGGTCATATGGCGGCTACATGTCCGAATGGGCGATTACACAAACCGCGCGATTCAAAGCGGCCGTCTCCGGCGCGGGCGTCTCGGATCTCATCTCCGAATTCGGCACCGGGCAGGGCTCCTTCTACGAGGAGTGGTTCTACGGCACCCCGTACGACCCGGAGAAGATCGCTGGCTTCTTGAATAGTTCGCCCTTCGTCCACCTCAAAAATGTCAAAACGCCGACCCTGATTCTACAGGGTGACGCCGACCCCGTCGTTCCTCCCGGCCAGAGCCAGGAACTTTACCGCGGCCTCAAGCGCTATGGCGTCGAGACCGAGCTTGTCGTCTATCCTCGTGAGCCTCAGGGCTTCCACGAGGAAAGGCACCTCCTGGATCGCCTGAACCGCTTCCTCGCCTGGTACGACAAGCATCTGAAAGAGGGCTCGCCAGCTACCAAGTAGACCCGATACGAGAGACCGGGGATCCTAAGTAGTGCTTGTGGCGCTGGCGAAGCGGTCACAACTTGTAGCGCAACACTTTACACGCGATGCGCATCGTGTTACAGTTTTTTCCCGTACCGCCATCCTTGCGCCAGGCGGCTGGGCCTCTGACCGAGAACCTGCCAAACGTTTTGACGGGCGACGTTACATGGGTTGACCTGTCGCTCCGAAGACCCTCCCCTCGAGGAACAAATCGCCGTCTCACTTCTCGTATTTTGCCCCAGCCATTTGGGAAGGCTGGTTTTCGCGGTTATCGAGTTGCGGCAGAGTTTTGACGTGGTAGCCGTGGAGAAGCTGAGGACAAGAAGGGGACATCTTGCTCAAGCTGCGAAAAGTAGAAATCGTTGGCTTTAAGTCGTTTTGCGAACGCACCGTGGTTACGTTCAGCGGATCCGGCACGACCTGCATCGTCGGGCCGAACGGCTGCGGCAAATCCAACGTCGTGGATGCCATTTCCTGGGTTCTCGGCGAGCAGAGTCACAAATCGCTCCGCGCCGAACGCATGGCCGATTGCATTTTTAATGGCACCACCAAGCGCCCTCCGCTGGGTCTCGCCGAAGTCACCATCACCATGGAGGATCCCGAGCTCGCCGAAGCCGCCCGCTTCGTGATGGAAAGTGCGGCATCAGACTCGGCAATGGATTCTGCGGCCCTTGTCTTCGGAAACAATGAAGCCTCTGGCTTGACCAATACGGCCGAGATCCTCTCGCTCGACCCGGCCCTGCTCCCTGAAACGCCAGAAGCTGCCGCTGACGGTTCAGCTCCATCCCCAACTGAACCCGGTGACAAGTACAAACGGAAGAAGAGATCGGCAGACAAGCCGGTTCTGGCCACCAAGCCCGGCGAAGTCGTCATCAGCAGGCGGCTCTATCGCTCCGGCCAAAGCGAATACCTGATCAATGGCCGCGTTGGAAGGCTCCGTGACATTCAGGAAATGTTCATGGGCGTCGGCCTGGGCCCGGACTCTTACGCCATCATCGAGCAGGGCCGCATCGGCTTGATTCTTTCCACCAAGCCCATGGAGCGCCGCGCCATCATCGAAGAAGCCGCGGGCGTCACGAAATTCAAGACCAAGAAGCGGCTCGCGGAAGCCAAGCTGGAATCCTCGAAGGTCAATCTCTCGCGCGTCAACGACATCGTGGTGGAAGTCGAAAAGCAGCTTGGCTCGCTGAAGCGCCAGGCCGCCAAGGCGCGCCGCTATTCCGAAATCCGCGACCAGATGCGCGGCATCGTTCGCCAGATGCTGGCGGGCAAGGCGCGTGAGCTGGACGCCGAAGCCGAGCGCCTCTCCAGGAAGCTTGAAGAATTGAACGCCGCCGAGTTGCAGCGCGCCACCGCCATCCAACAGCAGGAGGGGGAGCAAGACCGGCTGAACCAGCGGATTTACGAACTGGATGCTGAGATCCGGCAGAACCAGAATGTTCTGAATCTTACGGCGCTTGAGGTGGACCGCAGCGAAAATCGCATTGCCTTCAACCGGCAGCGTGGCGAGGAGCTCGCTGGGCGTCACGCTCAGGTGGATGCGGAGCTGGCGCAAGCCACGGCGCAGGCCGTTGAATGGGAGTCGCGAAGTGCTTCGCAGATCCAGGCGGTCACGTTGCTGCGTGAAGAGTCCGGCGTTTTAGCCGCTCGTGTGGAGGAGCTCGCAAAACGCGCCGAGTCCCGCGCCGCCGAAATATCCGAATCCGAGGCGCGCATCGAATCCCTGCGACGTTCCTCGTCGGAAGCGGGCGAGAGCTTGCTGCGCCTGCATGGCGAGCAGAAGCAAGCCGAAGAAGCGCTGGTACACCAGGCCGAAGCGCTGCGGAAGCTCGAAGCCAACGAGCACGGCTTGCTGGAAATTTCGATGCGCGCGCGCGATGATGCTGAGCGCGCTGCTCTTGATCGTGAATCTGCTACAGCTCACCTCAATGTGCTGAAACAAAGCGCCTCTGAGCTTCAAGTCAAAATCACTGGCTTCTGCAGGCAGCGCGACGCCCTGTCGAAAGAAGCCGGGGCCCTCCGCGATTCGTTAGCGGGAGTTCGCGCGCGGCATTCCACGCTCACGCAAATTCTGAACGACCGCTCGTACACCGCGGACGCGGTGCAGAAACTCTTTGCCGCCAACGAGCGTCGCGGCGGGCAGGATTTTCGAGCCGTCGGCGTACTCGCCGATTACGCCGAAGTCGAGGAGCACCACGAAGCCGCCATCGAGCAGTACCTGCGCGACGAGCTGGAATACGTTGTCGTCGAAACCTACGACCATGCGCGCGCCGGCGTTTCCATGCTCCGCGATGAAGTGGGTGGCCGGGCAACTTTCTTCGTCGACTCGCTTCGGAACCTGCGGCTCTCCTCCGAATACGAGCCCATCGTGAATTTCCGGGCAGAAGACGGAGTCATCTCGCGTCTTGACAAGCTGGTGGAGTTCCGCGACCCGCTTGGCGCTGCGGCAAAACAATTCCTGCCGCGGCTGCGCTCCGCGTATTTGACGGACAGCACGGTTGCAGCGGAAAAATTGGCTCGCGAAAATTCGCAATACGCCTTCGTTGCTCCGGACGGCACCTGTTACCAGGGCCGCATGGTCACAGGTGGCCGCCCCGATGATGTGGGCCCGCTGGGCATGAAGCGCGAATTGCGGGCCTTGGACGCGCAAGCAATGCAGCTCGAGCATGAAATGAGCGAAAAACAGGCCGCGCTCGAGGCCGCCGCCGCTGAATTGCGTTCGACGGAGCAAGTTCTCACCGAAATCGATGAGAAGCAGCGCGAAGCGGAACGCGAAGCCATCTCCGCCATGCACCGTCACAGCCAGATGCAGGGTGAGCTGGCCCGCCTCGGGCTGGAACTCACCCTCTGCCAGAACGAGCTGGCGCGCATCCGCAAGGACGTGGAAAGCGCACGGCAGCGTGCCGAGCGCGCAAAGAATCAGCATGCCGCCGCCGCGTTGAGCCGCGCCGAAGCCGATGCCGAAAGTGAACGGCTTGCGGAGGCACTCGTCCAGCTTCGTGGTTCCATCCAATCGGAACAAAATGAACTTGCCACCGGCCGCGCCGAATTTGCCGCCATGAATGAGCGGCTCGTGGCCGCCGAATCGCTCGCCTCTCGGCTGAACGATGAGTGCGCCGAGCTCGCACGCCGTGAGGCTTCCCTTCAGCAGCACGTGACTTCCATCGGCGACGAGACAGTCGCCTTGGCCCGGCAAAGCGAAGAGCTCGCCCTGCAACTCGAAGGTCTGCGCGGCGAAAAGTTGCGCCTGGAAATCCGCCAGCGGGAACTCGAGCAGGAATGGGAGGCCGCCCGCACGCGCGTCATCCAGATGGAAGATCACCTCCGCATGGGCCGTCAGTCGCTGCAGGAATTTCGCGAACAGCGCAGCCGCGCGGAAGTCGACAGCGCCAAGAATGACTCCGACCGTCAGCATCTGCGCGAGACGTGCATGAGCGAAGCGAATGCGCAGCCCGAGGATCTGATCGCCACGGAAGCGGCTTTCATGTCCGGCGAAGAGCTGGCCATCGCCGAAACGAACTATCGCGAAATGAAGCAGCGCATCGAATCCATGGGTCCGGTCAACATGATGGCGCTCGAAGAGTTCAACGAATGCGACCAGCGCTTCACGTTCCTGACGCGTGAGCGTGACGATCTGTTGCAGTCCATCGCCGACACTCAACAGGCCATCACTGAGCTCGACCTCGCCACCAGGGAAAAGTTTGAGCACGCTTTCCACGCCATCAACAAAAGCTTTTCCGAGGCCTTCCACACCATTTTCGGCGGCGGCATGGCAGAGATGCGCTTGACCGAGCCGGACAGCTCCGGCGACGAAGGCATCGACATCGTCGCATCGCCTCCGGGCAAGCGTCTGCAAAACGTGCTGCTTCTCTCTGGCGGCGAAAAGGCCATGACCGCGTTGGCGCTGCTCATCGCCATCTTCCGCTATCAACCAAGCCCTTTCTGCATCCTGGACGAAGTCGACGCCCCGCTCGATGAAGCCAACGTCGGGCGCTTCACGCGCCTGATCGGCGAGATGAGCGGCCAAACGCAGTTCATCATCGTTACACACAACCGCAAGACCATGGAGATGGGCAGCGTGCTCTACGGCGTGACCATGCAGGAACCCGGCGTTTCGAAGCTCGTCGGCGTCCGCTGGGAAGAATCGGAATCGTCCGATCCTAAACGGCGAGCGGCTGCCGCCTCCGCCGCTTAGCGAGTTCTTACGGCGCGGGTCGAGACTCTAGGGGTTACCACGCCACGGCGCTAAATCTTTCCCATCAGCTCTTAGCCACGCTCTCTGTTTTTTTTCGCAAATCTTTTCTTTCTTGATTCGCACAAATTTCCACCGTCCGCTCCTTTGACTTCCCTTTGCGCTGCGCTAGAATGCTTCTCACTTTGTCGGGGGGAACTTGCTCCGTGTCATCTGCTCCTGCCATGAAAGTCTTGATGGAAACGCAATTCGCCGGCTTGACGCCTGCCGCCCGCGGCAAAGTCCGTGACATCTACGATCTTGGGGACAAGCTGCTGATTGTCGCCACGGACCGGCTTTCGGCCTTCGATGTCATCCTTCCTACCCCCATTCCCGACAAGGGCCGCGTCCTGACGCAACTCTCTGTTCACTGGTTCAACTTGCTGCAGGACGTCATTCCAAATCACGTCTTGAGCGCCACTGAATTCCCGCCGCCCTTTGACAAGTTCAAGGACGAGCTCGCAGGCCGCTCCATGCTCGTACGCAAGGCGCAGCCATTGCCCATTGAATGCGTTGTGCGCGGCTACGTTTCAGGCTCAGGCTGGAAAGATTATCGGGTCACCGGAAAAATTTGCGGCATTCAGTTGCCCACGGGATTGTGCGAATCCGACCGCTTGCCGGAACCCATTTTTACGCCCGCAACAAAAGCAGCCTCGGGTCATGATGAAAATATCTCTTTTGAGCGTGCCGCGTCGCTCGTTGGCAAGGAACTTGCCGAAAAAGTCCGCGCCGTCAGCTTGGAAATCTACCGCCGCGCCGCGGCTTACGCTGAACCGCGCGGGGTCATTCTTGCCGACACGAAATTCGAATTTGGCCTGCTCCATAATGAATTGATCTGGATCGACGAAGCCCTCACGCCAGATTCATCCCGCTTCTGGTCCGCCGCGCACTACAGTCCCGGCGGTCCTCAGGCTTCCTTCGACAAACAGTTTGTTCGCGACTATCTCGAGCGAATGCAGTGGCCGAAAACCCCGCCCGGTCCGGAACTTCCTCCTGAGGTCGTCGAAGCCACTCGTGCCAAGTACCGGGAAGCCTATCGCATCCTGGTGGGGCGCGAACTGGATTAGTAAGCCCAGCCCTCACAACGTAGATTACCGAGCGGAGCGTGCCATCATGAAAGATCAATTGGAAGGGCTTATCAATCAGATGGTGGAGCGCGGGATTTTGTTCGACGAGGCCGTCGGCGAATTTGAAAAGCGTTTCATCAAGCGCGTCCTGGACCGCGCCAACGGCAACCAGTCCCGCGCGGCCGATGTTCTTGGCATTCACCGCAATACGTTGAGCCGCAAGATCGATGAGTACAAGCTCGAATCGAACGGCCATCGCCGGCATACGCGCTGACAAATCTCCGGGCCGCTTGCAAAAATGAAAACGGCTCTCCGGGATGGCCGCAGAGCCGTTTTCCTAAGTGTGTCGGAGTTGGAGAAGATTAGCTCGGTTTTGTCCCCGGCTTTCGCGCCGCTGGCTTCCGCACCGGCTTCTTCGGCGCCGCCTTCGCCTTCGGAATGTCTTCTTCCTTCACTTTGGCCTTCTCCCAGTGCAGGAAAAATGCCGGATCGGGATCGTAGGAAGTCAGCGTGCCCGTGAAGTGGACGGCGCTGTCCTTTTCCACACGTGCCGCGTCGGGCTGGCCCACGACCTTCACGTCCATGTTGGGGGTCGTGGCTGCATCGAACTCCGCATCACTTGTGACGAAAGCGATCTTCAGAACGATGGCGTCTGTCCCAGGCACAACTGCGATCACCTTGCCCGGCACTTCCGGAAACTCCAGGCCGCAGGACGCCAGCCAAGTCAATTTGCCCTTGTCGCCTCCTGCCCTCAGGTCGGTGATCACTGAGGCTATTGTCATATCCTTCTGGGCGGCTGTAAGGTCTGCCGCGCTCGAGATGGAGTAGCTGCCGGGACGCTCTGCCGAGCTTCCAGCAAGCTGCAGGAGTTCATTTAGCTCTGCATCCGTAAGACTGTCGCATACCGTTCCACCCTGATAGTTCGCCAGGAGCTTGCGCAGATATCCCTTGATCTGCCTGGATTGCGCTTCCGTGGCGCCCTTCGCCGTCACCGCCCTTGCGAAATACCAGAACGCGTCCATCTGCTGCGGCGGTGTCATGGCTTGATAGGCCCGGCCCAGGTTGTAGCTCGTGATCGGGTCATCCGGGTTCAACGCCAGTGCAGCCTTGAAAGAAGCCACCGCAGCGGCATAGTCCTTCATCGTCATTGCGGCACTGCCCGCGGTGTAATTAAAGAGAATAGCCGCCGGCAGCTTCTGTTTCGCGAATTCCTCGGCGGAGGTGGTGTCGGGCTTCTTTATTTCGTCAAGCGTCTTCAGTCCGAGCAGGGCCGCTGCCCGGGCTTTGGTCGCCAGATCTCTTGCCGCTGGATCCGTCTCTTTGATGTTTAGGCCCGCGTAGGAAAGGGCCCGGGCGTAAAGCGCCTCATACCGGATTCCCGGCTCCGCTTTGTCACCCAGAGCCACCAGCTTGTCCGCATACTCGATCACCTTTTGGGGATTCTTGAGCTGCGTGTAAGCTCGGTAGTCAAGCGGATAGATGTAAACGAGGAGATCGTTATTCGGATACTTTGCGACAAAATCATCCGCACACTTGATAACCGAAGCGGGAACTTTTTCTGCCGCGCAGGCCTGCTCGGCGTTAAATTCCGCCTGCGTGTACTTCAGTGCCTTGGCGTCCTGACCCGTTGCCGGCGCTTGGGCGAATGCACTCATCCCGCTCCCGGCAATCAGGAAAAGGGTTGCGATCATCGCCAGACCCGCCAATCTTCGTGTTACCTTCATTCCCATTTCTCCTCGCTCAAGCTCCGAGCCTGAGTCTTTTGCTTCCGGTGCACCCCGGAATGCTTCTGCCGGGAATCGCATTGTTTCGGAAAACCTTGGGATTATAGGAAAATCCGCACCCTGTCCGCAAGACGTTCCCTTTCATTGACTTGATGCTCTGAGGAAATCCCTCTGTCAAGAAGGCAACGTCTCCCTTCTTTTCCTCCCGGCCACCGGGGTACCTAAGGTCGGCGGGAAACTCTAGTGATAGGATGACTGTCGCACAAAAAGAGTGGCCCGAGCATGGGAGAATTCTCATGGCGCGAATAAGCAAATCAAATGGAGAACCGGGGGG
>Ga0209648_10000120_pt1 | contig 52082 bp, 47 predicted proteins | sample GraSoi2013_115cm_FD_185830 | JGI IMG/M metagenome (GOLD analysis project Ga0209648, IMG submission 185830) | Grasslands soil microbial communities from the Angelo Coastal Reserve, California, USA - Sample 9_17_2013_115cm (SPAdes) (version 2) | ecosystem: Environmental > Terrestrial > Soil >... | reverse complement strand
CTCCGGCTTTGCTTTTCGCTTCGGCCACTGACCACCACCGACGGATTTTTCATCACGTGAGTTTAAGCGATTATCTGTCTCCAGGTGTATTACGAACGCCCTTGAGCATAGCTGTCGTAATCAGGCGTTAGCGCAAGTTTGCGCTGTCTGTTCGCCCCTCCGTGGTAGGGGTTTTGAGTGTAATAGCGATTTTTCAACAGTTATAGGAGGCTTGGAGGCTCTGACATCCGTCATCGTTGAGGGGGCATCCAGATTTACATAACCAGGAACGAATCATGAATCTTAGCCGCAAATTGGCCGATTATGGAAGACATGGCCAATGCGGGGCCAAAGGAGGTACCAAATGACCGAGCTCATCGTTCTCTACAGGATGCCCAACGATCCCGAGCGTTTCGACAAGTATTACCGCGAAGTCCACGGGCCGATGACCAGCAAACTGCCCGGACTTAAAGGCTACAAGTATGGGCCTGCCCGTGCGCTGGACGGCGGCCTCGGCGAATTCTTCTGGTACTGGTGCGGCACATTCGACAGCACTCAGGCTGCCCTCGATGCCATTGCCTCGCCGGAAGGCCAGGCCGGCGCTGCCGACGTGCCAAACTACTATCCTGATGTTCCGCTCTTCATGGTCGTCGAACAGATCGCGGGGATGCTGCCTGTCCACGGCCGCGACCAGTTTGCCGCCTGACGAACCCACGGCTAGAGGTTGAGACAGTCGGACTGAAAAGGCTTAGGTAGTGGAGCGGGCGACCGGGGTCGAACCGGCGACGCCGAAAGAAACACGGCTAGGCCGAATATCACCAACGTTTTTGCCGACGGGCTCATTCGGCTCATTCAATTCGACTGGATCGCAACAGATTAACTCACGGGAGAAACCCTGTACAGAGTCCTGATGAGAGGGTGAGTGCAGGTCAACTGTTGTAATCAGGCGTTAGCGCTCAGAACCTGCTCAGTGAGTGATATCGCGATTTTACGACACAAAACGCGGAGGCTGTTCAAATGCTCCTAGTCTGGCCGCATAAACGTGTTGCTGCTGCGGTCATAAAGTTGTGGTATAACGATTTGTCCATTCTGTATTTTCTGGCTGTAGATATCTGATTCATTTTCGACTACGAAGCGCACGCGTACGCGCCCCTTCGCACGGCCTGATTCGTAAACAAGCCTGCCGGTAAATGTGCCAAAAGCGGAACTACCGACTAAGTTCGTCGGGTGAGTGAACTCGGCAGGGAGCCAACGGCAGACCTTCCCAATTTGCATTGAGCCAGCCCACGACTCGTTCAACCAAAACTTGCTGTAGTCCGACCAGATTTGCGCTCGAACCCGTATCAGTTTCCCTTTGAATTGAAGTGGGTGATCAACGAGGTCGCAAACAGTTGTCTGTACTGTGCTCACCAACTCCGTTTGTGCAGCGGCGCAAACGCACGTGAGCCAGACCATCAGCAGGATGCTCATCGCCTTCATTCTCATGTTGTGTATTTTAAGCTCGTAGCTGTTCGGAAATCTAACAGGCCCTGCTTGATCTGGACTCATTACTGTCGAAAACAGGCCTTAGCCCTCAGAACCAACGTTGTGAGTGAAATGGCGATTTTTCGCCAGCAATCGCATTATTTCTGGTTTGCCAACTACTCACCAAAAATCTTGCGCTTCTGGCCAAGTCCCTCCAAAGCAGGAAGGTACGCACCTAGTCCAAGTATATTGATGAAGCGATACGACATAGATCAGGTTGGACATAGATCAGATTGAAGGATGGGGAACCAGGCAGAATCGCGACTACATCGAGCGCTCAGATGAAAACGAGAGGGCGACGCTAATGATGACAATGTTGAAGACTGGCAGGCTTTTGACGAGAGCGGCATGCCTCGCGGCAGTGTTCGCAATCCTGTGCACGACGGGCTCTGGGCAGCGCCGGCAGGAGGCTCCGATAACGATCACCTTGGCGGGGCAGTCGATGATCCGGTCGGACATCCGGGCGACCGCACCGGCGGCGGTAGCGGTGATCCAGGGGCTGCTGAAGGGCGATGCAGTATTCACCAACTTTGAAGCCGCAGTCGCCGAAAAAGGTGAGACGGTCCACGAGGGTAGGGGGTTTCTCGCTCCTCCTGAAGCGCTCGATGCGCTGACAACCTTCGGTTTTAACTTGTTGTCCTTGTCCAACAACCATGCATTCGATCTGAAAGTGACGGGCATTCAGAACACGATCCGGGAGGCGGACGGCCGCAAGATCGTTCATGCCGGAACTGGAAACAACCTGGCCGAAGCTGCAGCGCCTGGTTATCTGCACACACCGAAGGGCACGATTGCCCTGATAGCAAGCGCGTCGGGCCTGATTAAGCCGGGAGGAAGCGCCACGGCGGATCGGCCGGGCGTGAATGAGCTTCGCATCGAAGTCGGCGACAAGGAAAATGAGGCGACCGTCGATCTGCCCGGCGCGTCCGGAAACACACCGAATCAGGGGGATTCGCAGCGCATCCTTCAAAGCATTCGTGACGCCCGCCAGCACGCAGACCTCGTGATCGTGTACCAACATAACCACGTCTTCGGGAATCACTCGTTCGCGACGATTTTCACGGAAGGTATGCAGGAGCGGCTCGCTCCGAATGATTGGCTCAAGAAGTGGACGCATGCGGAGGTGGATGCAGGTGCGGACATCATAGTGATGCATGGCGCGCCTCTACTGCACGGGGTGGAGATTTATCATGGCCGGCCCATCTTTTACGATCTTGGCAACTTCATTTACAACTTGCCGCCGACGCTGACGTACATCGACGAACCGATGAATTGGGAGAGCGCGGTCGCGTACGTCCAATTTCAGGGGAAGCACCTGCGATCGATTTCCTTTCGGCCGATCGCCTTGAACAACGTGGGCGAGGGCCAGCCCGATATTCACAACGAGTACGCAAACAACCAGTTCCTCGACACGCGCGGCTTGCCCTCGCCGGTGACGGGTGCGAGAGCGGGTTATATTCTCCAGCGCCTGGCCGACGCGTCAAAGCCCTTTGGCACGAAGGTTGAAATAAAGGGCGACAGGGCGGAAATCAAACTGAAAGCCGGAAATTAGCGCGAATCTTGCATCCTCACTCCGACTGATGGGGTCCAAGTCCAGTATTACCGGCTGACCGGACAAAGGGTTCTAAATTTCAGGTTATGCGAGCAATCAAGGAGAACCGCTGGCACTACTACCTTGTTGGGTTTTTGCCTGTGGATATAAGATGGCGCAAGAAAGTCAGGAGCAATCATGGCCCATCAAGCACCACTTAAATATATTTTCTACATTGCTGCGACCCCGGAGAAGGTGTGGGAAGGCTTTGTGTCGCAGGAGTCGAACCGCATCGTCTTCGCGGGCGCTGAGCTTCAAGCGGACTTTAAGCCTGGTGGCCTGCTCGCATGGGTGGGCGCGGGACCCGATGGCAAGCCCATGACCTACGTTCGAGGGAAGGTCGTGCGGTTTGAGCCGCCTAAAGTCTTTCAGTACACCTTCGCAATGGGCCAAAATGATAAGACGGCACGCGCAACTATCGAACTGGTGCCCGAGACCGAAGCCACAAAAGTAACGGTGACGCATGACGAGTGGGCCGAGGATGACCCCACTTACGCTGCCTGCGCCGATGGATGGCCACGTATTCTTTCCCGCCTGAAGACGCTGCTTGAGACGGGGAAGACATTCAAACCGCATTGATACGAGGTGGGAATGGTCTGAAGTTTTTCGCCCCGGCAGTAGACGCCAAATTAGTGCCCGATAAACGCGTTAACCGGACAAGTGCCTGCTAGCTCGTCAAAAGCCCGGTTGTAGCAAATTGGAATCCTTGTTTGGAACTACTGTTGATGGTGGGTGAATGACGCGCAATCCGGAAGTAACTGTCGATAACAGGCGATTACACTCAGAACCAACGTTGTGAGTGTAATGGCGATGTTTCGCCAACTGTGCCGACGTGCCTCAACTAATTCCCCGCATCGCGCACGGGAACGGCGGGACGCGCTAAAATGGTAGGATCTTTGCCTACCACTTTCGTCGCTCCATAATAAAGGGGTGTGTCGCATGAATCCGGAAACGCAACCGTCCGAATCACCATACTGCGTGAAAATCGAGACCGAGACCGGCCAGTCCGCTACTGTTCCCATTGCCGTCTTGACACCGAAGCAGTTGGAAGTCTTTCTTCAGAGTGAGTTCAAGAGGTTGGCGCAAGAGGCAGGCGTAAAAGGCGCTCGTATTCATGTGGAGCGGGCGACAGCCGCTGACTACGAGCAGGTCCTCAGTGAGGTGACGGCGTGTCTGTCCTCTGCGAAGGCACGAGCCGCATGACTCGGGCCGCGAGCGATTGTACAAGTGAGCACGGGAAAAACTATCTTGACTCGCGGTTGATGAGTGATATGGCGATTTATCGACAATAATGACGAGACTGCGCCTCCGGATGCTCCCATCCGCTCAGAATCAATCCCGTTTGCTGATCCCAAATTCCTCGCGGACTCCCAGCAGATTCTTGTCGAGTTTCGCAAAGAACTCGATGTACTCGTCGTGACTGAAGAACACGTTCACGTAGTCAGCATGGGTCAAAACGTAGCCACCCCAACCGTTCAACATGGCGATCTGCAAGAAGGAAGCGAGATCTTCCGATTCGTGTTCCAAGAACAGGTGGCCCGGTGCTTCATAGAAGCAGCCGATGGTCCCCATAGCTGTGACGCAGCTTGTAATACAAATGCCAGTTCTCGCTGCTCGGCCAGATATTCCATTCGGTGATCCAGAGCAAAGTCGGGTTCCGGTACGTTAACGTGCTGGCGATCCAGTGGCCGATGACGAAAATACGGTGAGGCTCCGTTGGATAGCCCACACGTTCCACCAGGGCTTCGGGCACAGCATCAGGTTTCTGGCGTTCTCGCCCGCGAAGCCACTCTTCGCACTCATCTCTTGTGTAGAAACGCACCTGCACTCCCGCCGCTGTCTGCCAGACCAGCCACTCTCGCATGAATTGTAACTGGTGCCCAGATTGCAGCGCTCCGTAGTTGACGAAAACAGGCGATTACACTCACAACCGGGTTGCTGGCGTAATGGCGATGTTACGCCAACAATGACGGGCATCATTGCCCGGTTGACTTGATGGGTTCGACCCAGACGACAAAGCTCATTTCGCTGCTGCCTGCGTTACCTGTGATACGTTTTTCTTCTTGGGCAGACTTTGAACAATTGCTAAGGACACCAAATCGCCTGACCTGTTGAATGCCTTGTCGTCCCAACTTGTAACGATGTGAGAGGTCGTCATTCGAACGGTGTCCTTCACCTCAGTGAACGAATAAGAGCCATCCGGTTTGCAGTGTTGCCAGTCTTGGGCAGATGCGGAGATTGTCGCAGGTAGCATTGCGACCAGGAGCAGATGGCCGATGTGCACGTATCACCTCGATACTCCAAGATTCGTGTGCTCGTCTCAACTATCGTTTCCTTCGAACACGCTGGTTGGTTGTGGGTCTACCTTGAGTTGCACTGCTATTCGCAGCGCCTTGCCCCTGGCTGGCTGCCAGGAACGGCGCCGGATTCAGATTTTGCGACACAGCCGAGCCCTGATAAGGAGCACTGGCGGGAAGGTTGGAGCCGCCGTTAGCGCTTGGATCAGCCGGCGCCGAAGCCTGCGTGCGGCCATCGGACGAAGCCGCGGATGGCCGGGGAGCGTTCAAGCTTCCCTCCAATCCAGCCGGGGTCTTATCGTTTGCGGTGCAGCCGATTACGATGAGTGTGACCGAGAGCGAAAGGATCGTGAGGTGTTTCATGGTCCCTCCTTTGTTCAAGGACTTCCTGGCGGGCGGCGGACGGTGCTCAACGCGCCGGATGTTTCCTTATCTCTCCCTAAGTATAAGCGCTTCATATTTCGCGCGAGATTCAGCTCGTTGTGCACTTGTGCCGCCGCCGATGAGAACGTAGATGGAGGGAGCAATGCTCCGAGCGCCGAAGGCGCGGCTGCAGGTTAGCCCACGGCGCCAGCCGTTGGTCGACGTGAGTATTATCTAGAGCGCCGGAGGTGCGACACATGTCTCACACGTACGTACAAAACCTGATTCACCTCGTTTTCAGTACAAGGAGCGACGGAAGCTCATCTCTAAAGAATCCCAACCGCGATTGGGGGGCTATCTGGCTGGCGTTTGCAAGAAGGAGCACATTTTTGTTCACGAAATCGGCGGAATGGAAGATCATGCGCACATGCTCATGCAACTTCCACCGGCCTTGTCGTTATCGGATGCTGTGCTTGAGATTAAAACGAGCTCTTCGCGATGGATGGGACGCAGTTTTGCCTCGCAGCGCGGATTCGGCGCCTTCAGCGTGAGCTGGTCCAATGTGGATGCCGTGGTTCGGTACATCCGAACGCAAGAGGCCCATCATAGGAAGATGAGTTTCGATGAGGAATTCATTGCGTTGCTGAAAAAACACGGTGTGGCGTTCGATCCGAAATACGTTCTCGGGTAAATCTGTGCCGCACCTCCAGTGCTCTCGTAACATTACCCACGATACCCACGGCGATGCCGTGGGCTAACTTGCGCACGCGCCTCCGGCGCTCGGGTGCTAGTCGAGACACAGATTTGTGCGTCTGGAGACGGTGTGTCGCTACGCTGCAGGAAGAGTCGGTCGTTTCGCTAACGGGGCTTGGGCGCGTTTCCTGACAGGTCCCTGGCAATTCCCTTAGACAAGCTCAGGGCATGTCCTGCGGGCTAATTTTCAAACTCACCTGGAGAGCTCGGCAAAGATCTAGAAACAGCGCCTGCCTGGCTGACGCTCAAGAATCGCGGCGCACCTGGATCGCAGTCACCCTTCAAAACCGCCTATAATTTTCTTATCTTGAGGAGAACGGCCCAAATTCTTCGGGTCTTGCCCTTGCTAGCTGTATTCGCTGCACCGCTGCCGTCCTATGCCCAACAGGCCGAGCCGCAGCGCGGCAGCCAGATGCTGCTTATCATGCCCTTTGAGAACGCGGCGAACTCGCCGGGCATCGAGTGGATCGGCGAATCTTTCCCCGAGGTCTTAGGGAACCGCCTGAATTCCAGCTCCATGTTTGTGCTCAGCCGGAGTGACCGGCTGCTGGCTTTTGATCGTCTCGGTCTTCCGGCTGTGGCCAAGCCCTCGCGCGCCACCACTTACCAGGTAGCGCAGGAGCTCGATGCCGACTACGTCCTCATGGGCGACTATCGACTCGATGCTGCAAAGCTCACCGTGCACGCACAGGTCATGGATCTTGAACGGTTGCGGCTGAGCCCGAAGCTGACGGAAGCCGGACCGCTCAACAACCTGATCGGCATACAAACGGCTCTGGCCTGGGACGTGCTCGATGCGCTCAAGCTCACGAACGGAAGCAGCAAAGAGCAGTTTATGGCCCAGGTTCCACCGGCACGGGTAGACGTGCTCGAAAACTACATTCGCGGCGTCTTGGCAATTAACGATCAGGACAAGATCCGCCGTTTCAAAGAGGCCTTACGCCTGGATCCCGGCTACAGGCCGGCAATGCTGCAGCTGGGCAAGACCTACTACGCCGCGCACGACTACGCGTCGGCAATCGAATGGCTAACGAAGGTACCAGCCGGCGATGCCGGCGGCAATGAAGCTCAGTTCCATCTCGGTCTGGCAGCCTTTTATGCCGGGCAGATGGATCGCGCTGCCGCCGCGTTTCGTTCGCTGGCGTCGCGACTGCCTCTCACCGAGGTCTACAACAATCTGGGCGTGGCTCTGGCGCGGCAGGGCGACCGGCGGGCTCTCAGCTACCTCGCAAAGAGCTCGCAGACCGACGCCAACGATCCTGACTATCATTTCAACCTCGCGGTTGAGCTCTATCGCCAAGGACAGGCCCAGGAAGCAGCGAGCGAGCTGCGGACACTACTAGCCTTAAAGCCCGACCTCGAGGCTCGCGCTTTTCTCGAAGCAATCAACTCCGGCGGCACGCCACCGGCCAAGCTGCCGCTGCAGCGAATCAAACGCAACTATGACGAGTCTTGGTACCGCCAGCTCGCGCTGGAGATCGAAAACCGAAACGAGGAACGTTTGCGCAAGGCCGATGCCGCCGGTCGCGTTGCCTTCTATGTGCAGCGCGGCCGGGAGCTGCTCGATCAAGGCTTAGCCGGCGAAGCAGGAAAGCAGTTCCAGAAAGCTGTGGCTATCGATCCCATGCAGGCCGGCGCTCATGCCGGTCTAGCCAGGGTACTGGAGCTGAATCAGAACAAATCAGGCGCACGCCGGGAAGCCCAGGCGGCGTTGCGACTGGCGCCTTCGGCGGAAGCATATTTAGTTCTCGCGCGCCTGGATTTGGCGGACAATAACCCTGGGGCCGCACAACAGAACGTGGAACGGGCCCTGGCGCTCGATCCGGCGAACGCTGCCGCGGTCGCGCTGAAACATGACATCGCTGCCGGCATGGGAAGATCCGGTCCACCGTAGTTTATTGAGGTAACAGTATGCGATTCCAATGGCTTTCGAGACTTGTGCTGCTCGCAGCGTTCTTCTTGCTCTCGCGTCCCGCTCACGCTGAAGTTTTGAAGATCGTCGTGAATGACACCATTCATCCCATCGTAGTGGAGCGTGTGGATCGGGCAATTCAAGAGGCGCAGCGGACCCATGCCGACGCTCTGCTCATCGAGATCAGCACTCCTGGCGGGCTGATGACATCGATGGAGGAGATCATCCACAAGATTCTTGACGCTCCGCTGCCGATCATCATTTACGTCACGCCTTCCGGAAACGGCGCATCTTCAGCGGGCTTCTTCATCCTCGAAGCTGCGGACGTCGCGGCCATGGCGCCCGGAACCAATACGGGCGCGGCGCATCCGGTGCGGGGCGACGGCGTGGCCCTGGATCCGGTGATGAAAGAGAAATTAGAAAACTACGCCGCCTCGCTGATGCGTTCGTATGTGAGCAAGCGCGGACGCAACGTGGAGGTGGCAGAGAGCGCGGTGCGCCAATCGAAGTCTTTTACGGCCGACGAAGCGCTGGCGCAACATCTGGTCGACTATATCGCCAAAGACGATAACGATCTCTTCCAACAACTGGAAGGCAAGACGATTACCCACTTCAACGGCGAGAAGGAGGTTCTGCACCTCGTAGGAAAACCGGTGCGTTTATACCAGCCTTCACTTCGCCAGCAAATCCTCTCGTGGTTAATGGACCCGAGTCTTGCCGGCCTCCTGTTCGCCATTGGCATGCTGGCGTTGTATGCCGAATTTAACCACCCAGGCGCGGTTGTGCCTGGAGTGATTGGTTTCATCGCGATTCTGGTTGCGCTATTCGCTATGCACTTGCTGCCGACACGCTACGAGTCACTAGCTCTGCTGGCGGGCGCGTTCGTATTGTTCGCACTCGAGGCCAAGATGCAGACTCATGGCGTGCTCACGGCCGGCGGCATCCTCATGATGATCCTGGGCATGCTCCTTCTGGTCGACGGCCCCATCCCTGAGATGCGAGTCAAGCTGTGGGCGGCGTTGGCCATTAGTATCCCGATTGGGCTGATTACGGCCTTCCTTATGTCGATTGCGATTCAGGCTCGGCGCAACAAACTCGTGAACGGCGAGCAGGGTTTGGTGGGAGAGATTGGCGTGGTGAGTTCGCGGCTGGCTCCTGCTGGTAAGGTTCTGCTGCGCGGGGCGTTGTGGGATGCGACCTCGGCGGCCACGGTCGAAGCGGGACAAACCGTGGTGGTGCGCCGCGTCAACAATTTGGTCCTGCAAGTTGACCCAGCGCCCCAGCCTGCGGCGCTGGATTCCGTGCACGCGTAATTTTTCGCTTTGTGCGGGTCTCTCCGTGCCATAGAATCCGTGCGACAACCTTTCAGGTTGTCTGGAGGCGCCGTGTCCGGAATACCATTCGTCATCATCGTCCCCGTAGTCATTATCCTTCTCTACCTTCTCAACTCCATCAAGATTCTGCGGGAGTACGAACGCGCGGTGATCTTCCGCTTCGGCCATCTCCTCCAGCAGGCCAAGGGACCGGGGATCATTTTGGTGTTTGCTCCGGTTGACAAAATGGTCCGGGTCGATCTTCGCCAACAGGCCTTGGAAGTGCCGCCCCAGGACATCATCACTCGCGACAACGTGACGCTGAAGGTGAATGCCGTCGTTTACTGGGAGGTACTGAACGCCGCGCAAGCCGTGGTCCGAGTACAAAACTATTACTGGCAGACGCAGCAATTCGCGCAAACGACGTTGCGCTCCGTCCTGGGCGAGGTAGATCTCGATGAGCTGCTGGCGCATCGCGAGAAACTAAACGCGCGCATTCAGAGCATCCTCGATCAGCACACGGCGCCCTACGGTGTGAAGGTTGCGAACGTCGAGATCAAACAGGTCGACCTGCCCGACTCGATGCAGCGTGCTATGGCCAAGCAGGCCGAAGCCGAGCGCGAAAAGCGGGCCAAGATCATCCACGCGGAAGGCGAGTTTGCCGCTTCGCAACGCCTGACCGACGCCGCGAAAACCCTGGCCGCCGAACCCCTGACCATCCAATTACGCTATCTGCAAACCCTCACCGAGATTGGCGTAGAGAAAAACACTACCATTGTCTTCCCCTTGCCGGTGGACATCCTAAGCGCGCTGACCGAAGCACTGAAGAGATCTGGCGGCGGGAACAAATAGGATTACACTAGCTCATTACAATTTGGGGGAAATATGGTTGACCTGGGGTTAGGCCGCGGCAAGGAAGACGTACGCGACAGGGATCTGAGCGAAGATACGGAAATCACGCTGGGAACCGGCAAGCTGCTGGGGATTTTCTTCGGGCTGGTCTTTGTCTGCTCGTTCTTCTTTACCATGGGCTATCTGCTCGGCCGCGCGAATGGGAGCGGAGTTAAGACCGAGATTGTAGGCGCGGCTCCCACGGGCGGAAGCTCCGCCGGTAAGCCTGTTGCCGGCGACAAGACTCCGGGGCCACAAACCTCCACATCTGCCTCTAACCAGCCAACACCACAACCGCAGGCGACGGTGTCCGTTGCTCCGGTGGCGACGCCCGCCAATGCGTCAGCCACGCCGCCTCCGCAGGAAATCAAAGCGTCGGCCACCGGGACGTACACCGTTCAAGTAGCGGCGGTTTCGAAACAGGAAGATGCTCAGAGCCTGGTCTCAGCCCTGCAAAGGAAACAGTACCCGGTGTTCTTGGCAAATGTCCCCGGTGACTCGCTGTTTCACGTTCAGGTTGGCCCGTTCAGCGATCCCAAGGACGCCGAAGCTATGCGGGCTCGGCTAGCTGCTGAGGGCTATGACGCGATTGTGAAGAGATAGCCGCGCGCAGATCGGATCATCTGGTCATCGGATCATCGGATCATCGGATCATCGGTTCATCTGAACTCGCCAACCGATCTCCCGATCTCCCGATGTCCCGATCTAGTCTTTGTCAAACCTCTGCTCTCGAAACGGATTCCCGTACATGTGATAGCCGTTCTGCTCCCAGAATCCGGCAACGTCACGTTCCAGAAATTCCAGCCCGCGCACCCATTTCACCGACTTCCACGCGTATAGGTGAGGCACGATCAGTCGCAACGGATAGCCGTGATCGGGCGACAGAGGCTGGCCATCGTGATGCGTGGCGAGAAGGACATCGTCGCGATCCAGGTCGGCCAAGGGAACGTTGGCAGTGAAGCCCTGCTCGGCGTGGACCAGCACGTATCTGGCTTCGGGCTTGGGCTGAGCCAGCTTCAGGATTTCCTTGAAGGCAACCCCTTGCCAGTCGTTGTCGAAGCGGCTCCAGCGGGTAACGCAGTGGAAGTCGCTGTGTGTTCGCGTGACGGGAAGATGGTTGAATGCATCCCAAGTCAGTTGGATGGGCGCATCGACCAGGCCCCAGATTCGAAACTCCCACGTCGCGGGATCAAACTTGGGAACCGAGCCATAGTGCAGCACCGGCCACTTCAGAGTCAGCGATTGGCCGGGCGGTAAACGCCCTTCTCGCCGCATCTGCTGTTCTTTTTCTCGGCGCTCATTGCCGCTGAAGATGCCGGAGACATCCATGAGTCGATTGTAGCAACGGAAAGCAATTGGCAATTAGCCGCAATTAGCAAATAGCAATTAGCAGTTGGCTCTTGGCTCTTGGCTCTTGGTTCTTGGCTCTTGGTTCTTGGCTCTTGGTTCTTGGCTCTCAGGCTTTGAAACCGCGCCGCAGGGGCCAAAGCCCGGATTTTTGTCGCTCTATCGGCACGGCTGAAGCCATGCCCTTTCAAACAGCCGAATCACAAAGCTAGACAGCCAAGAGCTAAAAGCCAATTGCCATTTGCTAATTGCTATTTGCTGTGGCGAGCTACCGCGTCACCGCGGCGAACATCGGAGCATCCAGCAGGGACTGGAAGCTCTTATCGTCCGCTTTGAAGTGCACCACCAGCCTGCCGGCATCGGAATCGACGGTCGTAGCCTCAATGGCGTTCTTCTCCACTGGCGATGCGCTCACCTTCTTGAACAACAGGCCCGCTTTCACAAGCGAAGACAGCGTCGAGGCAGCCATGTTGTCCGAAGTCGTCACGCTGAGGTTGAAGTCCACGCCATGGTCAAAGTCTACGGTGTAGCGAGAACCAGTCAGATGCTTCTTGAAAGTCTCGAACTCGGCCAGATCGGCGGCGGTTCCCAGAGCCGACTTGAGCATGGTCTGGGTGCCCGAAGCGTCCAGGACGCTCCAAATCGTCCCCTGGTCCACGGAGGCGATCATGTCGGTGACGTCGCTGTTGGCGTTGAGGCTCATGCTGCTGCCGTCGCGGGCATCGAGAGCGGCCTGCACTGCGGCGCCGTCGCCGAAGAGCATGGTCCAGTCATCCAGAAAGGTCATCTGCATCCCGCCCGCCATCGGATAGACGGCTGAGCCGTTGATCTTCTTTCCTGAGATCTTCTGTTTCGTCAGCCGCAGCCCCAGCTTCTTGCGGGGAAACTGTCCTTGGGCGACTCCGATGATCTGCAGGCCGTTGCCCTTGGTGCGGAACGAGGCCAAGGTGATCTGCTCCAGATCACGGTCAGGATCCACGCCGATGCTCTTCAAAGCATCCTCGAACTGCTTCATATTCTGGGGCATGAGTTTGGCCTTCATGGCCATGGCCGTGTCGGAGCCCTTCATCCGCCGGTAGTCGACGTTGATGATCTGTTGAACGTCCGTTGGAATCACGGAGCGGGTCGCTGTACCCAGGGACGCGGCGAAAGCCGGCGCACCAGAAAGCAAGGCCGTCAATGCGCAAACAAGGAATGCGTAAACAAGCTTGTGTTTCATGTCTCTCTATTCTAACCCCGTCATTTCGCCAAATGATGCGTTTGATTCGAGTGTTAATACAGCTAAACGGTTACTTTAGGTACGCTCGTTACCTAGTCTAGGGTGTTCACCCTTGAAGCCTGGCTATCTTGGAACGAATATCGGCCGCGAATCCTGCATCTTTTAACGAAGTCAGATTGATCTCCACGTTCGCAAGCGCCCCTTGCATGGCAGCCTGGGCCAGAGCGCCGGCTACACTTAGATCAGATGCCATATTGGGATTAGTGATAGGCCCTAAAGAGGCCACAATGTCTGCGACCTCGCGCGCCTTCTGCGCGGTTTCGAAGGGTACGGTGGTAGCTTCCTTGAGCGCCGAATCGACTAGAGCGTCGCCGTTCGAGGAAGCTTTGGCCTGCTTGTAGGCCGCCATTACCTGGTTGTAACTCTCGGCATCGGCGTCAATGCCGTCTTTCAGCTCCTCGCGAAGCTGAGCCAGCCGGCCAAGAGCCTGGCTTAACTGTTGCTCGTGTTGCAGATAAGCCTTCTTTCCCCGCGACATGCTGGCCACCATACTGGCCAGCGCCGCCGCCATGGCTCCAGCGGCGGCAGCAGCGCTTCCACCGCCAGGCGTGGCAGTCGGCGCCGCCAGCTGCTCGATAAAGGGCTCGGCTCCGGCGCGCAGTCCACCTACGGCCGTCTTGCTTCCCATCACGCCTGCCAGCCGGTTCTCCAAGATCAGCGAGGAATCGAAGTTTTCAACCTGAAGGAACCATTCCGCCGCCTGTTCGAGAGCTTTCTTTGGGATCAGGCCGACGATCTCGCTCGAGAGCGGCATCACGCCGTAACGGGCAGCTTCCCTTTTGACAAACTCAAAGACTTGGGCAATCGGCGTCTGTTCGAAGTCGGTCAGGTTCATCGATACTTGAGCCAGGCCGCGAACCTCAAAGCCCGCGCCCTTCACATAGCGCAGTCCGCCCGAGGAAAAGCGAATAGCCTTGGCTATCTTCTTGGCAATCTCCACGTCTTTAGTGTTGAGAAAGACGTTGTAGGCGATCAGCGCCTTGCGTGCCCCAACCACTGTGGCTCCCGCCGTAGGGTGCAGACGTGCTTCACCAAAATCCGGACGACGCGCCGGATTTGTTTTCACTTCCTCGCGCAAGCCTTCGAATTGTCCGCGACGGATATTCTCCAGGTTCTGCCGGTCAGGATGGGTCGCTGCCGATTCATAAAGATAGACGGGAATCTGAAAGCGCTTCCAAATCTCTTCACCCACCTTGCGAGCGATGGCGACGCAGTCTTCAATGGTCACGCCCTCAATCGGGATGAACGGCACCACGTCGGTCGCGCCCATACGCGGATGCGCTCCCTGATGCTTGGTCAGATCAATCAGCGCAGCGGCTTTGCCCACACCGCGGATCGCGGCTTCAGCGATAGCTTCGCGATCGCCGACCAAGGTGATCACGCAGCGGTTGTGATCGGAATCCATCTCGCGGTCGAGCAGGTAGACACCTGGCACCTTCATGGCTTCGACGATGGCATCAACTTTGCTCTTGTCGCGGCCTTCGGAAAAATTAGGAACGCATTCGACGAGGGTGGACATAAAAGGAGGATAGCGGGCCTGTGATAGGTGCGCAACCTAGTGAATGCGGCTAGGTCTGCGACATTAGGTCTTCCAGTCCCGCAGGGACGTTACAATCTGTAGCCCGGCACGGAAGTGCCGGGTCACGCAACCGAAGAAATTTGAGTCCCGGAGGGACGGTACTATGGCTAATTCCTACGTCAGCAATCACGTCCACATCGTGTTCAGCACCAAGAACCGCACACGAATGATCAACGAAGAACTCCAGCCGAAATTGTGGGCCTACATGGCGGGAATCTTAAAGAACCACGGAATGCGCGCGATCGCGATTGGCGGGATCGAGGATCACGTTCACGCCCTCATCAATCTTGGGGCAATATTCGGCATCGCTAAAGCCGTGCAAGTATTGAAGGCAAATTCATCACGATGGATGAACGAACATCCGCGAATGCGGTTTGAATGGCAGGAGGGGTACTTTGCCTGCAGTGTGAGCCGGTCCCAGGTGTCAAGAGTCAGCAGGTACATCGCGAATCAGAAAGCGCACCACAAGAAGATGGATTCTGCTACGGAGTTCGCTTTGCTGTTGAAGAAGCATGGTTTCGAAATGTGCGATTGATTGTGCCGTCCCTAAAGGGACTTGGGATTCTGTTCTTCCTACCCGGCACTGCCGTGCCGGGCTACAGGCTGTTGCGTCCCTTCGGGACTGTTAACCTGCCGCCCCTTTGGCGTCTAACCCAATGGGCGACAATTTAACATCAGATAAGACAGAGCCATCATGCTCAACGTAATAAGTGTAGACGTTGAATCCATAAAAGTGGTCGTTGACGGGTCTTTTCTGGAGTTGCACTTCCACGAACAAATCGTTTCTGTGGTCATGGTTAGAAACTCTCGTTTTCTTGGAAAACGTCCCGGTCAGCTTGTTTCACTTAAACCAATTCCATCCCAACTGAAACTGTACGGTGTTGATCCCGGGGTTGGGCACAGACAACCCAGCGTTCGAGATGTGCTCGTAGCGCACGTTAAAACTAAGGGCACGTTTCTCGTGCACAAAGAAATGAGAGCCGAGAGCGGCATGAGTCACAAAGTTTACCCTCGAGGTGTCCAGCGGCACCTTGGTGTTGCTGAACAGTACGCCTCCGCCCAGCTCAAAATAAGGCACAGTGCGCGCGCAACGCGTGAAGTTCCATTTTAGGTTCAAAGGATTGAACCCCGCGCTGTAAGCATTCTTCGCCGGAGCCGGCTGCAAAATGTAATAGACCGGCATCAGGTCAGCCGACCATTCGAAGTTCCCGCGAACGAAGCCGCGACCATGATTGTCGGTAAGCACTTTGCCCAGGCGCACACCCGCGTCGATGGCCTGCGTGTCCTTGGTGCCGCCGGGCACGCTGAAACCTCCGCCGGCCCACACGCCGAAGTCCCACGGCTGGCCGTCGAGAGGTTTGGAGGATTGTTGGGCGGAAGCAACGGCACAAAAGAGCCAAACGCCGATCAAAAGCTTCATTGATTCTTTTCTCCTCGGGATCTGCAGAGGCGATTTGTGTTCCATCAACACTGAAGTCTGTTGGCAATACTGATGCGGCGGCTCTAGCGTGCCCAAGCCCGAAGGGCGAAATACTACAAGCCCGGGGCGTTAGCCCCGGGGGCGTGAAGGTTTAAGATGAGAGCCCCGGAGGGGCGACACAATGCCTCATACCTCAACCCACAATTACCTGCATATCGTCTTCGGAACCAAGGAACGCGCGAGCAGCATACCAGACTCGGTGCAACCCAAGCTATGGGCCTATCTGCCACGCGGCGGTAAATTTGTCCCTGCGATTGCCCAGCGCCGGAGGCGCGAAATGAGTTAGCCCAGCGCGTAAGCGCTGGGTAGAATGCAGTAGAGCGGTGAGCCCCGGAGGGGCGGCACAGAGAGATCTGGTTAGTGTCGCCCCTCCGGGGCTCGATACTTTTTCCTTACCCAGGCCTTACGGCCTGGGCTAACTCATTTCGCGCCTCCGGCGCTGTGTCGTTGCTTTAGTCCAAACACAAAAGGCGGCCACGTCGGCCGCCTTCGCAGGAAAAAATGTTTGAACTAGCTGGCTACTTCTTCCAGCTGCTTCTGGTCGACATCAAAATTCGAATAGACGTTCTGTACGTCGTCATGATCTTCGATGGTTTCGAGTAGCCGGATCATCTGGCTGGCAGCCGGGCCTTCCAGCTTGATGTAATTCTGTGGAACCATGCCCAGCTCGGAGTGCACGACTTGGATGTTCCCCCTCTTCACCGCCTCCAGCACCGGTTCGTACGCGTTGGGCGGCGTAACGATCTCCCAATTGTCGCCGTCGTCGTTCAGATCTTCACCGCCGTTTTCAAGCACGATGTTCATCAGATCGTCTTCTTTCGCGGATGTCTTGGGAACGACGATGGTGCCTTTCTTATGGAACATCCAGGCCACGGAGCCGGCTTCGCCCAAGTTACCGCCGCCCTTGGTGAAGACATGTCGTATTTCGCTGACGGTGCGGTTGCGATTGTCAGTGGTGACATCGACCAGCAGAGCCACGCCGCCCGGACCGTATCCTTCGAAGGTGATCTCCTCGTAGGTCGCGCCGGGAAGCTCGCCGGTGCCGCGCTGAACCGCACGCTTGATGTTGTCCGCCGGCATGTTCTCCGCCTTGGCGGCCGCGATGGCGGTGCGCAAACGCGGATTGCCTTCCGGATCACCGCCGCCACTCTTGGCAGCCATGGTGATTTCCTTAATCACACGGGTAAAAATCTTGCCGCGCTTGGCGTCGAGCGCGCCCTTTTTGTGCTTGATTGTGGCCCATTTTGAATGGCCAGACATGGTGATGACCTCAGCCGATTGTGATTTTCTCGAGCCGCAGGGGAACCCTGCTGGACGATAAGAAAACGTATGAAAACAAAGTAGATTATAGCATGGACCGTTGCTATGATCTGGGAGCAACGCGATTGGGAACGCGAGGCTGACTCCGGAGATTAGTAATCGAGCAACGCACGAGATTGGTAATTTTGCAATCGGGTAATGGGGTAATTGAAAACCTGCGCGTCCACCGTCTTTCAATTACTCGATTACTGGATTACTCAAGTACCAATCTCTCGCGATTACCCGATTACCAATCTCCAGGAAAATCCCACCCATAACATTGAAAAACTTCGCGGACAACATTCAGGTAGTCCTCTTTGACCTTGGCGGCGTTCTGGTGGAGCTGCGAGGCGTATCCACTATGCTGGCGTGGCTCGACCATCGGGTTAGCCTCGAAGAGCTGTGGAAGTTGTGGCTGTCCTCGCCAACGGTTCGGCGCTTTGAAACCGGGCGCACGACGCCGGCCGAATTCGCCGAGCAGATCATCCGTGAGATGTCGCTGCCCATCGCCCCGGAAGAATTCGTAGCGAACTTCGAAAGCTGGGTTGTAGGCCTTCTTCCCGGCGCGCTCGACCTGGTGCACAGCGTACCCTCGCGATTCACGCGGGCGACGCTGAGCAACAACAGCGAGCCCCACTGGCGGCGCCTGATGACCGAGTTCGATCTCCAGAACGCCTTTCATCACCACTTCGCTTCCCACCTTACCGGCAAGATCAAACCTGACCGCGAGGCGTTTCAGAACGTGCTGGATACACTGGGCTGCCAAGCTGCGTCGGTCTTCTTTCTCGACGACAGCACGCTGAACGTCGAGGCTGCCCGTGAGGTCGGCATGCACGCTGTCCAGGCGCGCGGGCCGGCCGAAGCGCACCGAGCGCTCGTCGATGCCGGAATTCTCTGAGTTCCAGCGATCATCGATGCGACCAACAACAAGGCAACAGCAAAAGAAGTGTCATTCCTTCGGCTACCACCTCAGGACAGGCTCTGATCCCGCAAAGCGGGAGAAGGATCTGCTCCCGCTCGGCTGTGGGCGGAGCCGATTTCTCTCCCGCTAAGCGGGATTCGAAATGATACGGTCGTCGATTGTATGGAATACACCAACTCCGAAACCACTCTAGGTTCGTGTTTCCCGGCGGTCCGTTGCGTCCGCGAGCGAAGCCGATCGCTTTCGGCGAAAGGCAAACACCACGGCAAGAAGGGGAGGAGCCAGAAGAATCGCCCACCAGAACGGCACAAACAGCGCAACCAAGATCGGCGTGAACAATGCTGCCCAGAATGGAACCTTCGCTGTCCGCTTCATGAAATATGGCTGCAGAAAGAAGCCATCGATTACCATAATCGCCGCAAAGAGAATGAGCACGTAAACCAGACCCATATGGTCGGGCGTGGAGAAAAAGCCGATAATCGCAGGAATGATCACCGCGAGCGGCCCGCCTAAGTTGGGGACAAATTGCAGAAGTCCCGCCAGGAAAGCCCACAACGGCGCCCAAGGAATCCCGATGATCAGCAATCCCACGAGCCACAACAGCGCCACCGCGGCTGAGTCATAGCACTGGGCCACGAACCAGTTTTTCAGTGCCGAGCCAGTCGTACGTATGTGATCACGCAAGTTCATAGTTGACAGAAGTTCCTTCTCGCGCCGTGGCTAGCAAGTCAGCAATCAGCATTCAGCACTCAGTGTATCGACTTTTGTTTTCGGGCCGAAATCTGCTGGCACACGAGGTTGCCGGTCCAATCCCCCGTGGACTCCCATCTGTGACATTTTTAGCGTTTAGGGGCTGAATGCTGAGTGCTGAGTGCTGATTGCTCTCCGTGAATGCTCCTTGACCGCGTTGTTACAATGAACATATGAAATTCGGCGTCATCGTCTTCCCCGGCTCCAATTGCGATCACGATAGCTACCACGCGGCAATCACCGCAACCGGCCAGCAGGCGACCATGTTGTGGCACGATTCGCGCGATCTGGAGAACTGTGATGCCATCATCGTGCCCGGAGGCTTTGCCTACGGCGACTACCTGCGCACCGGCGCCATTGCTCGCTTTGCGCCCATCATGCAGGAAGTGGCGAAGTTCGCGGCCTCAGGCGGGCTGGTCATCGGAATCTGCAACGGCTTTCAGATCCTGTGCGAAGCCGGCCTGCTTCCCGGCGCGCTGTTGCGCAACGCCGGGCTGAAGTACATCTGCAAGTTCGTCGACCTGCGCGTGGAAAACGTCGAGACGCCGTTCACCAACGCCTGCCGCCAAGGTGACGTGCTGCGCATTCCTATCGGTCACATGGAAGGCAATTACTACTGCGATGCGTCGACGCTCGAAATCTTGAAGCGCCAGAACCGTATCGTCCTCCGCTACTGCACACCCGAAGGTCAAATCACCGCCGCGGCCAATCCTAACGGATCGCTCGACAACATCGCCGGCATCTGCAACCAGGACGGCAACGTGCTGGGCATGATGCCGCACCCTGACCGCTGTAGTGAAGCTCTACTCGGTTCATCGGACGGAGCAAAGATTTTCAAGTCGATGGCCTTGGCGATGGTGCCGTTAACGCGCTGAGCGGGTTAGCGAGATCAGGTTCGGCGGGAACACTCATTTGGCGCTGTGTCATGGAGATTTCCTCTTTTACAGGACGAGTAGACTCACGCCCTTTTGAGAAACTCCACGTGGGAGTACAGGCGATCCATATCGCCGTGAGCAAAATAGCGCAGCGCCGGAGGCGCCTCGAGAAGGTAGCCGAGTCCACCCCAACGCGCAAAAACCGCGCGCGTCGGGGACCCCGGCAGGGCGTAAGCCCTGGGTAAAGCACAGAAAACGGTTCCAGCCCCGGAGGGGCGACACAAATTCGATGGCCTCTGCACGGCGCGACAAGCTTGTGCCGCGCCTCCAGCGCTTGTCATCATTATGGAACCTTTCCCAGCGCTGACGCGCTGGGCTACTTCTTAACGCGCCTCCGGCGCTGTTCTTGGTAGTCCCTTGTATCCGGATCGCTTAGAGTTTCTGGTTCTTGCAACCACCCCGCATCGCCGGAGTGGGCGGGCTGACACCAGTCTCGTTTTGTGGACGTACCTTACTCCCGGCCACAGTGTTAGTCATCGCAGGCTTCCGATCTCCCGATCACCGGATCTCCCGATCACCGGATTCCTGAAACGCTTCCTTATTCACCACGTACGGCATCCTGGTTAAGTCGCCGCCGTAATTCCCTTCCAGTACATCGATCAAACCTTGCGCGCAACGACCGGCCATGCCCTTTGCGGGATCAGGCGAAAGTCGCGTGATCTTTCCGGCGCTGGCGAAGTGCGGGAACAGCCGGCAGCGATCGGCAATCTCAGGATCGCGCAGAGGAGAATCGGCGGGTAAGGGTTCTTTCTCGAAGACGTCGAGGGCTGCGCCGGCAATCCAGCGCTCCTTTAGCGCTTTGTACAAAGCCTTCTCATCGACCACGGGCCCGCGCGAGTCGTTGATCAAGTACGCCTCTTTCTTCATCAAGCGCAGCGTCTTTTCGTTGATCAGATGATGAGTCGGCGTGGAGGATTCGCCCTCGCGGACAAGCGGCACGTGCAAGCTCACGAAGTCGGCTTGGGGCAACGCATCTTCCAGGGTCACATATTTGATCCAAGTCTTTGCCTGCTGCAAGCCGGTGGAGTGACGCAGATCCATCAACTGCTGGATGGACGCGACAAACTTCTGATCCTGATAGACAGGGTCGTAACACAGGATGTTCATGTCGAATCCGGTGCACTTGTTGATCATCGCTTTGCCGATTCTGCCGGTGCCGATGACGGCAATGGTCTTCCCCGTAATCTCATCACCCAGAAAGGGCAGGAATGGGTGCCAGAATCCCCACCGATTTTCGCGCACCAGCTTTTCGCTGTCCCAAAGACGCCGCGCGAGCGCGCCCATCATGAAGAAGGCGAACTCGGCGGTGGCGTCGGTGAGGACGTCGGCGGTGTTGGTGAACGGAATCTTGTAGCGATTGGCATCGGCGCGATTGATGTTGTCAAAGCCCACGGCGAGCTGAGCGACGACTTTGAGCGTGCCCTTTCCCGCCTCAAAGACTTCAGCGTCGATGGGATCACGCAGCGTAGTGATCAGGCCATCGATGCCGCTGCGGACTCTCTCTACAATCAACTTCTTCGGCGCAGCTTCCGGACCGGGATAGACTTCGAGATCGTATCCCTGTTGGCGAAGGCGATTTTCCGCAGGATCGCCGATGTGGCAGGTGGCGAAGACGCGGGGAGTCTTGGTGGTCATCGGAAAACTATTGCTGATTTGCGATTGGTAATTTGCGATTTGTGATTTGTGATGCACGACGGTGGCGATCAGAATCGCAAATCACCAATCACCAATCACAAATCCTACAGATTCTTTTTCGCCCAGCTCCCTACGCGATCGAGAGCCTTATCCAGGTTCTCCATCGAATTGGCGATGCTGAAGCGCAGATAGCCCTCGCCGTATGCGCCGAAGGCAGTGCCGGCGAGGCAGGCGACGCCGGCTTCCTCGAGCAGGGCGTCGGCCAGCTTCTTCGAGGTCCAGCCCGTCTCACGGATGCTGGGAAAAACATAGAATGCGCCTTTGGGAACGCGGCAATGGAAACCCGGAACCTGGTTGATTCGCTCCACCACGCGGTCTCGGCGACGTTTGAATTCGCTGCACATGTGCTCGACCGAGGTCTGGTTGCCGCGCAGGGCTTCGATGCCGGCAATTTGTGTGAAGCTCGCGGTGCAAGAGTTGACGTTGGTCATGAGCCGCGAAAACAACTTAGCCAGATCAGGGCGCATCACGCCATAACCCAGCCGCCATCCCGTCATGGCGTAACTTTTCGAGAAGCCATCGAGCATGATGGTGCGGTCTTTCATTCCCTCCATCGACATCAACGAAACGTGTTCGCCTTCGAAGATCAGGCGGCTGTAGATTTCGTCGGAGAGCACCATGATGTCGCGATCGCCGATCGCGGCCGCGATGTCGCGGACATCCTGCGGCTCCAGCACCGATCCCGTAGGATTGTGTGGGGAGTTCAGCACGATCAGCTTGGTGCGATCGCTGATCAGGTCGGCCAGTTCATTAGCGTCGAGGCGAAAATCTTTTTCCTCGCGCAGCGGCAGCGACACTGCCTTGGCGCCGAGGAAACCGCACAGCGATTCATAGATCGGAAACCCAGGATTCGGATAGATGACCTCATCGCCTTCTTCTACGAGCGACATAAAGGCAAAGAAGATCGTGGGCTTGCCACCAGGGACGACGACAACTTCGTCCGCCGAGCACTGGACGCCGCGCGTGCGACTGACCTCTTCGGCGATGGTTTGGCGGAGTTCCTGCAAACCGGCGGAGGGAGTGTAGTGGGTCCATCCTTTACGGATGGCGTCGATGCCGGTCGCGACTACGTTCGCCGGAGTGTCAAAATCGGGTTCGCCAATTTCCAGATGGACAACATCTTTGCCCTGCGCTTCCAAGGCGCGAGCCCGGGCTAGCACTTCAAAGGCGGTTTCCGTTCCTAGGCCGGCCATACGTTTGGCCAGCCTCAGCTCAGCTTGCGCGGTGAGTCCTTGGCTCATTTTTCTCTGCTTATTTTCCGTGAATTTATTCGTTGACCGCTTGCTCCTGGCTTTGCGAACGCAGCACGTGCGCGACGGCGTAGGGTACGCGGCGGGCGGGCTCTTGGAAATTTCGGACCTGGAGGTCGCCCAAAAGACCCAGGGCCAGCATCTGCCCGCCAAACACGATCAAGACTGCGGCAAATACCAAAAGTGGGCCGTGTTCTCCCATCACCGACTCGTGATGGAACAACTTCGAGAACATCAGCCAGAATGCGGTCCCCAATCCACCCAGCAGGGAAAGGACGCCGACGCCGCCAAACAAGTGCAGCGGGCGAAACATGTACTTGAGCAGAAAGCGGATAGTGATCAGATCAAAAAACACTCGGAAGGTTCGCGAGATTCCGTAGTGCGAGTTGCCCTTGGGCCGGACGATGTTCTTGATGGGGATCTCGCAAATGGAAGCGCCATACCACGAGGCTAGCGCGGGGATGAAGCGATGCAACTCGCCGTACAAAGGAAGTTGCTGGACCAGCTCGCGGCGATAGGCTTTATAGGTCGTGCCGAAGTCGTGGATCTTCACGCCGCTCAGCTTGGACATGGTCCAGTTCGCGATTCGCGAGGGAATGCGGCGCATCACGAAATTGTCAACGCGCTCTTTACGCCATCCGCTCACCAGATCGTAACCCTGCTCCAGCATCTCCAAGAACTTGGGAATCTCTTCGGGATCGTGCTGCAGATCGCCATCCATGGCGATGAGGTATTCACCCTGAGCGTGAGCGAAGCCCGCGGCCAGAGCCGAAGTTTGGCCAAAATTGCGACGGAGTTTGACTACTACCACGCGGCTATCCACAGCCACGATCTCGCGCAGCAGCTTGTAGGTACGGTCGACGCTGCCGTCGTCGACAAACACCAGTTCGAAGGTCTCGCCAGTACCTTCCATCACCGCCTTCAGACGGTCATAGAGAGCTGTCACGCTCTCCTGCTCGTTGTGAAACGGGACGACGATCGAGTACTTCGGCATCGAACTAGAATTATACATCTCTGGATTTAGACCTGCTCATTCGAATTTTCCGGCCCTCAAACTAAAAACTCGTATCGATAGTCTGCTGAACCGATGATTTCATATAAGGCTAATTCATTCTAGAACTATCGCTAGAATCCCCCTCCAGTTTTCGAGAGCTGTTCCGAATTCGCGACAGAACCACCTGTTTCGCTCCACTACAATCCACGCCTGCGATTGTGTCGCTTCGCTCCACTCCGTCTCTGCATCGTCGCGCACGCAAGCGGAACTCCCGCTCCGTTACTTGCTGGTTGGGGCATCGACGGGCGACTTGGCGTTGAGGTGACCGTTGAACTTTGCCCTAATTCTGACCGTCCGATCCAGCTCGTCACTAACCTCTAAGATCTTCAGTTTCAGGTCTTTATCTAGATCGGCCGCATTCAGAAACTCTTTTACCTGTCGCTCGGCCTCAGCCGACGTTTGTCCGCCGATGAAGGCGTTCAGCCAGCCCAACACGAAGAAGATTTTGCGGTCGTGCTTGACCTGAGGCAGAGCTTGCAGAGCTGGGCGTAAATACGGCAAGGTCAGCTCGGGCTGGTTCCAGTAGTTGAAGGAGCTCAGGCTCTGCTCGATCCAATCTTCGGGCCGTGAAGCGTCGTCCACGTAGCCATCAAAGTACTGCTTTTTGGTGGCGGCCTCGGGCCGTGCCGCGGCGGCCATGTAGGCGTACTTGCGTCCGTCGCCCGAGGCATCGCGCACGGCCTCCGCTGCCAACAACGCATCGGCATCGGGATCGTGGAGCGCCACCAGACCAGTCACCATATTCCAGCGATCCAACGAACGCAGCTCGACTCCGGGCACCGCCAGCTTGCCGCTAAGCAGATCTTTAATGTGACCACGAGCCTCGGCGGTTTCCGCCACCCCACGCAGCCCGCGGAACCATATGATGCGCATGTCCGGTTCGGGCGAATGAATCATCTGGTCGTAAGCCAGGGCCTCCGCCTTGGGGACAAGCTGAGCCCGGATCTCGGGAGTCACATATCGATGCAGCGCCGTGGTCATGCGCCCGATGATGCTCTGCGCCAGGGCCTCGTCTTTTTCTACCGGCAGAAGTCTTAGCGCCAGCTCGATGTACTCGTGCGGATCGAGCTCGGCTTCGCGAACCGAGTCCCATAGCGATCCCCAGAGGAGTGTGCGCTCGAAAACGTCGTTGATCTGACCCAGGCCGCGAGTCACAGCTTTGCGGCTGCGCTCATCGAGCAGGAAGCGCCCGTAGGCAAAGTCCTGATCGTTGGCGAAGACGTAGTCGGGACAAATGCTGGCGTGAGCTTGATGTCCGATGTCGACCTCTTGAGAATCGAGTTTGACGCGCAAGCGAACCGAATCGCGACCGGAATATCCGAGCAAAATCTGCATCGATACAGGCCACAATCCTCCTTCTCCCAAAACATCGTGCTGCCGGATCACCAGACTTTGAATCCTGTCAGGACGACCGCACGAGCAACAGGCCACATCTACCTGGGGCATGCCGCGTCGCTTGATATACGCTTCGGCCCAATCGCCGAGCTTTTTTCGCGAGGCTTGCTCGAGAGCGCCGACTAAGTCACTCCACTCGGCGTTGGCGTAGGCATGGTCTTTGAGATAAGCCCGCAAGCCATTGCGGAAACTCTCTTCGCCCACTACAAAAGCCAGCTGCTTCAATACACCCGGCGCCTTGGAATAGACAATCGCGCCATAGGCCGACTTGGCGTCCTTTAGATTGGCAATGTCCTGGTAGATCGGCGTGGTTCCCTGCGTCGAGTCGATGGCATAAGCGGCAGGTTTGATGGCCTGGTAGAAGCGCTTCCACACGTTCTCTTTGGGTTTGAGATCGGCCAGTGCGTGATAGGCCATGTACTGCGCGAAGCCTTCCTTGAGCCAAAGGTCGTCAAACCAGCGCATAGTGACCAGATCACCGAACCACTGGTGCGTGGTTTCGTGGAGCAGCAGGATGTCGCGATTGAGAATATCGCTGTGTGTGGGCGCGGTGCGGAACAAGATCGACTCCTCGCGCAAGAACGTGGCGCCGGCGTGCTCCATGCCCCCGTAGGCGAAGCCGGGGACCATCACCAGGTCGTACTTATCGAATGGAAACGGTTGCGCGAAATAATCGGACAGATACCTGATGCCGTCGGCGGTAATCTGCTGGACCTCAGGCGCTTCCTCTTCCGCCCGCTTCAGCTTGGACTTGCGGACATAGAGTCCAGGCAAGCCGTTCAGGGGATGGACCTTGCGAAACGGCCCGGCCGCGAAAGCAAAGAGGTAAGTGCTGATGGGCTTGGTTTCGGCGAAAGTCGTGTGGCGCGCGCTGGCGCCGCCCATCGCTTTCATGGCGGTCCCGAGAACGAAGGTGTTGGAAATCACCGTCCAGTCTTGCGGCGTGGTCAACTCCAGCCGGAAGCGGCCTTTGAGATCGGGCTGGTCGAAACACGGAAAGGCCATGCTGGCGTCCATGGGCACGAAGAGCGAGTAGATGTACTCGCTGCCGTCGTCTTTGTCTTCGAAGCGCGTGATAGCTTTGCCCGCCGGTGCGATGGGAGCGGTGAAGTCGAGCGTCACCTCGTTTTTGCCGGTGTGCAGAAGATTGGCAGGCAGAGCCAGATGACCATTTTCTATCGCCGCAACGGCGTTTTGCCCGTTGACCTTAAGATTAGCAACCGTGCCCTCGCGAAAATCGAGCAGCAGGGGTGCAGGCGTCTTGAGGTTGAACTGCAGCTCTTCGCGGCCTAGAGCAGACGTGGCGTGAGGGACCAAATCAAAGGTCAGGCGATAGCGAACATCGGAAACCTGCTCGGCTCGTTGTCGCGCCAGGTCACGCGGGATAGCCTCCGGTGCCTCCGCCAGAGTCGTCCCTTGAATCAGCAACGCGAATGCGCAAAGCAGAAGCATGTGGCGAATCGAGTTACCACCAGCCTCTCCCTGAAGCCCACGCCGGACCGGTTTCGCAACTTGAGGCTTTGCGATCATCACGTTCCTCCGTTCTACGTAAGGGGGCTCCCTGGCAAAGATAGACAGCTCACCAGAGGAATTGTGGAGTTGTGAAACCAACGAGTAAATAGTACATGGCTGGGCCTTCGGGGTGGGGTACCACTACGTCACCGTTTAGTCCCCGCAGGCAAAGTCGTATCGGCTTCACATCTGCAGGAAAAGCACTCGCGAAAATAACTCTTGACACGTCATATACTATGTTATATACAGTATGTACCGTACACTATATGGAACACAGCACTAGCGGCGACCTATTTGAAAACCTGCGGCTGGAGCTGCGCCGCGGCTGTCTGGTTTTGGCGGTTCTGGCGGCACTCCGCAGTGAGCAGTACGGCTACACCCTACGCAAAGCGCTCGCTGATCAGGGCGTGGACATCGACGAAGGCACGCTCTATCCCCTGCTGCGGCGGCTGGAGAGCCAGGGCCTGCTAGCTAGCGAATGGCGCGAACACGACAAGCGCAACAAGCGTTTCTATCGGCTTTCAGCGGAGGGCGAAACCATGCGGAAGCTGCTTTTCGAAGAATGGCAAGCCCTCAACCGGTCGCTGAACAGTGTTCTTGAGTTCGCAAGCAGGCAAAACGCAGTTCGGAATCGACAAAAGCATTGACGCTCTCCCCCGCGGGGTGTAGCATTTTTTGCAGTCGAATGAAGCATGTATCCGCCAGCCCGGTTTGCGCTTGCGCTATGAACATGGCTATGGCCATGTGTTGTCCGTGTATGTGTACAAGCGAGCGGCCGGCGTTGCAGGATGCTTCATAGAGTGAATCAAGTTTAAACGCCAGGGCCGCTCAGAATGAGCGGCCTTTCGCTTCTGGGCTGCTCTTGAGCCGGCTCTCTGAATCTGAAGAAGAGGGCAGCATGTCAAAACCTAAGCAGCCGATTGCCATCTATTACGAGCACCCGCACTGGTTCGTGCCTCTATTTGCGGCGCTGGAGCGCCAGGGAGTGCCGTTTGTCCGCATCAACGCAGCCCAGCATCATTTTGATCCTGCGCAGCTCAATGGCGAAGCCGGATACTCGCTCTTATTCAATCGCATGAGCCCATCGGCGTATCGTCGCGGGCACGGCCAGGGGATCTTTTACACGCTGTACTACCTTTCGCACCTGGAGCAACGCGGACGGCGTGTGGTCAACGGCACCAAGGCATTTCGCTTTGAGACTTCGAAAGCTTTACAGCTTTCGCTGCTCGAACTCCTCGGCCTTCCCTACCCGAAGACGCGGGTCATCAATTCGCCCGCTGACGCTGTGGCTTCAGCCCAGGGGCTGCGCTTTCCGATCGTGGTCAAGCCGAACATCGGCGGAAGCGGCGCTGGCGTCAAGCGCTTTGACAACGTCCAACAGCTACAGGAATCCGCCGAGAACGGCCAGCTTGATCTTGGCTTGGACTCGACAGCTCTGGTGCAGGAGTTTATTCCCGCCCGCGGCGGACACATCGTTCGCGTCGAGGTAGTCGGTTGCCGATACCTTTACGGCATCAAGGTCCATCTGACCGGCGAAACCTTCGATCTGTGCCCGGCGGACATCTGCAAGACCACCGGCGGCCAGGAACTGCAACGAACAGCTTGCCCCGTGGATGCTCCCAAGAATGGATTACGCGTGGAAGGCTACACGCCGCCGGATGACATTGTCCGCGCGGTCGAGCGCATTATGCAAACGGCGCGGATCGAGGTGGGTGGTGTGGAATACATCGTCGACGATCGCGATGGCCAGACCTACTTCTACGACATCAATGCCCTCTCCAACTTCGTCTCTGAAGGCCCCAAGGTGATCGGCTTCGATCCCTTCGTGCCGCTGGTCAACTATCTGGAACGGGAGGCTGCGTAATGCGTTACGGATATTGGCTTCCTGTTTTCGGTGGCTGGCTACGAAACGTAGAAGACGAGGGCATGGAGGCAACCTGGCCTTACGTCAGCAGGCTAGCGCGGCGCAGCGAAGAGATAGGCTTCGATCTGACGCTGATTGCCGAGCTCAACCTCAATGACATCAAAGGACCGGAAGCTCCTTCGCTGGACGCGTGGTCGACAGCGGCGGCGCTGGCTGCGGTTACGCATCGCTTGGAGCTGATGGTTGCCGTCCGTCCCACGTTCCACAATCCTGCGCTGTTGGCTAAACAAGCGTCCAATATCGATCACATCAGCAATGGGCGCGTCTCGCTCAACGTGGTCTCTTCCTGGTGGGCGGAGGAGGCGAAGAAGTACGGAGTTCAGTTCGATCAGCACGATGACCGCTATGCTCGCACTTCGGAGTGGTTGGACGTCGTCGACCAGGCATGGAAGAGCGATCACAAAAGCTATCAAGGAAAATACTATCGCGTGGACGACCTTGTACTGCAGCCCAAGCCGGTCTCGCGGCCGCGCCCGATGATTTACGCGGGTGGCGAATCGGAAGCGGCGAAGAATCTCATCTCGCAGAAGTGCGACGCTTACGTCATGCATGGAGACCCGCCGCACAAAATCCGCGACAAGATCCGCGACCTCTCGGAGCGGCGTGAACGATGGGGCTTGCCGCCGATGCAGTTCGGCGTAGCAGCGTACGCCATCGTGCGCGACTCCGAAGAAGAGGCTCAGCGTGAGCTCGAGCACATTACCGACGTCAAGCAAAACGCCGCCGGATACGAAAACTACCAGCAATGGCTCGCGAATACTCAGCTGGAACAGCGCATTTCGCTCGAAGATTACTCGGTGTCCAACCGCGGTCTGCGGTCTGGTCTGGTGGGAACGCCGGAGCAGGTTCGGGAACGTATTGCCGAGTTTGAGGATGCGGGCGTTGACCTGCTCCTGCTCCAGTTCAGCCCACAACTGGAGGAAATGGAACGATTCTCCCGGCAAGTAATTCGTGGCCGGCAGCAGGGAGCAAAGATTGTTGACGATTACGCGTCCCGCGAACTGAGAAGAGTGGCAACCGGCTAGAAGATCGCCGGAATCGCCCGGAATCGCCGACATCGTCGGAATCTGGTTCTTCCGATCACGGCGATTTCGCGCGATTACGGCGATTCCATTCTACTTACGCCTGCGCGGCGAACAGGCCACGCAGATCATCCAGGCTCGCCTCAGAAAAATCGAGGACTATCCGATCGGCTCCGGCTTTTTCTAAAAGCGGACCGCGCCCGTTGGGAGCGATCGCCAGGCATTTCATGCCGGCGGCTTTAGCGGCCTCCACGCCGGAGACGGCATCTTCGCACACCAGGATATGGGATGGAGCAACGTCCAGACTTTCGGCTGCCAAGCGGAAGATCGAAGGATCGGGCTTGCCTCTCTTCACGTCGTCCCCGGTAACTACCGCCTGGAAACGCTGCTTCAAGTCGAGCTGCTCCAACATGTAGGCGGCTCGGGTTCGGCTGGCGGAGCTGGCTAAGGCCAAGGGTAGTCCGGCCGCATACAAACGGTCGAGGAATTCGGGCAGGCCGCGAACGGTCTTCAGCTCAGGCACCGAGTCGCGAAACAGCGCCTCTTTCTTCGCGCCGTATTGTTTCACTTGCTCTTCACTGAGATCACCCAGGAAATGGCGAAGAATGTCTTCTCGCTTTTGGCCTTCCAGGATGAATAGCAAGTCCTGCTCGGCGACGCGTTTGCCGATCGAGCGGAAGAACGTCTTCCAGGCCTGAAGGTGCGCCGGATGGCTGTCAACAATGACGCCGTCTAAATCAAAAATTACCGCTCGCAGCATCCGTCTTCTCCAACTTCTGAAAGACAAATTTCTTGCCAGGGTCGTTTCCTCAGCTCAGTTAAGCCCAGCCCTGGCCACGACGTTTGCGCCGCTGTGTAGTTGCCAAGTGTGCCGATATCCAGCAGGTATTCCGAAATCGGGTAAGCAACCATCTGTCCGATGAGCCGGGGGAGAAGCTGGAAGCCGATATCAGCCGGACGATGTGAAGGAATGCAATCCAGTATCTTCGGGCTTGCGATCATCACCCCGGAGAACGCCCAATGGCTCTCGGAACTGGCGGGCTTCTCTACGAAGCTACGCACGATTCCCTCCCCATCGGCAGTCACGATTCCGCATTGCGTTGGATCTGGCACCTGATGGATCCCCAGAGTGACCTGGAGATTCTTCGAACGATGAAAAGCCAGCATGTTTGCCAAGGAAGCATTGGTGAGCACATCGCCATAGAGAACGAAGAACACTTCCTCCGCGGCCACAAACCGGCGGTTCTCCGCCAGAGTGCCGGCGCTGCCCAGGAGCCGATGCTCTTCGGCGATCACCACGTCCAGCACGCCGGCCTGTTGTCCCACAAAATCACGAATCTGATCGGCATGCGAGTGCACGTTCAGCAACACCTGGGTGATTCCAGCCGCAGCGCAATTCTCGAGCCAGATTTGAAGCAAAGGCACGCCTCGGATAGGCAGCAAACACTTGGGGACAGTATCGGTGAGCGGCCGCAGCCGAGTACCGCTTCCGGCGGCAAGAATGAAAGCCTTCATATCGATTCAGGTTAGCCGGCGGACCCTCGACCAAGCATCCCTTGCTCCGCGGCTTGAACAAAAGTCCATTGTGACGCGCAGTTTTCGTCCTGATCGATAAACGGATCGTTGACCAGAACGCGTGATCCGCTGAAGTCGAAAGCAAACCGCATCTCGCGAACGCCCTCTTGAGCCAGGGCCTCGCGGACGGCCGGTTGTTTATCTTCTTCGCAGTACAACAGGAGAAAACCGCCGCCACCAGCGCCGGTGATCTTTCCACCGACGGCCCCGCGGTCGCGGGCAACGCTGTACATCCGGTCGATCGCGCCGGTCGATATCTTGTTGGAGATTTTCTTCTTACTTTCCCAACCTTCGTGCAGCAGGAGCCCGAATTTGTGCAGATCTCCCTTCTGCAGAATTTGGCACATCTTGCCCGCCAACTCGCGGATGCGGTGAAGGGATTCCACCGCGAGATCCTCACGTCGCCTCATCGCCAGCTCTTGCTCCTTCAAAATGGACCACGAGTGGTGCGCCGCACCGGTAAAAAACAGCATAAGCCTCCGCTGTAGAGCCTCCGTGATTTCCGCCTCCAGCTTGAGCGGCTCGACTTGGGTCGAACCGTCTTGTTCGAAGGTGATGAAGTTCAGCCCACCGAAGGCCGCCGCAAATTCGTCCTGTTTGCCTACGGGCTTTTTCAGAACCGTTGTGGCCACATAAAAAGCTTTTTCTGCCAAATCATACTTGGAAAGCGGCAGATGCAAATAGGTAGACATAGCTTGCAGGACATTCACGCAGACGCTCGCTGACGAACCCAATCCCGTACCAGGAGGAATTTCCGACGCCAAAAATATATCCACCGAGACTTCACAGCCCAATTCCTTGAGAACTGCGAGGGGAATCTCCAGAGCGCTACCGCTATCTTGCACCGACATCCGGCTGATGTCTTTCCAGCTTTCAAACACACGCAGATCGGAAGAAATGATCTGGATGTGACCGTCGTTGCGCTTGCCGACTATGGTGTAGAAGTATTTGTTAATCGAGGCGCTCAGAACGGCGCCTCCATAGGTCTCGAAATAAGCGGGAAGATCAGTACCCCCGCCGCCAAAACTGATTCTGACCGGGCTACGGACGATCAGCATGGACAAGCTCCGCGAACTCGTTGGGATTGTCCGCCAGACTCGACTGCGGGGCCGCGCCCTTAGAGCCGGCGGTGGAGAAGAAGCGCTGAGGGATTGTCCACATCGTCTGCATAATCAGAGATAAGTCAGTCAACAGGGACCAGTCCTGTATGTAGCGCAAGTCATAATAGGCTTTGTCTTCGGAAGTACTCTCCTCGCGCAAACCGTGAACCTGAGCGAGGCCGGTGACCCCGGGTTTGCAAGCCAGCCGTTGGCGTTGCCAGTCGGAATATCGCTTGACCCGCTCTTCAGCTTCAGGCCGCGGCCCCACCAAGCTCATATTCCCGCGGACCACATTCCACAACTGCGGCAATTCCGTGATGCTCAGCATTTGCAGAAGGCGCTCCCACACTGAAAGCCCCGGCATTCCTCGCTCACTGTTTAGGCGGTACATGCGGAATGCGAGCCCGTCCTGTCCGCAGCGCATGTGAGACATGAGCGCCCGGCCCTTTCGCACTCGCAAGCCCAACATCCCCACCAACAGCAGCGGTGCGGCGACAATCAGAAGCAACGAACTTAGAGCTAAATCAAATGAGCGCTTGAGAATCCTCTGCATAATCGTCAGCCGGCCCTCTCCGAGCCGCAGAAGCGGGAGACCGTCCAGATCAAGCAAGGTAGGACGATTCACATAGAGTTGATAATGGTTAGGAACAATGCTAACGCGAATGCCCCGGCGACGGCAGCTGGCAACCAAGTTGAGCACGTCGCCCTGATCGGGAACCGGCGCAGTCAGAACAACTTCATCCACCGACTGCACTCTCAACAGGGAGTCGATTTGTAAAGAATTCAGCTGCGAGCTCTGCTCCCCTTGGAGCGCGCGATCGACAAAATCACACGCGGACGGAAAGAGGAAGCCGACTAACTCCCATCTCATCTCCGGATGCTGCTGGATGCGGGCGGCCAGCTCTTGAGCGACCTTCCCTGTGCCTAAGATGATTACCCGGCGACGCTTGCCTCGAGCCGCAAACCTGCGGGCCAGGCTTCCGGCTGCCAGCCGTCCAGCGAAGGCTCCGCCCAGAAAAAGAAGCGCAAACGCGAACAGAATGAGTCGGGAACCATCGCGGTGTAACAGAAAGCCCGCCGAAGCCAGCAAGAGCACCAAACAAACAATCCCCGTAAACAGCTTGGAGAGAATCCCGGCAACCTGGTAGCCGCCGTAGAAACCATCCAACTTGAGACGTTGAAAAATGAAGCACCAGGCGATGGCGGCCGCAGTGATGAGAAACAGAGAAGCGCGAACCGCGTTTTGCGCGTGCCCGGCTTCCCAGGGATCCCCGGTCCGCAGCATGTAGGCTACAACCGCGGAAAAAACGATCCAGCCCAGGTCTCCGGCGAGAATCAGATGTCGTATGGCTCTAGGGTTCATAAGAGCGTTGCACGTTCATCTAAACTTCAAAACTGTGGCCAGGGGGAATAGTTCTACGTTACCTGATTCTGTTGAAAAAACCAGGGTGCGCTGTAAAAAAAATGCAAAATAGGAATCCAAAAGGGCAATGCCCTACCGTGCCGTGGGCGCTGGAGGGACTTGCGAATGCGCCAACTTCCATTTCCACGCTGAACCGATGATCTCGGCGATTGCGGAGTGTCGTGGTTCCCAACCAAGCTCTTGCATGATTCGCCGGGGGCTGGCACAGAGCACTGCGGGATCACCCGCCCGGCGCGGGCCCACACGAAGTGGAATCGGTTGTCCCGTAATCTGCTCGGCTGCGTGGCAGATTTGCCGAACTGAGTAGCTTTCCCCCAAGCCTATGTTGTAAACACACATTCCTGGCTCATGCATTTTCTGAAGAGCGCAGATGTGCGCACTCGCGATATCCAAGACATGCACGTAATCGCGAAGACAGGTGCCGTCGGGAGTGTCGTAATCATCGCCGTAAATCGTAAAGGTTTCGCGCTCGCCCGCGGCAGCCTGGAGTAGTAATGGAATGATGTGGGACTCAGGATGGTGCCTTTCTCCCAGGACTGATGTTGCGCCGGCGGCATTGAAATAGCGAAAGGCAATCACGCTCCATCCATAGGCTCGCGCATACCACTGCAACGCGCGTTCCAGCATCAGTTTAGTCTCACCGTAGGAATTTACGGGATTCTTGGCGCTGTCTTCGTCGATCGGAACAGCTTGGGGAATTCCGTAAACCGCCGCCGAGGAGGAAAACACAAAGTTCTTCAGCCCTGCCGCACGCAGGACCTCTAGCATTGTGATGCCGGAAGCAACATTGTGTTGGAAGAAGATTCCGGGATTGCTGACCGATTCCGGGATCACTGCTTTGGCGGCGAAATGGAAAACCACGTCGAACTTGTCTCTTCCAGCCACAACCGCGAGAGCACGGCTGTCTCCGATATCGAGTCGATAAAACGTGGCCCCAGCCGGGACGGCGTCTTGAAAGCCAGTCGAAAGATCATCCACGACGGTAACTGCGTGGCCTAGGCGAAGCAGTTCAGCAGAACACACTGAGCCCACGTACCCGGCGCCACCGGTCACCAGAACATTCGTCATCAATAGGCTCCGGCCCCGCGCACAACGCGAAGTGGCGTTTGCATAAGAATCTTCAAATCGAAGCCTAGAGACCAGTTCTGCAGGTAGAAGAGGTCCATCTCCACCCGCTTTTCGTACGAGACCTCTTGCCGTCCCTGCACTTGCCAGTATCCAGTCAGTCCCGGCTTGACGCAACGAAAGATCCAAGCTGCGGTCCCATACTTCTCAAGTTCCGCGGGGTGAATCATTCGCGGCCCCACCAGGCTCATCTCGCCTTTTACCACGTTCCAGAGTTGAGGCAACTCATCAAGACTCGCCTTTCTCAAGAACGAGCCAACGGGAGTGATGCGGGGATCGTTCTTGAGCTTGAAGTTCACTTCGAACTCGCGACGCAGTGAGAGGTTCTTCTCTAAGACTTCATCAGCATTGGTGCACATGGTTCGGAGTTTGAATGCGTCGAACTCACCCTTCGGGCCGACAACGCGGCGCCGGTAGAAGATTGGCCCTCCGTCATACACCTTGATGATCAAGCCAAACAGCGCGATGAAGGGAGAAAGCAGAACGAGAGACGGTGCGGAGATCAGTAAGTCCAGCGCGCGCTTTGCCGCGCGACCCGCTCGTGTAATGGCAAGATCCTCGGCGGATACGGCAATTCTTCCCGGTTTCGCTGCCGAACCCGCCACGCTATACCCCAGACACCGCAGCACGCGCCGTCAACGACTGCTTCTGGGCGTCGAGGTCTGCCTCTATCATCATCTTGACCAGTTGGTCGAAATTCACCTTGGGCTTCCATCCCAGAATCTTGCGCGCTTTGCTGGAATCGCCGCACAGAGAATCTACTTCCGCCGGTCGAACCAGCTTGGGATCGATCTCCACGAACTTTTTCCAGTCGAGACCGGCGTAAGCGAACGCAGCCTGCACGAGCTCCTGAACACTATGGGTTTCACCGGTGGCAATCACGAAATCGTCGGCTTGGGGTTGCTGCAGCATGAACCACATGGCCTGAACGTAATCGCCGGCGAATCCCCAATCGCGGCGCGCGTCGAGATTCCCCATCTTCAGCCTGTCGGCGAGACCGAGCTTGATTCGGGCCGCCTGCTGCGTGACCTTGCGCGTAACAAACTCGCTACCGCGGCGCGGCGACTCGTGGTTGAAGCAGATGGAAGAACATGCAAAAATCCCGTAACTCTCGCGATAATTCACGGTGATGTGATGGGCAAAAACCTTGGCCACGCCGTAAGGGCTGCGCGGGTGAAATCGAGTCGTTTCCGATTGCGGGCTCTCCACCACTTTGCCGAACATTTCCGAACTGGATGCCTGCAGAAACCGAGCCTTGGGGGAATGTTTGCGAATCGCTTCGAGCACGCGGAGCGCACCCAATCCGGTGATGTCAGCCGTCAATGCCGGTTGGTTCCACGAGACAGGCACGAAGCTCTGCGCCGCCAGGTTGTACACCTCATCAGGCTGAATCTGTTGGAGTGTTTCGTCGAGGGAACCCTGATCCATCAAATCGCCTTCCACCAGTCGCACTCGGTCGGTAATATGCTCAATCCGGTCAAGCTTGGCAAGGCTGCTTCTGCGCACTATCCCGTAGACGTCATATCCTTTACCCAACAGGAATTCGGCCAGGTAGGAGCCATCCTGCCCGCTGATTCCCGTGACTAATGCTCGCATTCGCTTTTTTCCTTTAGTGATGAGATTGGGTGGTCAAACTCGTTCGAGACGAAATTGCTTGCGTGTCTATCCGATGATATACCGAGATCGTCTCAGCAGCGGTCTGGCTCCAGGAAAAATCTCTCGCGCGCGCTAGGGCTTTTCCCTTCCAGTCGCGTCGAGCCTCGGGGTTCAGCAAGAGCTCGGCAACTGCGGCACCCATTCCTGCACAATCTTCGGGAGCAAACACTTGTGCTCCTCGGCCGGCAACTTCCGGCAGAGACCCGGCGTTTGATGTCACAACCGCACAGCCGCAAGACATCGCTTCCAAAACCGGCAATCCAAAGCCCTCGTACAACGAAGGCATCAGAAAGGCGTGCGCGTGCCGGAAAAACGCGCTTAATTCGGACCGCTGAAGATAGCCGGTTCCACGCAGATCGAGTCCGGCGCAGCGCTCGAGCGGGCTCAATGCCCGAATGCCTTCCGGCGGACCGTAGACGACGGTCTGGAATTTGATTCCGCTTTGCAGGGCTGCGATCTGCAATGCCTGGAGGGCGCCTTGCAGGTTCTTGGTACGCCAGTTACGCGCGCTGGAAACCATTACGTAGGGAGGACGCACGTTGTATTTCCTGCACAGGCTCTCGAGCTCATCGGCCTCGCTTACAGACGGCGAATAGTCTTTAGCTGCAGCACTGTGGATAGTCGTTATCTTTTCTGGTGGAACGTTCAGAATTCTTTGAAGATCGTGCGCGGTCGTGTCAGAAACAGCAATGATGTGGCAGGCACGCCTGACCGCGGATCGGTACCCCATCTTGATCAGTGCTCGCTTTGGCCAGTTGTAGATTGGAAACAAGAACGGGATTAAGTCATGGACTGTGACCACGATCGGGCAGGATAGTGCCAAAGGAGCTGCATAGAAAGGGCTATGAAACACATCCAGCCGATCTTGCTTGGCGCGGGTGCGAAATTCAAGCTGTTCCGCCAATGAGTACTTGCGCGCTTTGACTGCAACGCGGACGAAACGCGCCCCTTCGAGTTCGGGGACCGGGTTCAACGGATTTTCATAAACAAGAAGCTCGAAACGTCGCTGTTCGGCAGCCGTCATCGCCCGCAGGAGCTCGGCTACATAGACGCCAACTCCGGAATCGTTGTACCAACGTGCGTCAAAGCCAACACGCATCTCAGGCTTCGCACTCCTCTTCCACTCAAAGCGTGTCAGAGATTCGCCCCCGTATTAGATTGCTTCTGCTTGCGAGCAATCATCCAGATGGTGTCATAGCGATTCGCTCTCAAGAAATGAAACAAAGTCTTGTGGAACAAGTAATAGGCTCCATGAACCGCTGCCATGAGGCCACGGGCAACATAGTAAGGGTCAATCGACTCTTCGATCACGCAAAACCCACCCTGCGTCAAAAGCTGACGCAGGACGGGTGGGGTGAAATGTGAAAGATGGATTTCGCGCGAAAGACCGGCTCGTGAGATCCCCAAAATCGGACTGAACTTTCCAAACTGCTTGATACCCATGCGCTTGCCGATCTTCTTGATTTTGGAAGTCCATGCCAGAACGTCATTGGGTACGGCCACCACCAGGATACCGTTGGCGCGAAGCAGCCGGTGGCAGGTGCGCACCAGTTGGACCGGGTTGGGCACATGCTCCAACACGTGAAACAGCGTGACATTGTCAAATGCTGCGTCCGGAAAATTCATCTCCTCGACTTGACCGCGGTCCATCACCAAACCATATTTTTCTCGCGCGATTTGAATGGCGCTCTCCGATACCTCTGTGCCATGCACGCTGGAAAAGAAGGGCTGGGCATGATGCAAAAACTGGCCAATGCCCGCGCCCACGTCCAGCAAATTCCCTGGCTGGCGGTGCGGCAAGAGTTTCTTCAACCGTCGCTTCCATAGCGCATCACGCGAGCGCTCTCGGCGCACCCAGTGATCGTACTTGGCCGGCTGGGAATAAAAGGCTACGAGTTCGTCATACGTGGGGCGAGGGCTGTCGAACACGTAGCCGCATGCGGAACAGCGGCAAAAGTGCCACTCGGCATCAACTTCTTCGATCTGTTCGCTCTGGCACAGCACGCACGATTCCAAGGTTTCCATTCGCAAGGTACCGTTGAGACTCATGCCGGAAGTTTGCCGCTAGTGATGCTCATTCCCAGCAACATCCAGAACAAAGCTCCGAATTGCGGGCTAACCAGGAAGATGTAGTCGACCAGCCCATGCGCCATCAGTGCCGCCAAGGCGCCCATGACTGCCATGCCCACAATCAGCCCCAAATCGTCTTTTCTTTTGGAAAGTTTCACGCCACGCCGGAAAAATCCCCACATGGTGATGAAGAATATGAGAAACCCGATGATTCCGGTTTCGGCCAAAGTATGTAAATAGAGATTGTGCGCGTCCAAATCATCCCGGATTCCGGGAACATAAGGATGAAATCTGAAGCGAAATGTTCCTACTCCGGCGCCCAGTATGGGGTGCTGCAAGAAGATAACGGTCGCTGCGCCCCACATCGCGATACGTGACTCCAAGGTAAAGTCATCCACGTCCTTGTAACGGTCTGCGTCCAAATCGCCCAAATATGCGAGCGTGAGTCCCAAGCCGGCAGCCAAGATCGATGCAATCAGCAGCACGGCAACGGTTTTACGCCGAGGCGCCAAATAGCAAAGACCGATCAGGGCAACAGCCCCGTAACCGGCGAGTCCGCCGCGGCTGCCGGTCAGATACTGCGCTGCTCCCACGAAAGTCAGAGACACAAATCCGAGAACTCGCTGCCACCGGTCTTTTCCCAAAACCGCCACGCCCAGCGCCAGAGGAGCTACAGTGTTCAGGTAGCCCGCCAGAGAATTGTAGTGAAAAAGAATCGACGTGATGCGACCGTGCCAGCCTCCCTGTGCTTCATAGACGGCCTCCATGCGGGGGTACAAGCGAAAAAAAAGACCCGTAAATCCGCCTTCCAACGATTGATAGAAGCCGAACAAACAGACGCCGATGGTGGAAACCAAAATGATATGCAAGATGCGACTGATTCTCTCCCACGAGGACGCCCAGCCGGCGATGCCGAAGAACAGCGCTATGTAGGACAATTGTTTGGCCAGCGACGGATATGGGGCCGATGCGGCGCGATAGTCTGAAAGCAAGAGCGAGGCTATTTCCGCGACCGCGAAGAGCCACGCTCCTTTGCACAACCAACTTTCCCAGAGCCAAATCTTGAGAGAAACGCCCCGCCTGACTTGGCGGACGGCAACGACAGCGAAAAGCAGAAAGCGGGTGGAAAGGAAGACATCATGCAGAGGAAACTTCCAATCTAGAAACGGATACCATGGCAGGAAGAAGACCATGGCGCAAACGAATAGGTCAAAATTGATAACCGCCGTTAAGGCAAGACCAACGCACAGAGACGCCACCAAAAAGCCCGGCTGCGTGGCCGCAAGCGCAATCACCGTCACGGTAGCCACGGCAATGAGTAGCTCCGGCCGATACGCAGGGGCCGGACTTGTGCTCAACGCGTCAGTTCTGGTTGCCATCATTCAGTCTCGCCCATTTTGCATTTCGCGCCGGAACACGTTCAGGGTTTCCCGCGCGCATTGCGTCCAATCGAACGTCTCCGCGCGTTCTTTTCCCTTTCGTCCGAGTTCTTCTCTTAGGGCATCGTCCTCCAACACCTGCTCCATGCAACTGGCTATATCCTCGATGGAGAAAGGATCGAAGTATCGCAGCAGATTCCCTGACACTTCCGGCAGGCACGACGCTCGCGAGGCGATGGTAGGCGCGCCGCATGCCATCGCTTCAACCATAGGCAAACAAAATCCCTCGTAGAGGGTTGGAATCACGACTAATGTGGCGCTCCTGATCAACACGGCTATCTCCGCGTCGCTCAAAGCGCCAGGAAGAATCACGCGCCCCTGGCCGGGGCGCTCGCCCGCGCCACGGACAACTTCGTCGTAGTCCCAGCCAAGTCCTCCCACCAGGACCAGGTCAAGATCCAGGTTGTGGTTGCGGGACATAAGTAGACGGTACGCCGCAATCAGCCTGGGCAGGTTTTTTCTCGGCTGAATCTTTCCGTGATGGAAAATGTACGGCTTTTCTATTCCCAGTTTCCGCCGCAGGCTTGAGCTCTCCGCTTGCGAACCAACGCCGGCGCGATAGACGTTTTTGTCGTATCCCAGATACACGACAGACACCTTAGATTCCGGCAGACCATAGAGTTGCACCAAATCCTTTTTGGACCACTCTGAATCCGTGATAATCGCGAGTGAACGTTTGGCCGAGCTTGCTGTCATGAAACGCAGCAGGGCCCACACCTTGCTCCACTTCGCCGGCATCATCGAAGGAATCGCATCGTGAATTGTGGATATGACGGGAACGGGTCCAATCGGAAAAACGTTGGGCGTCGGAGAAAAAAGGAGGTCGGCCTTGGCTCGAGCCGCAGCGTACGCTACTCCCCCCATTCGCCACAGCCGCTGGTGCTTCCAAAGAGACGTGCGCGAGAGTCCAAACCTGGTACTGGGCTCGACCGAATTTGCGTCATTCGAGTCATCATCCGAGGCAAACAGACAAAACTCCAGCGCAGGATCTTGCGCGGCAAGCTGTTTGAATTCAGAAATCAGATGCCGGGTGTACACGTAGGTACCGAAGTGCCGGAACCGGTTGGTGAGCGTCCAGGAATCGATTGCGACTCTCATGAGGAAATGCTCCCGCTACCGGTGGAGATCGCTGGCGCGGATCCGGCTCGTGGCTCGGTACGCCAAATTCCGCGAGTCATCCAACCGGAGCTCAGAGCGAAGACCGCGCAAGCCAGCGCTCCTGCCAAGACCTGCGGGATCACATGCTGCAACCCCCAGTAACCAGCGAGAACCAGTGCGAAGATAGCTGTGATCTTGGCGCCATCTTTGGGAAGCACGGCTTGTCCCAGAGTCTTCCGGATAAGGTAGAGATTCTGGGCCAACAGGAAATACTCGGTCAGCACAGTAACCACGGCAGCGCCGATAAATGAAAATCGAGGAATCAATATCAAGTTGGCGGCAACGTTGAACACAGTACAGAAGGTGGCTGTCTTCAAAAAGATCCTTTCCTTACGGGCTGCAAGAAACAGAGTATTCAACGCGAAATTTAGGAAGGCGGGCACGCTGGCCCAAACCAAGATCTTGATGGTGGGAACTGAATCGGCGTAGCCCGTCCCGAGTAGAAACAAAATGACCGGGCTGGCAAAGCTGAGCGTAACGAGAACGACGAGCATTGAGGTCAGAAGTAAAAACGTCATCATGCTGGAGCAAGTCTCGCGGACTTGGTCTTTATTGCGGGAAGAGGAGAACGCGGGCAGCAGGGCTCCCATCAGACCATAGGGAATGATTTGCAGCATGGCAAACGCCCGGTACGGGAGCGAATAAATCCCAGCGGCAAAACTGTTCTTTAGTCTGGCCAGAAGGATGACGTCCACACGGTCATACACGTTCACGATAAAGGGATAAAGATTGAACGCAAACGTCGTACGAATCAGAGCGCGCAGTCCGGGTGCGCTACCGCTAGCGGGAGGTAAATGCCGGCTCACAGTCCACACGGCAACAACGGCGCCTGCGACCGCGCCCAGGATCTCGGCGACGATCACGCCCCGAATTCCCCAACCCAAAGCGAGCAACGTGGCGGCACCAGTGAGAACTACGCCTCCCTGCAGTAGTTCGATCCACGGCAACGGAGCGAAGTATCGTAGGCCCTTCATGGCCCCTTGGGCTGATTCCCCGCCCGCCCGCGGCGCCAAGGTGAGGGCCAGCAGAGCGGTATCGAGCACGATCACGCGAGGAAACCGAAAGACCGCGAGTAGCAGCGTGGCCACGCCGAGGGCGGGAATAACGAACAGCAAGCGTAAGCAGGTGATCCTCGCCGCAAGCGGCCGTGCCACTACCGGATGGCTGGCGACTTCCCTGGTGAGAAAGTCCATGTAGCCATAGCCCGAAATGAGGCTAACCATTTCGACGACGGTCAGCAGCACAACGTAGTTACCAAAAGCCTCCGCACCCAACAGCCGTGCCGAGACGAAAAGGATCACCATCCTAAAGAGTCGCCGTATGACCTGCGAAGCCGATAACTTTCGAGCATTGGGCACAATGTCTTGTAAGTCGGGTCGTGTGACGTCAGGTGTGGGGACGGGGACGCTCATGCGCAAACAGCTTTCTCGGTTGGCAGGCCCGCAGCATGGTGATACGCCGCCAGCGCGTTCCGCGCTGCCCTGTCCCAACGGAAGCGTGTGCAATTGTGGCGTCCCTTCGAAGTCAGTTTCTCGCGCAGCTCAATGCTTGAAAACGCGCGACCCAAAGCATCGGCAAACTCGCGAGGATGCTGAGCGTCAGCGTAAAGCGCGGCGTCGCCGGCAACCTCCGGCAACGACGTCGCCCGGGAACAGACAACGGGAACGCCGCAGGCCATCGCCTCCAGGACAGTAAATCCAAATCCTTCGTACAACGATGGGCAGGCGTACACGCGGGCCGCCGAGTAGAGCGCGGGCAAGTCAGAATCGGCAACGAAGCCGGCGAAGACAACTCGTTCCGCAATTCCTAACTGCACAGCCATCTCCTGCAGATGCTTTTCCCCATCGCCAATCGGGCCCGCGATCACGAGCTTTGCCTTGTAGCCGCTCCTCAAGAACTCATGGAAGGCGCGCAAAAGGCCGGCGTGGTTTTTGCGAGGCTTGTAGATCCCGGTGTAAAGAATGTAATTCTCGTCCACGCGATATTTGGACAGCACGGATGCGATCGCGGCTTCGTCTTGGACGGGTTGGAATCGCGGATCGACTCCCGGATAGATCACCTCGATCTTGGTTGGATCGGCATTCAGGTACCGAACAATATCGGACTTCGAGTACTCCGAATCGGTGAGAATGCGATCGGCGAGCCGGGCTGAGGCCGCCATCATGCCGTGATAGTAGAGCCGGCCGAGGACTGTGCGCATGTCGCCCTTGCATGCCAGGTAAATCACGTCATGGATTGTCACTACGGTGGAACAAGGGCGGATCAGCGGGAGGTTAAAATGTGGTGAGTGTAAGACATCGATTCGCTGCCGCCGAAGTATCAGGGGAAGCGCCACCTGCTCGCGCACCGAGTAATACGGGATCGAAGAAAGCAGTTTTTCTGCACGATCGCTTTCAACTGTGACCGCCTGCGCGGCATCAGGCGGCAAAATCAGCAGGTATTCATGTTGAGGTGCTTGCTCTACGACTGCTTCGGCCAGACACTTCATGTATCGACCGATGCCGGGATTCTTGATTCTGCGCAAGTCGAACGCGATTCTCATCGACGAGGCTTCACTTCCGCGTTGATCCAGCCGAAGCGGCCGTAGCTAAGGGTGCGGTGGAGTGTAATCTCTTGCGCACGAGAGTGAAAATGGAATGCAGAATCGCGTGATGCATATCCTCAATCATCTGGACATTGTCAGACGGGACCACGGCGCAGGCGCCACAGAGCGCCTTCATCTTGCCGCCCTCAAAACCTGTCAATCCAACGGTCGACGCGCCACGGTCAAGGGCCGTTTGCAGCGCCAACAAAACGTTCGCGGAGTTCCCGCTGGTGCTGATGGCGAAGGCAACGTCACCTTCGCGAACAAAGCTCTTCAGCTGCTCGGCAAAAACCTGCTCATAGCCGGAATCGTTGGCCCACGCGGTCAGGAGCGGGACGTTGTCAGTAAGCGCCATAGCTCTTATTCGCTTGGCTGCTCCCTCCGCAGTCCCCTTGTTCATATCCACCATCATGTGCGAGGCCGAAGCTGCGCTGCCTCCGTTGCCGAACACAAACACGGTTCGGTCGTCGGCAAACGCTCGCAGCAACAAACCGACAATGTTGTCGATGGCCGCGTAGGGCAGGCGCGGGATCAACTGCGACAACGCACTGAAGTATTCCTCAGTCGATGCGACTTCCGTGCGGCGTCCCTGTGCAAGTTTTTCTTGTTTGTCGAGCACGACCTTGCTTGCCTCCGAGTCGCTTTTACTCAACACCAGCAGACGAAGCCCGGGCTCTCAACTTTCGTGCAGATTGCACAACCTCGCTCACAAGCTGACGCCGGGAATCGTCGGCAGGCAGCTGCGCCCACAAGTTCTGTCCCATCACCCAAAAGTAAGCTAGAAGCATTGCCGCCACCACGCACAGCGTCACGAGCAGAGTGCGCATGGGAGCGGATTTTCGTTCCGGAGGCACGGCAACATCCATCGTTCTCACCGTGGGCAGCTCTTTGGCCTCTTGGATCTTTGCCATCTCGTACTGCTGTGTCAGGAACTCGTAAACGGCTTCCTGAATCTTGGCTTGCCGGTAGAGGTCGCTATACTGGTAGCCCAGCATGGGAAGCGCACGCATGGAAGGATAGAGCTGTGCACCCTTGGATCCTCCCCCGGTATCTGCGGAAGAATTTCCCATCAACTGTCTCAACTGGCTCTGCAGTTCGGCGATGCGGGCCTTGGTCGTCCGCACCTTGATGTTGTCGTCGGAGTAGATCTGCTGTTGGACCCTAAGCTCGGTTTCGCTGGCAATCAGCTCGCCTTGCAGCCGTCCCGCTGCATCCACCATAGTTCGGCCCTGGCTGCCGGGGTCCATTATGGCGTTCTTGCTGGAGAACTGACTGAGCGCGAGAGATGCCTGATCCAGATCATGTTTTGCCGACTTGAGCCGATCCTCGAGAAACTCTTTCTCGCGCCGGGCATCTGAAGTGCTCAATCTTGAAGCGAGACTGTTCAACTCATCAACGTAGCTGTTGGCGATCTTCGCGGCCGTCTCCCGGTCGTAGTCGGTGTAGGTGAGAGTGACCACCCCGCTTTTCTTGTCTTCATCGAAATCCGTAAAGCTGGCGAGGTGCTTGCGCGTCGCGTAGTAATCGCTTGCAAACAGCTTTCGCCCAAGCCAGTACTTGTAAACGCCCGGGAACCACCGGCCCACTCGCGAGTAGTGGTGGCGCAGATCGAATTTGTCGATGAGCCGGTCCTGCACCGTACGGCTCTTCATGATTTCGACATAGAGCGCGCCGGGGGTCTTCAACCCCAGCAGGCTGGTCGGATCCAACCCTCCCCCGAGACCGCCGGAGCTGCCGCCGACCAGCTTGCTCAAAACTCCCATCGCCCCGCCACTTTGGTTCTCGCCGGGAACAATCTTGGTAATGCCGTCATAGTGATTCGGCAAACAAATCGCCACCACCGAGGCAATGATCGCTGTCTTCCATGCCACGCGCCAAAGGAAGCGGCGCTCTCTCCACAGCAGCGCCAACCTGTCAGCCTTGCCGTTCTGCGGTTCCGGCGATGGGTATCGCGGTTCCATCTCGGAGGGTTCGTACATCGGGAGTGTCGCCGGCCTGCTAGCTTCCACGTTTCAATCTCCAGTGCGGCCAATACGTCAGTTGAAATGAAGCCGTAAAATTGGTTTGCCTGTTTCCCAGAGAGAGCAACGGATAGTTCCACCACTCATACTGGAGCATGCTGGTGAGCGAAAGTCCTGGCTTAAGACTCCACTCCGAATGCAATGCAATGTCTCTCAGATTGCCGCCCTCAAGGAACTTGTTGGTTTGCATGTTCCGGTACGAGAGTTGGATTGTCTTGTCAGCAGCTAGCCAATAGGTCGTGGCGGCACGAAAACTGACTCCACGCCGTCCTATTGTGCTACCCAGGATGTTGCCGTTGTTGGTGTGGCCGTCCAAGTAGCCGACGTTCCAATAGAAGAAGCCTCCTCCGAGAGGCTGAAGGAAACCGGGAAGGTCCGTGTACCCTCCTTCGAATCGGAAATCCATCTTTCGCAATTTGGGCACCTGCGGCATGTACAAGCCGGGATTGTGACCGGAGAGGCGCGGATAACCAATCGGCGAGATTTCATCCTCGCTGAACGAGTCTTCGTAGATCATCAACCACTTGCGCAAGCCAGGAAGTCGGTAGCTCCAATTAAAGTAGGAGTTTCGATCGCCGGGATCAAGGCGGCTTCCGGCGGGCGGATTGGTGAGTGTTACGAGCGTCCTCCTGACTTCCCCGAAGGTTATCGGAATGCCTGGGCCACCCCACATCGTGGATACGCTGACACCGAATTCGAAATTCGGAGTCGGCTTGAAGCTGACTTTCTCGGCGTGCATCATCGGTTGTTTCGCCAAACTCCGACCCAAGGAAAAGACAGTGGGCTGGCCATTTTCTTCATTCACGTAGTGATGTCCTCTGATTTCCCCAAAGAAGAATTCACTACGATAAGGGCCGAGCAATCCCAGAAAGCCGGGCAGTTTCCTGGGCGAGGTCTGATCCACACGGAACATGTAAAGAGGATCGGCATTGTTGCTGAACGAAAACGGATCTCTTGTCGGGCCGAGCCATAGGCTTTGCTTGCCAAACGACGCCTGAAAGCCTTTCACATTCAGCGATACGTAAGCCTCGATGAGGCGCTGGCGGTTGACAGCTGCGACTGGAGTTGCAGGTTGGAAAATCGGCGGTCCGACCGCTGCGCCGGTCGTGATTTTCTGATCCCCTAGTTGAATTGCGTCCTGCACCGCTTGCGAGACGCCGGGAGCCGAAGGGGCGTGGTCATATTCTGTCCGCACATAGAAACCCAGGGCTCCAGCGGACGCGCTGCTGGAGAATCCGCCGATATAGTTCATCCCTCGCTCATAGGGACGTCCGTAATCGTAGGGGATGGTTTTGTTGAAGTGGTAGCCGTCGGTGAGCGGAGGCCCGGAAATGGACATGGCTCGGGCGTAGACCGAATCAAGTCCAAGATAGTTTTTCTGTTCACCACTCAACTCATTGGCAAATTCATGAGCCAAAATCGCGTACAGTCGCGACGCTTCATCTGAGGAGTTATCCTCGGCGGATTGGTCAGCCTCCTCCAAAAGCCGAGCGCACTCTCGTCGAGTCCAAGGCCGCATTCCAAGAAACGCGCTGGGAATTGCACCCAGGCTGGAAAGACGTTCGAATGCCGGATAGACCCAGCTATCGATCGGAACGTAAGGAGAAAACTGGCTCTCCCCATCAGGTTGTTCGCCCGGGGCATCATGGAGAAAGGTGCCGTAGTCTCCGCCGGGCACTTCAGGATTGTGGTGTGCAGCGTACACCTGCCTTCCGATGAGCCAACCTATCGCGCTGCCCACCACAACGTCGCTGGGAAAATGATCTCTTCCGGTAACTCTGGCCAGGCTGACACCGGTGGCTAACCCGTAGCCAAGGATCTGGGTCATCACCCCCGGATACTCGTGGGCCAGAACGCTGGCCGCTGACCAGGCAAGCGCTGCGTGAATTGACGGGAAAGAAGAATCCAGAGCTGTTCCACTCCCAAATTTTCCCTGTCCCAAGCCTTCGTTCGGGCGTTGCCGTCGCGTTGCCAGCTTGAGAGCTTCTGCTACCGCCAAACTGCCGATCGCGGCCTCCCCAGCTAAAATGCCGGTCTCCTGCTGATGATCGTCGCTTCTCCACTTCCCCAGCAGATATAAACTTCCCGTGCCGCCGAGCATCAGAGCCAGTCCACCATTGGACGCGGTGCCAGAATGTCTTGTGAAAGTGTTTGTCGTTGAAATCCGCGAAGAGATCTCGGAATCGGCGTTGATCAGGCCGGCTGTGAGCCCGACCACGGGACCCAGCCAGTTCAAGTCTTCAATTCTTGCCTTAAAGGGGCTGCTCCAAATGGCTTTTTGATCGTCAACAAGGTTCCGCACCAGAGGACCCGGTGCGGCGCTTGCTGCGTGGAAATCGGCATCATCAGGCGGCGCCGACTTCGGTGAAGGAGCAGAGGCGGGACTGCTGCGGGGCTCGGTCGTCTGCGCCAAGCCCGAGGAAACCAACGCGAGCGTGCACGAGATGAACATCCTAATGAGCCTGCAGTTTCCCTTGGGCCTCAAATCAATCTCCCTAGAAGGTTCTAAGCACATTAGCTGCGACTGCCATACCGGAGAGAATCTGCACCGTTAGGCCGACATTCTTGATATGTCCGGTTCCGGCAACCTTATCCGGCACGTAAATCGTGTCACCAGGTTGCAGCACGGTGTGGGCGACGTTGCCGGACCACCATTCGCCGTATCTTTTCCCGAAAACGGTTCCGTTGGCCCGTACAACGAAAATGTCTTTTTTGTTGGCTGCGCTGGTCGGACCGCCGGCTTGACGCAGATACCAACCGGCGCTCTTGCCGCGGCTGTAGGTTATCCCGGCCGAGCTATAGACCTGGCCTGCTACCATGATGAAGTTCGGCTTCTTGGGAATCAGCAGCGTGTCACCTGGCCGGATTTCCACGTCGACGGGCGTGTTTTCCCATTTCTCAATCGACGCGCTTATATGGATCAACAGTCGGCCACTGACCGGAATTTGTTTGAGTTGCGCAACCAGTTGCTGGCGCTGCCGCGTGGTGGTGGAGCTTTCCAGCCTTGCCCCGCTTACTCCCGGGTCCTCCAGGCTGGATACCATCTCATCACGACCCTTGGCTGCAAATTCCCGCACCTGGGCCCGCTCTAGCACCGCGCCGTAGGGATATGCCGCCGGAGAGAATCCACCGGCGCGGCGCAGGACGGAACTCAGCCGCTCGGCTCGTTGAACACCGTAACGCCCGGGATGAAGCACCTCTCCGGTCACGCTGATCGCGCCGCCGATATCGTTCCACCCGCCGATTTGCCCGATGGTGAGCACGTCGCCGGGCTTAAGAACGACATCGGTGTCCGGCTCTCCTGCCAGCGCTCGTCCGATGGGAATGGGGCGGTGCTCGAGCTCCACGTGATCCCCATCGACGATGGAGTAGCTGGAAAGATCGGCTTTGTCCTGGTAGGCGTCGCGTTTGAAGCCGCCGGCCAGGCGCAGCAATTCGGCCGCAGTCATCCGCTCGGACATCGGGTACTCACCGGGACGCGCAACTTCACCATAGATCGAAACTTTCGGCGCATCGGTTTCATAACGACCGAAAACGCGCACCGTATCGAATGCTTCCAAAGTAGGCGCGGACGCGCGTTTCTCCAGAACGTCGCGCAGATTGAACCCGATGACGCTGGGGCTGTAGTCCGGAGGATGCAGACGGACGATCTCGGCGCGGTCCGCGGCTTCGGGCAGAAGGTCATCGAATGATCGGATCAAATCGGTGACCTTTGCGCCCGCGGCGAAAGGATATTTACCGGGACGGAATACGTGGCCCTGCAGATAAACTGCGCTGTTGCTGAAAGGTAGAATTGGCGCCACGGTGATGCTGTCACCATCTTTGATCTGTACCCGCTTGAACGCGTCTTCTGCAGCCTGCACATCCCCATTCTGCGGCAGGTTAACGCTCAGCATTTCCTTCCGTTGATGGGCTTCGATCCGCTCAAGTTTCAAATTACCCAGCTGACCGGAAACCGGAACACCTCCGGCAAGGTCGAGCGCCTGATCAAGCGTCTGCTCATTGCGTAACTCATAGATGGCCGGGCGACGCACAGCTCCCGCGACAGTAACTTGCGGGCCAGCAGGCGGCACGAGAACGCTGTCACCGGAGGCAATGTGGACCTGGTTAGAACTGACACCTTTTAGCATCAGATCGTACAGGTCAACCTCTTCTATCAGCTTTTGCCCGCGATAGTGTTTCAACAAGCGGTACGAACCTGTGTCGGTGGGGCCGCCGGCGGCGATTAAAGCGCTCAGGCAAGTGGAGAGCGCGCTGATATCGTACGCGCCCGGGTTCTTCACATCCCCGACCACGTAAATACGGACCGTGCGCAGCTTGCCCAGGCTAACGTCGACGGCGATGTCGCGCAATTGACGAGTCAGCTGGCGTTGGATGGTTTGTTGCGCCTCAGCCAACGTACGCCCCGCCACCAAGACCGCTCCAGCTTCGGGCAACATCACACGACCTTCGCGGTCCACCGTAAGCTGCAGGTGCTGGGAAGAACTCCCCCAGTACTCGACTACCAGTTCATCGCCCGGACCAATCACATAGTCGGAAGCCGCTGGAATGTCGATGGGCGCCTTGTCTGGAGACAACGCGGCGCTGTTGCGAAACAATGCCGAACCGAACCGTTCCAGCGTTGTCTGCTCGGGTGCGGCCTGCCGATACAAGTCGTGTAAAGCCGGAAGGTCACGCAGAGGATATTGATCCTGGGAGAGGCCGCGTCCTCGCCGTCGAACAATCTCGCGCTCGTTAGAAAGCGCTGCAGGTGCGGCTGCGATTCCGGGTTGCGGGTTAGACGCAGGCTGACTCGCTCCTGTCCGCGCCGGCGAAGCTGGTGTCGGCTGGGTCGTTGGCGATGGGGGCTGCGGTTCGACGCCGAAGCCGCGTTGCTTCAGTGCGTCACTCATTGCGTGACGGACACGATCATCCGAGCGAATCTCGCTGAACAGCCGATCGTCGGTGATGGAACGATCGCTTACTGGATAGCCGCGATCGCGCAACTGCGCTACAATCTCGCCTTTGGCCGCCGCCAGCACATCAGGATTTTGCTGCAGAATTTCGATGATGTCGTCTGCGGAAAGATCCTGGTCCTGGGCGGACTGCGCCAACATCGCCGGGTACACCATCGTCAGGGCGAGTAGCGCCAACGTGATCCTAAGAAGCTGCGATACACGTAAAGCAGTTTGTGCCAATCCAAATCTCTCCCATTCCAGTCTGCAATAACCCGCGTGGCATCGCTCTGGAAAGTCTCTGGTGATCAATTGACCTGCAGTCGAGAGTTCCTGTTTATTCTACGGTAGTCGGAGCGGGATAAATCAGCTGTCGGGGTGTCCATTCAGATACCCAGGGGCCGGAAGGCATCCTCCCAAGAGCGTCAACGACCCTGCCGATCCACCGAAGGGTAGCGGGTAAGGCTGATTAGGACCATCAGGTGCTCGCCTTAGCGCCGTTGCATTTCCCAAGGTTCGTACGTATTGTCAAGTATCGGCAATGCAACGGCCTTGTTTGGTGTGCCCAAGCGTTGGATGATTCGTTTTTGATAATGCTCCAGCCCCGCAGGGGCGGATGACAGTAGCCCGGCACAGTTCGGCGGGGACGTGCCTCGTTTCGCTTCGCGAAAGGCAGGGTTGAAACCCTGCCTTTGTCTTTCTCGTTCGCCCCTGCGGGGCAGAGGATGTAGCCTGGAATCGGCGTTACCTGGGAGTGCAGCTCGATTGTTTCGATCACCTGGACATCCTGGCGCGTTTCGCGTTTCGAATCGCGCGCTCGGCCGCCCAAAAACCACACATTCCGTGAACACCCGGGCCGGGTGGAGTCGAAGACGAGCACAGATAGACGCCGGGGAGCGGAGTCGAGTAAGTGCTGGCGGTCGGACGCAGA
>Ga0209648_10000119_pt1 | contig 52089 bp, 49 predicted proteins | sample GraSoi2013_115cm_FD_185830 | JGI IMG/M metagenome (GOLD analysis project Ga0209648, IMG submission 185830) | Grasslands soil microbial communities from the Angelo Coastal Reserve, California, USA - Sample 9_17_2013_115cm (SPAdes) (version 2) | ecosystem: Environmental > Terrestrial > Soil >... | reverse complement strand
GTAAGCACTGCCGTCCACACCGAAGCTAACCGTCTCGCTCGCCTCCCACTGGTAGATGTCGTCGATCAGCATCGGGGTTACGCTCGGCGCCATTGCTTTCCCTTCCGTGCTGCCTTCAGGGAGCCCGGGCACTTTGAGGCAACGGCACGGGTGCGACTCAGCAGCCGCCCAGCCGATGGGGTTGCCCTTCTCCTAGCCGTACTCCTGTGACGTGCGCTGGTGAAGCACAGTCGGCGAGGACCTCGCCTCGCGTCCCGGCATCGCGGCACAGGCTTGCTGCCGCGATGCATCAGTATACGAACATGAGTTCGAGTTGTCGAGAGCGCCGAGGTCTGGCCAGCGACAGCCGTATTGCCACCAGAACGGCGTGCAGTTCCGTCAAACTGTCCACTGGTTGCGCCGACGACCGCCGCCCCGGCGTCTGCGGCCTGCGCGGCGCTGCTGCCGCAGCTCTTCGCGGTCGTCTCGGCGGCCCGGTCTGCGCACGGCCGTGCCCAGCAGGCGCGCAAGGACCGGCTCGGCGCGCAGTTCTGCCAGCGCCACTGAACCGCCTGGCAGGCCTGGTTTCGGCCGTCGTGGCTCTCGCACCCTGGCAGCCGGAGGGCCAGCCAGCCCCAGTGGCCGAAACCGCCGGCTGCGTTCGGTCCTGGCCGACGACGTTGACTTCGCCGGGCCGCTCGGCCAGGTGACCGGGGGGGGACGAGTGCCTGAAGGCCCTCGAGGGGCTGTCCCGGATCCTGACCGGCATAGCGACCCAGAAGGTCTTCGAAGCGGGCCCCGACATGCTGACCTGGTATGAGATGAGCACAAGCATCGCGCCGCCGGTTCCGGTGGCGAACTGGATGCGCGTCGAGAACGGCGAGATCACCCGGATCCGGGTGGCGTTCGACCCCCGCGGGATCACGGCCGGAGCATGACCGCGCCCGTGAGGGTCGCCGCGGTGCCGGGCCCGTGGCTCGCGGTCGGCGATGGCCTGAAGGTCGCTCATCGGCTTCCTCCCGCTTGCTGGATGGCGTGTTCTTGTCAGGAGTACGACGACACAACCCCCCGGAATGTGAGGCGAGGCGCTAACTTCACAGTTCGGTGCGATGTCTCGTCGAACTGCTGCTGAGTGTTCAGCGCAGCAGGTCCGCGATCGCGGCGATGCCGGACTCGACCGCTCGCTCGCTGACATTCCCGAAGCCGAGCACGAGCTGCGGCGGGGCGGGCGCGACGGTCGCCCACTGCGGTCCCATCCCGTAGAGTCCGACCGAGCGCTGGCGGGCGGCCGTGACGACGGCCTGCTCGTCGGCCGAGTCCGGCAGGTGCGCCACGGCGTGGAAGCCGGCGGCCAGCCCGGTCAGCCTGACCCCGGGCGCGTGCCGGGCCAGGGAATCGATCAGAACGCCGCGGCGCCGGGCGTACGTTGCACGCATGTGGCGCAGGTGCCGGTCATACCGGCCGGACTCGATCAGCGCGGCCACCGCCAGCTGGTCCAGGCCGGACGAGCCGCGGTCACTGACCCGTTTCTCCGCCGCCACGGCGTCGACCAGCGGCGGCGGCACCAGCACCCAGCCGAGCCGCACGGCAGGTGCCAGCGACTTGCTCACCGTGCCGATGGCGAAGACGCGGTCGGGCGCGAGCCCCTGCAGCACGCCGACCGGCTCCCGGTCATAGCGGAACTCGGAATCGTAGTCGTCCTCGATGACGAACCCGTCGTTGCGGGCCGCCCAGTCCACCAGCGCGTGCCGCCGCTTCGCCGCGAGCACGACGCCGGTAGGCGACTGGTGCGCCGGCGTCACCACGACGACCCGGGCGTCGCTCGCCTCGAGCGCGGCGACGTCCAGGCCGAGCTCGTCGACGGGCACGTGCACCACGTCGAGGCCCGCCGCCCGGGCGGCCTGCGCGCTGTCGCTGGCCGCCGGGTCCCCGTGGCCGGGGTCTTCCAGCGCGGCGCGCCGGACGCCCAGCTCGCTGAGCGCCCGGAGCACCAGGTTGAGTCCCTGGGCGAATCCGGTGCAGACGACGATGCGGTCTTGGTCGGCGGCGGCGGCGCGCACGCGCCGCAGGTAGGCAGCGACTACCTGCCGCAGCACGGCGCTGCCGCGCGGGTCACCGTAGTCGAGATCCGGCGCGGCAATGCTGCGGCAGGCCTCCCGGGTCGCCCACACCCAGTCGCCGCGCGGGAAGCTCGCCAGGTCCGGCACCCCGGACCGGAAATCGGCGATCAGCCGCGCCGGCGGGACCAGCCCTGGCGATGACCCGGCAGGAGCCGGGCGAGCACCGGCCGCAACCCGGGTCGCCGAGCCGACCTGGCTGGTCAGGTAGCCCTCGGCCAGCAGCTGGTTGTAGCACTCCTGCACCAGGCCACGGGAGACGCCCAGCTCGCGGGCCAGCTCTCGCGATGAGGGCAGCCGCTCGCCGCCCTGCAGCCTGCCGCTCCTGATCGCGCCGCGGAGCCCGGCCTCGAGCTGCGATCGGAGCGGCTGACCGCGCCCGCGATCGAGCTGGAGCGGCAGCTCCGGCCCCAAACCGGACCGCTGAATAGCCATGAGATTGGACCTTATCAGTACTCCACTTGGCGCCTACGGTCGTGTGCATGACCACCATGACCCAGACCGAGCACCCAGCGCGTACCGAGCGCACCGCGCGCAGCGGGCCGTCCGACCGCCCAGGGCTTGGCACCCGCCTCATCAGCGGCCGCCTGGTGCTGCTGCTGATGTCCTCCTTCGGCGCGCTCACCAGTTTCTACCTCCTGCTGTCGGTGACGCCGATGTACGCCGTGTCGGCGGGCGCCGGGAGTGCCGAGGCGGGCGTGGTGACCGGGTCGCTCATGCTGGCCACCGTGCTGGCCGAGCTCGCCTCGCCCAGGCTCATGCGGCGTTACGGCTACCGCGCCCTGTTCGCCGTCGGGGCCCTGCTGCTCGGCGGGCCGGCCCTGGCGCTGCTCGCCCCCCGCAGCGTGGACATGATCGTCGCGGTCAGCCTCGCCCGCGGCCTCGGCTTCGGCCTTAACACCGTCGTCACCGGGGCCCTGCTGGCCGCAGCGCTGCCGCCGGAACGGCGCGGCGAGGGGATCGGCCTGGCCGGAGTCGTGGCCTGCGTGCCCGCGATCGTGGCGCTGCCGTCGGGGATCTGGCTGGCCGAGAAAGCCGGTTACGGGGTAGTCATAGCGATCACGGCCGCGACTGCGCTAGCCCCGCTGGGCGCGGTCCGCTGGCTGGCCCGCCCGGGTGACCGCCGGGCGCAAGCGGACCCGGGCCCGGTGCAGCCGGCCGGCCTGCTGACCAGCCTGCGATCCGGCGGCCAGCTCCGGCCGTCCCTGGTCTTCGCGGCGACCACCGTGCCGGCCGGCGTGCTCGCCGCGTTCCTGCCGCTCGCTGCCGGCGTGTCCGGCAGCGGCGCCGCGCTCGGGTTGTTCGCGCAGGCCGTGGCCTCGACGGTGGGCCGCTGGTGGGCCGGGCGCCACGGCGACCGGCACGGCCACTCTGGCCTGCTGGTGCCCGGGCTGCTGACCGCCGCCGCCGGGATGACCATCCTGATCTGGGTGGCGGCCCCGACCGCCCTGATCGCGGGCATGTGCCTGTTCGGGATCGGCTTCGGGATCACCCAGAACGTCACCTTCGCGCTGTTGATCGACCGTGCGCCCGTCTCCGGCTACGGCACGGCCAGCGCCCTGTGGAACCTGGCTTACGACGCCGGGTACGGAGCCGGTCCCGCCGTGTTCGGCGTGTTCGTGGCCTACACCGGCTATCCGGCAGCCTTCGCCCTCACCGGCATGCTGATGCTCGCCGCGCTGGTACCCGCCGCCCGCGACCGCGTAGCCAAAAGCCACAATCCCGCTGACCCGCCACCGACGCCGCGGACAAGGGCAACAGCGCCGACAACAGCTGCGCGGCGGCAGCCATGACCCCGATCACACCCCTGCATGACGCTAACCCGGTCCGGGAAGGATGGCGCGGTTCGGGGTATATGTTGGTTAGCCGCCGCGGCGTGGCGGGCGGGCGAGCCGGGATTGGGGATCACTATGCCGACTGGGATAGGGCGCGCGGAGCTGCTAACGCTGACCGGGCACGGGGCTCAGCTGGTCGAGGTGCTGCCCGTGGACGAATACGACTGGGCCCACCTGCCTGGCGCGGTCAATCTTCCGCTCAAGGAACTGGACGCCAGGACCGGGCAGCTGGACCGGTCCCGGCCAGTGATCGTGTACTGCCACGACTCGCTTTGAGACATGAGCCCGCGGGCCGCGTGGCGGCTCGAAGAGGCCGGGCTCGGCCCGGTGTATGAATATGCCGCGGGCAAGACCGACTGGCTGGCTGCTGACCTGCCGTTCGAGGGCACGGCCCAGCTGGCGGGAATGTTCACCCGCCGCGGCGTGGCCACGACCGGGGAGCGCACCCCGGCGAGTGAGGCGTTGCGCCTGCTGGACACCCAGGGGTTCGGTCCGGTCCTGGTCCTCAACCCGGCGGGGGTGGTCATGGGTGCCGCCTACCGGGACCACCTGGAGTCCGCCCCGGCAGAGGCTGAGGTGGGGACGGTAATGCGGTTCGGCGTGTCGACGGTGCGGCCCAGCGAGGATGCCGCGGCGCTGACCCACCGGATGGGCCATGCCGGGGTAACCCGGGTGGTGGTGACCCGGTCCGACGGCACGCTGGTGGGCCTGTTCTTCGCCGCCGACACGAACTCATAGCACCTGGGCTACCGCCAGGCAGCCGTCCTCAGCCACCTCAGCGACGGTTGACTCCCCTGACAGACAGGCTAGGGATGGTCGACCTCGAGACGGCGATTTACTGCGGCGGCAATTGCGCGGAGATCGCCGTCGTCAGAGCTGACCACCAAGTCGCGTCGGCGGATGGCGCCCTCGACCACGCACACGTCGACGATGTCAGTCCTTCCTGCGCGGGCGGCCAGCGAGCCCACGGAGCGGGCCTGTTCATCGTCGAGCGCCTCGACGTCACATCCGGCCAGGAGCCGCGCCAGGAGCGCCTGACAGCTGGCTCCGCGCCAAGACTGGGCGAGCACCGGGGCGGGAACGGTCGGGACCTCGCGGCGCACAAGCAGGGCGCGATGCCGGGCCCAGATGCGGCGCTCTCCCCGGTCGGCGGCGATCAGCGCGCCGGCATCGTAGGTGACGCCCATCACGCACTCCGTCGCCGGGCGCTAGCGCCGGTGCGCTTGGCGCGCTCGGCGGCGTCGGCTGCCCACTCGTCGGCCTCGGCGAGCTCATCGGGGCTGAATGCACCGTTCTCATCCTCGAATTGGCTGACTGCGGCAAGGCCAGCGCGAACGGTGAATTCCCTGCGGGCCGTTGCCGCCAGCCATGCACTGTAGCTGACGCCTTCGAGCTCGGCCGCAGCGGCGATCTCGGCATCGAGGTCTGGGGGGATGGAAATCGAGCGCTTCCTCCGAACGGCCACGGCCTTATGGTAGCACAGCAGTAGGACACTACTCGGGCCAGCGTTGCATCACGGTTTGCGCGCGACTCCGCAGAACTCGTCCACCTCTAGGGGCTGCCCGCCCAGCGGGGTGAGGTCGGGCCGCCAGCGTGAGCACGACACCACCCCGGGCTCCAGCAGGTCCAGCCCGTCGAAGAAGCGGGCGATCTGCTGCGGAGTGCGCAAGGTCATCGACGGCGTGCCGACCTTGTTCCAGTGCTGCACCGCCTCCTCCATGGCCGCGCCGTGGACGGCGCTCGTCGAGTGGTTGATAGCAACAAAGCTGCCCGGCGCCAGCGCCGCCACCAGCCGTCTGACGATCGCGTACGCTTCGCCGATGTCGGGGATGTGGTGCAGGATGCCCAGCAGCATGAGTGCGACAGGCTGAGCGAAGTCGAGGGTCCGCGCCGCCTCGACAAGGATGTTGTCCGGGTCGCGCAGGTCGCCGTCGATGTAGTCGCACACGCCTTGGGGCGTGCTGGTAAGCAGCGCCCGGGCGTGCGCCAGCCGGGCGATCCGGTACTTGGCGTACACGATCCGGGATTCCGCCGCCACCCGCTGGGCCACCTCGTGGGTGTTGTCCGCCGTCGGCAGCCCGGTGCCGATGTCCAGGAACTGGCGGATGCCCGCCTCGCCCGCCAGGTACCGGATCGCCCGCCCCAAGAAGGCCCGGTCCGCGCGTGCCTGGGGCACGATGCTCGGCAACATCAACGCAACCTTGTCGCCTGCCTCCCGGTCAGCTGCGTAGTTGTCCTTACCGCCCAGCCAGTAATTCCAGATCCGGGCCGAATGCGACACCGTCGTGTCGAACACCGGGCTCGGCTGGGCGGCCGCAGCCTCGTCGTCGGCCATACGACATCATCTCCAGTCGTGCCCAAAGGGCTTGCCGCAGCCAGGGCCCCTAAGGGAAGCCCGGTCCGCCCAAACCAGCCGAGGCGAACCCGCGTGACTTCGCCGGGCCAACAGCAGCGCGATCTCCACATCCCGGCCGGGACCGGCGAAAGCCCACGGCCTGGGCCGGCCGAGAAGATGACATGCCGAAAGGTTACGGCTGGCTCGCCCCGGCCACAACAATGGCGGTTCACAGGCCCGCGGCTACGCCGACCCCGGGATCAACCGCCCCTGCGGCCTATGGCCCGAGAAGCGCTTTTCTCACTGATCAGGGGATCTCTCTTGACAAATCCGGCGATGAGTGCTAATTAAGCGTTTTGGGAAACTGATGCCTGGTTAGGGACCATTCGACTGCTGACCCGAGGGTCGGCTGTGGTATCGGCCCCGGTGGAGGAGGCTCTCCGATGCGTAGCCGCGTGGTCTTCGTTGCCGTGGCGTCCTGTGCGGCGCTCGCCCTCACCGCGGGGATGACGGGACAGCTGGCAGCACCGGCCCGGGCGCAGTCGCTGCAGTTCCGCGGGCCCGCGGCCGCTCGAGAGGTCACCTCGGATGTGACCCCGTTCACCGTGACGCCACCGACCGTTAGTGGCCCGATTCCATCTACCTCGACGGATTTTCCGTTCATCGCTGACGGGTTCGGCCCGGAGCCGGCTGCTCCGGCCGGCTACGAGGAGCGCGAGTACTTCATCTCCGGAAAGGGCAATCTGTACCAGTACACTCCGACAGGCATCGAGGTCGTCACGCCCTGCCCGACGAGCACCGAGCCTTTGGGCTGCACCAATATTCCGTATACGACCCGGATGCTCGTAAAGCTCCCGCGGAACCCGCGGAAGTTCAGTGGCACTGTCGTGATCGAGCCGCTCAATCCGTCCGCTGGCTACGACATCGCGGCCGTCTGGGACCGCTCGTGGCCGTACTTCGTGCGCAACGGCGACATCTTCGTGGGCTGGACCTCTCGGTACGGGACGCTTGCGACGCTCAAGCAGTGGAATGCGGCCCGCTACGCACCCCTCACGTGGGGCGTGAACAGTGCTGTCGATGACGGCATAACGTTCGACATCGCGGCGCAGGTAGGAGCACTGTTCAAGGCCAACGGGCCCGGAAGCCCGACTCACGGCATCAAGGTCAAGCGAGTATTCGAAGCGGGTTTCTCCCAAGACGGAGGCTTCACGTTCACTCAGGCGGACGTGTTCAACGCCCTCGAGCGGATGCCGGGCGGAGGACCGGTATATGACGGCTACGTTCCGGGAGGGACAACCGGGCCGAGCAACATCGACTTCGGCCTGACACCCGCCGGGTCCCTGCCCGCTGGAGATCCCCGGCACCAGATGCAGCCTCGCGACGTGCCGGTCATCCAGATCAACACAGAAACCGAAGAGGCCCTGGCCGGCTTTTTCCCCGGGGGACTCGCCTACCGGCGACCTGATAGCGACGCCCCGGGCGATCGCTACCGCCTGTGGGAGGTCCCAGGCGCGAGCCATGTGTCAAACGACCTGAACAGCTCTGTGATCACGCTCCAGCGCAGCCTTGCCGAGCTTCAGGGGATACAAGTCTCGGCGCTGGCGCCCGTCGGCTGCACGCACAGCCAGTTCGTCAACGGGCCCACGGTTGGCGTGCCAGGGGTGGTCGACCCCAACCCCTATCCGTTCAGCAACGTGGTCAACGCGGCATTCGCCGACCTCACGAAATGGGTGGACCGCGGCGTGTCCCCACCTCACGCGGACCGAATCGAGGTGTCGAGCACAGGGTCGATCGTCCGTGACAGCCTCGGCAACGCCCTCGGCGGGCTCAGAACGCCGTTTGTCGACGTCCCGACCGCCACCTACACACCCACAGACACCGTCGCACACAAAACCGTGTTCTCGGGTTTCTGCATCCTGTACGGCTACAAAACGCCGTTCAGCCACGCCACGCTCAAGTCGCTTTACAGAAACCATGGCCAGTACGTAGCCCGCGTCGTCGAGGAGAGCAACCTTCTGGTCCGGGAAGGCTTCTGGCTGAGGCCAGATGCCCAGAAAGTGATCAAGCAGGCTACGCGGGCTGACGTCCCGTAGATACCGGAAGGCGAGTCTCGATTAAGCGCTGGTGCCGATCGCGTTCAGCCGATCCGGCCGGCTGAGGGTGAGGACGGCCAGGGCATCGGGGCGCGGCGTCGCGCTGACCCTGGCGAAGGAGGGCGCCCGGCTCACCTGGCCGGTGCCTCCAGTAGCTGCCCGCGGGCCGTCAGGTGCGGACGAAGTCGAGCGCGGCCTGGATGAAGCGAAAGTCCTTCGGCGTCCTGAAATGGTCGGCATGCGGCAGTGATACGAGCCGGGCGTCGGGCAGTGCGGCGATCAGCTTGTCGGCGGGCCCGGCGAAATCGCGCTCTCCCAGGACGACAAGTACCGGGACGCGCACCGCCCCTACCTCGGCCCCGGTCAGCGGCGCCTGCGGGCGCCGCAGGCACGCGGCCAGCGCGGCTCGGTCGTTACCCGGCGCCATCGCGAAGTGGGCCAGCGCCGCGGCCGACGGGCCGGCCTCCTCCGCGGCCTGCCCGGTCTCGACGGCACGGGCCACGGGCTCGGCGTCGGAGCTGGCGAAGACGTTGTCGCCGACTCCGGCCAGCACGATCCGCCGGAAGCGGGCGGGGGAGCCGGAGGCGACGCGGAGCAGCAGCTGAGCGCCCAGGCTGAAGCCGATCGCGTCGACCTGCCCGGCCGCGGGCAGCGCCGCGACGATCGACTCCTCGAGCGCGGCGTAGGCGGCGGGCTCGCTCGGCTTGGCGGCCTGCCCGTGGCCGAGCAGGTCGACGCCGATCACCGGGCGGCCCTCCTCGTGCAGCAGGTCGACCCAGCCCGGCTCACGCCAGTTCCGCTCGAAGGAGGAAGCGAAACCGTGCACCAGCACCACGGGTATGTCGGCCATTGATCATCCCGGTCCGTCGACTAGTCCAGTCCTTCCACGAATGCTTTCAGCTGCCGCAGATTGCGGCATTCCACCATCTTGTCGCAGTGCTTGCGGTATTCCGAGATGATGGAGTCGCCGCTATCCCAGGAGTACACGGGCTCGGGATTGAGCCAGTACAAGTGGCGAGCGCGCTGGCGGATGGACTTGAGCACCCATGATCGCGACGAGTGATAATTGTTCCGCCCGTCGCCGAGGATGATCACGCTGGTCCGCTTCCTGACCTGCGCGCCCCACTGATCCCAGAAGCTTTCCAGCACCATGCCGTAGTCGGAATGACCGTCGAGGCGTACCGCGCCCGTCCCGCTGTTGATGTGATGGGCGACGGCCGCCATGTCGGGCGCGGACTCGAAGATGCCGGTGACCTCTACGATCCCGTCGACGAAGACAAAGCTGCGGACCCGGGAGAACTCCGACCTGATCGCATACGCCAACTGCAGCGTAAAGCTCGCGAACGCCGCTACCGAGGACGAGATGTCGGCGACCAGCATGATCTCGGGCTTGGCCGGATGCGGCTTCCGGAAGGCCAGGTCGACCGGAACTCCGCCGTTGCCGAGCGACTGCCGGATGGTCCGCCGGAAGTCGAGCGTTGACCGGCGGTTATGCCGGCGCTTGTGGGCCAGCCGGGCGGCCATCTTGCGGCTCAGCAACTGGACGGCCTGCCTGATCGCGGCCAGTTGCTGCTGCGAGGCGTTGAGGAAGTCGACGTCTTCTGGCAGCGGCCGGCGGAGCGTCCCGGCGACCGCCTCGGCGCCGCGGTCGGCCACCAGCCTGCGGCGGATCTCGGCTTCCACCTCCGTCCGGACGGCATCCACGCGCTTGGTGTAGTCATCGCGGGCGAGCCTGCGGTCCATCGCGCTGAGGTTCGCAGCGTCCGCCGACTGCAGCAGCCGCTCGAGCAGCGTGTCCAGGTCCAGCTTGCTCAGGGTCCGGTACAGGTAGTACGTGCCGGCCACGACCCGGCCGGGCTCGATGCCCGCGTACCTGCTGACCGCCTCGTCCACCACCGCGCGGATGAGCACGCGGTCGGCGGCCGCCACGGCCCGCAAGAGCAGCTCGTTCAGCTCAGCGTCGCTGAGCATCGCGAGGACCCCGTCCCGGCCCGCGCCGTTCCCGGCGGCGGCCGGCCCCGCGGCGTCTGGGCCCGCGGCGTCTGGGCCGGGCGCCGGGTCGGCGCCGGGTGGCCGGCCCGAGAAGAAGATGTCGAACACCAGCTCAAAGGCGCCGTAATGGTCGCTGTCCTTGACCAGAGTGGCGGCCAGCGCGCTCTTCAGGGACGCGCGGTCAACCAGCGGCATGGCCATGAGCGCGGCCGTAGCGTCGACGTTCTCCGACACTGAGATCGGCAGCCCGATGGCGCGCAGCTCAGCGATGAACGCGGCGAGAGTCCCCAGCCCGGGCCGACCTGTCATCGGCGCGCCGTCAGCTCGGCGGCCGCCTTCTCAATGTCTGACTGGTACTTGAGCAGGACGTGCAGCGTGTCGGCGGCCAGCTGCGGGGTGATCTCGTCGGCTCCCAGCAGGAACAGCGTATGGGCTAGGTCGATGGTCTCCGACACTGACGGGCGCTTCTTGAGATCCATCTCCCGCAGCGACCGGACCAGGCCGCTGACCTGCGCGGCCAGGTGCTCACCGATTCCTGGCACCCGGCTGCGGACGATCTCCTTCTCGCGCTCGACGGAAGGGTAGTCGATGTAGAGGTACAGGCATCGGCGCTTGAGCGCCTCGGACAGGTCACGCGAGTTGTTGGAGGTCAGGAACACCAGGGGCTTCTGCGTGCTGGCGATCGTGCCGAGCTCGGGAATCGACACCTGGTAGTCGGAGAGCACCTCGAGCAGGAGCGCCTCGGTCTCGACCTCCAGCCGATCTACTTCATCGATGAGCAGGACGACCGGCTCGGGGGCCCTGATGGCGGCCAGCAGCGGCCGGGCCAGCAGGAACTCCTCGCTGAAGATGTCCGACTCCAGCTCTGACCACGGTGACGAACCGGGCGAGCCGGCCGGCCGGCTTACCTGCTCGGACTGGATCCGCAGGAGCTGCTTCTTGTAGTTCCACTCGTAGAGCGCCTTCGCCTCGTCGAGGCCCTCGTAGCACTGCAGCCGGATCAGCCGCATGTTGCTCATCGCCGCGACGCTCTTGGCCAGCTCGGTCTTCCCGGTGCCGGCCGGGCCCTCGACCAGGACCGGCTTGGCGAGCCGCTCGCCCAGGTAGACCACGCTCGCGATGCGCTCGTTCGGCAGATAACCGACGCTTCTTAGCCCCTGCAGTACCAGCTCGGGCGAGCCCAGCAGGCTGGAGCCCTCGGCCTCGACGCTCGCGCTCACCTCGGTTTGCCGTTCACTCATGCGGTGTGCTGCCCTTTCCACGCTATTAGAGAGCGGGCACCAGCGACCGCGGGCCAAGGCGGGGCGCCGACCTCAGTCTCCTGAACCAGTGTCTCACCGCGTGGCCGACACCTCACCCGCCTCAGCCCCATACGGCCTGACAAGGATGCTTGCGGCGCGCGCGCCCGGACGGCCGCGTTCGGGTCAGCCCTGGCGAGCGTTCCAGCGCGGGTTTCGCTTGTTAAGCACGAATACCTTCCGCCCACGGCGGACCACAACCGATCCGGCCTTCTGCTTCAATGCCCTGATCGAGTTCCTGGCCTTCATCGCGCATCGTCCCTTCGGCCTGTCCAGCCTGCTTCTGCAGGTTGTTGAAGGGACAACCATTTTCCTGCGGCCAAAATTCCGGCCTGACGCAGACCCGCGCGATCAGTCACGCCTCGGGCCCGTCCCCGCTGGCGGCGACCAGCTCCTCGGGATTGAGGAGCCGAAGCAGAGGGGCCGATGCCGCCCGAAGCCGCGCGACCGCCTGGTCGAGCCGGGCGCTTGACGCGGGGGGATGGCCGGGCGGCTGGCCCATCGTGGTCAGCGTGCGCGTCATCTCGCCGCCCAGGTGCTGGGCTTCCTCCAGGAAATCCCGCGAGATCCTGGCATCGATCAGGACCGGAGCGCCGACCAGCAGCATGATCATGTAAGTCCGGACCTCGTCGGACGCGGCGCCGCGGTCGCCCGAGCCGTCCAGCGCCGCCGATACCGCCCGGGACGAACGGGCGGCCTGGTCCGTCATGATGGCTGCCTGTGCCGCGATAGCCCGGGACCGGTCCCTGACCTGCCGCATGCTGACCACCTGGTCCACGACCAGCACCGTGACCAGCACCACAAGCAGCCCCGCCACCGTGTCGGTGGTGAGTGCGTGACCCGCCCACCAGCGCCGGAGCCCGCCATCGGTGAGGTCCCCGATCACCAGCCCGAGCATCACCAGCACGACGACGACCGATCCGAACCCGCTCCGCCAGCGTGTCAGCATCAGACGACCCTAATCGGAGCATCCGGGAACCAGCGACCAAGCGAATTTAGCCGCCGCTGCCGTAAGGCCGCGTGAGAATCTCGAGCATGTGACCGTCGGGATCTTCGAAGTACAGGCCGCGGCCGCCGTCCCTGGTGTTGATCTCCTCGCGCCGGGTCTGGCCGGGGTCTGCCCAGTACGTCAGGGCCCGTTCCCGGATGCGGCTGAAGGAGGCGTCGAAGTCTTCCTCGTCGACCAGGAACGCGTAGTGCTGGGGAGCGATCTCCCGGCTCGTCTCGCTGAAGTCCAGCGAGACATGGTTGTCGGCCTCCACGACGAGGAACGGCCCGAATCTGGTCGCCGGCGGCAGGCCAAGGATCTCGGTGAGGAACGCCGCCGACCGCTGCTGGTCACGGCACGAGACAATGGTGTGGTTCAGCTGCACGCTCATGATGTGATTCTCCCCGCCCGGGTGTCCCCAACGCGCGCCCGGATCTGCTAGCCGCGCGCCAACAAATCGTACAAAGGGAACGCTCGGGCATCTTCGGGAGTCTAACCATTATGAGCGCTCATAACGACGCAGGGCGCGGTGCCCGCCCCGCTCGTCTCGTGCTGATCGAGCAGTCCGGCGCCAAGCACGACATCCTGCAGCCGTCCACGGTCGAGGCGATGATCGAGGCCGAGCACGCCATGCACTGCTCGAGCGGCCAGCTGCGGCAGGTCAAGGTCATCAGCATGCACACGGCCGTCGCCCGGTGGAAGGCCGGCGAGCAGGGCTGGCGCCGCGTGGCATGACCGGTCTCGGGCGACGGCTAAATCGGTTGCCCATTGCCACCGCTGTCTGCTGTACTCCCTGGAGCCGGTCGACCAAGGAGAGCGGAATGCGGCAAGCGTCTATGTCCAAGCAGAGAGGAACTGCTGCCTATTCAGGGGACATAACGCTCAGTGCGCACGCTGAACCTGGGGATCTTGGCGCATATAGACGCCGGTAAGACGAGCCTGACCGAGCGGCTGCTCTTCGCCGCCGGTGTCATCGACGAAATCGGCCGCGTCGACGACGGCAGCACCCAGACCGATTCCCTCGCGCTGGAACGGCGACGCGGCATCACGATCAAGTCCGCCGTCGTGTCGTTCGCCATCGATGACGTCGCGGTCAACCTGATCGACACGCCGGGCCACCCGGATTTCATCGCCGAGGTGGAACGAGTACTGAGCGTCCTCGACGGCGCCGTGCTGGTGATCTCCGCCGTCGAGGGCGTGCAGGCGCAGACCCGCGTGCTTATGCGGACGCTGCAGCGGCTGCGCATTCCCGCGCTCATGTTCGTGAACAAGATCGACCGTGGCGGTGCGCAGGATGACCGCGTGCTTCGGGGCATTTCGGAGAAGCTGACACCGGCCTTCGTCCCCATGGGATCAACGCGTCACCTGGGCACACGCGACGCTGGCTTCACGCCCTACCCCGCGGGCGACGCTGCCTTCATGGCCAGGATGGCTGACGTGCTGGCCACCCGCGACGATGCCCTTCTGGCCGCGTACGTCGACGACGAGACTGCTGTCTCGTACGGCCGGCTCCGTGAGGAACTCGCGGCCCAGGCCAGGCAGGCCCTGGCGCACCCGGTGTTCTTCGGCTCGGCCATGACCGGTGCGGGCGTGGATGCGCTAACCGCCGGAATCCGCGAGTTGCTGCCGGCGGCCGAGGGCGACGCGGACGGCCCGGTCTCGGGAACCGTCTTCAAGGTCGAACGGGGGCCGGCCGGGGAGAAGATCGCGTATGCGCGCATGTTCTCGGGAACGGTGCGAGCCCGGGACCGGCTGCGGTTCGGGCCGGACCGCGCGGGGAAGGTCACCGCGATCAGCGTTTTCGACCGCGGCTGGGCCGCGCCGCGCGCGTCTGTCGCCGCAGGCCAGATCGGCAAGCTCTGGGGTCTCGGCGACGTGCAGATCGGCCACACGCTCGGCGTGGCGCCCGCGAGCTCGGCGGGCCGCCATTTTGCCCCGCCGACGCTGGAGACGGTAGTCGTTCCCTGCAGCCCGGCGGACAAAGGCGCGCTTCACGTCGCGCTCGCCCAGCTCGCCGAGCAGGACCCGCTAATCAACCTGCGACAGGACGATGTCCGCCAGGAGATTCTTGTCTCGCTCTACGGCGAGGTGCAGAAGGAGGTCGTCCAGGCCACGCTGGCGGACGACTTCGGCATCGACGTCAGGTTCCGCGAGACGACGACGCTCTGCATCGAGCGGCCCGTCGGCTCTGGCGCGGCCGTCGAGATGATCGGCCGCGAGCCCAACCCGTTCCTCGCCGGGATCGGGCTGCGCATCGACCCCGCTGCCGCCGGGTCCGGCGTGCAGTTCCGGCTGGAGATCGAGCTGGGAGCGCTTCCGTTCTCATTCCTCAAGGCAGTCGAGGAAACCGTGCGGGAAACGCTGCAGCAGGGAATCCACGGATGGCAGGTCACCGACACCGCGGTCACGATGACGCATTCCGGCTACTGGCCGCGACAGAGCCACGCCCACGGCACCTTCGACAAGAGCATGTCGAGCACGGCCGGGGACTTCCGCAACCTGACGCCGCTGGTGGTGATGAGCGCGCTGGCGCAGGCCGGTACCCGGGTGTACGAGCCGTGGCACCGCTTCCGCCTGGAGGCTCCGGCCGATGCGTTCACGCCGCTGCTGGCCCTGCTGGCCCGGCTGCTGGCCGTGCCCCGCACGCAGGCCATACAGGCTTCGTCGTGCGTGCTGGAGGGCGAGATTCCGGCCGTTCGGGTGCGTGAGCTCGAGCAACAGTTGCCGACGCTGACTCGTGGCGAGGGCGTGCTGGAATGCGCCTTCGAGCGCTACATAGCTGTCCGGGGCGCGATCCCGGCCCGGCCGCGGTCAGACCACAATCCGTTCAACCGGAAGGAGTACTTGCTGCATGTCGCGCGGGGAGTTCCCGTCCGTCGTCCGGCAGATGCCCGCTGGTGAAAGCCGGTCCGCCGAGACCGCCGCGCGCAGCTTAGCCCGCCGCGCCCGTCCGTTAGCGTCATGCTCAGCAGGTAGCACACGCCAGATAGGGAAAGAACGATGACACGGCAGATCGGCCACACCGCACCCGACTTCGAGGCATCCGGATTGTCCCCCAGCCAACCTGACCGAGACACAATTGACGGAGCCGACGATGGCCAGCAACTCTCCCGACTGGCGTGAGCTCGGCGTTCGGATCGTGTCCCACGACCGGCTCGACCCGAACACGCCTCAGACGCCCGGGATGCATCGCGAGGCGGCGGTGAGCCGCGCATCGGTGGCGGCCGAGAAGATCTGGGCCGGCACCGTCAAGATCGAGCCCGGCGCCAAGACCGGCCCGCACCACCACGGTGAGCTGGAAAGCGTGATCTACGTCGTGCACGGCCGCGCCCGGATGCGCTGGGGTGACCGACTCGAGTTCGCCTCCGAGGCGGGCCCTGGCGACTTCATCTACGTTCCCCCGCACGTGCCCCACCAGGAGATCAATGCCAGCGAGGACGAACCGTTGAGCTGCGTCGTCGTGCGCAGCGGCCAGGAACCCATCGTCGTGAACCTCGACCTCACCCCGGTCCAGGATCCGGCACATATCGACTGGTGAGGGGGCGGAAGCCGGGTGCGATTCGTGCAGTACTACCTCAGGTGCCTGTTGCAGGCGTCCTACCTGATCGGGGACGAGACCACCGGGCGGGCGGCCTGGACTGAGGAGCGAGGAACGGGCCAGGAGGGATCTCGGCCGGGCCGTCCCGAGCCGTGCCCGCAGTGCCGGAGTAGCCCAGCTAGCGCGCCGGCCGCGTTAGGTGAGCTGCTGGGGCGGCCGCCAGGGTCAGGGCCCGCTCACACGTGGGCGGATACCTCGGCCAACTGCACCCTGATGGCCTCCAGGGCCGCCCGGATGTTCTCGACCGAGTTCGCGTAGGAGAACCGCAGGAAGCCCTCGCCGAACGCGCCGAACGCGGTGCCGGCCAGGGCCGCGACCCCCGCGTCCTGCAGCAGCAGGGCCTGCAGCTGCGCCGACGTCAGCCCGGTGCCGGTGATGTTCGGGAAGACGTAGAAGGCACCCTGTGGCTCAAGGCAGCTGACGCCCGGAATGTCGTTCAGGCCCGCAGCAATGACATCCCGGCGGCGCCGGAACTCCTCGACCATCTCCTCGACCGGCTCCCAGGGGCCCTGCAGCGCCGCGACCGCAGCGTACTGGCTGAACGCCGACGTGCACGACACCGAGTTGATCAGCAGGCGGGTCACCGGCTCGACCAGGGCGGGCGGGAAGACGCCGAAGCCGAGCCGCCAGCCGGTCATCGCGAACGTCTTCGACCAGCCGTCCAGCAGTATCGTTCGCTCGGCCATGCCGTCGACGTCGAGCACGCTCGCGTGCGGCTCCTGGCCGTACCGGATGGCCCAGTACACCTCGTCAGCGAGCACGATCAGGTCATGGCGCTGCGCGATGTCCGCGATCGCCTCGCAGTCCGCGCGGCTGAGCGAGCTGCCGCACGGGTTATGCGGCGAGTTGATGATCAGCAGCTTCGAGCGCTCGGTGACCAGCCGTTCCAGCTCGTCGGTGTCGATGCGGAACCCGTTGCGCTCACGCAGCGGAATGGGAACGCCGACCGCACCGGCGAACTGGGTGATCGACTCGTACATCGGGAAGCTGGGGTCCGGGTAGAGCACCTCGTCGCCCTCGCCGCAGAGCGCGAGGATGGTGAAGAACATGATCGGCTTGGCGCCGGGTGTCACGATGACGCCGTCGGGCGACGCCTCTCGCATCCGGCCGGTGCGTTCAAGGAAGTCCGCCACGGCCTCGCGCAGCGGCGGGACGCCGGGCGCGGGCACGTAATGCGTCTGGCCGGCCCGCAGGGCCTCGACCGCGGCCTCGACAATGTGGGGGGCAGTCGGGAAATCCGGCTCGCCGATCTCCAGATGGATGACCTTGGCTCCGGCGGCCTCCATGGCCTTGGCGCGGGCTAGCACCTCGAAGGCGGACTCGGTGCCCAGCCTGCTCATGCGGTCGGCCAGGGGGAATGCGGTCATGGCTGTGATGATACGGCTGGGCTGCTCTGGATCGCGGGCCACTCGGGCCGTCCGGGCCAGCCGGTCATCACCGATCCGCGATGGGCATGCCATGGTGGTGGGTACTCGAGCCGCCGCGGAGAGGACCACCACGATGCCCGCTCACGCACCCATCTCCCCAGCTCAGCAGCGCCGGGCGGCACAGGTCAACGATCTGCTGCCGCTCGGCGACTGGTACCGGCACCACTCGCTCCGGAGCTGGCCCGTGCTGCTGTTCCTGGTGCTGATCTGCGTGCCCTCGATCGCGCTCGTCATCCTGGGCGGGAGCCCAAGCCCTCGGACTTTCGAGCACGTGGCCTGGATCTTCGCCGCCTACTTCGCGATCGCCTGGCTGCTGCTGCTCGGCGTCATCGTCCGTCCGGACCACGTGACCAGAACGATGCTCGTCGTGGTGACGGTGATCGCGCTGGCGACGCAGGCGCCGCTGGCGATCGCGCTGGAGACCGCGCTGCACGGCAGCAACGCGGGCCTGGGCCACAGCATCTTCACCATCGGCATACCCGAGGAGCTGGCCAAGGGGCTGCCCGTGCTGGCGATCGCGCTGATCTACCGTGGCCGGGGGCACCTGATGCCCCGGGACTACCTGTTCGTCGGCGCCGTCAGCGGGCTGGTCTTCGGCGCCAGCGAGGTCGTCCGCTACTTCACCGTCAACGGGGTCGACCAGTTCTATCTCACCGTGCGGTCGGCCATTCCGTCGATCGAGCGGCTGATCAACACCGGGCATTCCGCGTCGACCTCGCTCTTCGCCGTCCTGATCGGCCCGGTGCTGGCCTTCATACTCGACTTCGTCTGGCGGTTCGTCACCGACCCGATCAGCCATGCCTGCTGGGCCGGCCTGACCGGCTACTTCATCGGGCTGGCCGCCACCGGCCGGCACAAGTGGTACACGGTCGCCTGGATCGGCGTGGCCGTGGCCGCGGTCCTGCACGGGCTGAACGACTGGGGCCGGGTAAACGGCCACCCGGCATGGATCCTCGTCGTCCTGGTCAGCGGGATCCTGTTCCTCGGCTACGCGAAGGTCGGATCGCGCGGCGACCTGTATCTGACCGCCGCCCGGGCACCGGCCTTCATGCTGCCGCACGTGACGTCGGCCGGGCACGCGCCCAGGCCGCAGGACGGGCCGCCCGCAGGAACGCCTGCTGAACCTGCGCCGAGAATGCCGGCCGGATACCGGGCCCCGGGCGCACCGGCCCGGACCACGCCGCGAAGGCCCTGGTGGGAGCACTAGATCTTGCCCAGTCGTAACCGGGTCACGCCGATGGGTGAGATCGAGGCCATCCCGCTTCGCGGCGCATGGACCGGCAACCGCGGCATCCTCCATTCTGGCCGCGAGATTGTCCGCTTCCACGCGAGCGACCTATCGGTTGTGGACGAAACCCAGAGGACGATTTAAGCTCGCGGCATGGCCCGTGGCAACAGGTTCCTGGCCCCGCGACGAATCAGCCGGAAGACCGACGAGAGCACCTCGGTAGACACGCAGCTGGATGCGGTCAGCCGCTACGCCCAAGCCTATGACCTCCAGCTGATTCCGGTGGTCCCGGATCTTGACGTCTCCGGAGCCAGGCCCATCCGAGAGCGGCCGGGGGTCGGCCCGTGGCTGGCCGAGGAGCGTCTCGGCGAGTGGGATGGCATCATCACCTACCGGCTTGACCGGCTGTTCAGGTCCCAGGCCGACTATGTGCTGTTTTACCAGCACTACTGCGAGGAACGCGGCAAGGTGATCATCTCGACAGCCGAGGGCATCGACACGTCAACGGAGATCGGCAACTGGATGGCCCTCCAGCTCGTGGGGTTCGCCCAGATGGAGCGGGGCCGGATGATCGCCCGCAGGCGTGATGCTCAGACCAGGCTGCGTGAGGCTGCCCGGTACGCAGGCGGCAAGGTGCTCTACCCGTATGAGGCATACAAGGAGGGTCCGGCCTGGTACCGGCGCCCCCATCCCGAGCGGGCAGCCCTGGTGAGGTACTGGGCTAACGAGGTGATCAGGGGGCGGACGTGCACCTCGCTGACCGTGGAGACGAACCGGAAGGGCATCCTCACCATCCAGGGCAAGCGCTGGCGGGACGGGGTGATCCTGCGGCTGCTGCGCAACCGGGGCCTCCTCGGCGAGATCTGGCACTGGCCGCCCCCCAGGCCCGGCGACAAGCGCCCCGCGCCCGTCCAGGTGCTCGGACCCGATGGCATGCCCCTGCGGATTGAGCCCATTGTCGATGACCAGACCTGGACCGCACTCCAGGCCGCACTGGACCGCAACGCCAGTGCGGCGACCGCCAGCCGACGCCGCACCTCCCCGCTGCTGGGCGTGGCCTACTGCGTGTTGTGCGGAACGCGCCTGCACACCGACAGATACCAGCGCGGTGCCCGGCAGTGCTACGTCTACCGCTGCCCTCGGCGAGAAGAATCCAAGGCTGGGCCAGGGCGGACATGCACGGCACTGTCCATCCCCGGGGACTGGCTCCAGTCCCTCGCCGAGGACGTGTTCCTCTCCCAGGTGGGCACGGCCCCGATCATGACGAAGATCACCACCCCCGATGACGGCCATGCCGCCGAGGCGGCCCAGGTCGGCAGGCAGATCGCGAACCTCACCGAGGAACGGTTCGTCAAGGGGGTCGTCCGGGACGACTATGACCAGGTGATGGCCACGCTTACCCGTCAGCACGCGGAACTGTCGGCGATGCCCCCAGAGCCGCCCCAGGTGCACTGGGAGGTGACGTGGATGACCGATCCCGCCACCGGGAAACGCCGAAAGCGAACTTTCGCTGACGAATGGGCTGTGCGGGACGAGGAAGGCAGGCGCCAACTCATGATGCAGGCCGGGTTCCGGCTGAACGTGGCCAGGACCGGTGACGGCATGACGGTCAGCCACCGGATAGACGATGATCTCGCCCAGCGAGCCGGGCTGGCCGCCAGCGGCTTGCCGGTGAATCTTCCCGCCGACCGCCCATGGCTCACCGCGCATCCGTGGATCACGGCTCATAACTTCTACACCCTGGACGGCCAGCGGAAGTACTTCACCCCGGGGGAGCGGAAGGTGAGCCGGTGATGCGCCGCAAGCCGCGCGGCCGCTCAGCGTCTGCGCCGCGGCGATCACCACGTCGCACATGTGCGGTGCCAGGACATAGAGGTCGGCGGTGGCCAGGTACTGCGCCTCGTCGGCGAGGACCATCTCCGTAGCGGCCTGCCAGTCGGCAGGCCACGGCGGCCGGTACCCCATTCCTGTTGGCGGAGTCAGATATTGCAACCCTCGGAATGCCCTTCAGGAGGGACCGGGTGTGGCGCCGTCATCGAGGTCTGTCGGGCGGCGCTGGCGTCGGCTGTAGTCGGCGGCGTAGGCGGTCCAGTCTCCGGAGGAGGCTCGCTGCCAGGCGACAGCGACGCTGATGTGGACGCCGAGCAGCCGGGCCAGCAGGGCTGCGGGGAGTTCGGCGGCGAGGCCGAACAGCGCGGTCGAGCGCGCCGGGCCGGGGCGGAGCCCGAGCTGGCGCAGTCGCCCGGCCAGGCGGCAGGCGCTGATCGGCTGGCCGGGCTGCCCGCCGGGGAACAGCCAGCGGGAGCTTCCCTGGTCGCCCGGTGCGGCGTGTCCGCGGCGGGAGGCGACGAGCTGGAGGACGAGTGCGCCGAGTGGCTCGGGCAGCACGATGGGCTCGCGGCCGAGCCGGAGCCGCACGTGCTGCTCGCCGGGGTGGACATGATCGAGGGTCAGGCGGCTGATCGCCGCGGGCCCTTGGGCGTAGAGGAGAAGGAGCAGGCCGGCGACGCGGTCCTCGGGCTTGAGCGTGTCGTCGTGGAGCAGGCGGCGGGCGTGGTGCCATCGGGCCTCGGTGTCGATGACGCTGGCCGGCCCGTCCCACCTGGTGGCGGCGAAATCGAGGCTGGTCAGCTTCTGGCGCCTGGCCCAGCGGACGAAGTTCCCGGCCTCGCCGTGATGGGTGGCGTGATCGCTGGTCAGCCAGGTGTCGAGGTCGCCCTGCCGGGCGGTGGCCAGCGCGAGGCCGCGGGCGGTGAGCCAGTCCAGCAGCGTGATCGCGGCCCTGACGTGCCGCTGGACGGTGGCGGCCTGCCCGACGGTGACGTGCTGGCCGCCGGCACGGCGCCGGAGCCTGCGCAGGGCATGCCAGAGAGCGTAGCGGTGCAGCAGCTGCCGCTCGCCGGGATCGCCGCGTCCGGCGATGGTGGCCGTGATCCACCGTTCGAGGCGGATCATGTGCTCGTCGCGGGGCGCCAGCGCGCCGGTGGCGACCAGGACGCTGCGCAGGTGCCGGGTCGTCTTGCTGTCGGGCAGCTCGTCGAGGGCGGCGTGGGTCAGCGCTCGCCCGCCCGCCGCGAGCTCACGCAAGAGCGCGGCAGCGGTGTTCTTGTTCAGCCAGTCCAGCACGGTGTCGGGGCGGTCGTTGCCGGCCAGGTTGTGGTGCAGGGCCTGCAGCCGGGGATGAATCGCGCCGGTGCCGTCGCGCAGAAGCTCATCCAGGCGCTGCAGCAGCGAGCAGCGTGCGCACCGGCGCGAGCGGTGCTGGGTGCGCTCGCCGCATCCCGGGCAGGCGTGCCAGAAGGACGGGTCCGGCCGGGTGCAGGTCCCGCAGAGCGGGCTGGTGAGCGTCCCGCCGCGGATCAGCCGGACGCTGCCGCAGACGGCGCAGCGTGCGCGCCGCTTCTGGCAGGCGTGGCACCACGGCTCGCCGGTGATCTTGGAGATCTCGGCGGGAGCCGGGCGCGCGCATATCGAGCAGACCATCGTCTTTTGAGGCCTGCAGCCCGGGCATAGCGGGCCGCCGGGGGTCCGGACGCTCACGACGCGGCGCCGGCCGCAGCGGACACACGTTTCCAGATTGGCGGGGTCGGAGATCAGGCAGTAGGGACACAGCGGCCGTCCGCGCTCGTCGCGGGTGGCCGCCTCCCGGACGACACCGCAGCGCGAGCATGTCTCGGCGCGGGACCTGGCCACGCAGTTGCGGCAGAGCCGCACCCCGTCGCGTGGCTTAACCAAGGCGATGACCCGCCCGCAGTGCGGGCAGGCGGGGCGGACGATCCGCTGCGCCCCGGCGTCAGCGAGTGCGCCGATCAGCCGCAGCACGGACGGGACTGGTGCACGCGCGCCGGCTCCGGTGAGCAGCTCGGGGTGATCTTGCAGCGCCCACGCCAGACGGCGGCGCTGCCCGGTGCGGGGCGCGGCAGCATGCACGGCCGCCGCGACCGTCTCGGCCAGGACACCGGGGTCGATCACGGCGACGATCCCGGCCACGATCGCAACAGGGTCCCCATCGCTGCCCTGGGGCCGGCAGGCGAGGCAATGCGGTCGCCCCGCCCGGTCGCGGACGCAGACCGGCCTGCTGAGCCCACAGCCCGCGCATGGTTCAGGTATCGGGCCGCAGGCCCCGCAGTACCAGTCCTCGCCGCGGCGCTGCAGGGTGCGCAGCTGCTGGCCGCACCCGGCACAGACCGGCGGCGAGATGATCACCGCCCCGGCGTTGCGCAGCGCGATCAGCAGATCCCCGACCACGCGAGGCGCCGGGGAACGCCCGTCGGTGAGGATCACCGGACGCTGCAGCAGTGCGCGGGCGAGGCGGCGGCGCTTGGCACGCCCCCCGGCCACGCGCGCCACCACGTCCTCGATGCTCGCCCGGTCCAGCGACAGCTCGACGCCGGCCACGAGGTCAGCAACCACGCCGGCCGGATCGGCGAGCACGCCGGGTGCCTGCGCCACTGGTTACTTGCCGGCGCCGGTGATGCGGGCGCGCTTGGGACGCAGCTCGCCAACACCAGACTCAGCGCCGCCGGCAGCCTTCGCGGTGCGCACCACCCCGCCGGCCGCGACCGGCTCGATCAGCTCACTCATCGAGCAGTCCAGGATGTCCAGCAGCGCCATAAAGATCTTGAGGCTGAGCCGCTCGGGCCGGTCGACCACCAGCCGGTAGACCTGGCTGGAGGACAGCCTGATCCCGCGCCGGGCCAGCGGCTCGATCAGGTCGGTGGTGGCGAACAGGCCACGGCTGGCCATCACCTGCCGCAGGTGCCAGCGGTAGTCAAGTTTGCGTGCCATCAGCGCTCCTCCTTGCTGCTGCCTGCCGGCACGTCGAGCGCCGGGCCGATCGCCTTGCGCAGCGCGGTGTTCATGAAATCGCCGCTGACGTGTGTTGGCGGAGTCAGATATTGCAACCCTCGGAATGCCCTTCAGGAGGGACCGGGTGTGGCGCCGTCATCGAGGTCTGTCGGGCGGCGCTGGCGTCGGCTGTAGTCGGCGGCGTAGGCGGTCCAGTCTCCGGAGGAGGCTCGCTGCCAGGCGACAGCGACGCTGATGTGGACGCCGAGCAGCCGGGCCAGCAGGGCTGCGGGGAGTTCGGCGGCGAGGCCGAACAGCGCGGTCGAGCGCGCCGGGCCGGGGCGGAGCCCGAGCTGGCGCAGTCGCCCGGCCAGGCGGCAGGCGCTGATCGGCTGGCCGGGCTGCCCGCCGGGGAACAGCCAGCGGGAGCTTCCCTGGTCGCCCGGTGCGGCGTGTCCGCGGCGGGAGGCGACGAGCTGGAGGACGAGTGCGCCGAGTGGCTCGGGCAGCACGATGGGCTCGCGGCCGAGCCGGAGCCGCACGTGCTGCTCGCCGGGGTGGACATGATCGAGGGTCAGGCGGCTGATCGCCGCGGGCCCTTGGGCGTAGAGGAGAAGGAGCAGGCCGGCGACGCGGTCCTCGGGCTTGAGCGTGTCGTCGTGGAGCAGGCGGCGGGCGTGGTGCCATCGGGCCTCGGTGTCGATGACGCTGGCCGGCCCGTCCCACCTGGTGGCGGCGAAATCGAGGCTGGTCAGCTTCTGGCGCCTGGCCCAGCGGACGAAGTTCCCGGCCTCGCCGTGATGGGTGGCGTGATCGCTGGTCAGCCAGGTGTCGAGGTCGCCCTGCCGGGCGGTGGCCAGCGCGAGGCCGCGGGCGGTGAGCCAGTCCAGCAGCGTGATCGCGGCCCTGACGTGCCGCTGGACGGTGGCGGCCTGCCCGACGGTGACGTGCTGGCCGCCGGCACGGCGCCGGAGCCTGCGCAGGGCATGCCAGAGAGCGTAGCGGTGCAGCAGCTGCCGCTCGCCGGGATCGCCGCGTCCGGCGATGGTGGCCGTGATCCACCGTTCGAGGCGGATCATGTGCTCGTCGCGGGGCGCCAGCGCGCCGGTGGCGACCAGGACGCTGCGCAGGTGCCGGGTCGTCTTGCTGTCGGGCAGCTCGTCGAGGGCGGCGTGGGTCAGCGCTCGCCCGCCCGCCGCGAGCTCACGCAAGAGCGCGGCAGCGGTGTTCTTGTTCAGCCAGTCCAGCACGGTGTCGGGGCGGTCGTTGCCGGCCAGGTTGTGGTGCAGGGCCTGCAGCCGGGGATGAATCGCGCCGGTGCCGTCGCGCAGAAGCTCATCCAGGCGCTGCAGCAGCGAGCAGCGTGCGCACCGGCGCGAGCGGTGCTGGGTGCGCTCGCCGCATCCCGGGCAGGCGTGCCAGAAGGACGGGTCCGGCCGGGTGCAGGTCCCGCAGAGCGGGCTGGTGAGCGTCCCGCCGCGGATCAGCCGGACGCTGCCGCAGACGGCGCAGCGTGCGCGCCGCTTCTGGCAGGCGTGGCACCACGGCTCGCCGGTGATCTTGGAGATCTCGGCGGGAGCCGGGCGCGCGCATATCGAGCAGACCATCGTCTTTTGAGGCCTGCAGCCCGGGCATAGCGGGCCGCCGGGGGTCCGGACGCTCACGACGCGGCGCCGGCCGCAGCGGACACACGTTTCCAGATTGGCGGGGTCGGAGATCAGGCAGTAGGGACACAGCGGCCGTCCGCGCTCGTCGCGGGTGGCCGCCTCCCGGACGACACCGCAGCGCGAGCATGTCTCGGCGCGGGACCTGGCCACGCAGTTGCGGCAGAGCCGCACCCCGTCGCGTGGCTTAACCAAGGCGATGACCCGCCCGCAGTGCGGGCAGGCGGGGCGGACGATCCGCTGCGCCCCGGCGTCAGCGAGTGCGCCGATCAGCCGCAGCACGGACGGGACTGGTGCACGCGCGCCGGCTCCGGTGAGCAGCTCGGGGTGATCTTGCAGCGCCCACGCCAGACGGCGGCGCTGCCCGGTGCGGGGCGCGGCAGCATGCACGGCCGCCGCGACCGTCTCGGCCAGGACACCGGGGTCGATCACGGCGACGATCCCGGCCACGATCGCAACAGGGTCCCCATCGCTGCCCTGGGGCCGGCAGGCGAGGCAATGCGGTCGCCCCGCCCGGTCGCGGACGCAGACCGGCCTGCTGAGCCCACAGCCCGCGCATGGTTCAGGTATCGGGCCGCAGGCCCCGCAGTACCAGTCCTCGCCGCGGCGCTGCAGGGTGCGCAGCTGCTGGCCGCACCCGGCACAGACCGGCGGCGAGATGATCACCGCCCCGGCGTTGCGCAGCGCGATCAGCAGATCCCCGACCACGCGAGGCGCCGGGGAACGCCCGTCGGTGAGGATCACCGGACGCTGCAGCAGTGCGCGGGCGAGGCGGCGGCGCTTGGCACGCCCCCCGGCCACGCGCGCCACCACGTCCTCGATGCTCGCCCGGTCCAGCGACAGCTCGACGCCGGCCACGAGGTCAGCAACCACGCCGGCCGGATCGGCGAGCACGCCGGGTGCCTGCGCCACTGGTTACTTGCCGGCGCCGGTGATGCGGGCGCGCTTGGGACGCAGCTCGCCAACACCAGACTCAGCGCCGCCGGCAGCCTTCGCGGTGCGCACCACCCCGCCGGCCGCGACCGGCTCGATCAGCTCACTCATCGAGCAGTCCAGGATGTCCAGCAGCGCCATAAAGATCTTGAGGCTGAGCCGCTCGGGCCGGTCGACCACCAGCCGGTAGACCTGGCTGGAGGACAGCCTGATCCCGCGCCGGGCCAGCGGCTCGATCAGGTCGGTGGTGGCGAACAGGCCACGGCTGGCCATCACCTGCCGCAGGTGCCAGCGGTAGTCAAGTTTGCGTGCCATCAGCGCTCCTCCTTGCTGCTGCCTGCCGGCACGTCGAGCGCCGGGCCGATCGCCTTGCGCAGCGCGGTGTTCATGAAATCGCCGCTGACGTGGGTGTAAATGGCGGTCGAGGTATCGCACCGGTGCCCCACCTGCTCCTGGAGGAACCGGCGGTCGGCGCCGTCCTCGGTCAGGTGGGTGACATAGGAATGCCGCAGCGAATGCGGCGACAATTCTCTCGGCAGCTTAAGCGCGTCGCGGTAGGTGACGAAGCGGGCGTTGATCTCGGCCGGCTTGATCCGCCCGCCCCGCTCGGTCACCCACAACGCCGGATGATCAACGACCCCGAAACGCGGGCGGATGTTGTCCACGTAATCGGCGACCGCGTCTACCGCCCAGCCCATCACCGAGGAGACATTGCGCCGCCGCGGCGGCTGGCCGCGTACTGCCTTGCCGTAGCGGACGTGCAGCATCCCGTACCGGCCGAACTCCGCCGCCGCCGGATTACGGCCCCAGTCCAGCAGATCCAGCTTCGCGGTCTCGGTGCGCCGCAGCCCCCAGCCGTAGATGACCTTGAACAAGGTGGCGTCCCGGTAGGCCGCCAGAACCCCCTTGTGCCTGGCCTTCACCGCCCGCTCGACCTGGTCATCGGCGTAGTCCAGGAACCGCTGCAGCTCCTCCCGGCTCAGCGGGCGAGCCTCCGGGCTGCCCTCGTAGTCGTTCAGGTGCGCGATGGTGTTCCACTCGTGGCAGATCGGCACCGGGAACGTGCCGAACGCCTCCTCGCACGCCACCGCCCACCCGTAGCGGGCATCGGTCAGGTACTCGCTGAACAGCCGGAGATCGGTCTGGTAGCCGCGGATCGTCGCCGGCGCCAGATGCCGCTCCGCTGTCAGCGTCAGCGTCCACTCATCCACATCGGCTGGCCGCCACTGCCACGGGAACTCGTTGGTGAACGCCTGGAAGCGGCGAACCAGCCGCTCGCGGTAGCCGGCCGTGTCCGCGCGCAGGCCGCGCGCGGCCTGCTGCGCCCGCCAGCCCCGCAACATCGCCTCCACCATCGCGTCCTCCGGCCGCAGCTGCACGACGCCGTCCCCGAGCTCACCGCTTGCCGCACCCGCCAGGCCAACCCGCCGCATCCCGGCCCCCATCTTCAACTGATGGGCGCATCATGCATCAGACGGGATCGTTTGATCAGCGCGACACGCCGGAGGCCTTCATTCCCAGGCGATTCGGCGCGGGTTTCAGGCCGCTAACTGTCGGAGATCCGCGGTTCTCTCGCCCGTCTGATGCAATTCCCGAGAGAACAGGTAGATCATCGCCGCGCGCTCGCTGTCATGCCCCATGCGGGCCATCAGATCCTTGATGCCTGCGCCGCTGGCGGCCGCGAACGCGTTCCCGGTGTGGCGAAGATCGTGGAAGTGCATGCCCCGCGCGCTGATGGCTTCCACCGCGTAGGCCCAGCCGGTCATGCGGTTGAAGTTGCTGCGCCGCAGCGGCGAGCCCTTAGCCCCGCCAAAGACGAGCGAATCCGGGTCCTGGCCGACGAAAACAGCCAGGTGATCCCGCAGGGCCGGGATGATCGCAGCAGGGACGCCGACCGTCCGGCGCCCGGCACGGGACTTCAGCGGTCCGAGCGTGATCTTGCTGCCCGGCGTGCGGCGGTCGGAGAATGCCGCGCGGACTCGCGCTCGATAAGTACCGTCAGACACCATCGTGGTCCTTCCTTCCCGCGGGACTGCTGCCTTTCTGTGCTTGGGGATGCGCAATCTACTCCTTCACCGACTGCTTGCACCCTGATGGGCGAGTGTGGGCCTGGGATCCAAATGGAGGACGGGCTGGCCGGGAAGCGCTGTTCGATCAGGAGGTCAAACTCGCAGACTGGCTGGACCAGTGGGTGGCAGGCAAGCTCTACCAGCCGATCCGGGTCCAAGACCCCATGACAGGGCAGTGGCGGGCCGCAACAAACGCAGAAATTGAGGCCATGCTGCCCCCGAGGTCGAGGATCCGCCGCCGGTGCCCGACTCCTGGCTGTGACGGCTGCGAACGGTCCGTGCCAGGGCGAGCAGCCCCTGAAGGTTCGCAGCCGTCACTCGCGGGGACCGTTGAGCCTTAGCGACCTGGCCATTGGGAGCCAACCTGGGAGCCAAGAGACCGAACAACCTGTGATCGCTACGGACAGCCGCGTGGCTTCCGTTGCGTGCCCGATAGGTTGTCGGCCTCGCCTAGCTCGGATTCGACGATCTTGCTCATGGCAGCAGCGATGAGCCGATCTCGCTCCGTCGTACGGTGCTTGTAGATCAACGCGGCCCGAGTGGTGCTGAGACCCATCCGGCCCCATCAGCTCCCGAAGGCTCGCGCCGGTAGCCGCCGCGATGTGGTTGCCGGTGTGTCGTAGATCATGGGTGGTGGACTCCAGTCAACCCGGCTGCCTCGATGGCAGCCCGCGAGCTTCTAAGCTGAGTGCGTGGCCAACCGTGCGCTGCTCTTGGCTATGTACTCGACCGATCCCCCATGGGACCACGACGGACGGTATTTCCGCGATGCCTTGCTCGGAGCGAACTATTCCGTGCCGATCCTGTGGCTCTCGCTGTTTGACACTGATGGCCTGGTGACCTGGCCGAGCATCCACGACGGCTCTCCTTACACGGCCGTCATCCAGCCCACAAGCGAATGCATCGAGCGTTCGCGTAGTCGGCTGGAGGACTGGAGCCGCCGGTGGCCCGAAGTATTCCGGGACATGTCCGAGCTGTGGCTGGGCTACGTCGGCGCGGTGGAGGGCGCTTACCTCGCCGTATGGGCCGAGGAAATGAGCGGGATGACCGGCAATGAGGAATGGGCGACTAACCTCCGCGCCTATCTCAGCGGCCTTGACGATCCGGGATCGGCCGGCTTCCGTGAGGCGCTGGCCCAGAGCTACCTGTCTTCCTCGGGGAAAGGGCTTGAGCCGTTCGACAAGGTGGGACTGATAACTGCCGGATACACGTGGGCTCGCCAGGCGCCGTGGGAGGGGGCAGGCCATGGCCCGTTCTTCAAGGACTTCGATCATTCCGGATGCCGGATATGTGCCCGGTGACTCGGCGGCCTACAGACGGTCTACGGTCTGTGCTCGCAGATCTCTGCAGATCAGTGTCAAGCAAGAGTTGACAGTGTTCTTGCCGGCAATCCCGATACGGCGTACTGGATCGACTAAACCGCTCGTGCCCGCTACGTGCCCGATCAAGCGGTAAGACCCGGACACTCACGGTCACTCATGGGGCCTACGCCATGACGATGACCTGCACGATCGCTGGTCTGGCGGGGCCCAGTCGCAGCCTTCCAAGCTGGGACTAGCTTCCCGTGGGATGATCCGTGTGTGCCAGAAGCCGGATATCTGATCAGGCCATCCAGTCACGAGGGCTGGCTCGAGATCCCCGCTAGCTCGCTGGCTGAAGTGCTTACGCCACGTGGGTACCCCACGGAACCGGGGGACGGTTTCGGGGACCTTCACCTCCGCGCTACGGATTATGAGATCTCATTTTCCGGTGAAGATCCTGGCCGGCAAGTGAGCGTCGACGGTGACATCGCGCACCTGAACACGGATGAGTTGATAGCGCAGGTTGCACGCCAGATTGAGGACTTCACCGGGACTGCCACGGAGTGGATTCGGATCACCTGACAGCTGACCAGCCCCGGTGTGTGCACTGCTGCCAACACTGCTGCCAAGCCGGTGGCCGCAGTTTGACGCGGAGAGACTAAGCAGACGGCCATTCCTGGAGCAGATCGCCTTCGAGGAGGTTCTGGGTGATCTGGGGGCGGCCCCAGAGGGCTAGCAGCTCGTTGGAGATCGCCACGAGCGAGAGCGGGTTTCGGCCATCGTGCGAGTCGACGGCGGCGGCCGACAGGGTGCGCGGGACGGCGCCCGCGTCGAGGAGAACCCGCCATTCTTCCGGGCCGAGCGCCAGGAATTCCAGCCTGGTCAGCCCGGCGATCTCCAGCGGGTCGGCGAGCGTGCCGGGCATGGCCTGGAGGGACCGCAGCCGGGGCAAGTCGGCGACCGGGGCGAGGCTGAGCGGCTCGCCCTCCCACACCCCGATGGACAGCACCTCCAGGTCAGGGTTGGCGACGGCCTCGATGCTGCGCAGCGCGCCCCGGTTAACCCTGGCCACGGCGGGCATCTCGCCCCGACGGCCGCCGCCGCGCAACTTCCCCTTCCTCATCACCAGGTCCGTGAGGGAACGCGCGAAGAGCCTGGCGCCGTAGTACTCGTCGTACCGGATCATGATGACCTGACCGACGTTCCCGCGCGGGCCTGGCGTCAGGTCGATCGCGACCCTGTCGCGGGTGCCGGGGCCGCCGAAGACGATCCAGCCAGGCGAGCCGACGAGCGTCTGCACGGCGGCGCTGGGCGAGGGGGCGGCCGCCTCCATCGCCGCATACACCCACGGGAGCCGTCGGGTGGTCGGTGTGGCGATGTATGCCTGGTCCGGGGGATAGGGATAGCAGCCGACCGCGCTGAATACACGCTCCGAGGCGGCGGCGTCGCTGCCCCAGCGCCCTCCCGTCACCTGGTAGAGCACCTTCAGCTCGTCGGGGAGCGGGATGCCGAGGCGGGATTCGGTGGCGGCGATCTCCGCGTCGGTCGCGCCGACGGCATCGGGGAGCCGCTCGCGAAGCGTCCGCTCCAGCAGCTCCGGGTCCGCCGATTCGGCGGGCCTGGCGCGCGGTGCCGGGGCCGGCTGGCGGCGCCACAGCTCGGGAACGGCCCCCTCGACCAGGACGAGCGAGCCCAGGCCTATCCCTCCGGCCGTGACCTCCACGGCGGGGCCGAGCTCGATCAGGTGAAGCACGACCCGCCCGCCCCCTGGGAACTCCACCACGAACGAGATGTAGTTCATCCCGGCATCCGCGAGCGCCTCCCGCACCAGGGCGATCGGGTCGATCCCGGTCTGCTCGGCCACGGCCCTGACCACCGCGGTGGACATGTGCTGCAGCCCGGGTGACATGTGCCAGCCGAACCCTCCCCGGTAATCCACCTGGCCGTCCACGTAACCGCCTGCGTAGTCAACGCCCTGCTGGCTGCCCCACAGGATCGCCAGCAGCGGCGCCCAGGTCGCGAAGTCACGGATCGCGGGCAACGGCGGCCTCCGGTCATTGGCGGTGATCGCTGACAAAAGGCGATTAGACACCAATGCCGGGCTGCCGGTCCGGACTATCTGCAGGAAAGCAGGGTTGCGTCGCCGTGAAGGCAGTCTCCGGAGAATCCGCCGTGAGAGCGTTGGATTCTCCGGAGACACTTGTTGGCCGCGCCGCGCCCCGGCCGTGGCCAAGACACGCACCGTCGACACCATGCTGGATCATCATCCTGCGTCAGCGCCGGCAAACGCTGGCCGACCCGGCCGCAAACTTCAGAACGTGGCCAGCCGGGTCGCGGAAGATAGCCGAGAAACTCGAATTCAGTCTCAGCGTCCCCGCCCAGTATCCGTCCCTCGGCTGAACAGATGACTCGGCTGTCCAGATCTTCCCGTTAAGCGAAAACTGGGGGGAACGGCATCCCAGGTAGAGCGTGAACGGCGTTGATGAGCCAACTGACAAAGATGCAGCGTTGGGAGCCGGCATGACTTCCACGATCGTCTTGCCGGGCGAGGCTGACGAATGAGCTGGCAATTCCGGTGTTGCCGACGCGAGCTTTACCTTCGGCGTGGTCGAAGAAGAGGCTATTGCGTGAGGTCGGCTGTTCACATCCGATCCGGCAGCTGCGGCCTGGCATGCCGACGCTGTCAACACGAGGCCAGCGGCCCCCAGAAGACCCACAGCCACCCGGTGACGACTCATTGCTTACACTCCTGCCCGGCCATAATTTCCGCGTCTACCAGCTAGGACGTACGCGAGAAGGGATCGGTTCCCGCCGCGTGGTCAGTGATTGTAGATCTGGTACTGCAGCTCGCCGTAGTCATAGCTATCAGGGGTGGTTGAAGCCGAGGTGCTCGTGTACTGATACATGCAGCTGTCCGTGCTGCTGTTATGCCCCATGCCCATCGTGTGGCCCTGCTCCTGGCATGTCACTTGCCGATGCTCACCTGTTGTAAGGCTGATGTTATCGTTGTAGTCGATATAGGCGCTGGCAATGTGATTAGTCGAGTTGTTCTCGGGTGTCACGAATGTGCAACCCGTCCATCGCGAGGACGACACGCCTCCGCAAGAGAAGGTGTAGTGTCCCTCATGTGCTGGAACGCAGTGGAAACTGCTCGAGCACTTGGTAGTGTAGTACGCGCCGACGTAGGGACTCTGGTTCCACTTGTTCTGCGACGCGGTGACCGGCCAGGCGGCGCCTGTGTGGTCCTCGACATACCAGTAGGCGACCGTCGTGTTGAACCGCTCCCAGTGCAGCGGTGGGCAAGTATTGGTGTTTGGATTTATCCAGCCGGTTGCGGTTCCCCAGTCGCAGCCGCCGCCACTACCGGGAATGACATTCGGCACTACCGATACCTGGCCTTCGGTGATAGCAGCGGGAACGTCCTGTGGGGTGAACCGACCGTTCGCCGCGAGAACCTGGGCCGCGCCAGCGGGCGCTAGCGTGGCAAAGGCGTACGTGACGGTCCCATCGCTGTGCCGGATGACGCTCAGGACCTCTCCCGTCCCAGTACCGGCATCGTAGGCGAGACTAGCTTGACCTGTGGCGAAACCGCTGGGCGTGGTCGCCGATGTCTCGGGCTGAATACTTGGTGAGCTGGTCGGACCGCTATGGTCGTCGGCGTACGCGACACTCGTCGAAGCAATCGAGAGAAGCAAGGACGCCGATAGGAGCGACACGACTAATGTACCATGCAGGCGCATCTGAACCCCTTAGTGCCAATCGGCCCGTTTGGGAGAGGTATGGTATATCACTGCCCGCCGGGGATGTGCAAGGGTTTCACGACGCAACTTCGTGCCACTTGGTCTAGCGCTGCCTAGTGCCAACTGATAGGTGACGGTTTGGCTTCAGGTGATGGTTGACGGTTTCTAGGGTCCGGCTGTGCTGGCTTTCCCCGGATAGGTGCCAGTCAACGCCGGTGCCGCGGCGGGGGTCAACGTGGAGCGCCCGCAGCGCGCAGCGCGAGGACGAACGACGTTGAGGTCCGCAAGGCCCCGGCGTAGCCTCGGCTGGCCGGGGAGGGGCAGGAGTACCATTCCCAGCTGAGCGTGACCCAGGTCAGTCCCACCAGAAGGACCAGATCGGGGTGACCATCAGGGCAGCCGCGATCTCCTGCACGCTGTCGAGCTGGTAACCGCCGAGCCATCCGTCGCAGAATGCCCAGTGCTCGGCCGCCAGGACGGTGGCCGCCTCGATGGTTGCTGGCGGCCGCTCGGCTAGCACACGCAGCTCGGCGCTTGGCCCGAGCTGGAGCAGGGTGGCGCCGAACCGCTCTTCCCAGGACCGCAAGATTGCCACCAGTGGAATGTTGTCGGTCCCCATGTTGTCGTCGCCCCGCGTCAGCAGTACGGCACTGTCCATGTGCGCCCAGCCGAGGACCGCTGGCACGTCGGCATGCCGAACGGCCCGGACCAGGCCGATCCGGGCCGCCTCAGGGCCGTCATCGACCGACCCCAGCCCGTTGAGGGCTTTAGTCAGCCGTGCCGGGTCCAGCTTGACGTGTTCCGGCGGCGCCAGTCCGGGGAACTGCGAGCCGAAAGGAGCCCGCTGGGCGGCGAAGACCGGATCCAGACGTTCCGCGGGCTGGACCACCTGGCCAGCCAGGCCGGCTACCCGCCCGCACCCCAGCCCGCCTGACCGGGCCAGGGCCCAGGCTGCCACCCCAGCCCGGGCAGCCACCCGGCCCAGCCGCAGCCACATCAACGGCACCAGGTCGCGCATGCAGCCACCCAGGCGCCCAAAACTCCGCCCGATTCTTGAGCAGCCCGTGTGGCAGGCAGAACACCTCGCCCTTGGCGATCGACACGACCCGCAGCTCACCGGCCCAGTCATAGACGTCACCGAAGATGCACCGGTGGAACGCCTGCAAATGAGCCAGGTCGTAGCGGCCGGGAAAGCGCCGCCGTTCCAGGTCGATCAGCCGGGAGGCGGTCAGCGCGGCCTCCACCTGCGCCAGCTCGTTGGCGTCGGTGATGCCCAGCAGGTTACGCAGCACTCCCGTCGCCGGATCCAGGTATGGGTCCGCGCCGACCGCGCCGCTCACCTGCGGTAGCGGCTCAGGACGCGGTCGCGCAACTCGTCGGTGGACAGCTCACCCGCCGCGACCGCCATAAATAGCGCCAGGTCCTCCAGGCTAGGCTCCAGGCCCTCGGCCCGCACCGACGCCAGCGCTGCCGCGACCGCGTGTTGCCGCTCGGAGGCCTCCTGCAGGGCCTCGTACCGTTCTACCGACACAACGACCGCCTCCGGCTTACGGTGAGCACCGACGAAGACCGCCGACTCCGGGGATCGCCTTACTCGCTCCAGCACCGCCGCGAGCCCAGCACGGAACTCCCGGAACGACAACACTTCCGGCAGCGACACCCGCAAGTGTACACCAACGCGTACGCACCAGCGCCGAGCGCCTAGCCTGCTCCGTCCCGCCGGTTCAGTGGGGCGCCCTAATCTTGGCACGTTGTCCGCGGCGCAATTACTGATCTTGATCCACGATGGGTGTCGGCGATGCGGGCGAACTCAGGCATACAGGTCGGTTAGCGTGCCTGTCCGCTAGGACGCGCCGGTCATCGCGGGTACACCGAGGCTGGTCGCTCTCCCATTGCCTGCCGGGCTAATGGCAACTCGTCGCGCCTGGGGTTTCATCGGGCACGGCTGTTGCTAGCGTCGCGGACCAGCCGCAGGCGAGGCAGGTAACACGGATTTCTTCGCCCTCGTCGGGGGGCCAGACGTCGATGCCACCGCCGCATCCGCCGCACTGCACGCGCATGAGCTTGGCCGGGCCATAAGCGCGTTCCATGTCGGCGATGTACTCAGCCATTGTCCCGAGCGACATGGCGGCTCGCCGTTCGTCGACGTGCTCGGGATCACGTAGCCGCCTCGGTACCCACCCTTCCTTCCGTCCTGTCATCTGGGTGCCGTATTCCTGCGGCTGTCCCTCAGCCAGTAGCACCCGGTCGGTCAGGTAGGCCAGCTCGGCTCGCGAGGCCTCGCCGCGATCGGCTGCCTCGGTCATCAGGCCTAGGCATTTCCGCTGGAACGCCGGGTCACGGTCGGCGTGCTGGGCCAGCAGCCAGGCGGCATGAGCGCCGTCCTCGCCGACCATCGACTGGCCGGGCCAACCCGCCTCGGCCACCACGTTCTTCAGCCAGGCGAGATTGTCGGCATCGACCGAAGTCACCAGCTCCCAGTCCGCCTCAGGCTCGCTCCGGGCGGCCTGATCTTGCTCCGCGCGGCGCAGCAACTCGGCCTGCAACTCCGGTCTCACGCCACGAGCATTCCGCCAGCATCCCGGTCGCGGCAATGCATGCGGCTCCGTCGGAGCAGCTACTCGCGGATTGAAAGCCGGACCTCGCCGCGTCCTTGGTCGTCTGAACCGGTCCGCTCGGTGGCGCTAGCTGGGCGTTCGCGCTCGGACCCGCATGCCGCGGTCCGGGATCGGCGAGCGGGGTAACTGCTCGCGATGCCGTCTGATGTGGTCCGGGTCTATCAGCACGACCCGGAAGACGCGGAGATGTTCGTGTCGTCTCCTGACGACGCGGCGTTTGGATGTCGACAGCGATCGCGCGAAATCGCTGCTGCTGTCGCCCGAGCCGCGAGATGCTTGCCAGCTGGCAGCAACCGTACTGCCCGCAGTGCAACATGAGCAGTGAGACGAACGGCCGTATTCTGCTGGCGCCGGGGCGCTCGGCGAGTGGGCCGGTCGGTCGGTTCCTGCGTGGCGAGGAGGCTGGGTGTCAGCGTGAGCAGGCAGTGTGGTTCATGAGGCAGGCTGCGCGGGCTTACGGCAGCCAGGTGCTGGCCGCGCCTGGGGAGGCGGGCACAGCGGGGCCGGAGGCGCTGCAGTTGGACTGCGGTGCTGGCCGATCTGGGCGGCCTGTTGTGGTGGGACGACCCGCCACGGGCTCGTGCGGCCTTCGAGCGCGCGCTCGAGGCGGGGAACCAGCACGCCCTACAGCATCGCCCTCCTCCTCGCAAACGCCGGACACCCCGGTGACGCGCTGCACTACGCCCGCGCCGCCCGCCACGACTACGAGCGTGTCGGCCCCGGCGCCGCCCAAGCCACCGCCGACGCCCAGGCCCTCATCGCCCGCCTCGAACAGCACAGCCCATGAGCCGACTCCTCGTGAGCGGCGCAGCGTCCCGGGGCCCGCCCAGCAGAAAAGGCGGCGGCCACGTCTAACGGGTGAGCAGATAACTTGGGCTACGACGCTCGCAGCTGGCCTGGGTTTTCGCTGGTGGCTATGGCGCTGGGGCGCGGATAGCTTCTAAGCAGCGGGACGGGGGTTCGAATCCCTCCAGGCGCGCCCTGACCTGGGAAAACGCAACGATTTCCGGCTGCTGCGGTCGGCGGGTGGCCCAGGCAGCAGGTCACCGCCCCCACCCCACATAGCTCACGGACCTGCGGTTCTAGCTGCGGAAACGTGGGTCAGCGCAGCCAGGGCCGTTAGCTACAGCGCTGGGACAGCAGATAACTGGCGAACTTCCTGCAGTGCGCCCGCACCGTGTCGTCGTTGCCGCAGCTGGCCAGCAGCCTCCCTGGGGTCGCTGAGTGCCGAATTAATCCGCTCCTATGATCAAGGCGGCGCCGCGGGCCGGTGCCAGCGTCCGGCCTCTGCCTCGGAAGGCCCGGCCGACGCGCGCCGGCCCCACGCCACAGCCGACCGCACGATCAGTTCGGCTCACTCGGCGCGCAGAGGCATGCGGCGGCGCAGAGCCGTCTTCTCGCTGCAAGTGTCCAGCTTGCGGTCACCGCGTTCAAGGCGGCCCCGGACCGGGCCGAATCCAGCGCGGCCGGGAGACTCGGCCCGGGTCGCTACCATCATCTCGTGGGCGAGGAGGTCCAGCCGGGTCCATCCGTTTCCGGCCAGGACGGTATGGAGGTACACCTGCCGGGCAGCGTCGGGGGAGCAATGCGCATCGGTGACACGGTGCATCGGCCCACGGGACCGTGGACCGAGGCCGTGCACGCACTGCTCGGCTACCTCGACAACCGGGTACCCAGCGTTCCCCGCGTTCTCGGGTACGACGAGCAGGGACGTGAGGTGCTGTCCTACCTGCCCGGTCGCGTGCTCGACGGCGACAGCGAGACGCTCAGCATCGGGCAGGTCGTGTCATTGGTCGGATGGACGCGCGCCTTCCACGACGTTGTGGCGGGCTTCACCCACGCTGGCCCGTGGCGATTCTTCCCGGTAGCCGACCCGTCGTTGATCGGGCACAACGATATCGCGCCCTACAACGTGTGCTTTGAGGGTGACGAAGTCGTGGGCGTGTTCGACTGGGACCTGGCAGGACCAACGACGCCGCTGCTCGAACTAGCCTTCATCGCGTGGAACTGCGTGCCCCTGTGGCGCGACACCGGCCCCGGGGCCGCTGCCGAGCGGCTACGAGTCATCGCTGCGGCCTACGGCGGGCTCGACGCGCGCCAGATCCTCTACGCGGTCCCGCAGCGGATCCAGGCCATGCTCGATTGGATCCCGGCCGCCGCTGCCGCAGGTGACCAAGGAATGGCGCACATCATGACGCTTGGCGAACCGGGCCTCTCCCAGCGTGCGCTGGCGGGCCTGGCGCAACGGATACCGGCCATCGACTGGCAGCTCGGCTGAATCCGGCGGATGCTGGCCCACTCGATCGCATGAGTCGGGGGCGGGGCGGCCTTCACCCGGCGCGGGATTATCAGCCCTCTACGGGAGCCGTCAAGGGTTCCAAGATCCTTTGGCCGCGCCCCTCCTCACTCACATAAACCTCGCGCGCGTGGAGTCTCTGCACGGCCAAAGCTTCTTGGAAGTCCTGCGGACCAGGCCCTTGACGGCTCCCGCTCCGGGCAGTGATCGGCGCCTATCGGGTGAAGGCCACCAGGTGGGAGGCCACCAGCACGGCCCCGGAGGACCCGATGACCACCAAGCTCAGCCAGCAGGGATGGACAGCAGCCAAAGATCTTGCGCCCTGCGTCCTCTGCCGCCAGCCCGCGATCATGCGGTCACCGCGGGGCAAGCCCTGTCACTGGACCTGCGCCACGGCGTGGGCCGACGAGCACCAGGACCACGAGCACGGCAAGGCCGCATACGGCAAGTGCGCTGCGTGCAAGGGCGGCGGCCTGGTGCCCGCTCCCGGATGCACCTGCAACGGGACCGCGCACACTTGCACGCCTATGATCTGCACCGTGTGCGACGGGTCTGGGCGGGCATAGCGCAGCTCAAGACCGGCGCCGTACCCTGGCGGGGTGTTCAGCATCCGGATAGAGCTACCGACACGGAAAACGCTGCGACGCATAAGCATTCCGGGCCCGATCGGCGACATCGCGCTGATCACGTTTATAGTGCTCAAGATGACGAGGATCATCACCTGGTCGTGGTGGTGGGTGCTATCGCCGATGTGGATCGGTGGCATTCTCGTGGTGCTTACCTTCGCTGGCTTGCTCGGCCTGCTGTTTCGCTCGAAAGCTCGCAGGTAAATGCGCATGCCAGCGGACCAGTAATGGCACTAGGGCCAGACCCTACAGCGGCCCTAGAACGCCCAGGAATCCCCAGGTCAACCAGGGCAAAGCGGCGGACCCTTGCCGTAGCAAGCCCCAGGTCACAGCGGCAAACTCGCTATCCTCTGCGAGGTCACAACACTCTGACACGGAAGAGGTCACCCGACCGGCCAGCCGTGCCACACCCGTGCCATGCGCGACAGCGACCAGCGGTCAGTCACGGTCACCGCCGTTCAGGCTGATGACTGCGCCAGGCTGCCCTACCGATCTTCCAAGCTGGTCGCGGTGGCGGTGCTTTCCACAGGCACTACCAGCTTTGTCTTAAGAGCTTCCCTTCGGAGCAAGCGTCTCTAATCGTCGGTAGTTGGGCTACGATGTCAAACCGTTGACGCTGCCGGATTCTCGATGCCTTCCATTGCCGCCTCGGCAAGCGCCAGTTGGAGGCGCGGCAGCCACAGGACCTTGAGCGCCGGACCGATGGACTGGAAAATTTCCGCTGCCTTGTCATAGGCGGGATCCCTCATGAGCTCCTGGGCAAGCGCGCTCGACGCGTCCTCAGCAAGGCCAGAGGCTTCTGAACGAGCCAGCGCTTGCCAGTCCCGCTTGAACACCCTCACAACCTCGTGCGTCTCAGCCTTGGCAGCGAGGCCTCGCAGCATCGCGATGGTTGCGTCGACCTCATCCCCGTAGCCCAGGCGCCGGAGTGCAACGTCCAGTCGCATCAGGAATCGACCCACCTGCCAAGCCAGACGTGGCCCCATCCACAGCAGAGAGGGCTCAAAGTCTGTAAGGAAGCCGCCCGCTATCTTGCTCACGGACGACTCCACCCACGCACGGTATGGACTGAGCAGGAACCTGACGTCGGCGTGTGCTTTTGTGAGCACCTCGTCGGGGATACTCTGGATCACTTCCATCAGCCGCGGCGCCGACCAGTAGTCCTGCACCAGAATGGCGAGGCTTCGGACGACGTCTGCGGACAGCATCGGAGCAATCTCAGCCCCGTGCTTGACAAGCTTCGGGACGTCGCCCGCGAGAATCTTCGCAACACGCTCGCGCGACAGGTGCGTCCTAGCATCGAAAGCCGGGTCAACGCCCATACGCGCGATGGCGTCGACGAACCCGTCCGAGTATCCGTCCTTCTTTTTACGCTGCTTCTGTCGCTCTCCGGTGACGAGAATGTCCACGGCATCCTGGACCGAGCCCTCCTCGCCAGCTAGCGCCGATCGCAGGGTCTTCTCCCAGGGGAGGGCCTCGAAGGCGACCCACAGGTTCCGGATGTCATCGCGTGGGACGTCGAAGCCGCTGAACCATGCAAGGACGCTGGCGGTCTCCATCCGACCTCGCAGCTCGAGCATGCTGAGCAGAGTGAAGACCTGGGCGATGATCTCGCTGTCCGGCCACTCGTAGTGGGCACCGCGTCCCGTCCCGACCGGGCGCTCTGCCCTACAGACGTCGGGGATCCACCGCTTGGCCCGCCAGTCAGTAAGGCGGCGCTCGGTGATCGGGTACCCCGCACTCCCGAGCAACTCGGTCAGCACCCGCGGACTGATACTCATGGAGCTTCAGCTTACATTTTTCCCTCATATCGCTACTCCCCGCCCCGTGTGACACTGCTCCAGAGACGGACGAGGGCTCGCCCCGGCAAGAGCGAGCCCTCCCGGCTCCACTGACAAATCAGCAGGCCAGTGCCGCGTGTGCGGCGATTCCACATCTCAGGGTACCCGCGGCACCGGCCCCAACCCCTGGTCAGACCAGGAAAAGGAGCCCGTGGTGAATACCGCGCAATTCCCTCAGCCCCAGCAGCATCTCCTCGTACTCGACGGCGAGGTGCAGATCATCGACTTCATCGAGACCGACCCCCATGTTCACCGCGTCCTCGCCGACGCTGACGACCCCGAGGAAATCACCCACACCATCCTGCGCATCGGAGCCCAGGCAACCTTGATCGCCGGAACCGACCTGGAGGCACAGGTAATCGAACGCCGCTTCGAAGGCCTCGCCAGGACCTTTGATGCTTCGCTCGGCAGCGCAGTATCCCAGATAGGCCAGGTCAGCTCCGACCTGCTGGACGGGGAAAACGGGACGCTGACCCGGCTCCTCGACCAGACCAGGACCGGGCTGAAAGCGATGCTCGACAACACCTTCGACCCCGACTCCAAGTCCAGCGCCATCGCCAAGATCGATGCCATCTTCGACGGCGTCGTCCAGCAGCTCGACCACAGGGTGCGGTCTGCACTGGACCCCGATACTCCCAACAGTGCCCTGGGCAAGGCCAAGCGGGAAATCCTAGAGACCGTGAAGCAAGTGGCTCGCGACCAGGACGAGCAGCTCCGAGAACTGGCTATAGCCGTCGCAGCCGGTAGGGCGCGAGCCCAAACCACCGAGCTGACCGCCATCAAGAGGTTTACCTACGAGGCGATGCTCCAGCACGGCCTGGCGTCCATCGCTTCTGTGCACGGAGACATCGCCGAGCCGGTAGGCAGGAGAACCGGCCTGACCGGCACCCAGAAAGGCGACTACCTGGTCACCGTCAACGCCGAGGACACCTGCGGCGAGGAGGCCCGATTCGTCCTCGAATGCAAAGACCGCCACCTCAGCATGACCAAGGCCATGGACGAGCTGGCCAAGGCCATGGACAACCACGCCGCCCAGGCAGCCATAGCCGTCTTCAGCCGGACCGAACACTCCCCGAACCCGCTTCCCTTCTCCTGGTCGGGTAACCGGGCCGTACTGGTCTACGACAAAGAGGACCCCGACGACAACGCCCTCCAGCTCGGCTACGCCTGGGCCCGGTGGGTCTGCCGCCGCAATCTCACCAGCGACCGAACGACGATCGACGCCGGACGCGTCGAGGCCGCCCTCACCAAAGCCCGCCAGGCGCTCGCCAGGCACCAGTCCGCCCGGAGCTGCTTCACCGCCGCCACCAAGAAGATCGATGAGGGAGCTGGTCATGTGACCACCCTTGTCGAGGAGATCCGCGCGGCTCTCGCAGAGCTGTCTGAAGAGCTGAACAGGAGCTGATACGACCCCTAGTCCGGGTGCTCGGCTGACCCCTCATCGAAGTCGGCCGGGTACCCGGCAGCCGAGCCCGATAGGGCGCGTGGTTGCAATTCGGGTTGCAGTTCAACGCCGTGCGATGTCGTGCACGGCGGACCGACCGAGGACGTTGGTCCTTCTTGAACCGATTCGAACAACTGTGCCCCGAGCTGCTAATGCGGCGCACGACACCTTGCAGGCAAAGGCGCAGCCTAGGAGCGGGACGCCGACGGACAGCAAAGCACCGTTCGATACCACACGACCGTGGCTCGCGAGCCGCAGCCAGGCTCAGCCTGCAATCTTGTAATCGGCGGATCAGCGGACGGAAGATGTGATCGTGGCTGAGACCGCGCGTCCTCCAATCGATGGCGGCACCGTCCTGGTCACCGGCGCCTCGGCGGGGATCGGCCGTGAGCTGGCGGTGCAGCTCGCGCCGCGGGCCAGGGCGCTCATTTTGCTGGCCCGGCGAGCCGCGCGCCTCGAGGAGCTGCGGACCAGCCTGCTGGCAAGGCACCCGCAGCTGCAGGTACTGACCCTGCCCGTCGATCTGTCCGATGAGAAGGATGTGGACCGGGCCTTGGCCGAAGCAGGTGAGCAGGCCGGGGCGGTGGATGTCCTGGTGAACAACGCTGGCGTCGGCGATCAGGCACTGGCCGACCAGGCGGACTGGGCGCGGGTCCGGAGCGTGCTGCGCACCAATGTGCTGGCGGTCGCGCAGCTGACCACGGCCCTGGTGCCCGCGATGGTGGACCGCGGGCGAGGGGGAGTGCTGAACATGGGCTCCGGGGCCGGGCTGACGGTGATGCCCGCGGCTGCGGCGTATTCGGCCAGCAAGCACTTCATGGACGGTTTTAGCGAGGCACTGCGCGCGGATCTAACCGGCACCGGGGTGGTGGTCACCCAGGTCTGCCCCGGCCCGGTGGACAGCGAGTTCGACCAGATCGCCGGGTCGGCGGGCGGGATGACCGGCGGCCCGCCGCAGTTCCTGCGGATCAGCGCGGCCCAGTGTGCGCGCGAGGCCCTGGCGGGCTTTGACCGCGGGGTGCCGCTGGTCTTCCCCGGCCGGGCCTACCGGATCGCGATGCGGGCGCTTCCGCTGTTGCCCCGCGAGCTATCGCGCCGCCAGGCAGCCCGATCCGCCACACGCATCCGCAGCACAGCCAAGGGCCCTGCCAGCGCGCCGGACCGGCCGGAAGGACAACTACGGGCATGAGAATTAGCCGTCTGATCCTCAGCGGCGCGGCGATCGGCACGATCATCGGCACCGGGCGGGCCGATCTCAACTCCACCCATGTCTTCAACCCGGCCTGGCCGCCGCACGCCCGGTTCCATAACGCCACCGGGTGGGGAACGGTGGCCGGGTCCCAGCTCCTTGCACTATGGCTGCTGTGGCGGCCCGGCCAGCAAGCAAGCGACCACGACATGGCCGTGGCCACCGCCGCGCTGCTTTCCGCGATCGCATGGGTGCCGTTCTTCCCGGCTCTGGCCATCTCCGGCGCCGATGTCGAAGACGAGCCAGGCCACCTTCCTCGCGTCGCCCGGGTGCCCGTCAACCTGGTGCCTGCCGCGCTGATTCCCGCCAGCTGCGCACTCGGCTACCTCCTGCACCGCTGCGGACGATAGCCCTCCTTGCAAACGGGTCAGCGAGCGATCTTGCTAACGGATTTGCTAACAACGGACGTGGATGACTCTGGATGCAACTGGACCGGGCCACCGTCCGCCACCCTGACTAAAGATCTTTACTGGTCGGGGTTACGGTACGGCCAAAGATCGCCAGCAGCCGGGGCAGGTCCCCGGCGTCGTCAGCCACGGCGCATTCGGGGCCGACCAAGCCCGCCGCCCGCCCCGCGGCAGCGAACTGCCGGGCCGTCACCAGCACGCCGCGCACCAGGCCCGGATCCAGCACGACAGCCTGGCCCGTGGCCTGCGCCAGGTCCCAGGTATGTACCACGATCTCCAGCGGATACCGCTCCACGAACTCACCCAGCGGCATCTGCCCGCCCCACGGCAACGGCACAGACCGGGCCAGGGCCGCAGGCTCCAGCACCGCCATCATGTCCGCTCGCGCCGCCCGCCACGCCGCCAGCGGATCGTCACCCGCCACTGACCGCGGCTCAGCCGCGGCGCCTGGCACGGGGCCGCCCGCCGCGCGAGCCTGGATCGCCCGCAGCGCACCGATCACATGACCCGCAACGTCGGCGGCGCACCAGCCCTCGCACGGCGACGGCGCGTCCCAGCGGCCCGCGGGCACCCCAGCGACCACGGCCTCGAAGCCATCGAGGGCACGAACGAAACCATCCGGAACCACGCCTGCCAGTCTCTCTTCCGGCAGGCCCGCGTCACGCGCCGTTCGCTACCCGATGAATCTGCGATCACGGCCAGCAGGCCTCACGATTCCAGGCACCGTACCGTACGCCGCCCGTAACCTCTGCCTTTAAAGATCTTTAGCAGGCCAATCCGACAACCACGGACTGATCTGGACGGGCGAAATCTTGCGACGGATCAGGCGGTCGGTGACACCAGCCATGACAGCAACGGCACCGCAGGATCACCTTACAGGGGTCATCTCGGCTGTCCACTATGACCAGGACGCGGCTCTGTGACGCCTACGCCGACAGAGCTGATGAGGAACACCACCGACGAGCTTAAGAGTCCGCAGATCGCCTCTCGTATTGCTCCCTCAGGGCGTCCAGTTGAGGAGCTGCGGCTCTACCCCAGGCAATCGCCCATACCCGCTTGTCAGCTGAACGAACAGCCGACCCTAGATCATCCAGGACCACGCTGACGACGTCAGAGGTCAATTGCACTTTCCCGCCGACATACGCGCGATCCCAGATTTCTTCGCCACTATCTACGTCCGTAGCAAGTACAAAGTCGACCGCGAATTTTTTACGCATTTCCTCTGTCCGTAGCTCGCCGCGCTGATGGGCGAGCGTGTGCCGCAAGGCGCGAATGTGTTTTATTCGATCGGTTGCGACTTCATTCCCTATCATGCCGTGACCCCGCGCCAAGATATGCCAAGGTGGAGACTCGTGCGGCCACCGCCTCCTTACCTGGACCCTAGCCCTGCGGGCAAGTACTTCATCAAGGCTCTTCTCCAAATCTCCAAATAAACCTCGAAAGCAGTAACTGCGTCCCGCACAACGGCGGCGCGGAGCATCCAGTTGTAGTCGTCTGGCCAAAGGTGCTCAACGCGGCGCGAAAACTCGTCGGCAGTCTCTTGATTAGCATAACTTCCCATATCAGCTTCCTGCTCCGACGCATTCCAGGTTTCCTCGTATTTGCTCGCAGCCCAACGTGTCGTCAGGTTCAAAAACGCGCGGCCACTGCGCCGCTATGCCGACCTCAAACGACTGCTTGACGAATACGGCGACCAGCTCGCCAGGCGAATCAACTCCGCAGTGCAGCCAGACCCGCCAAGCAGCCGGAACACCCGGTGATAGGTGTCATCGCCGGGCACCTCAGGAAGGACGCGGTGGTGTCCTGGCAAGGCCTGAACGGCGGCACCGTCCAACTCGACGGTGCAGAGTTCTCCGGCGGCACGGTCGACTGACCGCAGCTCAGGGGATCGGCACCTCGTGAGTGCCGTCTGCATCGCGGATGACGACCTTCGTCGTGTTGCCCTTGGCGAAGAACTCGTTGGCCTCTACTGGCGTGGGGTTCGCCGGCTGGCTGGGGAACGCGGGTTCCAGATGCAGTGTGTAGTCGCGCTGACCGCTGGAGACGGTGTCGAGCCCGAACCAGACCCGGCAGCCGCCCGTGGGTGCGGTGACCGTCGCCGTCAGCCGCCGCAGGTCCCCGGTGAGTGTCCGTACCTCGTAGGGGCCGTCCGGCTTGGCAAGCACGAGATGGTGTCCGGGCTCGGCATCGGAGCCTGTGGCGGCCCAGCGTTCGAACAGGGTGATCCATTCGGCGGGCCAGGGGCCCCCCACCGGCACGCCGGGCATGTTCTGGAGCCCCTCGGCGCGCAGGTGCTCAAGGATGAGGTTGCGCTTGGCCCACACCGCGTCGAGGTCCCACAGGTCGATGCCCGGCGTTACGAGGGTCGTCATGTGCTCGCGTTCGAGCAACCGGAACATCGGCCGGATGTGAAGCTCGAACACGGGTGCTCGCTGCTGTGCCACCATCGTGCCTCCTCACCGGGCGTCGAGCGTCAGGTCGCCAAAGTTCATCATCTCAGCGGGTCGGCGGGCGCCGCGAATGCGGCCTCGGGTGGCCGTGGTCGTGGCCGCTCCCGTGCCCGCTGCCCGCGCTCGACCGACTCCTAGCCCGACCGGCGGGCAGTACCGCACTGGCTCGACCGGCCCGACGCCAACGTCCCTTCCAGACAAGCCTCACTGGTCAACGGTCAGATCCTAAACCATCACTCCAACGTAATCCGGGGTCGCCGACAGGCGTCAGCGACGGCGGGTGACGGCCCCGCTTTGTCCATTCCTCCTCCGTCGCTGCAGTCGGCTGTCTGCGGCGCGGACGGTTCCGCAGTGCTCATCTCGAGACAACCTCTCGTCGCTGCCGCTCTTGCGCTTCCCGTCGCGGACGCGTCCGTGACGCCACGACCTGGGCAATGTCCAATTTCCTCATGTTTGTACCCAGGATAACCGGGGTGTCATGGATGCCATGCCAATGCGAGCCCGAGCGGCAGGCGCAGCCGCGGGGCAGCGGGCACCGGAAGATCGCATGCCGGGAGCCCGCATGCCGGTCGGTGCTTTACCAGCCGCGCCACGACCGGGCTACCGCATTAGGCAGGGGGCTGCCGTTGGAAGCCCGCGGACGAGGCCGGGCCGATAAGCTTCAGGCCTTCTGCGCTACGGGCGGTGAGACGCGCCAAGTGCCAGCTCCCGCCGTATCTGGGCGCGGATCGCGTCAGCGGCGTCCTGCATCGCCTTCCGGTAGTCTTCGAGCGCGTGTTTCTCCCGGAGCGCTTCCTGATCAAGCGCACCCGGGTCGCAAGACTCGCTGGCCATCCGGATCACGATGTCGGCGTTCTCGATTCGCTGGGCGCATTCGCCCCACCGATCGAGTAGCCGCTGGACCTCTTCGCTGCCGTACGCCGTGACCAGCGCCTCTATGTGCCACCGCTCCCCAGGTTGCAGCGGATCCGGCGCGGGAACCGGGCCGAGGAACGGATGCACCGACCGTGCCCAGTCCCCGAAGCGGGACAAGTACTCTCCCAGCGCGATGTATGCCTGGTCGAGCCGTTCCTGGTACCGGGCCTCCCGGGCTGTCTCCCGCTCGTGCTTGTACCTGCGCTTATCCCGTCTAGCGCCCTGCCAGTTGGTCAGCAAACCGCTTGCCACTGCGCCTGCTGCAATGAGTCCACCGCTGGTCAGCAAGGTCAAGTACATGCTCATGGATGAGAGTCTGCCGAGCAGGTACGACAAAACGGGGGTGGCTTACGCCTCACTCGTCCCCCGTTGCCATAGCCGCAGGGGGCCCCACATGCTGGGCGCAGCTTCCCCATGCCCGCAGCTACCGCTGCGGACGCCGATCCTCCGGTCTCAGGACGTACGTCCCCTTGCTCCGCGAGGTGGTGACCAGGCCCTCAGCCTTGAGCGTGTCCAGCGCCCGGCGGACGGTCGGCCGCGACACGCCGTAGCGCTGTGCCAGCCGGTCCTCCCCGCCCTCGATCTTGCCGGGCGGCAGGCGGCCCGAGGCGATCTCGCGCCGCAGGATGGCGGTCAGCTGCTCATAGAAGGGGACGGGAGAGGCGTGGTCGATGCCCTCCCCCTCATGATCCGCCACGGTTGCCGACCGTATCGGGGCCAGCAGCCGCAGGTACGTCTACCAGGCGCTGTTTGTCTACCAGTTGCCATCATCTCCCATGATATCCTGGTATTCGCTGTAACTCGTCGTATGGTGTTGTAAACACGGTAGACGACCGTGAACCACCCCCCAATCAGCGGGCCCGGTCGGCGGTGTGAACGCCAAACCGGGCCCTGACCGGGAAGGAGCCCCGGCTAATGAACCATGATCCCGTCCGACAGGACACCGCGCCAGCGCGAGACCCGCTCACCTACCCCAGCACCGCGGGGCTGCCCGCCAACGTCGCGGTGATCGCCACCATTCAGAGCATCATCACCGATCTCGCTGACGTGGCCAACGCCCGGCCTGAGCCCGGCGAGGCCGAGGCCCGGAGCGCCGTCCGCCTGGCCGAGGAGACTGCCGAGGAGACTGCCGAGGTGGCCGCCATGATCCGCGCCCTCCCCGGCCGTCCGCCCGAGGTGGCAGGCCACACCCACGCAGCCGTAGAGGCCATCGTCACCGCAGTCAGCGAGGAACAGGACTTCGGAGGGTGGCTGGGCTCAGTTCTCTGCCGGGCAGCGGCGCGGCTGGGCAGCAGCGAGGCGCTGATAGCCGGGCGTCCCGGCTCGTGGGAGGCGAGCCTCGTCTACCAGTTGGTGGCGGGCACAGTCGGCCCTGATGACGAGCTCCTGTCCCGCTACGGGGAGCCTGCGCTGCCCCTGCCGCCGTGCGAGCAGCCGAACGCCCACGCTCAGGGCACCTGCCTGTGCAGGGATGCCTCGTCATGACCGGCAACGCGATGGCGGCACGCGACGAGCAGATACGGGCGATCAGCCAGGAGTTTCCCGGCTGGGAGGCGTGGCAGGGCCTGATCAACGGCCTCTGGCATGCCCGCTTAATAGGCAGCACCCCGCCCGTCATGGTGCACGGCGAGTCGCCTGGCGACCTGCGCGAGCAGATCCGCTCCCGGGCCGGGGCCTCGTCATGATCCCGGCCGAGACGCCGACCGATCTGCTCCTGCACCTCCGCCGCGAGCATCCCGGCTGGACGATCCGCGCCCACCCGCTGGGACTCGGGCTGTGGACCGCTGAGCACCGCAGCGAAGACGGCCGCAGCATCCATTACATCGTCGCCCATACCGGCCAGGAACTGGCCGGCAAGCTATCCGGCACCGAGCCGTGAAGTAAGCCACTCCTGAACCAGGGGCCCGGGCCCCCGGTGGCGTCTCCCCTTCCCTTGGGCGGCGCTACCGGGGCCCTTTGTCCGTGGGGCTAGCGGACTATGTAGCCGCCCTTGCCGTAGCCGCGATCCTTGCGTAGCGCAATCAGGAAGTCGTACTCCTCTGGGGTCGGAACCCTCGCGAGTATCCCGTCTCCGACGATGCGCTGGCGCATGTTCTGGGCCCAGTTCACGTCCGGGTCACCGTCGCGGTCAACGACATCAAGCACGACTCTCGCGGCGGGCTCCTTAGGATCTTCGGCCAGCCGCACATACCGAGCACCACCTCGTCCCACGTCCACGGTGAGTTCCGGATGGCATCGTCACGCATGGCGAGACCCTAGACCACGCGCCACGTGGCTAGCGCTGTTCTTGGCAGGCCCCGGTCAAAGGACACATGCCGGTCCGGCTGGACTGATCTCTCACGGTTGTCTCACAGACTGTCCGAGCCTCTTGCTGCGAGCTCCGACTGGGATAGCTTTGAGTCAAGGCCTTGACCAGCGCACCGGAGGGCCCGCAATGGTGAGCAGATAACTTTGGCTATGACGCTCGGCCGCGGTCTGCGTTTCTCCTGGTGGCTATAGCGCTCAGGCGCGGATAGCTTCTAAGCAGCGGGGCGGGGGTTCGAATCCCTCCAGGCGCACTCGTTAACCCATCTGACCTGGGAAAACACCTCGAACACTTGGCTGCCGCGAGACGGCCGCAGTTCAGGCAGATGGTCACCCCGCTCATCCAGGCATCTCCGGCAAACACTGCTCTACCTGCGAAAACACGACCGGGCCGTATATGCGGCTGGTAGCTACAGCGCTCCCGCAGCAGATAACTGGATAACTCCCGGCGTTGCCGCCCGAACCAGAAGGCTGACGCTAGCAGGCTCCCCCGAGCCCTCGCCCAAGATGGCCTTGCGAAGATCAACAATGTCCATGGCGCGGTCGCGTAAAGGCAGAAGCCGCCGCCAGCCGCGTTGGCCGCGAACCACCTGCCAGCGGCCCTCGCAGCCAGCAGGGCAGCGCTGCGCTAGCCCTAACCTCCCTGCCACCTCACGCTCGGTCATGCCGATGAGCGTGCATTGGCTCGGGAGTCGTGCGTTGCCCAATGCGCGCGTCAGAGTGGCAGGAGGTTCTTGGCGAGGGCCTGCTTCACCCGCCACTGGCTATCAGAGGCCGTGGGCCAAGGGAACCCGCCGTTGCGGAAGACCCAGTTGAGGTAGGACACAAAGGGCATCGTCGTCTCGCCGATGAACAGCCCGTCGACGCAGCCGTCTGGGAGGACGATGCCGTAAGGCTGGCCGCCGCTGACGTTCTCCTTGTGGAGCCTGTCCGGCGCAAGCAGTAGGACGAACGGGTCGGCCTCCGGCTCTAGCGCACCCCATTCGTGCCACGCTTCGAGCTCTCCTTCGAAGTAGTTGCGGATCGACGCGTTGGCGTAGCGCGAACCCTCTAGCTCGATCACCAGCGGGTCAGCCGACGCCGACGTGGCCCTCTGCCGGTGCGTGCCGACCAGCCAGACGTCTCCAACTAGCCGCACCCACGAAAGAAGGGTCATGGGCACGTGGCCGAAGCGTTCCTCTAGCCAATCTGCATGCTCTCCCGCCGCGACCGTCGGCGGGACGTGGGGCGTCGTGGGGGTCTGCGCATCGTCGTTCGAGTGAAAAGCGGTACCTCTCACTCGAGAGGTCGTTCGACGATCACCTCGACGTTCTGACGCGCCCGTCGGGCCATCTCGTCGCAGACGAGCTGCGCCTCCTCGAAAAGGTCGGACTCCCGGACCGTGCTGCCGAGTTGACGCAACTCGTGCCAAACAAGACCGCGCTGCCCCTCGCGGTAACGGTCGAGCCAATTCGACGACGCCACGTCAACGATCCTGCCGCATCGAGGCGCCATCATGCGGCGCTCGATCCGAACCTGCGCCGCAGTGGGATGGCTGCCCGCGGTCGGGGAATCGACCGCACATGCCGCTGCTGGGTATCCCAGCCGCGCCAGCAGCTGATGCACCCGCTGCAGACCCTGAGGGTGGCGCCGCTACTAGTCGGGACCGGGCTCGACGCAGAATTCGTTGCCCTCCGGGTCTTGCATCATCGTGTGGCCGCGATAGCGGCGAACCATGGTGGCACCCAGTTTCTCCAGCCTGGCCACCTCGGCGGCTACCGAACCCGGAGCCCGCAGGTCGAAATGCAGGCGGTTCTTCGTGGTCTTGGGCTCAGGAACCCTGGTGAACCAGATGTTCGGGCCGCCCCAGCCCGCAGCCTCAACGAACGCCTTGTCCGCGGTCGAGTCCTCATCCACATCCGAGCCAAAGGCAGCCGCCCAAAATCTGGCCAGCGCGAGCGCATCCGCAGCGTCGAAGGAAACAGACTTGATCACACTCGGCATGCCCGAAACCTAACCACGCTCACCGTGACAAGGCACCTGGTTTTGCCGCGCAATCCCCGCCATGCCAGCGCACGCAGCCCGCCGGGCAACATCCTCATTTGCCGCTGGGCAGGTGAAGGCCTTGAGGCACTGACTCTAGCCCTGATGATTCACACGGACGGATGGCTGCACCGAGTCGGTGGCTGAACCGCTGAACAGTTGGTGATTTTACGGTTGGGGTATGACGGTGGCCCGGCTGGCGGGCCGGTGGCCGGGGGTTCCACAGGCCCCGGGGTTACTCCTTCGGTGTCGCAGGGGTGGCTTTGCGCTGGTCAGGGTGCGTGCGGCAGGGCGGTGATCCGGGCCCAGGCGGTGGCGATGGCCTGTGCCCAGGGCCAGGTGGCGGGGATTTTCAGCCGTCGCCGGCGGCCGCCGCGGACCAGCTTCCCGGCGGCATGCAGGACCCGCCCTGTTAACCGAACTAGCGGGGTGGGTTCCCCGGTTCACGTGACTGGTCGTCGCCAGCGGCTCTAGCGTCCGGGCCCATGATCGAAGTTGATGGGCCGCTGGGTCTGGCTGGCTTGGTGGTGCC
>Ga0209648_10000118_pt1 | contig 52106 bp, 44 predicted proteins | sample GraSoi2013_115cm_FD_185830 | JGI IMG/M metagenome (GOLD analysis project Ga0209648, IMG submission 185830) | Grasslands soil microbial communities from the Angelo Coastal Reserve, California, USA - Sample 9_17_2013_115cm (SPAdes) (version 2) | ecosystem: Environmental > Terrestrial > Soil >... | reverse complement strand
GCATCGACATCGATTTTGAAAATGTCGGCGGGGAAATCATGCAGGAAGTCCTGAACCGCATGAATCTTCACGGCCGCGTGGTGGTTTGCGGCTTCATCTCCGGCTATACCAAAGAAGCCCCCAATATAGTCAACCTCGGCACAATAATAGTGAAGCGCCTCCACATCCAAGGCTTCCTAATCCTCGATTACGCTTCGCGCTTCATGGAAGCCGCGACGCAGCTGGGTCAGTGGAAAATGTTCGGCAAGCTGAAGGACCGCGAAACCATCGTGGAAGGACTGGAGAAGGCGCCCGATGCCATCAACATGCTCTTCACCGGCGGCAACACTGGAAAACTGATCGTCAAGGTCTGATCGAATTACGCGACCGCGACGCACTCTACTGGTGCTCGTTTCTCTTTCTTTCCTCGTCCAAGCGCTTCAAAAATTCTTCGAATTTCGGTTTCTGCTCCGGCGTGAGAATCGCTCGAATCTGCTCCCGCCCCTTCTGTCTCGCTTCGTTGATCTGCGGTTCCGTCGATTGGTGAATGGCTTTGTATTGCGCCTGCACGCCGGCCATAATCACTTCGAGCTGTTTCTGTTGCTCGGGGGCCAGATTCAATTCTTGCGTCAGACGCTGGACTTTTTGCGCCCGCTTCGTCGCTTCGGTCATCTGCGCGGAAGCTGCCTGCGCCGTGTGGTGCGCGAAAACGTAGCCGATCATTCCACCGAGCGCTGCGCCCAGCAGGAACACGACGCCAACCCATACAGCCGCCTTACGGGTTGCCGACATGCCGCTCATTGATTCTTCTCCGCCATGCTGATCAGCACATCATCCTGGTTCATCGGTGGTGCTGGCGCTTCAAACAGGTATTCCTGAGAGGACGCCGCGGCGGGCGGCTTGTTCGGCGCTGCAACCCGTCGTTCATACAGCCAGGTGCTGCCAGCCAGCAACACAAAAGCAGTTACCCACGCGAGCCGCGACGCATAACGTGGAACCGCGCTCCAGAGACTCGCGGGAAGCGCGAGTTCCCGTTCTCGCGTTTGAATCGCTCCCATCACGCTGGCTGCAAACCACGGCCCCGCCAGTTCTGCGCGAGAGGCAACTCCCTTAAAGATTTCCCGGGTCGCAAGGAGATCCTGCGCCGCTTCCAGGCAGTTCACGCAGGCCGCGATGTGGGCGCGCTGCGCCGCAGGCCATGCCTCGCTCAATTGTTCGACATTTAGAGCTTCAGGACGAGCCGCTGCGGAATCTTCCATCAAATCCTGCAACTTCATGCACTCTTCATTACGCTTCTTCAGCAGGTTCCACATACCCGCCTCCTCACTGCTCTTGCTTTCGTCCTCAATCTCCGCGCTTCTTTGCCTGGCTTACCACGCGGCGCCGGGCCCGAAAGAGCCTCACTTTCACCGTATTGCCATTCAGATTCAGAATTTCCGCGATCTCCTCGATCGAGAACCCTTCTACTTCTTTCAGAATCAGCATCAGCCGGTCCCGTTCATCCAGTCCTTCGAGTAGCCGCTCCACGCGCTCTCGCGCTTCGATCCTCTCGCTGATATCGGGCCCGGGGTTCGCTTTTTCGCCTGACGTGATGACCTGCCTGGCCTGTTCCTCACTCAGATCGGACTCGTACACCAGGGGCCGAACCTTCTTCTTTCTCAATAAATCCCAGCACTCATTCAACGTAATCTTATACAGCCACGTGCTGAATGCCGCTCGCTGATCAAATCGCTTCAGCGAGAAATAGGCCTTAACAAAAACCTGCTGCGCGATATCTTCCACGTCCTCGCGCCTTCGCAGGATCCCGCCTGCCACCGCGAATACGCGGTGTTGATGACGCCGGACAAGCTCCTCAAACGCCTCTTGGTCCTCTTGCTGCGCCCGGCTAACCAGTTCGCGGTCGTCCGCGACGGCGGCAGCCTTGTGGGCGCGCCCCTGCGCGACTCTCGCCGCGGGGGGCAGCTCGAAAGGCTCCACTTTTGGGACGCGCGCCATAGGCTTTTGGTTACGTCTATTATCTCCGGGTTGCCCGAACCTGTATCATATGTTTCAATTGTTGCCCGATAAGTTTTTGCTTGCTTCCAGTCTTAGATACATGCAATAATACCTTCATGATTATTGGTGACCGTCTTCGCGCACTCCGCGAAGAAAAGAAACTCTCCCAGGGCGACATCGAAAAGCGTACCGGCCTGCTTCGTTGCTACATTTCCCGCGTAGAGAATGGTCATACTGTCCCGGCCATCGAAACGTTGGAAAAGCTGGCGCGCGCTCTCGAGTGCCCACTCTATCAACTCTTTTATGACGGTGAGGAACCGCCGCAGTTGCCGAATCTCCCCAAGCGCAAGTCGTCCGATGACATCGCCTGGGGCAGCGTCGGCAAGGATGCACGCTTTCTCAACAAGCTTCGCCGCTTGCTGAGCAAAGTGGAAGATGGGGATCGCAAGCTCATTCTTTACATGGCCCAGAAAATGGCCAACCGCTAGTCCTGCGATCGGACTTCCGTGGTTGTCGCTGTTCTGTCTCATCAGAACTTAAGGGAAAGGCCGCGCATATCAGATGTGCGGCCTCTTTTCTTACCTTCCCGCATCTTTTCAGCAAGGTTTCTTTCGGGTGTCCCAAGAGTCCGCTGCCCCTGCTCATTGCCAGGCCCTCTCGCGGGACTATTCCCACTCGATCGTGCTCGGGGGTTTGGAGCTGATATCGTAAACCACTCTCGTCACGCCGTTTACTTCGTTGACGATACGGGTGGAGATACGTTCTAGTACTTCCCCTGGCAGCCGAACCCAGTCCGCCGTCATGGCATCATCGGACTCCACCACCCTCACGGCCACGGTCAGTCCATACGTTCGCCCGTCACCCATCACCCCCACACTCCGCACCGGGAGTAGCACCGCAAATGCTTGCCAAACTGTATGATATAGCCCGGCACGGCGAATTTCCTCAACCACGATCGCGTCGGCGTCCTGGAGGGTTACCAGATGTGGACGGGTGATTTCCCCGAGCAGCCGGACGGCCAGCCCTGGCCCCGGAAACGGGTGTTTCACCAGAATTTCTTCCGGCAAGCCCAACTCCTTGCCAATCCGGCGAACCTCGTCCTTGAAGAGATCCCGCAGCGGCTCGATCAACGCAAAAGGCATTTTTTCCGGCAATCCGCCGACGTTGTGGTGAGTTTTGATCGTCGCCGAAGGCCCTTTGACGGACACCGACTCGATCACGTCCGGATAGAGAGTACCCTGTACCAGGTAACCGATCTCCCCGTGCGCTTCCCCCGCCTGGAGCTTTTGCGCTTCTTCCGCAAAGACGGCGATAAACTCCCTGCCGATGCGTTTGCGCTTTTCCTCGGGGTCGGTAACACCTTTTAATTGAGCGAGAAATCGTTCCGAAGCATCCACGCCGACAACGTGGAGCTCGAGCCTGTCCCGCAGCATTTCCAGCGTCTCTGCAAACTCGTTCTTCCTGAGCATCCCCGTATTTACGAAGATGTTCGTCAGCCGCGTACCCATCGCCCGGTGCACCAGCACGGCGGCAACCGTGGAATCCACGCCGCCGCTCAGCCCGCAGATGGCCCACTTATTTCCCACCTTCTCGCGGATTGCGCGCGTCGTCTCCTCGATGAAGGCCGCTCCGCTCCATTTCGGTTCCGCCTGGCACACCCGAAATAAGAAATTTCTAAGCAACTCCGTCCCGCGCTCGGTGTGGTTCACTTCCGGGTGAAACTCAACGGCGTAGATCTGCTTCTCCGGATTTTCCACGGCGGCGATGGCATTCTCGGTTCGCCCAATGGTTCGAAAGCCTGCCGGGAGCGTTCGAACGTGGTCGCCGTGGCTGTTCCATACGCGCAGGGAGGCCGGAACTCCGGTAAACAGGTCCGATCCGCCGTTTTCTTTCGAATCGTCAATCTTCAATTGCGCGCGGCCATATTCCCGCCGCTCCGCCTTCTCTACCGTGCCTCCGAGCGTGCGCGTAATCCACTGCATCCCGTAGCAAATCCCCAGGACCGGAATTCCCAGCGCCAGCACCTTCGGATCGCACTTCGGCGCCTCGGCGTCATAAACCGAGCTTGGACCGCCCGAGAGAATGATTCCCGCGGGTTCCAGTTTGCGGATTTCTTCAATCGAAGTGGTGCATGGCAAAACGGCGGAGAACACCTGCTGTTCGCGGATGCGGCGCGCAATCAGTTGCGTATATTGCCCGCCGAAATCGAGAACCACCACGCCGCCGAGTTCCGCCTTCATCCTGCCTCCCTGCTCTCGCGCCCGCTCCGCCGCCTGCTTTGCCGCACTCTCCATCATGCCATCCCCCTCACGCCACGACGAGATTCAATAATTTGTCCGGCACGAAAATGCGTTTCACGATGCTCTTGCCTGCGAGATGAGGCGCAATCACGGCGTCGGCTTGCGCCAGCCGCTCAACTTCCTCTGCCCCGGTCCCTACGGCGGTTTTCACTTTGCCCCGCAGGCGTCCATTCACCTGCACGGGAATTTCAACTTCGTCCTCGCGCGTCAACGCTTCATCAAACGCCGGCCAGCCCGCCGTCCGCAATCCGCCTGTATGCCCGAGCATTTCCCAGAGTTCTTCCGCGAGGTGCGGTGTCATCGGTGCCAGCATCAGCGTCAGCAGTTCCAGCACTTCCTTGCGAACTTCCGGCCGCACGTCCTTTTCCAGCGGCTCCTGCAAATAAATCTCGTTGGTAAATTCCATAATCAGCGCAATCGCCGAATTGAAATGCCAGCGTGTCTCGAAGTCCTGCGTCACGCGCCGCAGTGTCTGATGGGCCTTGCGCAGAAGAATCTTTTCTTTCGCTGAAGCCGTCGCAGCGACAGCGCTCCCGCTCCTTACTTCCCGGATTGCTTGAGCGTGGCGCTCCACCAGCCGGTACACGCGGTTCACAAATCGCCAGGAGCCTTCGATGCTCTCTTCGCTCCACTCCAGGTCTTTTTCCGGCGGCGCCGCGAACAAGGTATAAAGCCGCCCTGTGTCCGCCCCATATTTCTGTGCCATGTCTTCCGCGCCGACCACGTTCCCGCGCGACTTGGACATGGCCACGCCGCCCTTTTGCACCATGCCTTGTGTAAAGAGTCGCGCCGCGGGTTCGTTGTGCGTAATCAACCCCAGGTCGCGCATCACCTTGCACCAGAAGCGCGAATAAAGCAGGTGCAGAATCGCGTGCGTGATTCCACCGATGTACTGGTCAATCGGAAACCAGTAGGCGACCTTCGCCGAATCGTACGGCGCTTTGTCGTTGTGCGCATCGGCGTAGCGGTAGAAATACCAGGACGAATCCACAAACGTGTCCATGGTGTCCGTTTCGCGCCGCGCCGGACCGCCGCATTTCGGGCAAGTCGTATTCACGAACTCCGGCGTCGACGCCAGCGGCGATTCGCCCATGCCCGTGAGCTTGGGATTCGGCGGCAGCAGCACCGGCAAATCTTTATCCGGCACCGGCACCATGCCGTCTTTCGAACAATAGACGACCGGGATCGGCGTGCCCCAATAGCGCTGCCGCGAAATGCCCCAGTCCTTCAACCTGAAAATAGTCTCGGCGCGCCCGAATCCTTTTTGTTCCGCGAACGCTGCCATTTTCGCGATCGCCGCCTCACTCTCCATCCCGCTGTATGGCCCGGAATCTACGCTGACGCCATAATCGGTAAACGCCTCTTCGACAATTGCTTGGCCCGAACGAGCAGCCCCCGCTAATTTTTTCTCCCCTTCAATTTTCAACTTCGAACTTTCAACTTCTTTTCCCTCCACCACCACGCGCACCGGCAACCCATACTTCCTGCAAAACTCCAAGTCGCGCTGGTCGTGCGCCGGAACCGCCATAATGGCGCCCGTCCCATATTCCATCAGGACGAAATTGCCGACCCAGATGGGAAGCTTCTCGCCGCTGAAGGGATTGGTGGCGTATCGTCCGGTGAAGAAACCTTCCTTCTCCATCGTCGCCAGATCCTCGGCTTTAACCGATGTCTGGCGCATCTTGGCAAGCTTGGCATCTGCTTCCGCGCGCGCGGGTGAACCTTGCAGCAGTTTCGGCAGCAGCGGATGCGCCGGCGCGAGGATGACCGCCGTCGCGCCGTAAATCGTGTCAATCCGTGTGGTAAAAACTTCGATCGGTTCCGCGCCCGCCACGTCCGCCACGGCGAACTTCACTTTCGCGCCCTGCGACTTCCCAATCCAGTTCCGCTGCATCAGGATGACGCGTTCCGGCCACCCGCCTTCCAGTTCTTTCAAATCGTCGAGCAATTGATCCGCGTAGGCGGTGGTCTTCAGGAACCACTGTTCGATCTCGCGAGATTCCACCAGCGTGTCTTCATGCCGCCAGCAGTAACCGCCATTCACCACTTGTTCGTTGGCCAGCACGGTGCAGCATTTCGGGCACCAGTTCACGCGGCTCTTTTTGCGGTACGCCAGCCCGCGCTCCAGCATGCGCAGGAAAAACCACTGGTTCCAGCGGTAATACTCCGGCTCGCAGGTCGAAATCTCCCGCCGCCAGTCGTAGCTGAACCCAAAGCGGCGCAGCACGCGTTGAAATTCCGCAATGTTTTTGTTGGTCCACTCGCGCGGGTGCGTATTGTTCTTGATGGCCGCGTTTTCCGCGGGCAGGCCGAAGGCGTCCCAGCCCATCGGATGCATCACGTTGAATCCGCGCATGCGCTTTACGCGCGCCACGACGTCGCCGATCGTGTAGTTGCGCATGTGGCCCATGTGCAGCGTGCCGCTCGGGTATGGCAGCATCTCCAGCACGTAAAACTTGGGCTTCGACGGATCGGCCTCCGATTCGAATACGCGCGCTTCCGCCCAGCGCTTCTGCCACTTCTCTTCGATTTTCTGCGGATCGTATCCCGACACCGCCGCCGGTGTGCCCGCTGATGTGCTTTGCTCCGCCACGCCGCGCTATCCCCTTTTTTTCTTTGGCTTGCTCTTCGTAGACACGCTCTTTCCCGTCCGTGCGTTCTTCTCTGCGAGTCTCGGCGTTCTCTGCGTCTCCGCGTTGTCTTTTCTCTTCTGCTCTGCTTTTCTGTGTATAGAAATCTTTTTTTGCAGCGCCGCCGTGAGCATGGAGAATCCTTTCTCCGCTTCCGGCGCCTGCTCCTTCAATCCCGCCAGCTCCCACAGCATCGCCACGTTCCGCCGGTCATCGCCCGGATCATCAATCGGCGTCTCGGCCACAAATGCCCGCCCCGTCAATCCTTCCGGCGCCGTCGTACCGAATCGCGGGTGCCGCAAAATCCTCGCAAACGCCTCCGCGCCAATCATTCCTTTTCCGATATGCTCGTGCCGGTCCACGCGCCCGCCGAGATCAATCTTTGAATCATTCACGTGAAAAACAGGCACGTTCTCAAGCCCGATGGTGCTCTCGATCTGCCCGATCGTCGAAGCCAGCCCGCTCTCGGTCTTGATGTCGTATCCCGCGGCAAAAAGGTGCGCCGTATCCAGGCACGCCTCCACTGGTAGGTTCCGCAACCCCGCCAGAATCTCTCCCACTTCTTCCAGCCGCGCCCCAATAGCGCTGCCCATCCCCGCGGTGTTCTCGATCAGGATTCGCAGTCCGCCCATCGGCGCGCGCTTCGACGCCTGCTTCACCGACTCCACGATCGTGGAAATCGCCTGCGCCGTCGTCGACTGGCCTCGCGAACCCGGATGCACCACCAGAAAATCCGCTCCCAACGCCATCGCGCGAACGATTTCATCGTGGAATGCCTGGATCGATCGCGTCTGCAGCATCCGCTGTTCCGACGCCAAGTTGATTAGGTAATTCGCATGAATCACCAACGGCCCAAGCCGCAACTCGTCCCGCCGCGCCCGAAATGCCTGCGCATCGACTTCCGGAATCCGCGCCGAGCCGCCCTGCCACATCCGCGGGCTGGCCGAGAAGATTTGCAGCGCATTGCAGCCGAGCTTCCGTGCCGATTCCAGTGCATTCAGGTAGCTGCCCGCGATCGACGTGTGGATACCAATCCGCAGGCTGCCATCCATCCACGGTGGCGGCTGCGGTTCAGGCTCCGGTTCCGGGCGGTATTCGTCTTCTGGGTCGAATTGTGTCGGCTGGATGATGGGTTGTTCAGGCATGCCTGCGGGAATTTTCTGCTCTGTCATAAACTAACTATTCTATCACACGCGCCCAGTCGCCGGTCCCGCGTCTATTCTGCGAGCGCGCTCCGGAAGCTTGCGAGCCGCCGGGCCGGAACATCTTTCCCCTGTCCACACTCCTCCCAGTTGAACCGCATGCGCGGTCAACCCGGATCCTTGAGCTTTGGCTGGGACTATGCCTGCTTCCGATTTAGGGGATGGCCAGGACGATTCGGCCCGACACCTGCCCGCTCCGCAGCAGATCGAGTGCATGGTTGGCTTCTGACAGCGGCCGCGTGTCGACTCGGCAACGGATTTTGCCCCGTGAGGCCAGGGCGAGAACGTCGCGCAGATCCTGCCGCGTACCCACGGCGCTTGCTTGGATCCGAACTTCGGCAGCTGCCATCAGGATTGGTGGGAAGCAGATATTCTCGGCCGGCAAACCGACAACTAGAAGTGTCCCCGTCGGACGCACGCAAGAAAACGCCATGTCGTACGCGGCTCTAGCGGCGGAAGCGACAAGCGCGATATGAACACCGCCTTTAGTACGCAATTCCTTCACCACGTTGTTCGAGGCCGCATTGAGCGCGGTTGACGCACCGAGCGATTTTGCAAGCGCTAGCTTCTCGTCTGAAATATCGATCGCCGCGATGTCCGCGCCGAGCCCCTGCCCGATCTGAATCGCAAGATGCCCCAAGCCGCCCACGCCAAATACCGCCAGACGCTGACCAGGCGATACTCTTGCCTGTTTGAGGGCGCGAAAAACGGTCACTCCTGCGCAGAACAAAGGCGCAGCCTCAACGGACGAAAGACCGTCGGGAATCATGAGTGCGTGGCTTGCCGGCGCCTTAACGAACTCCGCATACCCACCATCCACCGTCACTCCGGTTATCCTTTGCTTGGGGCAGAGGTTCTCATTCCCTTCACGGCAGAATTCACACTCGCCGCACGTCCAGTGCACCCATGGTACTCCCACCCGATCTCCGATTCGCAAATCGTGGACGTCGTCGCCTTTTTCGATCACACGGCCGGCAATTTCGTGGCCGAGTATGAGCGGTCTCTTCACGATTGCTGCAAGTTGGCTCCAATCTCCATCCGCCAGATGCAAGTCCGAATGACACACGCCGCAAGCTTCCACCTTGATCAAGACCTCGCTAGACTGCAGCTGAGGCCGGGGAACTTCCTTGAATACCAAGGGCTGCTTGAATTCATGCAGGACGGCGGCCTTCATTTCGACTCCCCCAGAGAGAGTGTCGTACCGGCGGAACTATTTATGAGGACCAGAAAGTGTCAATGGTTCGTTGAACTGAAAAAATCCATCTCACGGACGCAATTGCGATGCTATTGACTAATTCCCTTCCAGGTCTGAGCGCAGGTCCTTAACTGCTTGTGCGTCTGTTCATCACGGCCGGACACCACGCAGGAAAAACTCGACCGCACTACTGACGCGCTCAGATAGTTTATGAGGGCCCGTGAGATCCACGGCCCACTGGCGGACAATGGTGTTGTAGAGACCCTCCATGAACTCCGCCAGATGCTCGACGGGGAAGGTACCGGAAACTTCGCCGCGATTCTGGCCCTGGGCCAGAATCTCCCGGAGCAGGCCCAGCGCGCATTCCTTGCGCTCACGCATGTTCGGTGAACGCACCGGATCCATCGCACCGGAGAGAACCACAGCCTGCCACAGCGGACGATCTGCTTCCGCGTGACGCGCGAGCTCCTGATACAGCCGGCGCAGATGTTCGGACGTCGTGGCCTCACTAGAAAGCTCGTTTCTCAAGTGGTCGGTGATGCATGCAAATCCTCGCCGCCCGACTTCCCCCAAAACCGCGTCCTTGCTCGGAAAATAACGGAAGAAAGTCGGCTGGCTGATTTCAAGCGCCTGCACAATATCGTCAATGCGCGTCTTCTCGTACCCCCGCTTGCGGAACAGTCGAACCGCAGTATCGATGATCTCCTGACGGAGACGTGCCTTTTTGCGTTCCCGGAGGCCGAGCGTTTCTCCACCGCCCGCCGAATTACCCCTTGACTGGGTCCGGTCCAACTCTATTCCAAAGCTCCTTCGTGCCGATTGCGGCCGCCCGGCAGCGGGATTAATTCTTGTGGTCTTCGCGCGTCCCATAACAGATTGTTCCCCTCGGCCGATGAATGAGCGCCCACCCTGCGCACAGAATATATTGTGCGAGTTACTCTAACATGAGAGTGGCACACGTCAAAAAAAACGTGAAGGAAGACCGCCGCGGTTGGCTTGTCCATTCTAGGCCGCAACCTAGTCGCGCCCCTTGGATTGCGCATGGACGGTGACCACAGCGAGTAACAGGATGGCCTCGGCCTAGCGAATGATTACCGCGATTCCTTCTTGATCGTCGGCAACTGGGAAGTTGGGCCAATAACTTCAGTGGGTTCCGTCAATTGGGCACAAGACTAAAAGGTGCCACAAATCGGCTGCGAAGAGGACATCTCTGCGTGTGGCCTGCATGACCATTCGGGTCAAGGTGCTGGATTTTGGCCTTGCGAAGGAGACTCGCACGGCCAACCCCAGCAACGCCACGCTGACGTCGGCCGGACGCACGGAGGTGGGCGTCGTGATGGGGACGCCGGCCTACATGTCACCGAACAGGTTGTCGGCCGCGCGGTGGACATCGCACGGACATCTTCTCGCTGGGCATCATGCTGTACGAAATGGCGACCGGCCAGCGGCCCTTCCACGGGCGGTCCTCGGCGGAGTTCGCTTCCTCGATCCTGCGGGACACCCCCTCGGCGATCACGGACGTGCGGACCGACCTGCCCGGCGATCTGGCACGCATCATCCGGCGCTGCCTGGAGAAGGATCCGCGCCAGCGCGTCCAGACCTGAGCCCGGACGCCGAGCAGGAGTACTTCGTCGACGGCATCACCGAGGAGATCATCAACGCGCTCGAGGCGCAAGGGAAAGGAGACCGATTGTGAAAAAGCTTAGCACTGTGCGAGGAAGCGGAAGCAAGATTTTCAAAGAGCACAAGCTCACGATTGGTTTGGATCTGGGAGATCGCTCGAGCTACTACTGCGTTTTGGATGAGGCAGGCGAGGTGATGCAGGAAGGCAGCGTCAGCACGAACAAGAAGGCGATGGCCAAGGTGTTTGGTTCGATAGGCCGCTGTCGAATCGCCTTGGAAGTCGGCACGCATTCTCCGTGGGTAAGTCGAATACTGCACGCCCTGGGCCATGAAGTTGTCGTGGCCAATCCCAGGCAGGTGAAGTTGATCAGTGCCAGCAGTCGGAAAGATGATCGCGTGGATGCACAGACGCTGGCCCGGTTAGCGCAAATCGACCCTCAGTTGCTCCGACCGATCCAGCATCGCAGTGCGAAAGCACAGGGAGATCTGATGGTGATCCGAGTGCGCTCGGCTCTTGTGGAAGCGCGCACCGGCGTAGTCAACACAGCGCGGGGATTGGCGAAATCGCTTGGCGAGCGATTGCCGATATGCGATACCGATCAAATGGGAATCGAGCAGACGAAATCGCTGCCGGCGGAATTGCAGCGAGTACTCGAGCCACTATTGAAGGAGGTGGTTTCCTTGACCGAGAAGATCAAGGAGATGGATCGTACAGTGGAGCAGATCGCCCGGGAAGACTATCCGGAAACCAAGCTCCTGCAGCAAGTGAAGGGAGTTGGGCCTTTGATCGCTCTCACTTTCGTACTGACGTTGGAAGACAAAGCGCGATTCCAGAAGAGCCGAGATGTGGGCTGCTACGTAGGCTTGCGGCCGAGGCGCGGCGATTCGGGTGAGAGTCAGCCACAGCTGCGAATCACCAAAGAAGGAGATGCGTGCCTGCGGAAGATGCTGGTGCAAGGAGCCCATTACATTCTGGGATACCGCGGACCGGATACGGACCTAAGGCTCTGTGGTTTAAAGTTGGCGGTGCGCGGTGGGAAAAGGGCGAAGAAGGCTGCCGTGGTTGCGGTAGCACGGAAACTGGGTGTCTTGCTGCACCGGTTGTGGGTGACGGGAGAAGTCTACGAACCCTTGCGAAATGCCCACACGCAGCAGGCGATGAAGGAAGCAGCCGCGTAGTCAGAACTGGTTTTTGGTTGTAAATCGCCGAGTTCGGGTGACTGCGGCGTCGGCTAGGAACGGACGCTTCTGGCAACAGAGGCAGTTCAGTTCGGTTCCGAGATGGCAGCACCCGTTGAAATTGAGGACGCCAACTGGCACCGGAGCAAACAGCTCCACAAAGAGTGCGGATGGAAGCGGGGCGATTCGGCGATGGTGAAACCCAGATGGGGACGCAGGTGGCGACAGAGGCGGCTCGACTCAAAGGCAGGAATTCACAGGAAGGAAGAGAAGAAGAAAAACCGACTTCACACTCACCGGCCTTCTCATGGAAGTTGCCGACTACCCAGCAATTGGCGGCGAGCGACAATCGATCCTCGAACTTCCAACAAAAAGACTAATAGGTCCGAGCCGCCACTCCCTTCGTCTACAGGGATCTCTCTGATCCTGAACGCTTCTGCGTCTAGCGCCAGTCGAAGGCGTAGAGTCTTCGTTATTTTTAATCTGAGGTATTGGGAAAAAATATGTCGCAGTGAGAGGATTCAAACCTGTTGACTCGGCTCGCCGCTGACACTAAAATTCGAAGTCGTCCCACCTAAGGGAGGTGCTGCATGCTTTACCACCTCTTGCTCCCTCACCCGAGTATCTCTCGTTCTTTTGCTCTTCCACCGGTCCAGAAGTAAGGCGTAACGCGGGCTAGGCCAAGGGAAAATCTCCAAACTATCTAAATGGGAGGGTCAGGTGCCACCCTGCACGAAGTGCGGAGCCGTTGCCGCTGAGGACGTCGCGTTTTGCCCCCGGGTGCGGTCATCCTGGCGAAGGCCGCGTGATGTTTTCCGTGGACGATACAACACATCGCGTCGCGCTGCTAACTGGAGTCGCGGATTGGTTCGACAAGTACACAAGGTGAGGTTCTCAAAAGTTACGGACATGCGAGCGGGCGAGGACGCTATCGGAAATCCGAGGAGAGGACGTGCGTCATGCAAAAAACGAGGATGCGGCTGAGCTGTTTCGCAGTACTGCTGATGGCGATCTATGTTGTATGCGCGCAGCCAGGATCCGCGCAGCTGACCACGGGAAAGATCGTGGGGACCGTGAAAGACAGTTCGGGCGCGGTTGTTCCGAAGGTACTCATAAAAGCGCTGAACACCGAGACGAACATCACGCGAGACATGCTCTCCTCCGACTCCGGATCTTACGAAATTCTTCTGTTGCCTCCAGGGCAATATGAGCTTTCCGCCGAGCTAGAGAGGTTCAAGCGCTATGTCCGCCGGGCCGTTACGGTGGAAGTGAACCAGGAATCTCGCGTCGATGTGGAACTGCAACTCGGGGCCTCGAGCCAGACGGTTGAAGTTGCCGCAGAGGCCATCCAGGTTCAGTCCACAACGGCAACACTCGGAAAAGTCATGTCCGAGAAGCTCATTGAAGATCTTCCATTGAATGGCCGGAATTTCAGCGACCTAGGGCTTTTGCAGACCGGTGTAACACCCATTCAACCAGGCCGCGGGTTTACGCAGAACGCCTACAACGTCAATGGCGCGCGCGATACGATGAACAATTTCCTGTTGGATGGCGTTGCAAACTCCGAGCTGGAGGGCAATACACTGCAGATTAAGCCGGCCATTGATGCTCTGGCGGAATTCAAGATACAGACCAATCTGTTTTCGGCGGAGTACGGACGCAACTCCGGAGCTGTGGTCAATGCAGTGATCAAGTCCGGAACGAATGCTATTCACGGTGCGTTGTGGGAATTTCTGAGAAACGACAAGCTGGACGCCAAAGATTTCTTCGCGGATAAGGTACCGCCCCTGAAGCGAAACCAGTTTGGCGGTGATATCGGAGGCCCCATACTGAAAGAGCGTTCATTCTTCTTTTTTTCCTATGAGGGATTCCGTGAGCGCAGGGGTTTGACGCAGGCAACCACGGTTCCCAATGATGCGCATCGCGCGGGGGTTTTTGGCGCATCGGCACAAATCAAAAATCCTGCAAATTCAGGATGCACGGCGGGCGGCAATGTGCCCGGAACGAATTTCGCCGGCGGCACGATTCCGGACGCTTGCATCAGTCCGGTGGCAAAAGCAATTCTTAAGCTCTACCCGCAGCCCAACGCAGGCGGCGAGAATTTTACTTCCAGTCCCTCGGCGACAAATGATAGCAAGCAGTTTATCGTGCGCATCGATCACCTGCTGAGAAAAACAGACCAGATCTTCGGCCGATACATCTACGACAACAATAACCAGGTGAATCCGTTCCAACCAGGAGGCACAGCCCCTGCGCAGTTCCCGGGATTTCCCGAAACATTTATCAATCGAAACCAGAACTTCGCTTTTGGTTACACGCACACATTTTCGACGAACCTCCTGAACGATTTTCACGCCGGCTTCAGTCGAACCTTCAATCCGGCCACCTACCCGAATACACCGAAGCCCAAGGACGTGGGCATCAATTTCCCGGTGCCGGACAACGTAGGTCTCACGGACATACGCATCACCGGTTATTCGGGCGTAGGCAACACGGTCCAGGGGCCTTTCCGCTACGTATTCAACACGTACCAGTATTACGACACTCTGATCATTGTGCACGGCAAGCACACCATCAAGACCGGCGGGGAGGTCCGCTGGCATCAGGAGAATGTCCGCTTCCAGTTCACCGAAGCAGGAAATATGTTGTTCACCGGGAACTTCACAGGGAACGGCTTGGCGGATTTCTTGCTGGGCGAATCGGTTTCTTTCACGTACGGCTCGTTGAAACGCGACGTGCTGGGCCAACGGTGGAAAGCTTTTAGCGTATTTGAGCAAGACGATTACAAAGTCACTTCAAGGCTGACTGTCAATCTCGGTTTCCGGTGGGAGTACGACACGCCGATGATAGATAAGTATGGACAAACCTCGACAGTGTTCATCGACAAACAGCCCACGTTTGGCGTCCCTGGCAGCGGTGTCGCAACCACAGTATTAGCGGGAGACAAGTCGCGCGGGCTCTGCGACAAGTGCGGGTATTTCCCAGACAAGAGGGGCTTTCAGCCGCGATTGGGCTTCGCCTACGATGTTTTTGGCAACGGAAAGTGGGCTGTGCGAGGCGGATACGGAATTTTCTTTTCGGAGTTTGGTTCCAATCTCGTTCTACAGAATCTGCTGCAACCGCCCTTCACTACCTTTCCAACGGTGACGGATTCGGGCGGTGCCGGTTTTGTGAGCCTGAGCGACCCAACGTGCGGCGGAACTTGCGTGCCTCCGGGATCTGGCCTAGTTGTGGTCACCGATCCACAAATCCGCACCAGCTACATGCAGCAGTACAACCTCAACTTGCAACACGAGCTCGGCGCCGGGTTCCTCCTGGAAGCCGCCTACGTCGGATCGCTTGGCCGCAAGCTGCTCAATTTCCGGGACCTGAACCAACCCTTTGTTGTTGCGGTGAACGGCCAGCCTCCGTCGGAAGCAAACCTGGAGCAGCGCCGGCCCTTCGCGGGATACGGCGACATTTTCCAATCGAGGAGTTGGGCGAATTCGAGCTACAGCGGACTGGGTACCAACATCAACAAGCGTTTTTCAAACGGCTACACTTTCCTGGCCGGCTACACCTGGTCGAAATGCATCGATCAGGCTTCGCAGTTTCACTCCGGCGGCGGCTCTGTGATTGATCCTTTCGTGCCTCAAAACGAGTACAACCCCGGCGCTGAAAGAGGGCTTTGTGCTTTCGACGTTCGTCACCGATTCACGTTCATTGGGTCGATGGAGCTGCCTTTCGGATCTGGGAAGCGGTTCCTGGACAACAAGGGCCTTATGGACAAGTTGGTCGGCGGATGGAGGATGAGCCCGATCCTCGTTCTTTCTCACGGAGTGCCGCTGACGGTCCGCGACAACAGCGATCCTTGCCTGACGCGCATTCCGTTCTTTGCGAGTTGCCGTCCGAATCGTGTGGGTGATCCCAATCTAGACAATCGCAGCCCGAACAACTGGATCAACAAAGCGGCATTTCAGGTGCAACCCCTCGGCACGTTCGGCACCGCTGGAAGAGGCATACTCTTTGCTGACGGCACGGAAAACTTGGACCTGAATTTCGCCAAGTTCACCGCCATCACCGAGCGAACCAATCTCGAGTTTCGCGCTGAATTTTACAACCTTTTTAATCACCCCCAATTCGGTGTCCCCGACCTGGACTTTTCAGCGGGCAACAATCCGAATTTTGGGAAGATCTTCTCGACGGCGCGCTTCAGCAACGCGCGAGAGATTCAATTCGGGCTGAAGCTTTACTTCTGAGATCATTGGAACGCGCATTCTAAAACCTATAACCACCCATTAAGCCGCCCTTGCCGCCGGTCACGAGGGAGGCATTTCAATGATTGAAGGATGCGGTTGTCCTCTTGACGTTAGAAACGTCCACGCTCGCGATTGCCGGTAGCCGCATGAACATGAGAATCGCGACTAATTCAATCCAGGAAAACAGGGCCAGGGTATTCCGCAATCCAAAAGAACTCTGAGAGATCCAACCAACGGCGAGAGGAGAAATGAATCCGGCCATAAATACTGCCACATTCAGCACGACGACGAATGCCGCTACGAGAGACGGCGTCATTGAAGGTAAGGACATAAGATATGTGTTCACGACAGGAAGGAAGCCGGATAGCCCAAATCCTGCGACGAGCAACCCTGCCTGGGTCATCGCACCTTCGCCGAAAAAAAGAGCGATGCTGCCCAAGATGACCACCGCACAGCTTGTCCACAGTAAATGCTTCCGCCATGCAGCGCGAGTTGCCAATACGCCAAAGACAATTACCCCGGCGACGCCGCTAAACGGAAGTAGCGATCCCAGACGGCTGGCATTTGCTAACGAAATGCCCCGCCCGCTTTCCAGAAACAGAGGTACGAAGGAAAAGTACATGTTATAAACCCATGAGACCGCGAAGATGCCCAGTGCCAGCGTCCAAGCGACAGGCATAGTGAGGGCTTTCGAGAGAGAACTCGGATTCCTGGCAGCGGCGCCATCCGCTGATGTCTCTTCCGCAGCAACAAACTCTTGGCTATTTCGTCCGATCACCAGCCAAACGAGCGCCGTGGCGAGGATGCTGAACCCATAAGAACCAAGTGCGTGCCTCCATGAGCCACTGAACCAGCGAAATAGCGCGACAGTGACAAGCATTCCTGCCCCGATTCCCAAGAAAGTAACGGCAGCAAAAATCGTATTAATGTAAGGTCGCTCTCGCTTGGAAAAGCAGGCCATGATTAAAGCACCCATCACGGGATAACTGATACCAATGCCAATTCCCTGAAGAACTCTGCCGAATATAAGAAATTTTAAGCTGTGCACACCCAGCAGAATGGCCGCACCTATACCCACCAGTGCAACTCCATAAAACAGACCTAGTTTCAGCCCTGCACGGTCGACGAGCACACTTCCTAAAGCCTGACAAATCATAATCGTAATGTTTAGAACCGAAATGATTAGGCCGAATTCCGTTCGGGTCAGCTGGAGGTTCGAGATGATAGGGCTAGCGACAGCTGCAGGAGCAAACGTTACTAACTGCAGCTGGAACTGCACGAGGACAATGATGGCAAGCACCGTCCAGCGCGAGGCGGAGAGTTTTTCAGTCGTACTGATAGTTGTTGCTTCCATTGGTTAAGGAACACAAAGAGCTAACCGCAAAAGACCTCAAAAAAGCCCAGGAACTTCGCAGCATCAAGTTCCTTCTCGCGACATTGCAACCGCCTTAGCTGCGGTCGGCAGAGAGAAATGGAACGTTGCGCCCCGTCCTGTATTCGTGCTCGCCCACAGACGGCCGCCATGAGACTCGACGATCGTCCGACTGATAGAGAGTCCCATGCCGGTGCCCTGCGGTTTGGTAGTGAAGAACGCCTCGAAAATGCGCTCGCTTTCCTCGACGGGTAACCCGATGCCCGAATCGCTCACCGAAATCAGTAATTGGCCATCCTCGGTCCTTTTTGACGTTACCGTCAGTTCACCGCCCATATCTTTCATCGCCTCGATGCCGTTCAGCAAGAGGTTCATCAGTACCTGCTGAAGTTGCACGCGATCGGCCATGACTTTGGGCAAACTTGGGGTGAGTTCGGCACGGATCGGGATAGAGTATCGATTCGCTTTATCGTGCAGAAGAACGATCATCTCTTGAATGATTTCGTTCAGGTCAACCAGCTCCCGTTGTGGGGTACCGCGCCTGTAGAGGGAGCGAACTCGGTCGACGATGTCGGCGGCGCGCGTCGCGTCCCTGACCGTTCTCGAGGCAGCCTCGCACGCCTCTGTGACATCGGGCGAATCACGCTGTAGCCATCGCACACACGTCTTGGCATTCAATACGGCGGCGGCAATCGGCTGCTTGATCTCGTGAGCGAGCGATGCCGCCAGCTCTCCGACCGTGATTACCCGGCTCATATAGGCCAAGTCAGCTTGGGCGTGACGCAATCTCTCGCGCTCTTCCTCTGCTCGCTTGCGCTCCGTGAGGTCGAGCACGAATGCCAAGGTCTCGCTCCGGGAGTCCCCAATCACCGTGGCAGCGACCAGCACGGGCACGCGGCTGCCGTCGCTGCGGAAGTACTCCTTTTCAAAGATTTCGCAGGTGCCGCTCGCTCTGAGCTGCGCCACCGCTCGTTCGGTGACGGCTTGCCATTCGGGAGGCGTCAGCTCTGTCCACCGGAGTTGTCCCGAGGTGAGGTCGTCACGCGTATACCGGACCATCCGGAGAAAGGCGTCATTGGCCTCGAGGATCTGGCCTTCAAGTTTCGAGATCAACACCCCGACAATATTGGCGTCCACAAGACGCCTGATCTTCGCCTCGCGTTCCTGGAGATCACGATACAAACGGCTATTTTCGAGCGAAATCGCTGCCGCCGAGACGAGCACGTTTAACACCGCAATTCTCGCCGGAGTAAACACTTTGGCCACCAAGTTGTTCTCGAGGTACAGCACGGCAATCAGCCGGCCTTGTTTTACGAGCGGGAGGCACAGGATGGACCGCGCGTGCACGCGACGAATGTACTCGTCATTCGAGAACGAGCCTCGAGCTGACGCGTCATCAAGGATGACACTCTCTTGTGTTCGCGCGGCATATTGAACGACTGGCTCCGGCAGTTCAGCGCTGGAGATTGGCGCGTCACGCAGAGCGATCGCGACGGAGCTGCCGCCGGTAGTCGCTTCCGCCTGGATCCTCAGCTCGGCACCTCGCGGCAGAATGAGCAGTCCACGTTCCGCGCCGGCGTGCTCGATGGCGGTGCGGAGCAGCGCGTCGATAAGGTTTTCCAGCACGATTTCGCCGGACACTGCCTGCGATATCTTGAGGACCGTTGCAAGATCCAAGTGTTCGATCGGCGTGCCGATCGTGCTCCTCGGACCCGCCACGGGCTGGTCTTCTCGGAGGTACGGGTATGACTCGTCGAGTTGCCGCACCTTGCCGTCGGCGCCCCAGCGGAGATAGCAACGCCGGGCGTTTCGCAGATAAAGATGCGCGATCTGCTCGAGCCCATGCGCAGCGTAGAAGCGCGCGGCGAGTTCGTTGGCGAGTCCCTCGTGGTGAACAAAGCCGTTTGCGCGTGCCGAGCGGATGGCCTGCTCGTAAAGATGCTCGGCGTCAAGTATGCGGCCCTCGATACGTGCGATCTCTGCGCTGACAAGCGCAGCGCAGTTTTCGAAATTCTCCGGACAATTTACTGCCCAGACCTCGAGCTGCCGGTGGTGAGCGGCCAGAGCCTCCAGATGCTCCTGCCGCTCGTCGGGCAATGCGGAGTCGTAAAATGCCGCTCGGGAAAGCGCTCCGTAGAAGTAATGGCTCGCCGTTTCCAGAGTTGTTTGCCATGCCCCAAGCAGGTTTTGCGCCCTTGCTGAGGCCTCGATAGCCGACGCATAATCGCCGGCCATGAAGCGCGCCTGCAGCTTGTAGATGCAATACCCGTATTCGGCAGGCGCCAAATTCGGATTACTGGCGAAACGGCGCTCCAAGCGCAGCTCGTCAAGCTGCTTATCGTCAAAGAAGCCGACTTTCGCGGTCAACCCACGCAGTGTCTGGACCAGCGCAAGCTGCGGGCTGATGAGGTCAACGACGAACCCGAACCGCGCTTTCTGCACAAACGCCAGGCCATGCTCGACCTCGCGTTGTACCTCGACGAGCGGATCGCCCGCCGCGAGAAGGTGCGAGTTCAGATTGGCACAGCTGTAAGCTGCAAAGGTAAGGTCGCCGATCTTGATTGCGGCCTCGAACGCCCGACGCAGCAGATCGCGGGCAGCCTTGACATGTCTCGTCCAGGGGAGGACTTGAACTGCAAAGTTATTATAGGTCCTGGCCTGGAAACGCTTTAGTCCGCGTTTTTCGACCAGATCATAGCCGAGCTGGCCGAAGCGAAACCCGGCCTGGTAGTCACCGAAGCACGCGCCGGCGACCGCGCCAAGCCATTCAAAATGGGGGCACGAACCGTCGCTGTAGCCGTGCTCGAGGCTCATATTGATTGCTCGGCAGGTGACCAGCGCATGCAGGTTGAAATCCGTAAAGAATGCAGCCGGCCCGAGCTTGGTAAGCACATCGAGGGTCGCAAGGTACGCCGGGTCACTCATCAAGGGCAGATCGACGAGCTCCTCGATTGTGCGGCCGCCGAGCTGCGACCAGATTCGCTCGTATTCGCGCCGTGCTTCCTCTTCCGCCGGGTGCGGCGACCAATCGATGCCCAGATGCCGGAGATAGTCGAGACCGACGGCGACGGCACGGTTGCTCTGATCAAGAGTCGTGTACAGATCCGCCCGCAGGCAGGCGACCGTGGCTCGTTCCACCGTCGTTGCGGCGCGGCTTGGCAGCGCCGCCAGACGCTGCTCCGCTTCCGCCAGCGCGCCAGTCAGGAACTCGCATTCGGCCCGGTGCAGCTCCAGCGCAAAGGTGAGCTCGTGCCGGCGCTCCCACGAGTCTTCCACCAGCAGCGCCGCGCCAGCGACGAGATAGTTGAGCGCCGAGGCATAAGCGGTAGACGCCTTCGCGCGCTTGCCCGCGATCAGGTTGAGCTCGGCCAGCTGCTCGCGCTCGTCGCGTGCGGTGATCAGCGCGGCGCCGCGGTTGAGCTGATTGACGATCTCGAAGATCGCCTCCTCCCGCTTCTCCGGGGGCGTGTGCGCCGCGAGCAGCCTTCCGATCCGGAGATGGCGCGCGGCGCGCAGCTCTGCCGGGATCAATGAATAGGCGGCTTCCTGGACGCGGTCATGGACAAACCGGTAAACGCCTTCCAGACGCACAATCAACTCCAGACGGACCGCCTCCCACAGATCCGAGTGGATCTCCTCCTCCGAGGTCCTGTGAACGATAGAAAGTATCGTGATTTCGGCGATGTTGCCGAGGCAGGCAAGCTGCTGCAATGCAGCCTGGGTTTCAACCGGCAGGCGAGTCAGCTTCCCGACCATCAGGTCCACCACATTGTCGGTGTAACCCTTGGCATGAATGCGATTGAGATCCCAGGACCATCGCGCGGCGTCATGATCGAAGGTGAGTAAGTCCTCTTCGGCGAGCGCAGACATGAACTGAAGGGCGAAAAACGGATTGCCACCCGACTTCTCATGCACCAGTTGCGCGAGGGGCGCAGCGCGCTCCGCTTCGCAGCGAAGCGCATCCGCAATCAACTGCGCGAGGTGTTCGCTGGCGAGCGGCAAAAGCGTGATCTCCTCTATCCTCGCACCGGCGTTCTTGACGGCCTCAAGCTTGCGCACCAGCGGATGCGTGGCATCGACCTCGTTGTCCCGATAAGCGCCGATCAGCATCAGGTGCTGCAGATCCGATCGGGTCAACAGATCCTCCAGCAAGTCGAGCGTCGCCGCGTCGAGCCATTGCAGGTCGTCGAGGAACAGCGCGAGCGGGTGCTCCGGCCGAGCGAATACGCTGATAAAACGCCTGAACACCAGTTGGAAACGCCTTTGCGCGTCCTGCGGCTCAAGATCAGGGACTGGTGGCTGTTCTCCAATGATGAGTTTCAATTCAGGAACTAGATCCACGATCAGCAGTCCGTTCGGACTTAACGCCTCACGAAGCGCCTCGCGCCAGCTGTTCAACTCGGCCTCGCTCTTGGCGAGAAGAGCCCGGATGAGGCTCTGAAAGGCTTGCGCGAGCGTGGAATAGGGGATGTCCCGCTTGTACTGATCGAACTTGCCAGATGCGAACAGGCCGCGCGGGGGAACGAGCCCCTTATGCAGCTCATTGACGACGGAGGACTTGCCAATACCTGAATATCCGGAGACTAGCACCAACTCCGGAGTGCCACTCCTGACGACGCGGTCGAACGAGGCGAGCAGGGTCTCGACCTCGCGTTGCCGTCCGTAAAGTTTCTCAGGAATCAGTAGCCGGTCTGGCGTGTCATGTTCACCCAAGAGGAATTCGCCGATGCGGTGCTCGCAGTCCCATTCAGCAAGGCAGCGCCGAAGATCGCTCTCCAGGCCGGCCGCGGTCTGATAGCGTTCCTCGGCAGTCTTCGCGAGCAGCTTCGTAATGATTCCCGATACGGAGTGCGGAACATCCTTTCGCCGCTCGGCAGGCGCCAGCGGCTGTTTGGCTATGTGGCAATGTACCCACTCCATGGGATCGGATGCCGCGAAGGGCAGAGTGCCGGTCACCATTTCGTACAGCGTGACTCCGAGGGCATAGAGATCACTGCGTGAATCGATCGAGCGATTCATCCTTCCAGTTTGCTCGGGGGCCATGTAGGCGAGCGTTCCCGCGATGAATTCGGGAGGTTCCGCCGACTGGCGCTCGCGCGGCAATCGAGAGGCGATCTCAAAGCCCGTCAGCCAGACCTGGCCGGTGCTAGGCTCGATCATGACATTGGCCGGTTTGAGGTCCTTGTGGATGAGGCCCCGAGCGTGCAGCTGCCTGACTGCGGCAGAAAGACCGATCGCAAGTCGCAGGAACTGTCCGATCTCCATCGGCGTTCCAACCAGTTGATCGAGCGGCTCGCCCCCGGGATCCTCGAGGACAAGTACGGTTCGCCCCTCGTGTTGCGTGAGCTCAACAGGCGGGACTGCCCATGCCGGATCCAGCTCGGCCCGCAAGGAGTGCTCGTGTTCCAACATCCGGACGCTCTCTGGCCGGGGATGCTCAGATCTCAACATCAGCACGAGAACAGAGGGTGGATGCGGGTTCGAGCCCGTTCGGTGGCGGCCCCTGCAAAGCACGAACTCCCCGTGACTATGAAGCGTGTCGAGAGTGTAGTCCGAGAGATCCATCGCGGGATCCTTCGATTCGGCAGCCACGTTACGTGGTGTCAGCGCCGATCACCACCACGGGCGATGGCCCGTATTGTTACGGGTTCCGAACCACTGAGAGCGCAGCGGCGCCGTGGCCACCGACGACAAGTCAGAACACCAGTTTGAGCGCGTATTCACAACATTACTCCATTTCCCGCCCGACGGGTTGAAAACTGCGCAGGACTCGGAAGTGAAAGAGTCGCCCCGTCGCACAAGTTTCACTGAGAGAGTCTACATCGATTGCTTCGACAGTATGAAGGCTGGCAGCAACTGTCCTGGCACTCTCCCTGTGGCCTCGTTCTCTCAGGCGACTCCAAGAAAAACGTACTGGTACCAAGATTTTTTCTCCTTTTTTCTCTTCTCGATGTTCCTTAAATGAGTAAGGGGCTGCGGTTGGCATCTCTCTCTCAGCCTGGGACCTCTCCGACGGATAAAAATAGTTTCTTACTTTTTCCCGGCTGGAGGTTCCCTAGTAAGTAGAGGGCGCCTCGTCATACTTCTTAGGATGAAGCGGCTTACTACAATTTCTTGTAGGTTAGGCGGCTAACGTTGTTATTGAGCTTTTCCATTTTCGAGGCCTCTTAATGGTGTGGGACTTGACTGTTTCACAGAGCTTCGACCGCTATTTGCAGCGCGAAAGGGTGACGGGCGCATGAGAGACACAAATCACCATATCCATTACCCTCGAGGTCATCTTGGCGATCGAGTAAGTGCCAAATGGACGAACAGTTGCGCACAACGCGACGATCGATTTGGCCGCGCGCAAAACACCGAGTTGGGCTGGAGCGACCCCACTTTTGCACACGGTTCCGTGCCCAAAAGTGACTCGTGGGTCGCTCCAGCCCAACAAGAAACTTCTTTCGGTACGCGCGGCGAGAATTTGGGCGAAGCAGGTGAAGAAGGTAGGAATTACCTACTTCAGCTTCGTCTTCACCATCTTCTTCAGCTGATGATCCGCATAAGTCTCGGGTAAACGAGGGAATAAACGACACGAGAATGGCAAAAGTGACGCAGAAAAAAGCACCAGATTGGGCGGGAGCGACCCCACTTTTTCGGCTTTCATCCGCCCAAAAAGTTCATGGGGTCGCTCCCGCCCGTTACACAGGAAGCGTGACGGCGTTTTGTTTGCGTGCCCAGCGGAAGCTGTTACACAAGACAAGCGAAACCATTTTTCCGTTGGCGACACATTGATCTCGCCTCGAGCTAGATAGGCTAGTAGGGGGCAAACGTCTCTTTTCTCAGAGGCACAAATGGCTGATCACACAGATCGAAAGCTAACCCACCACACACTCCGCCGGACTGAGCTGGGTTCGGTCGATGCAGACTTTCTGTATCGTGCCCGCGGGGCATCCTCATTCCTGCGTGCATTGCTGAACAGTCGAGGTGAAGAGAGCTTCACCCCAGTACTTGACGGGGCACTTTATCGGTCACTTCACCGGAGCGCTGCGCGCAAAGCTAGACAAATTAGTCCGATAGATGTTCCAAAGACGGTCGCACTGCGCGAGGGCTGGCACCATATCAGGGCGGGAGCGGCCCCACCCTTTGACGCACGCTGCGTCACGGTTGCAGGGCGGTCGCTCGCGCCTCACAGGAACTTCGTGTCAACGTCTTGCGCAGTTGCATACACGGAGCTGAGAATTTGTCAGACAACGCATCTGACAACTTGTATGAAGATGAAAGGAGAAGCCCATTGTCTATATTAAAGTCACCACCAAAACAGCCCAAAGCAGTCACGATCCAAGCGCGGGTCGAAGAATCGGTAAAGACTTAGCTCGAGCTCTATGCTGAGTTCATCGATGCTTCGCCGTCTTACGTGATCGCCGAAGCCCTGAAGCTACTCTTCCGCAAAGATGACGAATTCAAGCGCCGGGCAGACCAATACACAAATAACCACAACAACGAAAAAGCTAAGGGAGACGTTCTTGAGAAGGCCGTCTAGCAAACATGAAGCTCCGTCCAACCCAATTCGGTGTGCGCGAGAATACAGCGTCCTCAAGACAGCATGCCTCGCGCCTTGCAGAGAATTCGTCGTCAGAAGAATTGGTCAGAGAGCTCGAAAGGCCCCAAAAAAAGGATGAGGCACGTGCACCCGCAGCAGGCGATGTGGAAATCATTGACCTGACCCTCACCGATGCGACGAACGAAGCCACAGGAGAGGGAAGAGAAGAAACGGTCCAGTCTCACCTAGCAGTGTTCGGCGAATCTGCGGCGCAAGCGGTAGCGAATGCTCTTCGGCTAACAATCAACAATCCATCCAACCGCAGGAATCTTCGTCAGACAACTGTGAACACATTGTGGGAACACTATTGTCGCGAGGAGCTGCCCGTCAAGGAGATGTCCACGCAAGACGCATACACGGTGTATGCAAAGAACTGGATTCTCCCACGTTGGGGCAACTTGCTGTTGGAAGAAGTAAAGACCGTCGAGGTGGAGCGGCGGCTTCGAGCAGCGGGTTTGGCGGATGGGACCAAAGCCAAAATCAAATGCGTAATGTCGGCTTTGTTTTCTCATGCCGTTCGCTGGGAGATTTGCGGCCACAACCCCATCTCCTCGGGAATTCCAGTTGGAGCTGGAGGAAAGAGAGTCCAAGCACTGGCGTTCGCGTCAGCGCAAAACGTCAAGAAGCGCCCCTGTTCTTATCACCAGAGCAAGTGGCGCTTGGTCCGACGAAACTCGCCTTTCGGGACCAGTTGCTCGTGTTTCTGGATTGGAGCGTTGGGGACACGTCGAGGCGAGCTCGGCGCCCTGCGCTGGTCGGACTGCAACTTCGACAGCATGAGCTTCTGCGTTCAACATTCATACTATTGGCGCAGAGGCGGGCATCCCAAGCCGACAAAATCGGAAGCGTCGGCCAAGGTGTTGCCGATGCATCTGGCGCTGAAAGATGCATTGCTGGAATGGAAGTCGCAGAGCGACTACAACGGACCAGGAGATTTCGTTTTCCCGTCTCATCGCCACAAAGGAAAGAAGCCACTGGACCTTGCTGCTGTCCTCAGGCGGAAGATCCAGCCTGCTTTCACCAAAGTCGGCATCACTGGCGTAGGCTGGCACACGTTTCGGCACACGGTTGGGACGATGCTGGCAGAGATGGGAGAACATCAACTCACGATCCGCGATTACTTGCGTCACAGCAATCTCCATGTGACGAACAAGTATCTTCAGGCAACACCGGAGCGGAAGCGCCTGGCGCAAGGAAAATTAGTAGATGCGATCTTGCCTGGTGGTTTGCTGCCGGTGAACAAATCAACTCTCATTCAGTAGTTGGTGCTGGAGCGCACGTTCTAGGATTTGTTCGAGGGAATGCGCGGCGGGCGGAGTGCTTCGAAGGCTTATTGGACCCAAACGGACCCAGATTTTTTTCTAGGTCTGCTATAAGTGTTTGAAAATATGGCGGGGACGACGAGACTCGAACTCGCGACCTCTGCCGTGACAGTGAGCGGTTCATAAGTACTTGCAACGACTTACAAGAGCACGGACGGCATCATAAGTCATTGTAAGACATTCTTAGACATCGCTATTGTGTACCTCGATGTGTACCACGCTCTTCCTATGATCTCTCGAAACTCATTGATTGATTGCAGGGGCCTGCAACCATCCGAATTGTTTAGTGCTGCCTTTTAGGTTGGAACTGATCCGGCTCGCAGAGTAGCCAGCGTGCAAGGTCATGCGACCAAACGGAAGTGATGTAAGGTTCGGCGATCAGCTAACTCAACTTGATCACATTTGCGGCTTGCGGTCCTTTAGGACCTTGGACAATTTCGAATTCAACCGTGTCCCCTTCGTTAAGGGTCCGATATCCCTCGCCTACAATTGCCGTGTAGTGGACAAATACGTCTGGACCGTCATCGCGCCCGATGAAGCCGTAACCCTTCGAATTATTAAACCATTTGACTGGGCCTTGCACTTCTCGTCTTCCCTAGACCGACCCGGCCTGAATTCCGCAAACCATGACAATCATTCCTTGGTCGGCACCTCCTGTGTAGGCTGAACTGTGACCAACAGCAACGACGAGCCAACCCGAAATTCAGACAGGTGCGCTAAACCAGCAACAACCACGCGCTCATCCTCAATATACGTGCCGCTGTGCGAGTCCATGTCGCACAAGCGAATCACTTCATTCTTCACGCCCACTACGCAATGCAGATCGGACACCTGAGGATCGTCAATCTCGATCTCTGCACCGCCGCCCGTGCGCCCAACGCTTACGTGCGGTTTGACCATCTGCCGTGCCAGCCCCTTGGATGGACCTCCGATCACCGAGATCGTAATGATCTTGTCTTTGGGGAGAGCAAGACCCCGAAGACCATCGCAGGGATTCCTTCTGCCTTCGGAAGCAGTTGAAGAAACTTGAGGATGCCGCTCACACAGACGAAGCTCGGGTGCGTCAACCCAAATCAACTCCTTTCCTTGCGCTTGATCAACGGATTGAAGGTCCCACAGATTCTCTTGCGTTCCATCGGGCACTTGCTTGGTTTGCATGTGCATTCCTCCTCTCTCCCGCTCGGGAGAACCACTCTGTATTCACGTTTGTTCTCTCTTCCCTCTGGAACATCTGCGATGCCATCCGCGATACGACTTTGCTGTGCTAGCAGTAAGTGAAATCGCGCTCCCCACTAGGCAGTTGGAAATTCAACGAGACAACAAGGCCGGAATGGACGGCCGTACATCGGCGTCCATTCCGGACTATAGCTGTGGTTACGGCGCTGTGTTGAGATAAACGAGCGCCGTGGGCACGCCGGGCGCCGCAGAAAACGTCTCTCCGCCGAGCAGAAGGAAGCGCGGGTTGCCGGCCGCAGAAAGCAACGGGCTGACGAACGAGGCGGCGTTGAAAACGTTCGCGTTTATCTGCAGATTGGCAGGGGAGATGCCGTTCCATGAGGCAAGTGTGCCGTCGGGATTGATGGTGCTTCGTTCCAACTCGACCGCGCCCGGATTGCCGTCGTAGATGCCCTCGGCATCAATCACCTGTCCGAACGCGACCCATGTATTGTTCTTCTTCCGTTTTTTAATCGTCGTATTGGTCAGCGCCCATGTTCCCACGGCGCCGTTATTGGCCGGGGCAAGCCTCACGTCCTGAAGCCCGACGGTCGCCGACTGGTTCGGATCGCTCGAGCCGTTGGGATCGCCATTCAGCACGTACAAATTGCCGCCGAAGCCGAACGTCGTCGCGAAGGAGATGGCCAGAGGCAAGGCATTTGTAGACTTGGTCCACGAGCCCAGCGTGCCGTCGGAATTAATTGGAGCGGAGAAGACGTCGGTTGTAGGCGTCTGTTGCGGGGTCAGGCCTCCGGCTACGTAAATAAACCCGTTGTAGACCGTCACCGCCGGTCCAGTCAGCGAGTCCGGGAGGGGGGTCGAAGTGAGCGACTTCCATGTTCCCACCGTTCCGTTAGTCTGATCGACGCTGGCTACATAAACCGTATTCGTCCCCCCAGGCGTGTCGGACCTATTTACCTGCCCTCCGATCGCATAGATGAAATGGGAGTTGGCTGGCACCAGCGAGTTTTGCGCGTTTGCTTCCACCATGCCGAAATGCGCCAGCGTGGAAGGAAGCGGGTTGCTCGAAATTGTCCAGGTCGCGCCGAGTGTCCCATCCTGGGCCAGCGTGTTCGTATACACGGTGCTCACGTTCGCGGTGCCGTTGAAGCCGCCCGCGACGATGACGAACGCGCTCGTGTTCGACGACTGCACCGCTACCGCGCGAAGCCCCGCGAGAGGACTCGGAAGTGGCGTGGTAGTGGTCCAGGTCACGTTGTTGGCGCTAAAGTTGCTCGTCTGCACCAGATTTAAGGTCACGCCGTTGCTCGTCCCGCCAGACGTCTTGACCGTCACGGTTACTGTTCCGGGGGCGGTGAAGTTGGTAGTGCCGTTGCCGTTCGGGACGACCGCCACGATACTTGTGTTCGACCATCCTCCGGCGGCTGGTGTCACCGTAGCTGAGATGCTCCCCTGCGTGAAAATCACCTGCCCCGGCGCGGCCTGAAAACCGCTGCCGTTAATTCCGATCGCAAGGTTCACCGGGCCTGTCGGCGTGGTGGAATTGTTGATGTTGGAAATCGAAGGGACAGCCGGAGGAGGCGGAGGAGGAGTGCTGCTCCCGCCGCCACCGCAACCGACAACAGCAAGAGAGCCTATGGCCCCCAAGACAAATAAGCCAAACCGATGGATTTTCGTGCTCATGCTCGTTTTCTCCTTCTGTCCTTTAAAATGTTTCCGATCGCTCTAGTTCTAGTACCAGTGCAAATACTGGGCCAAGGCTTCGATTCAGTAAGTCTCATTTTTTCAAGCTAATACGAAGAGCCTCGCTGTGGAGGACTGTGGCGATCCACCTCAAGAACGGGTCGTATCAACTCAAAGGTCAGCCCAAGGCTTCAGGGTGAGTGTCTTCTGAGAGACCGCAGTCACGTCCATTGCAAATCTAGAAATCCTTGAATCTGGATCGTGTAGCTGACGAAATCCCTCCACACCCTGTGCTTCGCCAGAATTCTATGCGCACTGAAAATAGCGCGATTCCCTGCCGCGACGGCTGTCCCATTCAAGTTATCCCTTCACCCTCGAGAGCCAAGAATCTCCCGGAGGAACGCCCGCGCGGTATACCTGTATATATGAGGATGGAGGAACCCGGACGTTTTCGCGACGCTACGTTGGTTCGGATTAGGCAGCCCGATCGTACCGGTGGTGGAGTCCTCCCAGGCGGACATGAGAAAGGACGCGACCTGAGGCTAGGGTGCGAGTTCTTCCGTCCGGCGTTCCCTTCCCGAGTCCGAGATGCGTGCGGTCCTCGTGGTAGTAGCGAATATACTCAGAGAGCAGGCGTTTCAGGTGGCGTTCGTCAACTGCAATGATGTGATCCAGGAGATCACGCCGGCAACTCCCTACCCAACGCTCTGCGACTCCATTCTGCCAAGGACTTTCGAACGAGGTGCGGACAGGATTCACCCTCAGGGATCGAACCGCTGCGGGGACTTCCAGTCCATACTTGGCATCGCGATCAAAGATGACGAACCTCGGAGCGGATCCAAATGGAAATGCTTCTCGCAACTGCTGGACGATCCACGAGCTTGCCGGATGCTTTGTGACATTGAAGTGCAGGATACGCCGGCGATCGTGACGGATGACGAAAAAGCAATAGAGCACGCTGAAGGTGATCGTCGGAACAGTGAAAAAGTCCATCGCGGCAATCGCTTCCCGGTGATTACGGAGAAAGGTAAGCCAGCGCTTAGCCGGCTCCGGATCTCGAGGTGCCCGTTTCATCCAACGAGAGATCGTTCGCTCAGAGACATCAAAACCGAGCATGAGAAGCTCGCCATGGATACGAGGCGCTCCCCACGTGGGGTTCTCAACGACCATCCGGAAAATCAATTCCCGAATCTTCTTGGACGTCTGTCGTCTCCCGACGGGCCTCCGGACCTTGGAGATCAGCTTCCAGTACAAATGGAATCCGCCCCTGTGCCAACGCACCACGGTTTCGGGCGTGACCGCAATGAGGGATTGTTGCCATCCGGACCAGAATCGGCGGACGGCGACCCAGAAGAGCTTGTCGACTAGGTCTAGTCTTGGCCGTGGATGCCGACGTTTCAGGACGACCAGTTGTTGACGTAGCGCCAAATTCTCGAGTAAGAGGCTCCGACGGGCGCGCAAGAGGCGAACCAGCGTTCCGAGGCACAGGCCGATGAATCGAAACATGGCTAGGAGTTATAACAGAACAGCGGCGGGAGGGCGGCTATGTCATTGATTTCAAAGTCAGCCAGAATTTTGGCGAACCACAGGGACGCTGCGGCCAATCCACACTATTTTGCCGTGAAGCAACCGACGGATTTTCTCAACGACATAGTTCGGGAAAACCCACGTTGTATTGCCAGGCTAGCTGCTACGGTTTCTCCCAGCGAGGGGAACATGCATCTGTTCGGATTGCGGGCGCGCCCGGTTGCACATTTCACAGTGCATGCGTCAACGCTGGAAAAGTTCAAAAACGATAGGCGACTACGAAGCTGCCACTTTGCGCTCTAAACGCTCCCGTGTCCTGTGCCAGATGGAAATAAAGGTAGTCGCCACCGAGTTCCCATCGGCGCAGCAGGACTCGATTGTGGAGGGCCACCTCCCAAGCGCCCTGGTAAGGCGCGCCCGAAATAGATTCTCCGCCGACATGGACCAGATACTCACCCCGGAAATGCCTTCCGATGCCGAGCCGTACCCCAGTGACTCCAAGATGGCTTTGGTACCGGCGCGGGCTGAAATATCCATGGAGAAGCGTTTGTTGGAACCCGATGAAATCGAATCGGTACCCTGCGGCAATGGCGAACTGAGAAGTTCCGAGCCAGCGGATCAGTTCGGTGTCTACTCTCTGCACGCTGTTGCCGTCGGAGTAATGCTGGCTTGACCCTGAGGCGTACGTGCGCCATCCCCGGGGGTTCCAGACCACACGGGCGTGCCATCCTTCAGCGAGCAGATTGAACTGTGTCGCGTGGAAAGTCGGAGCAACAGGCGTCCGCGAGAACCCTCCGGCTAACCAAAAGCCTTTCACCGGGTGCAATTCCAATTCACCCTCATACAGTGCGCGACTGCTGCCATCGGCAAAACGTACTGCACCGCCGCCAGCAGTTACCAGCAGGGCGCGCATAGGCCGCAGGCGCAGATCATCGGTACCCCAGAGGACATTCGCTTTGGGACCGGGGGCTTTCCACAAGGTTCGCTCTTGCATTCGAGCCTTGATACCCAAGCTTGGTGCGAACTGATAATCGAAACTTTCGGTCGCGCGCCAGGAATGATTTCCGGCCGAGTCCGTAAGATAAGCCACGGTTCCCATCAGCCGCTCTTGTGTGTCGCGCGCAGCCGGTTTCGGGTCCGTACTTGTGTTCTTCTGCCGCACTTCCAGATTGCGTTTGTATTCCTGCAGCTGTTTATTCCGGGGAAAGCGAATCAGGGCCTGGTCGAGTTCACGGCGGGCTTCGGTCTTCTTGCCTTGATGCATAAGGTTGCGTACCAACCCAGCCTCGGCAGCCTCGTCGGGACCGGCGTTGAGCAAGTCACGATACAGAACGTTGGAAGCCTCGAAGTCGCGGTGATAGCCAAGAGCACGTGCCAGTTCTAGTTTGGCCACGCGGTTGGACGGCTCTTCACGCAGGACTTCTCTGAAGAGTTGCATCGCGCGATCGTCTTGATGGTTGTAGAGATATGCCCGGCCGAGCTCGATTTTCAGATTCCGATCGTCCGGATAGCTCTTCAGTCCACCTTCCAGCAGCTGGATTGCTTCGGCGTAGTGCCGTTGCTGCAATGCTGCACGTCCCGCCGAAAGGACTTGTTCGCTCGATGCTTGTGTTTGCCCGGACGCGGCGCAAGTGAACCAAAGCGCTGCCAACAAAACAACCGTAATTGTGCGCACCCCTCGCATGATTTCTCTCCTAGCTTAGATAACGCGTTTATTAGTTCTGACTGAGCTGCACTACTTTTTTCAAGATGATGAACGACAATTGCCGAGAGCTGTAGTCGACTGGGTCGCCCGGCCGTACGAGCCGACAGGCGACCCGGTGACTTTGTTAGTTGCAACGACTAAGCGGCCGGAGGAGCAGTGACGTGCGCGTCCTCTAACTGATCTTGGGCACGGTCCGCGTCGGTTTCCTGGACGTCGTTATTGGCGGCGTCCATCTCCTCATCGTGCGGGCCCTCGTTTGCGTCTACGTCGCTGTCTGGACCTTCGTTCATGTCGTCCTGGATGTCCTGGGCCTCTGCCTTGTCTGGGCCTTCCTTAGGCTCCTGAGCAGAGAAGGCCTTGGCAACCGCTGGTGAGGCGGGGTGCGCGAAGGCGTTCTTGACCGGAGACATGAACAGAACAAGTGCTGAAGCAACGAAGATACTCATGACAATGGAACGGAATCTAACCATTGCTTTACCTCCTAGGGTTTCAACTACTGCAACGTAATAGGCAGCCCTGCTGCCAAAGTGGGTCGGGAATAAGTGCTGCATTTTCAGTGCAGTACATTTGACAGTCGCGATGAATCTGGGGGACTTCGTCACAGGTCCTGAGTTGATCAGGAACGGATTCCTAGAATGGGTCCAGCGGGCCAACTCCGCCTCGAAAGAGCGATCTCGCAGAAGGGTATCGAACCACAGAGTAGTTCCTAAGAAGAGATTGCGGGAGCAATGAATCGTATTCCCGCAGTCCTAGACGCAACTTGCTTTGAAAGCTTGTAGCTGACGAGCCTTGAGGTTCGCTCCAACAACGGAAGCGGACGACTCAGGTGAGTTGGAGAGACACATCAGCACAAATTGGAAGGGCTGAAATTACAGCACTTATTCCAGTCCACAATTGGTGATGAAAGTGCCTTATTGAATCCGAGAATTTGATAGAAGTCCGGTGGCGCGCGAGAAGATCCTCTTCACGCGCTTTTTGCTAGTTCCCAGCCGGAAACATGAATACGAACCTGAGCAGAGGGACTTTCGCCATGCTGTCCAAAAGCGGAGAAATTCCAGAACGTTGCTGCGTAACCGCCTCGCAGTTTGCGGAGAGATCACGGGGTAATTTTCCGAGTTTGTCGGTTTGCCAAGATCACGAGGTTCCGAGTCGCCCCCGGGTGCTACGAGCCAGCAGTCCTCACGCACGGCCCGAATTTGACGGCACAGGAAGCTCATGCAAACCGGGTGCATACGAATTCCCTGAGAATCCTCCGCAAGACGACGTAGCAATCAGAATCTCCGTAATCGAAGGTCCCTCGAAGGGCTTGACGTACCAGTTGAGCAAGTTGTGTATCACCATGGGACGAATTGGCGGTGGTGCGGATTTCCAGTTCGATGAGCCGCAAGCATCCGACGTGCATTGCGTCATGGCAGCACGTTGTGACGGGGTGCGGCTGTATGTCGCGCCTTATGTGAGCCACATATGCGTCAACGATCAACGGGTCTACACCGTCGAGCTAGTGCACATGTCTACGTTTCGTGTTGGATCGTCTGTGCTGCTGGTCAGCGTTCTTCCAACCCGATGCGCGGAAATCGGATGAATGCAGCCGCCGGGAGGGGTGCGCTACGCGAGGAGCATTAAGAGGTCGATTGAGTTGAGGCCGACCACCCGTAATTCTGGCTCTGCGTGGAACGCTTGCTGCTGACAGCCTGATGTTTCGGAAGGGCTGAGAAGGAGCATCAATGTGGCAGCCCAATAGAACGGCTTGATATGGTTTGTATTAGGGCACGAGAGCGGAGGGGCGCGGCCGATCATGCTCGGGCCCTTTACTACAATGGACTTAACGGCATAGATCCTTGCCTCGTGCTGGAAGACGTCAACGGATTGGTCGCCCTGCCTTCTGATCCGGCAGCAAGGAGGCTCGCTGAAGCACACGTCGGAGGACCTGAAAAGAGAGAATCATGGTTCGAATTTGCATTCTTCGCTTCGGTCTCGCCTTTGCCGCCGTTCTTCTTATAGGAAAGGCCGCGGAAGCGCAATCGGCGGACGCGACTTCGGTGCAGCAGAGCATCACCAATGAACGGGTGGCTCTCCGCCATCGGCATTATTCGCAGGCAAGTCGAACACTGGAGGACGCCCTCAAGCGTTTTCCGGGCAATGTCCAGCTGCGGCTTGAACTAGGTAGGGTTTACGCCTATCAGCGCCAGGACTCGCGGGCCAAGGAGATTTTTCGTGCCGTTCTGAGAGATGCCCCCTCCAACCGGGAAGCAAAACTCGAACTGGCCCGCGTGCTGAGTTACGGCAAGAAATATGAGCCAGCGAATCAACTCTTCCGTGAACTGCTAGCAACAAATCCGAACGATGAGGCAGCAGCCCTTGGACTGGTGCGAAACCTGCTACTTCAGAAGAGGAAAGACGACGCGCGCCGCGAAGTGGAACAAGCACTGGCTCGCCATCCGAACAGCCTTCGTCTTCAGGAGTACCGGGACGATCTGCTAAAGAACCAGTCGCCGATCCCGGCCTCCCGCGAGGGAAACGCGCCGAATCGCGTACAGACGGACGCAAGCTATTTCAGCGATACAGCGGGGAATCGTGCTGTGCGCGCGGGACAGCGATTTGATGTTCAGCTTGGGCGCAATCTCTCAAACAGTTTTCGCCTCGATGAAAAATCCCTGTGGGTCAGTCAAGGACCAAAGGCAAACATCTTTACCGTAAATGATGAAGGCCGAGTGCGGCTTGCGCGCTGGCTTTACATCGGTGGCGGGGGCGGGATCGTTCGTTTTGGCGATGATTCGAATCGGGCGCTTTACCGCGGAGAGTTGATTCTCCATCCGATACGAGGTTTCTGGCTCCAAGGGGGCTTCTCACGGATACCGATCACTCCCACTTTCCAGTCGGCTCAATTCGATTTGCTCGCGGAGGGTTGGTGGAGCCGGCTTGACTGGGAGCCGCGCTCCTGGCGCGTCATTGCTGATTTCTCCAAGCAACACTACTCGGATTCAAATCGCACCCAAAGAGAGGATGCGGAAGTGCTGCGTTGGATCGGAAACGCGCACTTTGCCGTAGGGCTGGGATACCAGTATATGCACAGCTCATTCTCGCAGACTCTTGCCCACGGCTATTTCAGTCCCAACCAGTATCATAGCCACCTAGGGCTCGGAGGATTCCGTTTCGGGATTGGCAAGATTTACCGCGGCGAATACATCGGCGAGTATGGGGCCGAAACCGTCGACCAGAACCCCTACCAGATCGCCTGGGAGGCCACAGCGAAGAACCGCTTCGTACTAGGAAAAGTGGAAATGGGCGCGGACTATACCTACTTTAGCTTGGCACAGAGCTCGGGAGCGTTCCGGGCTCAAGTAGGGCGACTGAGCGTGGCATATCGCTTCTAGGTGATCCGATGAATCAGTTCAGGAAATCCCGGGTAAACAGCGGTTCAGGTCGGAGATGAGTATGAATAAGCCGCTCAGAGTACTCGTCGTCGATGATGACAAGTCCATTTGCCGATGGCTGAATGCCGTGTTGACTGCAGAAGGCTACGAATGCCGCGTGGTGCGAAGTGTCGAAGAGGCCGAACCTCTCCTTCGTGACGGCTTCATCGATCTGGCCCTTCTGGATATCTATATTGGACAAGCCAACGGTCTCGAATTCCTCGAAAAATTGAGAACTCTGCAGCCGGAGTGCAAGTGTGTGATGATGACGGCGCACGCCAGTGTCGAGACAGTGGCACGCTCGGTATCCGGAGGAGCACTCGAATACCTGAGCAAACCTCTCCTGATCGATGAGTTGCTCGGGTTGTTGCGAAAGTTGACAGGGCCGCGGCAGACACCTAGTCCTGCGCCGAAAGACAGCTTTGCTCCCGAGTCCGCGATTATCGGGCGAAGTCCGAAGATGCTGGAAGTTTATCGAGCCGTGGCAAGGGTCGCGCCAAGCACAGCCAGCGTGCTAATTACCGGAGCCAGCGGATCGGGCAAGGAACTTGTAGCACGAGCCATCCATACGCACAGCGCACGTGCCGATATGCCCTTTACGCCCATCAACTGCGGCTCCTTCCCCGAGACCATTCTGGAGAGCGAGCTGTTTGGGCATGAGAAGGGCGCATTCACTGGCGCGGATGCCAGCCGCAGCGGCTTGTTTGAAGCCACCAATGGCGGCACGATTCTCCTGGACGAGATATCGGAGACCAGCCTGAGTTTTCAAGTGAAGTTGCTTCGCGTTTTGCAGGAACATAAAGTGCGACGCGTGGGCTCGAACACTTTCATTCCAATCGATGTGCGGATCGTTGCGGCGACAAACAAGGACTTGAGCGGACTGATCCGGGCAGGACAATTTCGCGAAGACCTTTATTATCGTCTTAGCGTGGTGACGATTCTGCTCCCTTCGCTCGAAGAGCGGGCGGAAGACATTCCGCTCCTCGTGCAGTATTTTCTGGAGCGTTTCAATCAGCGCAACCAACGCCATGTAAATATCAGCGAAGAGGCGGTCAAACTGCTGGCTTCCATGAGCTGGCCGGGCAATGTCCGCGAGCTCGAAAACTTGATCGAGCGGTTAGCTATTTTTGCCTCTACGGACGAAATCTCTGCCGAGGAAGTGGAGCGCGAGCGGGCACGCCGGAGCGAGACCACGTCGGCGCCAGAAAATTCGACAGCATCATTGTCGGGAAAGCTGCAGGAAATGGAGCGGCAGGAAATTCTCCGCGTTTTGCGGGAATCGGGTGGTAACAAGTCGCTTGCGGCGCGAAAGCTCGGGATTGAACGCAAGACGCTGTATGAAAAGGCTCGCCGTCTGGCGATCGACCTGCAATCGAAAGAAACATGAGCGAATCATCAACAGTCCGCTCGAATCAGAAGCGTTTCCAGACAAGGCGCTGGCTGCTTTTGAACGTATTGCTTTTGGCAGTCGTGGGCATGCTCAGCCTCAGTTATCCGGTGGAAGAGCTCAGTCGCCGCACAGGAGACATGTATTTTCGTCTACGCGGGAGCCAGGGCACTTCCCCGCATGTCGCGATGATATTGATCGATGACGCCAGTCTGGAACGCTACGGGCGGTGGCCCTGGAGACGCTCCTTGCTGGCGCAGGTGGTGAGGGCTGCCAGCGCCGAGCACCCCAAGGCGCTTGGTCTGGACATCTTACTCTCGGAAACCGAAGACGAAACAAACGACCGCGAATTGGCGAAATCGCTGAGAGACGCGCGGAACGCGGTTCTCGTAGCGAAGATCAGCAATTCCTCGCAGGGACCACTTTGGGTCGAACCATTGCCGCTCTTCGCGCAGAGCGCTGTCGCGGTCGGACACGCACAAGCTGCTTTAGGGCCTGACAGCATCTGCCGAAGCATCCCCGTGCGGGAGCTGTCCCTCGATGGGCCACGCTGGGCGTTTGCGCTGGAACTTGCGCGCGTTGCTAGCAGAGCCATCTTGCAAGACAACGGCCGTGAATTGCGAATCGGGAGACGGAAAATTCCTACTGTTGGCACGACTTCTCACGCCGTGGTAGCCGGGGTCGAATCCGAATCGCTCCGTTTCCTTCCCATTGATTATCGCGGACAGATTGCTCCGGGTGAGACGTCACCGCCGTTTTCCGCGGTTTCCGTCGCGGATTTGCTTGATGGGAAAGCCGGCGGCCAACTGCAAGGGAAAACGGTGCTGATCGGGTTCGGCTCGACGGAGATTGGCGACCGCATACCAACCCCGGTGAGCGGCAAGCTTCCGATGCCTGGCGTCGAAATCCACGCAAACCTTATCGACGGTATTCTCGCCGGGAGAACCTTGCGTCCTCTGAATGGATGGCTAAGCGTGCTGGTCTTGTGCGTGTTTAGTTTCACTTCCACCTGGTTAGTACTGCGTTGGGCGGTTTGGAGGGGCTTGGTCGCACTCGCGGCACTGCTTGCTGTTGGTCTTGCAGCAAGCTACTTCGTTTTTGCGCGGATGCATATGCTAGTTGAACTGGGACCGTTTTTGTGCGTGGCGCTACTGGCTGCTCCGCTCGCGCAGTTGCAAAACCTGGTCCTCGTGGATCGAGGCCTGACTCAGGGCCTTCGGCAGCTGCAAATTGCGCTTAAGACGGCCGGCCCCGTAAGGAAAGATAGTTTACCTGCTGCCTTGCGTGCGGAGATTCGACCCACAGCCGGGGACTTGCACTGGAAGGTGGGTCTGCTTCGGCAACTGCAATCCGAACTGAGTTCATTGTACGCGTTTGATGAAACCCTGCTGGGAGCGATGCAGGAGGGCCTGGCCGTTTTCGCCGTCGATGGCCGAGTAATATTTCGAAATCCGAAGTGGCAAAGCTTCTGCGAAAAACAAGGATGGGACGCGGCGGCAGGGCTTGATGATTTTGGCGCGGCGCTCCGCGAATCTGGCTGGCGCGATCTGCGGAAATCACTCGCCACTCCGGGGGTCTGGCTTGACTCTGAGGTGCATCTCGGCGAAGGCCTTTGGCGCTTGCGGTCCGTAAGACTCAAGCGCGCGTCAGCCTCTGATGCATCGGATTTGATCATGGTCGTGGTGATGGATCAGACCGCCCGGTTGGAACGAGATCGTGCACGCGCGGAAGCGCTCGGATTCGTCACTCATGAACTCCGCACGCCGCTTGTCTCAATTCAAGGCTTTGCCGAGTATCTGCTCCGGTATTCCAAGGAGCGAACCAGCTGCGAAGCCGCTGCCACTATTTCCCAGGAGTCGGGCCGTTTGGTGGCCATGATCAATACTTATCTCGATGTGCTTCGGCTCGAGGCGGGAGCCCGCCCGATACGCAACGAGGCATTCCATGTCGACGAAACCGTTAAACATGTTGCGCGAGTCGTTCAACCGATTGCACAAGCTTCTGAGATCAAGGTCAGGACCGAAATTGCTAAAGATTTGCCGGCACTTCAGGGTGATCCGCACCTCATCGAGGGAGCCTTGCTCAATCTCGTGAGCAACGCCATCAAGTACAGCGCGCGAGGTAGCGACGTGAAGCTGAGCGCCGGGGTCGAGTGAGGCGAGGTCGTGCTGGAAGTCTGGAATCCCGGGCCCGCGATTCCACCAGACGAGCTAGTACGGCTCTTCGAGCCGTTTTATCGAAGAAATGAGCAGGAAGAGACAGCACGAGGATGGGGACTTGGATTGGCTTTCGTCAAACGGATTGCCGAACAACATGGAGGAAAAGCCGAGGCCTGGAGCCAATCTGGGTCAGGGACAGCTTTTCGCATCCATCTGCCAGTAACTCGGCTCATTCTTAGTGAGGTGCATCAATGAAATACACACTCGTTCGTTTCACTTTTTTTTGTGTCGTATTTTTCTGGATGGCCGCTGGGATGGCGGCGGCCCAGGAACAGCAACCCGTCTCCACGCCGGCGACTGCTGCGATTGCCGGGGCTGCAATTGCCGAATGGAAGGGCAATATTCGTCTGAACTTGCCGGGCCACTCGCCTTCTAATCCCTTGCGTGGAGAGCAGCTTCCGCCAGGCACGATTGTTGACACAGGCAGCGGCAGATTGCTCCTTCGCCTGAGCGACGGCAGTGAGGTGATGCTCCGGGAGCACACGAGATTGCAAGTGCAACAACCTTCCGCAACTGATCCAAGTTACTTGCAATTGCTTCTAGGACGAATTCGCGCGCTCATCAACAAACGGACAGGTGGTGCGGTTCCGTTCGAACTCGGTACCCCAAGTGCCGTCATTGCAGTTCGTGGGACCCAGTTCGAAGTGGAGGTCAATTCGCGCAACGTTACGGAAGTAGATGTGGTGGACGGACTTGTTGAAGTCTATGGACGGAACGCCGCTGGAGGATCAGTTCTTCTGGAGCCCGGATTCTCAACTCGCGTCGCGATAGGCTCTGGTCCAGAACAACCGGAACCGACGCACGAAATGCGTCCCGAAGTGGAGAGGCCTGAACCCGGCAAAAACGAAATAAGTGGAAAGTCGGAGTTGGAGGTTGAATTCGAACGGGCAGAAGTAAAACAAGAAGGCCAGATGGGAGAGTCCGGAGAGATTTCGGAAATGATAGCGCAGCAGGAGATCGCTGAGCAGACAGCAGTAGTCGTAGAGGTGGACACCAAGCCAGGCTCGGAACCACAGTAAATTCTGCCGGTTCGATTGGCGCTTCTTTGTTGCCTGGTCCTCAGTCCACAATTCCAATCCGAACTCTTTCGCCACCGATCACGGGCACGACGGTAACTACAGACCGTGTGAAACTGCACGTGTCGCAGTTCCCAGGCACAGTGGCATCGGTCAACGGGCCTAACTCGCCGGATTTGGACGCTCGCAGCACCGCTAGCCGCAGTGCCACTTTCTGGAATATCTGCTCGCCTGTAGCCGTGTGCTCCGGTCTGTTTGCCGAATGCTTCTTTATTTCTTGCGCGTACGAGCTCTGCTGTCCGATTGGGAGAAAAAAGAGGGTGGCTAGCCACGCACAACGCAGCTTCACGTATTCACTCCAGAGAAAGTATGTGGCCCATAACGATCCGAATGAACTATACATCTCTCGAAGGGGAATAGGCCATCTTAGGTACGTGTCCGACGCAGCGAGGTTACCTGCGTCGGTACCGACGACCAAGTTTAGGTTGTGTGCTACGTATAAGCCCAGTAGGTGACCCCTGCTTGGACCTTTGAAGTCTAAATGGAAGGGCAGAGCTCAGGCCGGAACAACAACTCGTATCTCCTGCGTGTTTGCCTTGCGTGATGGGATACCCAATTTGACCGAGCAAGGTGCGGTTGCTGTGCGCACAGTCTCACGGTTATGATGAAATTCATGTTGGTATGTTACTTTGACGCGAGCTATGACAGTCCGGCCACTGTAACCATCGTCTCAGGCTGGGTAGCGTCCACTGTGGCCTGGCAGAGGTTTGATGCGGACTGGCGAATCCTTCTCGCCCAATACGATGTCCCATACTTCCATATGAGGGAGTTCGCTCATAGCGTCGGACCGTTCGCTGGGTGGAAAAATAGTGAAAATAAGAGAGCGAATTTTCTTAAGAAGGCAGTTGACATTATCCGGTGCTGCGCCCTTCACGGATTTGCCTGCCTTGTAGGGCATGCGCCGTTCATCAGAGTCGATAAGGAATTCTGTCTTTCCGAGGCGGTCGGCAGCCCATTTGCCTTGGCGGGGAGGGACTGTGTCGCCCACGTGAACAGATGGCTCAGAAAGGAACAACGCGGACTCGATGTCGATTACGTCTTCGAGGCCGGTGATGCAGGTGCCGCTGAGTTGGCAAGGGTTATGCGAAAGGACCAGCAATCTCGCCCGATATTTGCACCGAGCAAAGACGCTCTGGATGGGGCTGTAGGGGTCTTTCCTCTGCAGGCTGCGGATTTTGCCGCTTACGAACTTCTTAAGGCGTACCGACTTGGAGAGGACCTGCCGCTGCACAGATACCGCCGCTCGATTCAAGAACTGGCAAAAATTCCCCCGTGGTGGGGAAGGTACTCGGAAAGCGACCTGACGGCTCTGTGCGAACGCGTGCCGATTCGACCTAGAAGCTTGGTCGTAGCTGAATCAGTCCCACAGCGAAGCCGCAGTCAAGGGCGACCGTAGGGAGTCGCGTTAGCGGACTTGCCCCTTGACGGCGGCGAAAGCAGGGGGAAATTTCGTTGGCGATCAATCGTTCAGAGTTGGATCACGGACAGGCCGGGGATTCTCTGGAAATCGCGGAGATTTAGCGTCGCGTCTTCGTAGCCGAGATGCAAGGCTGTCGCGCCTATCAGTAAATCCTCGAACGCAAACTGGACGCCCATCGCTTCCTGTTGGCCTTCGATGCGCCCGGCTAGCCGCGCGATGGCGAGCGTTACCGGATGCACCGGCACGTCGCTCGAAAGTCGCTCGATGAACTCCAATCGTCGCTGTTGCTGCGCTTGGGTTTTCGTGCGATAGGCACCATGCACCAGCTCGGCGATGGTCACGACCGACACGCCGATTTCGATCTCGCCCTGAACCGCCTTCACTTGTTCTAGGATTTCCCGAACGGTATGCGTCGGCTCTCGACTGCATTGAGGAAGTGTGCCTCGACGCACCTAATTAACCTCCGAACTTGCGGCCACATTGCCGCCGAAAGGACATTTGGTCATGGAGAAAGCACATCTGTATGAAGCACTGTATCTGGTGAACCACGGTATTGACGAAGCCGTTCGGGGAGTTCAACGCTTGAAGAAATCTCCCAAACTCTTCATGGAGACCTACCACAAGTCCATGGCTGGTCTCGAACGCCGTCGTTCCAGGATCAACCTGCAATTCATGCTCGAAATGCGCAAGCTCGAAGAAGACGATGAGTCCCGCTTCGAGGAAGAATACAACGTCTGGCTCTCCGACGAACCCCTAACCAACGCGAAATCTGTCAATTGATGCGCGGCGTCGAACGCGAGCGCAAACTGGAAGGGAAACCGCCGTTGGTACAGTTTCTTCCCCGGAGCAAGCGCCTGAAGAAAACGACTAAAAAAACCGAAGGAGTCCACTCCAGCCACAAACTAACTGGTTCCCCGACACCCGCTTCGCGTGTCGGGAGCATAGTGCCAGAGGATGCGCATGCCTAGGAAGAGAAAACCTAAGGCCGTGTGCGACGGGGACCCGCCCCTGACTCCGATTACGGCGAAGGAGCGGAGGGAAATCGACAAGTCAATCAAGAGGAAGTACGACCGGTTTCGCCGGAGATACCCGGAGGTTCACGGCAAGGTCGTGGACTTTATTACCCATTCCATCGAAGACGGGACGCGGTATTTTAGCGTGCGTTTCAAGGACAAGACGGACTTCTCGCTCCGCTACGCGTGCGACATGTTCGTTGTTGGCGCTGACCTTTGCGACTTCAAAACCGGTGATTTCGAGATGATTCGGGAATACATGAAGCCGATTCCGACGTAGAAAATGCGCAAGCATCGAAAAGGTATACTTCCACGACTCCTCGGGGTTAGATGCGGTCAAGGGCGACCGTAGGGAGCCGCGTACCGGTCACTACCCTTGACGGCGGCGAGAGCGGAGGAAATCGGGGGGCTATCTGCTGATGCTGTGACCCTCTGCCTGCATGTGCTCATGCACTTGGCTTCGCGCTGATGGCGGTTCGATCTTCTGCGCTGTGGGTGCTGACTCACGGCTCGGTTCGATTGCGGATCAGTGTGACACGTCGCGCAACAGTTGTTCGGTCAAATGTGTTTTGTCGTTGGTGTAGACTTGCGCGTCGTAGCGCCCCCGCGACACCGCCACATATGCCAATCGACGATTAACGAGCTTTTCGCCTGCCTGTTCGGTGTCCACGTGAACAAGTACGCGGTCGGCGGTTTGCCCCTGGCTGCTGTGGCTCGTCACCACGTAGCCATAGTCGAGATGCGGATTCTCTTTGATGTTGAACGCAACCTCACGGCCTGAGTCGAGGCGCAGTTGCAGGTTGCCGCTGTCGTTGATCTTTTCGATGGTGCCCAACTCGCGGTTGGCAATGTGTTGCTCTCGATTCGGCGCTGTGAACTGCACACGGTCGCCTTGACTGAATGCGCGCTCTGTCTCGCGGTAGAGTGTCACGCCATGCAACCGGCGTGGATCGTAACTGACCTGCTCGCCGTTCTCACGTTTCACCGTCACCAGATTTTCTTTTTCGTTTGCGCGTTCGACACGGGCATATTCTCCTGCCTCGATGCCATGCGTCTTGCTGCCTCTCGTGTAGCGCACAACGTCGCCCGCTTCGTATTGCGCGGCCCACTGTCGGTCCGCGCCAGTGATCTCCTGCCGCGCAACGAGCACACGCTGATTATGTTCGTGTGTGTCCACCTGGCCTCGCGTCTGCATTTCTTGGCGGATAACCTGATTGATTGCTCTGCGTGATTCGTTGTCGGGCGACACTACTAGCGTGCCTTCGGGTTTCGCTGCGTACTCGCGTGCGATTTCCTTCAGTCGCTCGTCGCGGTCCGGGATTTCATGCACGCGGCCCTGCGCATCGAGTCGCTCGATTGCTTCTCTCACATTGCCTCGCGACAGTTGCTCCACTACTTCTTTGAGCGCCGGGTCTTTCTGCCGCACGATCTCGTCGAGCCGCGCCGTCGCGATTCCTGCTTCTTGTAGCTGCTGATATGGTCGGCCCGCTTCGACCGCTTCATGCTGGCGTATGTCACCTACTAGCAGCACCCGGTCGTTTTCCCTTAGGCGATGCAGGAACTCGTTCATTTGTTTTGTGCTTGCCAGGCTCGATTCGTCGAGGACGTAGAGGCGTTTTTGTCCGTCGTGCGGCTCCTCGCTTCGCGTCAGATGCCGTTGCAAAGTGCTCGATTCGATTCCCGCTTCTCCGAGTTTTTGCGCCGCGCGTGATGTCGGTGCGAAGCCTTCCACTTTATAACCCTCGCGCTCGGCAGCTTCTCGGACTACGGCTAATGAAGTATTTTTTCCCGCGCCGGCGACGCCTTCCAGTGCCGTCACCTGATCGCGGCTCGACAGGATTTGCTCGACCGCTGCACGCTGGCTCTCGCTCAAATGCGAGTGGTCTTGCTCGATCTCTCGGCGTCTCTCGAAACTCGCGATTGGTGCATGTTGATTCTGCCCTGCGCGCATTGCGTGGATAGTGTCGCGCTCGTAGTGAATCATTTCCTCTGTGGTGAACGCGCGGCCTGGCGCGCGATTGTTCCTTTCGATGAACTCGCCTGCTTGCACGCGTCTCTCGAACTCCGCTTTAATCTCCGCAACCGGGGCGTCACCCATCGAACGTTTCAGTGCATCCCGCAGTAGCTCACGCTCCTCGGCCACCGAGTCACGCTCCAGATTTTTCTCTCGCGAGTAGGCAACGGCCTGGCCAATGGCTCTCTCCCCGGGTTCTTCCTCCAGCTGCTCTCTTCGCTCCTGTGCCGCTTCAACAACGCGCTCCGGCTGATTGCCGAACTGCGCGGCCATTGTCTTGTGCCGCTCTTGCATCTCTTCGTGTGAGAGTTCGAGCTTTCCTTCACGTGTCTGGTGCGCGGCGATCTGCGCCGCGCCTGCTCCTCGCTGGTTCTCCTTTGCGAGATGTTCCTCGATCTGCTGGCGGCGCGGACTCGATGCCGCAAGGTATTCTTCGGTGTACCCTTTGATTTCCGGCTGGCTGCTCTCACCGCGCTCGATTTCGTAGCCAAGTTCTTTCAACCGATGGGCAACTTCCGAACGGTAGACTGCCGTCGCATACTGCTGCGTCTTGTAAAGTTCCCGTGGCTGTAGTGCGTGCGCCTCGCCGTCGTCGGTCTCGGTAAGATTGAAAAAGACGACGTGCGTGTGTAATTGCGGTGCGGTGCGGCGTAGCCGTCTACCGGCCTGGCGCTGTCGTGCTCGAACTTCGCCGCTACCCACTTGCCTGTTGTTTCTGCCGGAAGATTCCCGCCGATGCGTGCCTGGACATATCGCTCTAGCTCATCAAGTGCGACGCCAACGCTTTCTCGATGTGCTTCTCGGACGCTCTCATCCCCGCCTACGAGGGCGGTCAACGAAACGCTCTTCGGGGCTGAAAACGTCGCGTCCCATCCTGCGCGGTGTTCCATCGCGCTTACCTTCTCGCCTCGCCTGTTCATGTATTCTCTGGCTGCTTGGCGGCGGATTAGTTGTTCGCCAGTGATCGGGTGTTGTCCTTCGGAGAGTCGTGCAAAGTGTTCGTCACGTACTTCGCCACGCAGTCCCCATTGCTCTGCCAGTTTGCCGTGCCATTCACCGCGTATCTGGTCGCCTTGCGTGTAGTAGTTCTCGCGGGCGTTGGAGAATTCCTCTGCGTGATACGCCTGCGCCTGACTTGCGCTCAGTGGTTTGGAGATGGTCAGCATGTATTGGCCTACTCGAAAAAGTCTCTCTGGCTGTGTTGTGGTTCTCGTTGGATTTTCTGTTCCGCACCTTGTTGCTGTTCATTGGGTACGAGTTTCTGCCCCGAAGATCCATTCCCCGAGGGCTTGCCTCCTGCCGCGGCCGCCGCAACCTTCAGCGGTTCCTCGGATGGCTGCTGTGCCGGGCGCTCGATGTACTGCGGCTCTTTGCTCTCAAGCCCGATGTACGGAAGACTCATCCGCGCCACTAGATTTCCGCACTTGAGATAACCGTGCATCTTTTCAAGGCCGCTGATCTCGCTTGCCATCACCAGCGGCCTGATCTCGCGTTCGAGGTTATAGCCCTTCGATTTGCGCGATTGTGGGAATTCTCCGCTCGTCCGGCTTTCCCGTATGCGCTCGATTTCTTGTTCTCCTATGGTGTCGCTAATCCATTTCGCTGCGTGCGGCTCGCTCGTGCACAGGAAGATTTTCGTCGAGGGCTGCGACATCATCGCCTCCGCTTCGTGCCCATAGCGCACTTCCAACTGGCTGCGTCCCTGAAAACCCAGCACCACCGGATTGTTGGATTTACGGTTTTCCGTGATCGCCGTGTGCAACTGCGGCAACCGCTGCAACGTCGCTAGTTCGTCCAGAATGAACCACACCGGACGCGGACTCATTCGACCCTGATTCATGAGGCGAAGCACCAGTATGTCCAGCCACAAGCTGATGAGCGGCGCGAGGTTCTTCCGCGTGTCCGGCGTGCTGGTCAGGAACAGCCAGCCGCGCCGCTCCTTCGACCATTCGAGTGTGCTCCAACGCTGCTTCGTTTCCGCTTCACTCGGCAGTAGCCTCATGGCGTCGGCCACCATGCTCAATGAGCCAAGCACGCCGTTGCGCTGTGGTGGCGAATCCTTGTCGATCATCGCCGCATACTCTGTCCCTTTCACTCGCCGGTCGATCTCTTCCGGGTGCGACATCCACCACACCAACTCTTGCGGCGTCGAACGAAACCCCAACAAGTGCGCGAAGATTTTCCGTGGAGCCTCTACGAAAAACGAATTCTCATTGTGTCGGTCGGGAAACAGCGACGCGGCCAATGTTAGAGCGTCGGCCCCTTGGCGCAGCTCGTCCCCCGGAGTCCAGTACGGCATCCGCTCGTCTAGCGGGTTAAGGATGAGGTCGCCGCGCGACGGAGTAAGAAAGTAGGGCACGTAGTCGGCGGGCGTCGCGGGGTCGTACACGATGGCCGTCTCACCGCGCTCCTCGATCTGCAACAAGATTTGGCGGATGAGCGCACTCTTGCCTTTGCCCGAATCGCCCATAACCAGAATGTGGCTCGATTCAATCTCGCGCGGCAGCCGCAGCCAAGTTTTCCTGTGGAATATTTTTTGCGTGAAGCTCTGCTGCTGCAAGAAGCCGATACCGTCTGAGCGATTGCGACGGTTAAACGCACGTGCCGTCACAATCTCCGGTCCTTTTAGCCGACGCCCATGTTTGCGTATTCTCTTTCGCGCCGCGTCCTTCGGAATCGCCACGACAAGACTCACGAGCAACACACCTAAGCCGCCCCACAGTGCCGGTTTTGCGAGATCGGTGAGCGTCTGGTCCTGATATATCCAGTGCCCCAGGAACTCATACAGCTTTCCATTGTCATAGCGTGCGCGCTGTCACTCGAGCTTCAAGTCGCCGGTCTTCATCGCTGCTTCTGTCAGCGTGAATGTGCTCTCGCCCTTCTCTGTCACGAAAGGCTCTAGTTCGTTGTCGAGTGCCAGTCGTGGACCCTTCCGCGTTGCCACCATCAACAGCGTGCACGGGGCATCCGTCCGAAACGCTCCTGCTACTGGTGTCGCCGCGTAAGTCAGTAGGTAATGCCGTTGGAGCGGTGTCCACACCCGCATGTACCGGTGACCAGCGATAGCGAACACACTGAGCAAAGCAACGCAGAATGCCCCCATACTCCATACCGCCCGGTCGCTCGGAAAATCTCCCGCATCGTCCTCTCGGCCCCACTTCTGTTTCATGGCATGCCCCCTGTTGTTGCTTCCGCAAGGCGCTGTCGCGCCTTGCTCAACTTGTTCTGGTCCGCCCGGTCGATTAGCTGCCGCATGTCCTCTCCGGTCAGCGTTTGCCCTTGTGATACAGCGAAGTGGAGGTTCAGCAGGATAGTTCGCAGCGCCAAAACTTCGGCCAGGACGGTTTGCTCGGCTGAGTCGGGTTTGTTTGCTTTCAGCAGAACGTCGCGCGCCCACTCGCTTATCGTCTGCCCACCCGCGAGGGCTTCAAACAGGGCGTACTCTTCGTCAGTGACTTTTGTGCTTATGGATTTGGTTCGCAGGGAGGGCATGGCATTCACCCCTTAAAATCAACAAGTTCCCATACGGGAACCAAGAGTTGCGGCGCGGCGCTTTATTTAACTGGCTTGCCGCAAGCCACTGGATTTTCAGCAAGTTCCCCTATAGCAACCTTGGTTGCTCTGCGGCACCCGTTTGGGGGTGACGTGTCAGTCCAACTCCCGGTGCCGAAGGCACCGCTCTTCATAGCTCACCGTATTCGAGCGCCAAGCCGTCCCAGGCCATGCGCACTTCTTGGACTTCCCAAGCACGCCGAAACAGCGCTTGGACGGACTTCCACTCCTTCTCCGCGAAACCGAACGTGATCCCGTTGTCGTGAGCGCGAAACCAAAAATCCTGGCCCTTCTCCTTCTCGTCTTCCGGCTTCGCAGTGTAGGCAAAGAAGTGCACTCCGTTCCAACGAGGAGTCGAACTCTCGGGCGTGAGTGCTCCGAGCATGCGCCGAAACTCCCCGATTTTCGAATACCCACTAAACGGATACATGGGGCCTCGGGGTCCAGGGAAGCTGAGGAGCAGAGAGAAGTCATGGCCCTCTTCACGAGCAAACGAGAGCGTGTACTCTCCCTCTCTAATTGGGGCTATCGGCGTTTGGAAGAAGGAATCCCGTTGCGAGGGTTTGATTCGGACTGGTTGGTGAATGAGGTGGTAATGGCCCCGTGCTGCGAGTCGCCACAAGCCTGGCCAGAAGGGGCGAAGTGCGCGGTCCACGGCATCAGCTCCAGAGAGCTTTTCGTCCTCCAGCAACGCAAGGAGATTCCGGCCAGCGAGCAGCGGTTCAAAGTTAGTGGCCCTTTCGCTGAGCCGCTTGCGAGTTTCCATGACTGTCCGGCGCACGGTGTCAGAAGTTATTCCGTCATCAGAAGTCTTCGCCTTTCCGGGGCGGCACTCCCGAGGAAGGTTGCCCAAGTAATATTCGTCGCGCTTCGAGGCGCGCTGGTCTGAACGCAATTCGTAGATGGCAAGGAAGGCGTCAAGGACATCACCTAATGACTCGCGGGAGACAGGATTTGGAGTTTCGCCGGAAAAAGCTTCGAGACCTTGCTGGACGAAGTGAGCAACGACGGTCCACTCTGCACGCGTCAGAACATGCTGTGCTTCTCCCTTGCGGCGGATTTGGAGAAGCGCTTCGGTTGGGTCCACCAGCATGTCGACAACTTCGAGACGATCTTCGCGGGCCGATTCGAGGAGCTGCTTGGCGATCTCTGATGTCGAAACGCTCTCTCCAGTTCTCTTGGACACGAGCAGTCGGGCCTGCTCCAAGCGAGTTCGGAGTGCTTCACTGATTCGAACAGAGAGGGTTTGCTGCTGTTGTGGCTTTTCGGGTTTCTTTTCGGGCACCAATTTACCTCACTTTCTAGTTCCGTGTACGCACTTTACTACGTATCGATACACGCGTAGACTATTGCATGGTGGAAGGGCGATGTCAATCCTTGTGTTTTAGGAAGTCCGAAGTTCGCTCTTGAAGAGAGATCGCCTTAGCAGGGGAAGCATTTCAAACGTTCGCAAATCTGGGCTCATGGCTACGATTCGGCCAACTCCCTCGTCGTCCCTCACTCCCGAATGCTATGTGTGCCCGGCAGATGCAGCTAAATTTTTGTCCATTCACCCTCGGACGTTATTGCAAATGGCAAGACAAGGTGACGTTCCAGCTCATCCGTTGGGCAACGGTCAACGGCGAGTGTGGCGCTTCCTTCTGTCGGAGCTAGACGTATGGATGCGTGAACGCATACACTCACGATGCCGTCCGTGCTCTCCGAAAAGGAGGGAAATTTGAGGATGAGAGCACGGTATCAGCAGGGAAGTCTGAAACAGATTAAGCGCGAGAGTGGCTATTTGGTTTGGCTCTTTCGTTGGCGTGAGACCGATCCAGATGGCAAGCGACGACCGAAGAAGATTGTTGTCGGGCCGGTTAGCGAACTGCGGACCGAGGCCGACGCTCGGCGTGCGCTGCAAGCCTTGCGTATTAATGTGAACCTGGACCTCTCCGAGCAGGCACGTCCGCCGCGCAAGTTTGCGGACTTGGTGGATCATACCGCCTGAAGGAGTTGATTCCAGAAAACAATGATCGGAAGTCGTATTCGACCAAGATGGCCTACAAATCCTACCTGACAAACTGGATCGTGCCTCGGTGGGGCGGATACATGTTGTCCAGGATGGAAAACGGCATTGCGGTTCATGTCGAGGAGTGGCTTAGCACGATTACCAGAAGCCGCGGGACCAAGGCAAAGATCCGCAACATCATGAGCGCCGTTTGCAGTCACGCGGTCCGTTATGGCTGGATGACGACCAATCCGATCCGTGCGGTTCGCCAAAGCGCGAAGCGAGAGCGCGTTGTGGTGCCACTGGCGGCAGAGGAAGTGCAGAAGCTCTTTGCTCATCTCGGCCCACGAGAACGCACTCTTGTTCTTCTCGATGTTCCGACTGGCATGCGAAGAGGGGAAGTCCTAGCTACCCAGTGGTGCGACATTGACTTCGATAAGAGGACGTTGAATATCCGAAAGTCGATATGGCAACAGCATCTGGGGCCAGTCAAAACAGAAGAAAGCGAGAAGGTCATGCCGCTGGACGACGAAATGATCACCGATCTCTTGCGATGGCGGCGCGAAACGCGCTACGCCAAAGAGGGAGATTGGATTTTCGCCAGCAACCGTATGAAAGGCCGACAGCCGCTCTGGCCAGAAGCAATCATGCGGAATTACATTCGTCCAGCAGCGCAACGGGCGCAGATTACGAAATCGATCACCTGGCACGTATTTCGTCACACGTTTTCGACACTGCTCGCAGAAAACGATGAAGACGTAAAAACTGTGCAGTCCCTCATGCGCCACGCCAACAGCAACATCACCATGAACATCTACACGCACGCTGTCAGTAGCAGGAGGCGGCGCGCGCAACAGAAAGTTGTGGAGATGATTCTGCCCGAGGGAAAAAACGCGGTGGTCACAAAAGGTGTCGCTTAATGTGCACCTTCTTGTGTACCACGCCATTCTTTCGAAAGTGGAGTTAAGTCTTTTAGAAAGAATGGCGGGGACGACGAGACTCGAACTCGCGACCTCTGCCGTGACAGAGTGGCAGTTTGCTAGAACTTAGTGATACTTAACGGCGCTGACAGCCCGTCATTGGTACTCTAAGGAACTCTTTGCCGCAGCGTATTGGACCCTAATGGGACCCAGATTTGTGATTCCACATTCCCGCTCAGCGCGCCAATGTCTTAATTCATTTCCCACAACCCCGTTTGAACGAAGCCGCCCGGCGGCGGACGCTACGCGTGAGGTGAACGGAGCAGTGGTTGCCTAGCGGCTGAGATAAGTTTGGGTCACAAGGAGGTCCCTGTGACCCATCTAAGAAAAATGA
>Ga0209648_10000117_pt1 | contig 52250 bp, 39 predicted proteins | sample GraSoi2013_115cm_FD_185830 | JGI IMG/M metagenome (GOLD analysis project Ga0209648, IMG submission 185830) | Grasslands soil microbial communities from the Angelo Coastal Reserve, California, USA - Sample 9_17_2013_115cm (SPAdes) (version 2) | ecosystem: Environmental > Terrestrial > Soil >... | reverse complement strand
AACGGATGATTCGGTCTGGGGGTTCCGGGGGTTATCCCCCGGACTAACACCTTGCTAGCCAAACACGGGCGGGCGCTTCTCGATCAGGGCCGCCGCGCCCTCCTTCACGTCCTCGCCCATGAACGTGAGCATCTCGTAGGCCGCGGACTGGTCGAAGACCGGACCCGCCGTCCTGAGCCAGCTGTTCAGCGCCCGCTTGGTCAGCCGGATCGCGAGCTGAGGGCCAGTGGCGAGGCCGTGCGCGACGCGCAGCGATTCTTCCAGCACCTGCTCCCGCGGCAGGGCCTTGCTGACCAGCCCGATCCGTTCCGCCTCGGTGCCGGTGACCATCTCGCCGGTGAGCAGGTAGTAGCGGGCCCTGGCCATCCCGCACAGCAGCGGCCAGATGATCGCCGCGTGGTCGCCGGCGGCGACGCCGAGCCGGACGTGGCCGTCGCCGAGGCGGGCATCCTCGGCGCAGATGCTGATGTCCGCGAGCAGCGCGACCACGAGGCCGGCGCCGACCGCCACCCCGTTGATGGCGGATACGATCGGCTTCTCGCAGTTGATCATGCCGTAGACAAGCTCGCTCATCTCGCCGAGCATGCTGGTGACCCGGCCGTAATCGCCTATCTGGCGCTGCACCATCGCGAGGTCCCCGCCCGCGGAGAAGGCCTTGCCCGCCCCGGTGACCACGACGACCCGGGTCTCGTCATCGCGCGAGATGTCCGCCCACACCCGGGCCAGCTCGCCGTGCATGGCCTCGTGGGCGGCGTTGTACTTCTCGGGCCGGTTCATCGTGACCAGGAGCACGCCGCGGTCGCGCCGCTCGAAGAGAAGGTGCTGATATGCGCTGTGATCCATGGTCGTGGCTTTTCCCTCGGATCGGCATGGCCGCAGGGCGACAGCGGTCTGAGCGAAAGCATGTCATGCCGCTCGTCGGGCGAGGAGGCCACGAGTGCCCCGGGTCAGCTGACCGAGATCCCGTGCCGGTGCAACAGCAGCTCGCCCAGAATCGCCGTGGCCGATAGCGTTACCGTGGAGTAACATCGGGGCATGAGCGTTGGTGCAGAAGCGGACTACTGCGGCTTCTCTCTCGACCTGAATCCTGGCGTGAGCGAGATGCGCGACTGGGTGCACGGGTTCGCCCGGGACGTGATCAGGCCCGCCGCCGCGGAGTGGGACGAGCGCGAGGAGACGCCGTGGCCGATCCTGGAGCAGGCGGCGAAGATCGGCCTGTACTCGCTCGATTTCTTCGCCCAGCAGTGGCTTGAGCCCAGCGGCCTCGGCATCCCGGTCGCCTGGGAGGAGCTGTTCTGGGGCGATGCGGGAATCGCGCTGTCGATCGTCGGCACCGGCCTCGCGGCAGTGGCGGTCAGCGGTAACGGCACGCACGAGCAGATGGCCGAATGGCTGCCGCCGATGTTCGGTGACGCCGACGACGTCAAGCTCGGCGCCTTCTGCGTCTCGGAGACCGACGCCGGCAGTGATGTCTCCGCGATCCGGACCCGGGCCGTGTACCGCGAGGCCACCGACGAATGGGTGCTGAACGGAACCAAGTCCTGGGTCACCAACGGGGGCATCGCGAACGTTCACGTCATCGTGGCCTCGGTCGACCCCGCGCTCGGCAGCCGCGGCCAGGCCACGTTCATCGTCCCGCCGGGGACGCCCGGCCTGTCGCAGGGCCAGAAGTTCCGCAAGCACGGGATCAGGGCATCGCACACCGCCGAGGTGGTGCTCGACGACGTGCGCGTGCCTGGACGCTGCCTGGTCGGCGGTAAGGATCGGCTAGACGCGCGCCTGGCCAGGATCAGGGAAGGCGGCAGCAGCGGCGAGCAGGCGGCCATGAAGACATTCGAGGCGACGCGGCCAGCCGTCGCCGCGATGGCGGTCGGGGTCGCCCGCGCCGCGTTCGAGTACGCCCGCGACTACGCGGTCAGCCGGGTCCAGTTCGGCCGCCCGATCGGGCAGACCCAGGCCATCGCGTTCATGCTCGCCGACATGGCCGCCGCCGTGGACGCGGCCCGGCTGCTGACCTGGCGGGCCGCCTGGATGGCCCGACAGCGCAAGCCGTTCGAGCACGCGGAGGGGTCGATGTCCAAGCTGGTCGCGGGCGAGACCGCGGTCCGGGTCACCGAGCAGGCGATCCAGATACTCGGGGGCAACGGCTACACCCGCGACTACCCGGTCGAGCGCTGGCACCGCGACGCCAAGATCTTCACGATCTTCGAGGGCACGTCGGAGATCCAGCGCCTGATCATCGGTCGTGCCTCCACGGGCCTCGACGTGCGGTAAGAACCCGCTCCACCAACTCGGCGTCGTGGAATGCCCTCCACCTGCAGCAGGCTGTCCCGCGCGGTGCGGGCGGTGTGGCCGGCGACGCGGGCACGCGGTGACCCTACTGACCGGTCTGGGGAGAAAGTTCGGCGCTGGCCCGTCGGATTGCCGGCCGCCCGGACGACGATGAGGGTGTGACGCACCCGCAGGTGCGGCCCGACCCGGCGTTCGGGCTGCTGAAGCTGTACGACGATGCGCTGCCGCACGTCTACGGCTACCTGCTGGCCCGCTGCGGCGACGCCGGCCTGGCCGAGGACCTCACGGCCGAGTCGTTCCTGGCCGCCGTGCATGCGGTCCGCAAGCCGGGCGCGCCCGATCCGTCGATCCCGTGGCTGATCGGGGTTGCCCGCCACAAGCTCGCCGACCACTGGCGGCAGGTCGAGCGGGAGCAGCGCGGGTTGCGCCTGCTGGACGGCGAGCCGGCGCGCGTCGACGACCCATGGGAGACGGTCGTCGACCGGATCCGCGCCCGCGAGGTGCTCGACCGGCTCGGCGCGCACCACCGGGCAGCGCTCACGCTGCGCTACCTCGACGGGCTGCCGGTGCCCGAGGTGGCCCGGCACCTGGACCGCACCCTGCACGCCACCGAGGCGCTGCTGGTGCGGGCCCGCGCCGCGTTCCGCAGGACCTACGAGGCAGAGGAGGGCTCGCGATGACAGATCCGTTCCAGGCTCTGCGCGAGCCCGTCACGCCGGTCGATCCCGACCCCGACTTCGCCGGGCGGCTGCGGATGCGGCTGACCCGGGAGATCTTCGCACCCCCAGGAGGAACCATGTCCCAGCAGACCGCCGTGACCCGGGTCGAGCGCGAACCCGCCTGGCCTCCGACGCTGACCCCCTCCATCGTCGTATCCGACGCCCGGCGCGCCATGGACTGGTACGTCGAGGTATTCGGCGCGCAGCGCCGCGGCGAGCTCCACGTCAACGCCGACGGCACGATCGGCCACGGCGAGGTCGGCATCGGCGACGCGGTGCTGATGTTCGCCGAAGCTTCCGACCTCTGGCCCGACGTGCCCGTGCGCGCGCCCGACTCCCCCGCGACATTCAGCCACACCCTCCACCTGGAGGTCCAAGACATCGACGCCACTACCGAGCGGGCCCGGCGCAACGGCGCCTCGGTCGAAAGGGAGCCGGCCGACCAGCCCTACGGCCGCGCCTCGGTGATCGTCGATCCGTTCGGGCACCGCTGGACGCTGCTCAGGCCGCCGGCGCGGGCCACCCGGCTGCGCCAGGGCGACGTCGCGAACGTGACGATGGTGGCGCGGGACGCGCACCGGGCCAAGGAGTTTTACGAGGCCGTCCTGCGGGTGCCGTTCTCCTCCGGTCACCCCGGCACGTGGCGCACCGACGAGACCAGACCGCCGCTGAGCATCTTGCCGTCGGAGGGCGCGGAGCCCCAGGTGCAGCTGTCCTACCGCGTCGACGACATCGCGGCCGCAGTCGAGCGGGTCCGGGCGGCCGGCGGCCACGCGGACGAGCCCGAGCGCAAGCCGTACGGACTGCTCGCCGAGTGCCTCGACGACCAGGGCGCGACGTTCCGCCTCTGGCAGCCGGTCGACCGACCGAAAGGATAGAACGCGGCGGCCAACACCAGCTGCAGGTAGCGGTCGCCGGCCAGGCCCCCTTCGGCCAGCAGGGTGGCGGCGCCAAAGAGCGGGTCGCCAGCCGTCACCAGGCCCGTAACCCCCGCCATTAATGATCTTTTAGCTCGTCGTCTGTTCGGGAAGGGGCTTTCCGCCTACCTGCGCTCGCCGACATCGCGACCAACCTCCGCTCGGTCACAGCCTGGCTGTGCGGCAGCGCGACGGGTCGCCGGTTGTCCGACCGTGCCGCTACGGTTAAGCCATGTCCGAACTTGGCGAGCTCAGGGCAGAGGTCGCGCACCTGCGTGACCTGGTAGGTGCGGCAGACTTGGATACCATGCAGACCAAGGACCTGCTGAAGAACCAGACCCGGCTGCTCGGCGCCCTTCGCGAGAATCAGAACAGCATGAACAGGGTGCTAAACGAGCAGGGGCAGGCCCTTGGCGGGATGGTTCTGGCCATAAATGGCCTGGAGCAGCGCGTCAGCAACGTGGACAAGCGTGTCATCAATGTCGACCACAGGGTCACGAGCATGGACGGGCGCCTGGCCGGTGTTGAAGCGCAGGTCACGAGCATGGACGGCCGTCTGGCCGGTGTTGAAGCGAAGGTCACGAGCATGGATGGCCGTCTGGCCGGTGTTGAAGCGAAGGTCACGAGCATGGATGGCCGCCTGACCGGCGTTGAAACGAAGGTCACGAACATCGACGAGAATGTCGTGGCCATCATGCGGCATCTTGGTATCTGACTCGCCAGGACGAGTCTCGTTCTTCGCCGCCGCGGTTCCTGGGCTTGGCGTGCTGCTCAGGGACGAGATAGGCGAGCACGGGCTGGGACGGGGCGACCGAGAAGCTGACCGGCCCGGCCAGGCAACCGTTCCGGGCTCAGACCGTGCTTTCGGCCTGCTCACTTCGAACCAGGCCCCGCGGGGCCAGGGGCAGGGCGCGCAACCGGACTCCGCACGCGCTGAAGATCGCGTTGCCGATGGCCGGCGCAACTGCGATGATCGGCGTCTCGCCACCGCCCGCCGACGGCTGATCCGGCCGGTCGACCAGCACGACGTCGATCTCCGGCAGGTCGGGCAGCCGAGGTACCCGGTACTGCGACAGCGAGGCGTTGCGGATCTGCCCGTCGGCGAAGTCGATGGCCTCGAACAGCGCGCCGCCCAGGCCCATCATGGCGGCGCCCTCGATCTGGTTGGCGAGGTTGTCCGGGTTGACCACGGCGCCGCAGTCGAACGCGGTGACCAGCCGGTCGACGTGCAGCGTGCCGTCGGCCTCTACCCGGACCGCGGCCGCGGTGGCGACCCGCCCGCCCTTCTCGATGCCGCCCGCGATCCCGACCCCGACCCGGATGCCGGCGCCGTCGCCCGGCCCGGCGTTCGGCAGAGTGTGCGGCGAAGTCTGCGGCGCCCGCCAGCCGAGCCGCTCGGCCGCCGCCCGGAACACGTCAGCGAGCCTGCCGTCGCACAGATGACGCAGCCGGAATTCCAGCGGGTCAGTCCCGAGCCGGTGAGCCAGCTCGTCCATGTGCGATTCCCGCGCGAAGTTGTTAGCGGTGGCGGCCAGCGCGCGGTAGGAGCCCTGCGGCAGCGGCGAGTGGGCCGGCTGGTACACGATGCGCTGGTGCGGGATGGCGTACGGGGTCAGGATCCCGACCGCTCCCGAGTTGATGTTGAGGTGCGACCAGCCGGTCAGCGTCCCGGACGCGTCCGCGCTGCTCGAGATGTCGATGACCGCCGCGGGGCGCAGGTAGCCCCAGTGGAACTCCTCGTGGCGGCTCCACTGGACCTTGACCGGGCAGCCGGCCGCCCGCGCCAGCCGGGCCGCCTCCGCCGCGACGGAGCTGCCGTGCTTGCCGCCGAAGCCGCCGCCGTAGTCGGGCACGATGACGTGCACCGAAGGTTCCGGCACGCCGAGCGCTTGGGCCAGCTCGCGCCGGGCCCGGAACGGCGTCGAGGTGCCGGTCCAGCCCGTCAGGTGCCCGTCCTGCCAGACAGCCACGGCGGACCTGGGCTCCAGCGGGACGTGGGCGATGTAGGCGGCCGTGTAATGCGCGGCCAGGTGCACCGGCCCGGCGGCCAGCGCCGCGTCGACATCACCCTGCTGGTGCCGGAACGGGGCGCTGAAGCCCTCGCCGTCGATCGGGTGCGACCGCAGGTAGTCGGCCAGGTCGTCCGCGGCAGGCTGCGGCGAGCGCTCCCAGGCAGCGCCGATCTTCTCAACTGCCTGCCGCGCGTCCGCCGCGCTACCGGCCACGACGCCGACGAAGTCGCCGTCGCGGATCACGCTCACCCCGGGCAGCGCCTCGGCCGCCGTGGTGTCAGCGCCGCGCAGCGTGGCGCCGAACGCGGGTGCACGCAGCACGCATCCGTGCCGCATGCCGTCCAGGCGGAGATCGGCGGGGAAGCGCTTGGCGCCGGTGACCACGTCAGCAGCGCGTGCCGCTCGCGCGGGATGACCCGCCGAGCGCCACGCGGCCGCCGGGGTGACTGGCGCGTCGGCCGGCACCCGCTCGACCCGGCGGATACCGGTCAGCAGGTCGCAGTAGCCGATGCTCGGGGCGCCGTCGGGGCCAGCCACGATCCCTCCGGCGACGGTCAGGTCGGCGGCCGGGATGCCGAAGCGCTCCGCGGCCGCCGCGCGGAGCAGCCTGCGCGCCGCCGCGGCCGCCGCGCGGAGCGGGGGTGCCGCGAGCGGCATTGAGCGGCTGCCGAAGGTACCCAGGTCGAAGGGCGAGACGTCGGTGTTGCCCATCACGACCTGGACCGAGGCCGCCGGCACGGCGAGCTCCTCGGCCACGAGCAGCCCGAGCGCGGTGCGGGTGCCCTGGCCGGCCTCGACCTTGCCGGTGAACGCGGTCACCGAGCCGTCGGCGCCCACATGCACCCAGGCACTCTGCTCCGAGCCACGGGCTGAGCCGGCCAACTGGCCCGGCCCCGGTGCAGGGGGGAGGGCGTCATCCTCCGGGGCGACGACCGTGACCAGGCCGTCAGGGAGCTGCTCGAAGAACGAGGCCGCATCCCTGGCCTGGTCCCACGGCAGTGCCCGGGCGGCGGGCTGCGGTACGACGGGCTGCGGCGCGGTCGGCGCGGCTGGCTCGGCTGCCGCCTGAGGCGCCGGCTCGAGCAGCTCCGGCTGCTCCATGAGCTCCGCCGCGCGGCGGACCGCGCGCAGGATCCGCGGGTAGGTACAGCAGCGGCAGACGTTCCCGGCCAGCTCCGCGGCGATCCTGGCGTTGTCTGGCCGCGGCGTGCGGTTGAGCAGCGCAGCGGTCGCGGTGAGCCAGCCCGGGGTGCAGTACCCGCACTGCATCGCACCGGTCTCCAGCCAGGCCTGCTGCACCGGATGCAGGAGGCCGTCCTCGGACAGGCCCTCGACCGTCGTGACCCGCTGGCCGGCCGCCTCGGCCGCCGGCGTGATGCACGAGGTCACCGCGCGCCGTCCGATCAGCACGGTGCAGGCTCCGCAGGCGCCCTCGCCGCAGCCGAGCTTCGCGCCCGTGAGGCCCAGGTCATCCCTGAGCACTTCGAGCAGGCTGCGGCCATCGTCGGCCGTGACCGGGTGCTCGGCGCCGTTGACGATGATCCTGATCTCCATCGAGCTGCCTCTCCCGCGCGGCGATCTGCTCCGGCTCTGCACGACGATATCCGCCGGTATAAGACCGGGTGCCCTCTCGGTCGTTAGGATCCCGGATATTGATCATCCCCGCACCGGCCGAGGAGACCATCGCCAATGGCGACCGGCGAACGTCCTGGCGAGCACGTCCTGCACCCGCGTACGGCCAGGCTGCTGTCCGGGCAGGCGCCACCGCAGCCCAAGGTGGACGACGGGCGGCGCAGGACTCGTGCTCTCCGAACTGGTCTCGGCGGCCGAGCTGTAGCACGGCCGTAATGTGCTGTGAGCGGACCCATTAGCAGTCTGGTGGCACTTACGCGTAAGAATGGGTCATGAGCAAGCAGCCGAATCCGCCGCCGCCCGGCGACAAGCCCGTTCGCACGGCACCACCGCCGCCGCCAGGATGGCGGCACGGGCTGTGGCCGATCGCCCTGATCGCGGCGGTGGTGCTGTTTCTGTTCCTGCCCGGGATCAACATCAAGACGCCGGTCAGCCTGACCTACTCGCAGTTCACAGCCGACGCCAGCGCCCACAAGATCAAGACGGTGGTTTTCGGGAACGGCGCGAACGGGTCGAACACGACCGTGACCGGAACCTTGACCGACGGCAAGTCGTTTACGACGGTGATTCCCGGGCCAGCCTCGCCGACGTTCGCCCAGCAGCTGCGCGCGGAGGGCGTGCAGTCGGTGACCGCCACGGCGCCCAGCTCGGGGCTGGGCACCACGATCTTGTACTGGCTGTTCCTGCTGCTGCCGTTCATCGTGGTGTTCTGGCTGTTCCGCCGGATGTCGCGGGCCGGCGGGGGGGGCCTGCAGGGCGCGCTGGGCATCGGCCGCAGCAACGCGAAGGTGTTCGACGCCGAGCGGCCGCAAACCAAGTTCAGCGACGTGGCCGGGTATGAGGGAGTCAAGTCGGAGATCGCCGAGGTGATCGACTTCCTGCGCAGTCCGGGGCGCTACCAGCGGGCCGGGGCGACGGCGCCGCGCGGGATGCTGATGATCGGCCCGCCGGGGACCGGCAAGACGCTGCTGGCCCGGGCGGTGGCCGGGGAGGCGTCGGTGCCGTTCTTCTCGGTCACCGGGTCGAGTTTCGTGGAGCTGTTCGTCGGGGTCGGCGCGTCCCGGGTCCGGGACCTGTTCAGCGAGGCGCGCAAGCGGGCCCCGGCGATCATCTTCATCGACGAGATCGACGCGATCGGGCAGCGGCGGGCGGGGTCGGGCGCCGTGGTGTCGAACGACGAGCGGGAGCAGACCCTTAACCAGCTGCTGTCGGAGATGGACGGCTTCGACGTGACCCAGGGGATCGTGGTGCTGGCCGCGACGAACCGGCCGGAGGTGCTGGACCCGGCGCTGCTGCGGCCGGGCCGGTTCGACCGGCAGGTCACGATCCCGCTGCCCATGCTGACTGAGCGGGCTGCCATCCTCGCGGTGCACTGCCGGGACAAGAAGCTCGGCCCGGACGTCGACCTGAACGTGGTCGCGCGGGGCACGCCGGGGTTCTCGGGCGCCGACCTGGCGAACCTGGCCAACGAGGCGGCGATCGTCGCGGTCCGCGACAACCGCGAGGTGCTCACCGCTGACGACTTCTCCTCCGCCCGGGACCGGATCTTGCTGGGCCGCCGGGAGGGCTCGAACGTGCTGTTGCCGGAGGAGAAGAACGCGGTCGCGGTGCACGAGTCCGGTCACGCGCTGGTGGCGGCGCTGTCGGCGCACGCGGACCCGGTGGCGAAGATCACGATCTTGCCGGCCGGGCAGACGCTGGGGGTGACCGAGCAGCTGCCGCTGGACGAGCGGCACCTGTACGGGGAGGACTACCTGACCGACTCGCTGGCGGTGCGGCTGGGCGGCCGGGCGGCGGAGCTGGTCGAGTTCGGGCAGGGCTCGACCGGCGCCTCCAACGACCTGGCCAGCGCGACCGACCTGGCCATCAAGATGGTCCGCGAGTTCGGCCTGTCGCCGAAGCTGGGCCCCGTCGGGTACCCCGAGGGCGGCTCGGTGTTCCTGGGCAGCGGCGGGCCTGGGCTGTCCAGCCGGCCGTTCGCCGAGGCCACCCAGGCCACGATCGACAGCGAGGTGGCCCGGCTGCTGCGCGAGGCCGAGCAGACCGCGGTCGAGCTCATCCGCTCGCACCGGCCCGAGCTCGAGCAGCTCGTCGCCCTGCTGCTGGAGCAGGAGACCGTCGACGGCTCAGCGGTCTACCGGATCGTCGGCAAGCCGGTGCCCGAGCACCGTCCCGAGGAACTGGCCATCGCCCCGCACGCCAAGGCGGCGGCAGCGGCGCAGGACGGATCCGGCGCGCGCGTGGACACCCGGCCCGGGCCGGGCCCGGCCGGCCATGGGTAGCGCGCCTGGGGTGCGGCGACGATAGCGAGATCACCGTGTTCGATTCTCTCGGCCTGGCGGTCGCGGACCTGGCCGCGCGCCGGGCTGGCCGACCGTAAGGCCGAGGAACTCGGCGCCGGGTCATGGGTGGAGTTCTGAGCGCAGAGCTGGCCTGGACTGAGCGCAGAGCTGGCCCAGACACTGCCGCGGAGCTGGCCCAGACACTGCCGCGGAGCAGGCTCCGCGAGCAGGGCAGGCCTGACAGGATGAGCCGGTGACGTCAGCCGGGTACCTGCGTTTCCCTCATATTCACGGTGACCTCATCGTCTTCATCGCGGACGACGACGTATGGCTGGCCCCGGCCGAGGGCGGGCGGGCCTGGCGGATCTCGGCCGATCATGCGGCGGCGAGTTATCCCAGGATCTCCCGGGACGGCACGACGATCGCCTGGACCAGCGAGCGGGACGGCCCGCCCGAGGTGTACCTGGCCGGGATGGACGGCGGCAACGGCCGCAGGCTCAGTTACTGGGGCGACCGGCGCACCCGGGTGTGCGGCTGGACGCCGGACGGCAATGTCGTCGCGACCACCGCCGCAGGTCAGCCGTTCGACCACTTCACCTGGGCTTACGCGGTGGCCGTCGGCGAGCCCGGGGAGCCTCCCGCCGCGCCTGCCGGCCGGCCGCTGCCGTTCGGCCCGGTCCGGGACCTGGCCATCGAGGCCGGCGGTGTCGCGCTGCTGAACGGGACATTCCGCAGCGACCCGGCGTTCTGGAAGCGCTACCGGGGCGGGACATCGGGGCGGCTGTGGCTGCGCCCGGCCCCGGCGCCAGGCGGGCCGACTCCGGCGGACCGGTTCACCAGGGTCCTCGGCGATCTCGCCGGCCAGTTCAGCAGCCCCATGCTGATCGGCGGCAGGCTGGCGTTCCTGTCCGATCACGAGGGCACGAGCAACCTGTACTCGTGCGCGCCAGACGGCGGCGACCTGCGGCGGCACACCGATCATGACGGCTTCTACGCCCGCAACGCCAGCACCGACGGCGGGCGGATCGTCTATCACTGTGCCGGTGACATCTGGCTGCTGGACGGGCTGGACGGTCCGGGCGGCCCCAGGCGGCTGGAGTTCAGCCTGGGCGCGGCGGCGGGCCGGGCGCCCCGGCTGATCTCGGCGGAGGATGATCTCGGCGCCCTGTCCTGCGATCATTCCGGCCAGGCGAGCGCGATCGAGGTACGCGGAACCGTGCACTGGCTGACGCACCGCGACGGCCCGGCCCGGGCCCTGTCGGTGCTCCCCGGCGTCCGCGCGCGGCTGCCCCGGGTGCTCGGCCAGACCGGCCAGGTCGCGTGGGTGACCGACGCCGAGGGCGCCGACGCGCTCGAGATAGCGCGCTCTGACGGGCTGGCGGCCGGAACACCGCCGCGGCGGCTCGCGGCAGGTGCCATCGGCCTGGTGGCCGACCTGGCCGCCGCCCCGGATGGCAGCGCCGTCGCCGTCGCCACGCGCGATGGGCGGCTCTGCGTCGTAGACGCCTCCTCGGGCGACGTGACCGAGTTGGCGTCATCCGACAACGGCGAGGTCACCGGGCTCACCTGGTCGCCGGACTCGGCGTGGCTGGCGTGGTCACACCCGCTGCCGGAGCCGCTGCGGCAGCTGCGCATGGTCCGGCCCGCCGACCCCGGCCGGACCCTCGTGGAGGTCACCGACGGGCGCTTCACCGACACCGATCCGGTGTTCACGGCCGACGGCCTGTACCTGGCCTTCCTGTCCTGGCGCAGCTTCGACCCGGTGTATGACGCGCACGTCTTCGACCTGTCGTTTCCGTACGGGTGCCGCCCGTTCCTGGTGCCCTTGGCGGCGGCGACGCCGTCGCCGTTCGCCCCGCTGCCCGGCGGGCGCCCCGTCGGCGGCAAGGCCAAGGAGGACGCGGCCGCCCCGACCGGGGCTGGCGACGCCCCAGCCAGCGACAGCCCGGCCAGCGACAGCCCGGCCAGCGACAGCCGAGCCGAGGACAGCCCAGCCAAGGACAGCCCAGCCGAGGACAGCCCAGCCGAGGACAGCCCGGCTGAACGCGGGCCAGGCCAGGCCGGCTCAGCCGAGAGCGGACCGGTCAACCGGGACCGCACAGCCGCCCAGGCTGGCCCGCGCGAGGCTGCGCGCGAGCCCGTGCGGGTCGACACCGCCGGCCTGGCCAGCCGGATCGTCCAGATCCCGGTAGCCGAATCGCGCTACGCCTCGCTGCGGGCTGTCACCGGCGGGCTCGCCTGGCTCAGGGTGCCGGTCACGGGAAACCTCGGGGAGGGCGGGGCCAGCCCGGGCGATGCGGCACCGCGCCCGCGCCTGGAGCACTTCGACCTCGAGCAGCAGCGGCGCACCGAACTGGCCGAGGAACTCGACTGGTTCGAGGTGAGCGGCGACGGCAGCGTGCTTGTCGTCGGTGACCACGAGAAGCTCAGCGCAGTGCCGGCGGACCGCAAGCCGGACGAGGACAACCCGGCGGACCGGGTGGCGATCGACAGGTCCCGGGCCAGGTTCCTGGCTGACCCCGGGGCGTTGTGGCGCAATGCCTACGCCGAGGCCGGCCGGTTCATGCGGCACGACTTCTGGGTGGCTGACATGGCCGGGGCAGACTGGGACGCCGTGCTGGCGTCCTACCGGCCGTTGCTGGACAGGATCGCCGGCCCCAGGGATTTCGCCGACCTCCTGGCGGAGGTGCTCGGCGAGCTGGGCAGCTCCCACGCCTATGTCGACGCCGCCGACGATGACAATGCGTCCGAAGATGCCGATCGCGGGCTCGGCCTGCTGGGAGCGGACCTGGAGCACGACGGCGACGGACACTGGATTGTGACCCGGGTCCTGCCGGGCGAGTCGTCCGACCCCCGGGCGCGGTCACCGCTCGCCACCCCGGGCGCGCAGGTCGGCCCGGGGGACGTGCTTCTTGCGGTGGACGGGCAGCTGCTGGACGGGGCCGGGCCCGCCCCGCTGCTCGTCGGCGCGGCAGCCAAGCCCGTAGAGCTGACCATCGGCCCGGCGGCGGGCGGCGCCCCGCGCAGCGCCGTGGTGATCACGCTCAAGGATGATCGGCGGCTGCGCTATCAGGACTGGGTCGCCGGGCGGCGGCAGCAGGTCCGCGAGCTCAGCGGCGAAAGGATCGGCTATCTGCACGTTCCGGACATGGTGAGCGAAGGCTGGGCGGATTTCCACCGCGACCTGCACGCGGAGATGTTCTGCGACGCGCTGATCGTGGACGTCCGCGGCAACCGCGGCGGGCACACCTCGCAGCTGGTGGTCGAGAAGCTGGCCCGCCGGGTGATCGGCTGGAGCGTGGCGCGGGGCCTGCAGCCCGAGACCTACCCGCAGGATGCCCCGCGCGGGCCGGTGGTCGCGCTGACCGACGAGTTCGCGGGCTCGGACGGCGACATCGTGACGGCGGCCATCAAGACCCTGGGCCTCGGCCCAGTGGTGGGGGCACGTACCTGGGGCGGCGTGATCGGCATCGACGGCTACCACCGGCTCGTGGAGGGCACCGGGATCACCGTCCCGCGCTACGCCATGTGGCTGGACGGCTTCGGGTGGGGGGTGGAGAACCGAGGCGTCGCTCCGGACGTCGAGGTGGTGCTATCCCCGGACGACTGGGCAGCGGGCCGGGACCCGCAGCTGGAGACCGCGGTCCGGATGGCCATCGAGGCGCTGGAGGCCAGGCCCGCGGCCGCGGCGCCGGACACCTCCAGCCGGCCATCCCGGCGACGGCCGCCGCTCCCGCCGCGGCCTGGCACCGTGCCCGGGGCTCGCACATCTTCATGAATGTACCGATGAGGGTCCTATAGCACCCCCATCGGTACATTCACCGACCCCACCGGGGGCGGGGATGGGCGCCGGTGGGGCCAAAGGGGCGCATGAGGCCTCTGGGGCCAGCGGTAAGGCGGCTGGGGTGGCTGAAGCGGGCGGGGCAACCTGGGCTGGGGGCGGCGGGTGGATGGGCCGGGGGCGGCGGATGGGCCGGGCGGCGGCGGATGGGCCGGGCGGCGGCGGATGGGCCGGGCGGCGGCGGATCCTGACGGAACCGCGCGGGGCGGCGCTGCGTCGAAGCGGCAGGAAACCCCCCAGCAGATCGGGAGTCCGGATATGACCGTCACCTTTACGCCGGCGATGCGCTCGGTCGGTGCCGGTGCCGCGGCGGCGGCCGTCCTGGTCGGGGCGTTCGCGCTCGGCGTTACCCGGGGCAGCGCGTCGTCCGGCGGCCCCGGCTCGGCCGCCGCCCAGCTCGGCAGCCAGCCCGGCGTCCAGCTCACATCGGCGTCAGCAGGGGCCCGGATCACGGTCACCGGCACCGGCGTGGTCTCCGGGACCCCGAATCAGCTGACGCTCAGCATGGGCGTCCAGGTGAACGGGGCCTCGGTGGACTCGGCGCTGCAGCAGGCCAACCAGGCCGCGAGCCAGGTCACCGCTGCGCTGCGGACCCAGGGCGTGGCCGCGGCCGACATCCAGACCTCCGGCCTGTACGTCCAGCCCAACTACGGCTCCGGCTCGCAGACGCCCAGCGGCTACGCGGCCAGCGAGTCGCTCACCGCGACGCTGGTCAACATCGCCGCGGCTGGCGCCCAGATCCAGGCCGCGGTGCACGCCGGGGGCAACGCCGCCACGGTCGACGGGATCTCGCTGGACCTGACCGACACCAGCGGGCTGCTCGCCACGGCGCGGGCCCGCGCCGTCGCCGACGCCAGGACGAAGGCGGCCCAGTTCGCCCAGGCGCTGGGCCAGCCGCTCGGGCCCGTCATCAGCATCAGCGATCAGACCCAGGCCCCGTCGCTGCCCGTCCCGATGTCGGTCCCCGCTGCGGGCCGGGCATCCCCGGTTCCGATCTCACCGGGATCCCAGCAGCTCAGCATCTCGGTCACGGTTGTTTACGCGCTCGCCTGAGGCACGGCCTTTCAGCGTTCGCGGTGGGGGCGCTGGCCGGGCATTCGCAGCGCGGCGCTGGCGCCCGGGACGCCACCCGGCTAAGCTCTCCGCCATGTACGCGAACCACACCGCAGGCTGGTGGCGCCGCCCTTAAGGCGGTTCCTGGTTCGCACGCGCTGCAGATCCTGAAGGCGACCGCCCGGGCAGTCGGCGGTCGCCTTTCTCGTCCGCACCGTCTGGCGCCGGGCCTGATCACGGCGAGAGGCCGACATGGACCCGACACAGTTCGAGACCGCCGGCGGAGTCCGGGTGAGCCGCACCGCCACCCCGTTTGACCCTGCCCTGCTGACGGAGATCACTCAGCAGGTCGAGGCGCGCCGGGGCGGCGTGCTCAGCTCCGGGATGGAGTACCCGGGCCGCTACAGCCGCTGGCACATGGCCTACGTCGACCCATGCGTCGAGCTGGTCGCGCGCGGCAGGCGGGTCACGGCGACCGCGCTGAACGATCGCGGCCAGGTGCTGCTGCCGGTGATCGGGGACGCGATGCGCCGGGTCGGGGAGCCGGTGGCAGGGGCGCGGGAGGCCGCTGCGGTGGCAGGGGCGCGGGAGCCCGCTGCGGTGGCAGGGGCGCCGGTGGGCTCAGGCCGGGTTGAGGTGGTCATTCCCGAGGCGGGCGGCACGTTCGCCGAGGAGGAGCGCAGTCGGCGGCCCACCGTGTTCTCGGCCCTGCGCGAGATCATCGCGGCCTTCTCCGGCCCGGATCCCCACCTGGGCCTGTACGGCGCGTTCGGCTACGACCTGGCGTTCCAGTTCGAGCCCGTCCGGCAGCGGCACGCCCGACCCGATGCTCAGCGCGACCTGGTCCTGCACCTGCCGGACCGGCTCTACGTGCTGGATCGCAAGCGGGAGAGCGCGACCTGCTACAGCTACGACTTCGAGGTGGCGGGCGCCTCGACCGCCGGGCTGGCCCGGGATGGCGATGGCGGCTCGGGCGGCCCGCCGCGTTCCGTTATGGGTACTGAACTTCCGGCCGATCCGCGGCCTGGTACCTTCGCCGCCGTGGTCGAGCAGGCCCGGGAGCGCTTCGCCCGCGGTGACCTGTTCGAGGTGGTGCCGAGCCATGCGTTCCACGCCGCCTGTGGGTCACCGGCCGCCTTCTACGAGCGGCTGCGGCAGCGCAACCCCGCGCCGTACGAGTTCTTCCTCAACCTGGGCCAGGGCGAGTACCTGGTCGGGGCCTCGCCGGAGATGTACGTGCGGGTGACCGGCGGCCGGGTGGAGACCTGCCCGATCGCCGGGACGATCGCCCGCGGCGCGGACCCGCTGGCCGACGCCGAGAACATCCGCGCCCTGCTCAGCTCGGTCAAGGAGGAATCCGAGCTGACCATGTGCACGGATGTCGACCGCAACGACAAGTCCCGGGTCTGCGAGCCGGGCAGCGTCCAGGTGATCGGCAGGCGCCAGATCGAGATCTACAGTCGGCTGATCCACACCGTGGACCACGTCGAGGGGCGGCTGCGGCCCGGCTTCGACGCGCTGGACGCGTTCCTGACGCACATGTGGGCAGTGACCGTGACCGGAGCGCCCAAGGCCTGGGCGATGCAGTTCATCGAGGATCACGAGGACGCCCCGCGCTGCTGGTACGGCGGGGCGGTCGGGATGATCGGTTTCGACGGTGGCATGAACACCGGGCTCACCCTGCGCACGGCGCACATCCGGAACGGGATCGCCGCGGTCCGGGTGGGCGCGACACTGCTCTTCGAGTCCGACCCGGCGGCGGAGGAACGCGAGACCGAGCTCAAGGCCCGTGCCCTGCTGGAGACCCTGGCCGAGGGAGCGGCGGCACCCGGCGGGCCGTCCTCCGCTGCCACTGTTGCGCTGGGGTCCGGGGCGTCGGCCGGCACTGCGCCCGGGGCCGGGATGCGTGTGCTCCTGGTGGATCACCAGGACTCGTTCGTGCACACCCTGGGCGGCTACTTCCGCCAGGCGGGCGCGGAAGTGACCACGCTGCGCGCCGGGTTCGACGCCGCGCTGCTTGACTCCTGGGCGCCCGACCTCGTGGTGCTCTCGCCGGGCCCTGGCCAGCCGTCGGATTTCGGCTGCGACGAGCTGCTTTCGGTGCTGGACGAGCGGGGCATCGCCGCGTTCGGCGTGTGCCTGGGCATGCAGGCGATGGTGGAGCACGCGGGCGGCCGGCTCGGCCTGCTGGCCTCGCCGGCGCACGGCAAGCCGGGGTCGGTGCGGGTGCTCGGCGGACCGGTGAGTTCGGGGCTGCTCGCCGGGCTGCCCGCCGAGTTTGCCGCCGGGCGCTACCACTCGCTGCACGCGGTTCCGTCCGGGGTCAGCGGCGGGTTCTCGGTGACGGCGGTCAGCCCGGACGGCGTGGTCATGGCGATCGAGGACGACGCGTCCGGCCGCTGGGGCGTGCAGTTCCACCCGGAGTCGATCATGACAGCGGTCGGCGGCGCAGGTCACCAGGTCATCGCGAACGTGCTACGGCTGACCCGCGCACGGTCGCGCGATGCCGTCGGCGCCGCGGTTCCCTGACCTGGGCTATCACGGCGGGCCACGCAGGAGGCGCCTTAGGGCAAGCGCTGCTTGAGCCAGTCCAGCGCGTCCTGGGCGACCTCTTGCCAGCCATGGTCGATCGTGAGCGAGTGGCCGCGATCCGGGAAATCCTTAAAGTCCGTCACCGCGGGTGACTTGTGATAGAGCCTGCGGGTGGCCGTGGTGATCGCCTGCGGGACGGTGTGGTCCTGGCCGCCCGCGGTCAGCAGCAGCGGCCCGCGGGTCCTGTTGCCGGTCTTGACCTGGGCGGGCGACCGCGGCGAGAAGTTGGCCAGGGCGGCTTCGAACAGGGGCTTGCCCGGTGACGGGACCGTCCAGCGCTCGTAGAGCTCGGCCGACTCCTGCGCAGGCAGGGCGTTCCCGAAGCCGTAACGGAACTGCTCCGCGGTCAGCGACACCGCCGCGTTGCGGTTCGCAGGCTTGCGCAGCGCGATCGAGGCAACTCGCAGCGCCGATGGCGGCAGCAGGATCACGCCCTTGATGGGCGCCGCGTCGATCGCCACTCCCGCCGCGGCCAGGTCCTGTCCGAGCAGCCGCTGCACGATGAGGCCCCCGAAGGAGTGGCCGATGACGACTGGCGGGGAATCCAGGCCCCGGATGATCTGGGCGTAGTGCTCGACCACCTGGTCGATACCCTGGCCCGCGACCTTGCCCGGCTCGCGCCGGGTCTCCTCGACCGTGTCCGAGTCGCCCGGCCAGCCCGGCGCCACCGGCGCGTAACCCGCCTCCCGGAAGAGCTCGACCCACGGGCCCCACGATGTCGCGTGCAGCCACAGACCGTGAACGAAGACGACGGGCCTGCTAGTTGTGCCTGGGGAGGCGGGTTGCGTCATCTCGGGCTCTCCCGTCCGCTGTCGGCGTGCCGCCCTGAGGAACTGGCACCCTAATCGTCCTGTTTACCCGCTCCTTGCGTATCCATAACGAGGTCGCCGCGCCCGGCCACGTGACCGCGGCTGGCCGGAGGGCGCGCCGGTGTCGGTCCGTCCCGGTAGTGTGCCGTGGCATGAGGAGCGTGCAGCCCGAGGTGTTCCTGGTCGCCCGGCCCGAGATCGACTACGGCCAGCTGGCCGCCTACCTGAGCGAGGTGGGCGGCGAGAGGTGGCTGGAGAAGCTGGACCGCGGCGACCTTGACGACGCGCAGAACCTGGCCGAGTTCGCCGGCAAGATCTGCTACCGGGCCTGGGAGCCGGGCCTGAACCCGAACGTGGTCCGGGTCCGCAACGACCAGGAGACATACCTGCAGAACATCCTGAAGCAGGCGCACGGCTCGGTGCTCGAGCACGTCAGCTTCAGCTTCGTGCTGCATAACTGCAGCAGGATCCTGACCCACGAGCTCGTTCGCCATCGGCCAGGGACGGCGGTCTCGCAGGAGTCGCTGCGGTTCGTGCGGCTCGCCGACATCCCGTTCTGGTTCCCGGAGTGGGCGCTGGCCGACGCCGAGCTGATGAAGCGGTCGACCGCGCTGCTGGAGCAGATGGAGGAGTTCCAGCGCTGGATGGCCGGGCACTTCGGGCTGGACGCCGACAGTGTCCCGATGCACGAGAAGAAGCACAAGACCTCGTTCATGCGCCGGTTCGCGCCGGACGGGGTGGCCACCGGCCTGCTGTGGACGGCGAATATCCGGACTCTGCGGCACACCATCGAGGCGCGGACCGATCCTGGCGCCGAGGAGGAGATCCGGCTGGTGTTCGCCAGGATCGGCGAGCTGATGCGGGCCGAGGCCCCGGCACTGTTCGGCGACTACGCGATCGAGGACGGCGCGTGGATTCCGCGGTGGCGCAAGGTATGACCCTGGTTGCCCCAGAGGGGACGAACCCCCTTCAGCCCCAATAACCGAGCGGAGACACTGCGCGGAGCAAGCTCCGCGCGCTAGGTTTGTGGCAATGCCAGACATTTCGTACTCGGTAGGCGACGGGAGCGGGCAGGGTTACCTGTGGACCAGATGGGCACCAAGCCCCCGGAACGGCTGCAGCGCGCGCTCACCGTCCTGGAGATCCCGCACGACGTGAAGGTGTACCCGGGCTCGGGCCACCGCTTCCTGAGCGAGGCGTCGGGCGCGGGCGCGGTGCTCGCGAGGTTCGCCCGGATGAGCTACCAGGAGGCGGACGCGAAGGACGCGTGGCAGCGCATATACGCATTCTTCGGCGAGAACCTCGCCGGGGTGACCGGGGAATCCGGAATGATCTCACGGGCGGGATTGCACGGACGACAATTGCGGTCTCCTCAGGGCGCGTGGGATTGCACCTGAGGGAATTTCCTCAAGCAATCGGCGGCCGTGGGATTGCACGGCGAATGACCACCAGGCCCCGGTTACCACGGCCATGCGAGATTGCGGGACGGGTATTCACACGAGGACTACCGGTTACCTGGCCGCATCCGGCGGATCATGCCGTATCCGGCCGGCGCCGACCCGGCTGGCCAGACGCCGAGCAGTCTCCCGGACCATGCGATCTGGGCCGCTAATGAAGATTTCCCGATCTTCGCAGTTAGCGCACTGGGCTGTCACCTCGGACAGCATTCCCTTCATGCCAACGAACTCCTGCTGATGTGACACGACGGGAATCACCTTCAGCCCTGGACAGATCGACTCCAGAACCCGCAGATCGGGGAGGTCGTACAGATCTTGTTCGGTACGGGCGCCGAACCAGAGGCTGATCTTCCGACGCCAGAAGGGCCCGCCGGCACGCAGTACTCCCTCGATGATCGCCTTGAGCGGGGCGAGGCCAGTCCCGCCGGCGATACAGATCAGGTCCCGGTCCAGCCCGGCGGACATGGTCATCTCGCCCTGCGCCCGGCCCAGCAGCAGGGTATCGCCGGGGCGCGTGTTATGCACGAGCGAGCCGCTCACCAGGCCCCCGGGCATCGCGCGGACGTGCAGGTCTATCAGCCCGTTCTCGCGCGGCGCGTTCGCGATCGAGAAGTTGCGCCAGAGCCGGGGCCACCGGGGCACCTGAACGGCCACGTACTGGCCGGGCGTGTAGCAGAGCGACTGGTCAGGCCTGATCGTCAGGACCGCCAGGTCCGGGCCCCGCTGGTCGTGCTGCACGATCTCGCCGATCCACCAGGGCGGCTGTCGTGCGGCGTCGTCCTCAGCGGCGGCCAGCATGACCTTTGCGGCGCGCGCTAGCACCGTCTCCCACGCCGCCCGGGTCTCGTCGGTCCAGTAAAGCCCGCTGAAATACCGGACCGTGTCGATCAGCGCAGCGAGGAACGGGTCGTAATGCCGATCCTTCACTCCGAATTTACGGTGACTGCGTCCTAGCTGCCCGAGATAGGCGGCGAGCGAATCAGGGCTATCGATAGTCCATATGATCCGGGTCAGGGCCGCGAATACGCGTTCCATGTGATCGCGCATCGAATCAGGGAACATTGAGCGCATCTCCGGATAATGCACGAAAAGACGCGCATAGAAGTACTCCATCGCGGCGCCTGAGTTCGCAGGTACGCGAGCGAAGGACTCCTTGACTAGCAGCGCATCAAATTCCCTGTCTTCGGCGGCGTGCGCCGGGGGATCGCTGGCGGCAGCCGCCACATGCTCCGATGCGGCCAATTTGTCCGCGACTGCGCCCTGCGCAATCACTGCAGGCACCTGCGCGTCAGGATCAGTTAAGTAAAGAAGCCTTTCCGCCACTGGCTCGCGGCGTCGCCCGAAGGCAGTCAAACGCGGTTGACCTGCGAAGATACCTGGAGGCGTGTCCTCGGGGTAACCGCCGTCCAACGCGATCGCCATAGTCCGAGTCTTGCATCCTGACCTGATGGATACAACCTATTTCGGTCAGTCTTGCGCGAGGATACGCAGAGTAGTGGAATGCCGTTCGGCGCATCCACGACCGTGGCCAGTAGCATGTGCCGGTATATCGGCGGCTGCGCCAGGCACCCGTTAACGGACTGGCTGGCTGGTGATGGGCGAATTCCTGATGGCGTTACCGGCTGCGAGAGGCCAGGCTGGGCTGCGGCGGTCGCTGGCCCCGACAGAGTCTGGCCGGGCCATCATCCGTGTGGTGTTCTCCCACGGCGTGGACATCGGCGCGCCCCAGCCGCCTTCGTCGACCAGGCACCGGTCCGACCGCAACCTACCGCGCGCAACATGCGCCTGCGCGGTATGGGGGTGCGGGACGCGGAGGCGCGGGGGGCGGGCGGGGATCAGTACGCTGAGCGGCCGCCGAACATCTCCGCCATCCTGTTCGCCAGCCCGAGGTCTCCCTCCATCGTCATCCGGCCGTCCAGGATCAGCGGGTAGAAGCTGCCCGCCGTGGTGAGCACCCTGATCAAGTCCGCCAGCGGCACCCTGATCGTGAGCGCTGCGTCCGCGCCGCCGTCCTGATGGGCCCGGGCCCGCCCGTCATGCACCTCGATGGCCCAGGACCTGCGGCTCCCGTCGCTCATGCCGAGGTCGTAGACGATCGCGCCCTCGAAGCCCGCGGCCGCGGCGGGCTGGAACTGGCGCGTCATCATCCCGAACACAGCGCGCTGGGCCTGGGTGCCCGCGAAGATCTGCTCTAGCCGCGCGTCTGACGTCCGGCCGACTAGCCGCTGCAGGCCGGCCTGACCGCGCTCGCGCATTGACTCTCGCGCCGAGCGGCGGATCTGGCCCGCCAGATTGCCGAGCCGCACGTGCGCCGATCGGCGAGCCACGGCGACCTCCGCGTCCTCGTTGACCTGATAGGGAGCGGGCAGCACCCGGGGGGCGGTCCGCCGGGTCAGCGCCTTGTCAACCGCGGCCGCCAGCCGGTCCGCCTTGGCTGCCTCCTTCTCGTCCCGGCCGTCGACGAAGCGGGGCAGGACCTCGCGGGCGAACAACTCGATGCTCTCGCAGACGTGCTCGTGCCGGTTGTTTCCGGCTTGCATGACGAACATCACCTGGTCCACCCCGGCCGCCTCGTATCGGGCGATCAGGTCACAGACCTGCCCGGGAGTGCCGATCGCGCCGCGCAGGGAGCCCAGGCCGGCCTGCAGCAGCCGCACGGCCAGCGGCTGCGCGCTGGCGTGGACGATTTCCCGGGCGAAGCCGTGCTCCGCGCGCTCGGCGCCGAAGCTCCGCCACACGTCGCTGCTGCCGACCACGTGCGTGCCGCCGCCGTAGAAGTGGCCCAGCGAGTAGCCGAAGAAGTGCGCGCCGTCGATGCCGCGGTCGATCGCGGTCGCCTCGTCGGGGTGCAGCATCATCGGCAGCACCACCGCGACGTTCGGATTGACCGCGAAGCCCCGCGGCACGCACTCCTCCGAAGCGATCAGGTCGTAGTACTCGGCGACCCAGCGCGCGGCGTCCTCCGGCTCGACGAACGAGAACGACAGCGCGCCGATGCCGCTGCGGGCCGCGAGGTGAATGGTCTCCCTGCGGCTGCAGGCCACCCACAGCGGCGGGTGCGGCTTCTGCAGCGGGCGGGGCAGCACGTAGCGCGGCGGCATGGTGAAGAAGTCCCCGTCGTATCCGGCGAAGGGCTGCTCGGTGAACATCCGCGTCACCGCGTCGAGGGTTTCCTCCCACATCGCGCGCTTGGCCTCGCGAGCGACACCGAACCCGCCGAGCTCGGCCGCCGAGCTTGCCTCCCCGGTGCCGAAGTCGACCCGCCCGTCCGATACCAGGTCCAGGGTGGCAACCCGCTCGGCGATCCTGGCCGGGTGGTTGACCGCCGCGGGAGCCTGGACGATGCCGTGACCCAGCCGGATCCGCCTGGTGCGCTGGCTCACGGCGGCCAGGAAGACCTCCGGAGCCGAGGAGTGCGAGTACTCCTCGAGGAAGTGATGCTCGACCTCCCAGACGTAGTCGAGGCCGGACCGGTCGGCGAGCTCGATCTGCTCGAGGGCGTTGGACAGCAGCGTGTGCTCCGATTCCGGTCCCCACGGCCGGGGCAGCTGGTGCTCGTAGAAGATGCCGAACCGCATGTGGCCCTCTCCTCCCTGACCCGGATGCCGCGACCGCGCGGTCGTTCGCCCTGGCCGCGGCCGCGGTTCCAAGGAACAGATTGTCATGGCCGCGGCCGGATCGCCCAGCCCCCGCGCCGGCCTCGCTCCGGCACCCCGTCTGGCCACCGCCCTTCCTGGCCTCTGGTGGGCGCCCGGGCCGCCGACCCGGGCCCGCGGCGGCTCCTGCGCCTAGATGGGCGGCGTGTACCCCTGGATCCAGTGGATCTGCACCCAGGTGATGGCCGCCGTCCAGGCTCCGGTCACCTCAAGCAGCCCGACCCCCACGAGCATCCCGCCACCGATGCCGGTCACCAGCCGTGCGTGCCGCCGCGCGAACCCGAACACGCGCATGCCGCGCTGGAAGGCCAGGGCCACGAACAGGAACGGGATGCCGAGGCCGAGTCCGTAGACGAAGGCGAGGAACGCGCCCCGGGCCGCGGTGCCTGACGTCAGGCCCAGGCTGAGCACCGCAGCCAGAGTCGGGCCGATGCAGGGGGTCCAGCCGAGCCCGAACAACACGCCGAGCAGCGGCGCGCCGGCCAGCCCGGCGCGCGGGCGCAGCGAGGGCCGCACCATCCGCCCCGCGAACGTGAACCGGTCGAGCACGCCGGAGAACAGCAGGCCGAGCGCGATGGTCAGCGCGCCGAGCACCTGCGTCAGGCCCTGCTGGTGCAGCTTGAGCGCGGTGCCGAGACTGCCGAACGCTACCCCGTACGTGGTGAACAGGGCCGAGAATCCCAGCACGAACAGCGCCGTGCCGGCGACTACCCTGCTCCGGCGCGGCCGCGCGGGCACGTCCGCTGATGGCGCCCCGGCGCTGACCGAGGTGCCGGCCGGCTGGGCACCGGCTCCGGACATGCCGGTCACGTACGACAGGTAGCCGGGCACCAGCGGCAGGCAGCACGGGGACAGGAAGGTGACCGCCCCGGCCGCCGCCGCCACCGGCACGGCGAGGAGGAGCGGCCCGGAGCTCACCAGGCTGCCGACGCTCATGGCGTGACTCCCGCTCGCCGTCGGGGCGCCTTGTGGCGGCGCCTTCCCTCGTCGCTCGTGCCTCGCTCCTCAGTCCAGGCGGCGCCGCGGCCCTTCGGCTCGCCATGTCTCATCGGGTACCCCGACGCGCCCAACCTACCGCGCGGCGTCCTTGCGGCCTCCGCAGGTGGCTCCCGCTTGTCGCTACCACCCCGGTGCTCGCGCATGAGGCTGACCACACGTGGTCTCGTCGCCGGCAAACCCTTGCGCTCATAAAGGCGGTTGCCGCCGCTGATGGCGTCAGGATGTGCTCGCCACGCGCCCGGCAACGCTCAGGACAGCGCGCGGTGGGCCTCACGGCGGTGGCCGACGCCGACGATCAGGATGATGAGCCGTGCGTCGGCGATCTCGTAGATGACCCGGTAGTCACCGACGCGCAGCCGGTAGCGATCGGGGTGGCCGGCCAGCTTCTTGACGTCGGCGTCCGGCCGCCGCGGATCGTCCCCGAGCGGCGCGAGGGCCCGCAAGATGGCCAGCGCTGCCGGCTGCGGGATGGCTCGAAACTGGCGGACGGCGTGTTCTCGCCAGCGGAACGCGTACTTCACGCGACGCCCGCGCCCGGGTCCTCCTCGAAGATCGCGGCCACTACCTCGGACATGCTGTAGGTCGGGGCATCGGGGTTCTCGGCCAGGTCGCGGTCGGCCTCCCGGGAGAAGTAGCGGTCGATCGCGTCTTCCAGGACGTTGTAATCCTCGATGGGGACGACAGCCGCCACGGGCTCCCCGTTGCGCGTGATGACGGTGGGGCTGCCGTTCTGCGCGCGGGTGATTACCCCGGCAAGGTGAGCGCGGACATCCCGGACGTTCATCCTGCTATCGTCGTCGTTCACAGTCTCAGTGTACCCGAATTTGTGTACACCCAAGCTCCAGCCACCGGCAATCCTGGCCAGCCGGCCATCATGGCTGCCCTGCGCCGCCGTCCGGCCGCGGGCCGCGGCTTAGCCTGCGCACCGAGACCGAGTCCAGCCGCAGCGAGCGGGTGAGCTGGAAGATCACGGCCTCGCCGTCGATCGAGCCGCAGCTGAACAGGTCGATCGCGATCAGGTCCTCTTCGGGCCAGGTATGAATGCTCAGGTGCGACTCGGCGAGGATGAGCACGAGCGTGACCGCGCCGTTCGGGAAGATCACGTGGCTCGTGTCCAGGACGTGGCCGTGGCCGGCCGCCACGGCGGCGGCCGACAGCGAGGTCAGCCGCGCGACGTCGGTCACTGGTGACGACCGCGTGAGCCTCGCGTCGACCGCGTACAGCAGCTTCGGCGTCAGCGCCTCGGCCCGCCGAAGCTCCGCGAACCTGCTCGCCGCATCCATGCCGGGCATGATGTGGGAGGATACCGTACGGTCCGCTGATCAGCGGGATCAGCCGGATGGCCAGGTCCCGCCCGCCGCCGGAGAGCACATCGAAGACACCACGTACATGGACATAGACGCCGTCGTCGCTGACGTTGCCTCGGCCGTGGGGCTGGCCGAGGGGCGGTCCGGGGTGGTCGATGTCCTTCGCGCCATCGCCCGCAGCGAGCCGGTGGCCGTGCGGGAGGTGAGCCGCACGGCCGAGCTGCCGGTTCCCATCGTCGCGGCGGTCTGCAACGAGCTGCGCAAGCGCGGCGTGGTCGACCGGGCCAGGCCGGTGCAGCTGACCCCGGAGGGCCGGGAGCTGCTCGCGTCCCAGCACCCGGATCTGAGCGCGGCGTGCCCGTGCTGCGGCGGCAGCGGGGTCGCGGTACCTGACGCGCTGGCGGGGCTTACCACCGTGCTGGAACGTGCGGCGGCCGGGACTCCCCGGGCCAGGCCAGAGCTGGATCAGACGCACTGCACGGTCGGCACGAAGATCCGCCGGGTGCTGCGGATGCACGAGGCGGGGGCGCTGGCCGGCCGCCGGATTCTGATGCTCGGCGACGATGACCTGATCTCGGTAGCCATCGCGGCCTTCGCTGCGGCACTCGGCCTGCAGGCGGGCATCGAGCGGCTGGCCGTGATCGACTCCGATCCCGAGGTCCTGGCCTGGGCCGGTGAGCAGATCGCGGGCACGGGCGTCGCTGCGGAGCTGATCGAGCACGACCTGCGCCGCCCGCTGCCCGCCGGCCTGGCCGGCGGATTCGACGTGGCCTGCACCGACCCGCCCTACACGGTGGCCGGGGCTGAGCTGTTCCTGTCCCGCGCGGTCGCCGGGCTCGCGCCCGACCCGGGCAGGCACGTGTTCTTCTCCTTCGGCGCGCGCAGGCCGGACGAGACCCTGCGCACCCAGGAGCTGTTCGGCTCTATGGGGCTGACCGTCCGGGGCCTTTGGCCCGGGTTCAACGAGTACCTGGGCGCGGGCATCCTGGCTGGCACCAGCCACCTGTACCACCTGCGCAGCACCGCGGCCGCGAAGCCGCTCATCGATGGCGAGTTCTCCGGGCCGATGTACACCGCCGAGGCTCGCTCGTCGGCCACCAGGCCGTACCGGTGCGCAGGCTGCCGGGCGGTACACCAGGTCGGGCCGGGCGGCCGGTGGCCCGGGATCGCCGCCCTGCAGGCGGCTGGCTGCCCGCAATGCGGCGGCGCCACCTTCCGCCCCCTGCCCCTCCGGCAGCGATGAACGCGCCGTCCCGCCCCGAAGGTCCTGAGCCCGCAGGTCGGCGCCTGCCCGGTTACCTGATCCGGGAGGCCCGGGCGGAAGATCTCGACGCGATCGCCGGGTTCGAGGTCGAGATCGCGCGGGTGTCGTTCGGCGACGAGGCCATCACCGATGCCGAGCTGCACCGTCGGCGGGTCGCGGGCGCGCTGCGCAAGCCGGGGGAGATCACGCTGGTGGCCGTGGCCGAGACCACGCCCGGCACGCCGGTGGGCTGGGCCTGGCTGTCGGGCCGGACGAACTCGCTGACCGGGGCGCGTTATGGGAACTTCAGGTCGCTGGCCGTTGCCGACATGCCCGGCCGAAGCGAGATCGGGGAGCTGCTGCTCGCCGCGGTCCTGCGAGCGGCCGACGAGGGCGGGATGCGGCAGCTGACCGGCAAGGTGCACGCGCGGAACCTAGGCATGCGCGCGCTGTACCGGAAGTTCGGATTCGAGGCTACGCACATAACGATGGAGAAGCGGGCGCCCGGCCCTCGCGCGCCTGCCGAGGGCGGGACGGGCGGGACGAAACCGGGGCACCGCCCGCCATGATGGTCAAGTGCGTGATCTGGGACCTCGACAACACGCTGCTGTCCGGGGTCTACCTGGAGTCCGTGCCGCAGCCGCCTCCTCCCGACCCGGCCATGCTCAAAGTGCTGGAGCAGCTGCGCGGCCGGGGCATCATCCACGCGATCGCCACCAGGAACCCGCCCGAGGCGGCAGAGTACGCGGCGCGGGTCACCGGCCTGGCGTTCGCGGCCGCGGAGTGCGGCTGGGGCCGCAAGTCGGACGCCGTCCTGCGGATCACCGCGGACCTGGGCCTGGCCCCGGACGCGGTCGCGTTCGTGGACGATGACCTCTACGAGCGGGCCGAGGTCTCGCTGGCGGTGCCGCAGGCGCTGGTCCTGTCCCCCGAGGACATGGCCGATGCCGCCGGCTGGCCCGAGTTCAGCCCGGCCACGCTGACCGCGGAGGCGCGCCGCCGCGGCGAGATGTACGCCGAGCGGCGGCGTCGGGAGCAGGAGGCCCGGGCGTTCGCCGGGTCCAGGGACGAGTTCCTGCGATACTGCGGCACCAAGGTGACGATCGCCCCGGCCGCCGGCGCCGACGCGCCACGCCTGCACGAGCTCTCGGTGCGCACGCATCAGTTCAACACGACCGGTGAGGTTGTGGCCGAGGCGGCGCTGCGCACGCTGATCGCCTCCCCGGCGCACCAGGTCACGACCGTGCGCCTGTCCGACAGGTTCGGTGATGACGGCATGGTCGGCGGCTGCGTCGTCGAGCCCGGCGCCGACCGCGGCTGGACGGTGACGCTGCTCATGATGTCGTGCCGGGCCATGGGCCGCGGCGTCATCGAGGCACTGCTCGCCTGGCTCGCCCGGTCGGCGGCCCGCGGCGGAGCGCGGGAGCTGGCCGTCCCCTGCCTGGTCAGCCCCCGCAACGTGCCGCTGCGGCTGGCGCTGGCCGCGTCGGGCTTCCGCGCCGCGGGGGACAGCACTGCGGAAGGCAGCCCGCCGGGCCAGCACGTGGCCCGGTTCTCCAGGGCGCTCGTCGGCCCGCCGCCCGTGCTGCCGGGCTGGGTGACTGCGCCGGGCGAGCCGTGAGCGGCAGCGAGGCGCCGGAGATCGCCGCCGAGCTGCGCGAGATCCTGGCGCAGGCTACGGGACGTGAGGAGCTGCTGGACACCAGCGACAGGACGCCCCTTTTCGGCGCGGGCGTGGGACTCGACTCGCTCTCCGGCGTGATGTTGCTGCGCGAGGTGCACCGGCGTTTCGGCGTGGACGTCGCCGCCGAGGACCTCAATCTAGACGCACTGGCCACGCTGGGCACGCTGGCCGCCTTCATCCAGGAACGGACCGCCTGATGAATGTAGCTCCAGGCGGCTGACAGGGCGTTGCGTCAGAGGGCAAAACCGGAGCAGGCCGTTACCTGGCGGCACTGGCGCCCGGCTGCTGGCCCGTTCCCGGCGCCGCGGCGACCGCGTCCTGCGGCGCGGTGCCGGGCGGCGCGGCGTCCTTCCCGTCCCGGCGGGCGAGCGCGACGGCAACCGACGGGTAGATCAGGATCGACAGGGCGCCGGCGCCGACCATGGCCGCCGCGTTGGCCGGAAGCATCACGCCGTCCTGCAGGCCGATCTCCGCCAGCGCGATCAGCAGCGGCATGGTGGTCGCGGTGATGAAGGTCATCTGGACGCGCTGCGACCACGACAGCGCCCTGCGGTAGAGGACGAGGGACGGCAGCCCGCGGACCGCGAGCATCAGCCCCAGGAAGATCAGTAGCCGCAGCGGATCCTTCAGGACGGCCGAGACATCCAGGGTCATGCCCGAGGCGACGAAGAAGATGGGGATGAAGATGCCGTAGCCCACGGCGTCGAGCTTGTCCTCGAGCGAACCGACATCCAGGTCCATGCGCCGGGTCCAGGTGCGCAGCACCATCCCGGCGAGCATCGCGCCCAGCAGCACGTCGAGGCCGAACCGCTCGGCGAGGACCAGCAGCGCCAGCAGCAGCGCGATCGACCAGCGCAGGGTGGTCTGCGCCGTGGCTCGCTGGCCCTGCCGGACCAGGGCGCGGAGCCGGTCGGCGCCGATGAGGTTCGGAAGCCTGGTCAGCAGCAGCGCCAGGGCGGCGACGGCGACCAGCGACCCCACGGACACGAACTGGTCACGCTTGGTCAGGAACAGCGAGATCGCGACGATCGGGAGGAGCTCCCCGGCCGCTCCCGCAGCCAGCACGCAGCGCCCGAATGCCCCGCCGAGCATCTCGTTATCGCCCAGGATCGGCAGCAGCGTCCCCAGCGCGGTCGTGGTCAGCGCCAGCGCGACCGGGATGAAGTCGCGCACGTATCCTACGGAGGTGAGCCCGGCCACCGCGGCCAGCGAGATCGCGGCACTGACCGCCCAGCCCGCGATCGCGAGTCGGCCCGGATGCGTGCGGAGCAGGCGCAGCTCCAGCTCGTATCCGGCCAGCAGCAAAAGGAAGCCCAGCCCCACGTTGGACAGCAGCCTGATGCTGGCGGTATCGGCGAGGCCGAGGCCGTGCGGGCCGATCAGGATGCCGCTGAAGACGAGGATGACCACCTGCGGGATGCGCCATCTCGGCGGAAGCGCGGCGGCGAGGATCCGGGCGACCGCGGCCAGCAAAGCGACCGCCAGTAGTGTTTCCAGGCCCCTGTCGTCCAAAGGTCAACCCCCGTGGACGTGTCATCGTCCCCGCCGAGATGCGGCGGCCGGGCTCACGGTCCGCAGGCCCTCGTCTGCCTCCCCGGCCCGCCCTGGCCCGCCCGCCGCGCCCTGGCCCGCCGCCGCGCCCTGGCCCGCTGGCGCGCCCTGGCCCGCTGGCGCGCCCTGGCCCGCGGGCCCGCCCCTGGCCGCCCGAACGCCACCCGCGACGAGATCAGGATTCCCCGCCCGCGCGGAGCCTACTCGCGCCCGAGGACATGAGGCTGGAGGGCCCGACCTGCCACGGAATAGTGCGTTCAGGAGAAATCCTGAAGAATGTCCGGTTGCGCCCGGCGTCCCCGCTGGGCGTCCCCCGTATCCTGGGCGGACCGCCCGTGAGTAAGCGGCCGGGAGGCGTGCAGCGAGGCAGGATGGCAGGGGTAGCGGCGGGCGACATGGCGGCAGGCGACCCGCAGGCGCGGGTCGTCACTATTCCGAACGCCATCAGCGTGGCCCGCTTGGCCGGCGTCCCGGTGTTCCTGTGGCTGGTCCTTGGTCCCCGCAGCCAGGCTGGAGACTGGTGGGCCGTCGGCCTGCTGATCGCCTCTGCGGCATCCGACTGGCTGGACGGCAAGATCGCCCGTGCCCTGAACCAGGAGAGCCGGCTGGGCCGGGTGCTCGATCCGGCCGCGGACCGGCTCTACATCGTGGCCACGCTCGCTGCGCTCGCCATCCGGGCCATCATTCCCTGGTGGCTGGTCGGGCTGCTCGTGGCGCGGGAGCTGCTGCTGGCCGTGGTGTTCGCCGTGCTGCGCCGGCACCAGTACGGGCCGCTGCAGGTCAGCTTCGTGGGCAAGGCCGCGACGCTGGCCTTGCTCTATGCGTTCCCGCTGCTGTTCCTGGGCTCGCACGCGACCAGCTACGCCGAGATCGCGAGAATTGCCGGTTGGGCGTTTGCTATCTGGGGAGGTGCACTGTACTGGTGCGCGGCCCTGCTGTACGTGGAGCAGACGCGGCGGCTAGTACGGGGGGACCCGGGGGGTCGTCCCCCCGGACCAGCACCACGGGGGGACCCGGGGGGTCGTCCCCCCGGACCAGCACCACGGGGGGCGCCGGGGGAAGACCCCCCGGGGACAATGTCGGGGGGAGATAGGGAGGCTGGGCAGCGGTGAAGGCTGTCGTAATGGCAGGCGGAGAGGGTACCCGGCTCCGCCCGATGACCGCCAACCAGCCGAAGCCGATGCTGCCCGTGGTCAACCGGCCGATCATGGAGCACGTCCTGCGGCTGCTGCGGCGGCACGGCTTCGACGAGACCGTGGTCACCGTGCAGTTCCTCGCCTCGATGGTGCGCAACTACTTCGGCGACGGCGAGGACTTCGGGATGAGCTTGCAGTACGCCACCGAGGAGACCCCGCTCGGCACCGCCGGCAGCGTGAAGAACGCCGAGGACGCGCTGCGGGACCAGCCGTTCCTGGTCATCTCGGGCGACGCGCTCACCGACATCGACCTGTCCGAGCTGGTCCGCTTCCACAAGGACCACGGCGCCCTGGTCACCGTCGGGCTTACCCGGGTTCCCGACCCGCTGGAGTTCGGGATCATCATCGTGGACGACGACGGCCGGATTCAGCGCTTTCTCGAGAAGCCGACGTGGGGGCAGGTGTTCTCGGACACCGTCAACACCGGCATCTACGTGATGGAGCCCGAGGTGCTGGCCGAGTTCGCGGCCGGCGAGGTCGCCGACTGGTCGAGCGACGTGTTCCCACAGCTGCTCAAGCGCGGCGCGCCGCTGTACGGCTGTGTCGCCGACGGCTACTGGGAGGACGTCGGCACACACGAGAGCTACCTGAAGGCGCAGGCCGACGTGCTGGCCGGGCGGGTGCAGGCGGAAATCGACGGGTTCGAGGTGTCGCCGGGCGTCTGGGTCGCCGAGGGCGCCGAGGTCGACCCGGACGCCGCGCTTACCGGGCCGCTCGCGATCGGCGACTACGCCAAGATCGAGGCCGGCGCCCAGCTGCGCGAGTTCACGGTCATCGGCAACAACGTGGTGGTCAAGGAGGGCGCCTTCCTGCACCGCGCGATCGTGCACAGCAACGTCTACGTGGGCGTGGGCACCACCCTGCGCGGCTGTGTGGTCGGGAAGAACACCGACGTGATGCGCTCGGCGAGGATCGAGGAGAACGCGGTCGTAGGGGACGAGTGCGTGATTGAGCCCGAGGCGTACCTGTCCGCCGGCGTGAAGGTCTACCCGTTCAAGACCATCGAGGCCGGCGCGGTGGTGAACACCAGCGTGATCTGGGAGTCCCGCGGGCAGCGGACCCTGTTCGGCCCGCGAGGGGTATCCGGCCTGGTCAACGTCGAGATCACCCCGGAACTGTGCGTCCGGCTCGCCAGTGCGTACGCCACCACGCTGAAAAAGGGCACGACCGTCACCACGTCCCGTGACGTGTCGCGCGCGGCCCGGGCGCTGAAGCGCGCGGTACACGGAGCGCTCAACGCGAGCGCGATCAATGTCGTGGACCTGGAGGCGCAGCCGCTGCCCGTGGCCAGGTTCGAGACCGCGCGCAGCGAGTACAGCGGCGGGATCGCGCTGCGCACCACGCCCGGTGATCCCCAGTCCATCGACATCATCTTCCTGGACTCCGACGGCGCCGACATGTCCCTGACCGCGCAGCGCAAGCTGGAGCGCGTCTTCTCCCGGCAGGAGTACCGGCGCGCGTTCCCGGGCGAGATCGCCGAGCTGACCTACCCGCCGCGCGTGGTCGAGGCCTACACCCATGCCCTGCTGCGCAGTATCGACATGACCGGCGTGCGGGGGGCCGGCCTGAAGGTCGTCGCCGACTGCGCGGGTGGTACCGCGTCGCTGGTGATGCCCGGGCTGCTCGGCCGGATCGGCGTGGATGTCCTGACCGTCAACAACCGGCTGGACGAGGTGTCACCGACGCAGTCGCTGGCCCAGATCCGCGCCGGGATGCACCGGCTCGCAGAGCTCGTGTCGTCGTCGCGGGCCGCGTTCGGCGTCCGGTTCGATCCCGTGGGGGAGCGGATCACCCTCGTCGACGACAAGGGCGCCCTGGTCAGCGACGAGCGGGCGCTGCTCGTCGTGCTGGACCTGATCGCGGCCGAGCGGCGGGCCGGGCGGGTGGCGCTCCCGGTGACCACCACCCGGGTCGCCGCGCGGGTTTCCCGCTTCCACGGGGTGCAGGTGAACTGGACGCCGATGTCGCTGCACGGCTTGTACGAGGCCACGGCCGCCGAGGACGTCATCTTCGCCGCGGACGGCCGCGGCGGTTTCGTGCTGCCCGAGTTCTCTCGCTCCATCGACGGGATCGCGGCGTTCGCCCGGCTGCTGGGCCTGGTCGCGAGGACCAGGCTGACGCTCAGCCAGATCGACGCCCGGATTCCGGTCTCGCACCTGCTCAAGCGCTCCATGCCGACCCCGTGGGCGGCCAAGGGGAGCGTGATGCGCACGGTGGTCGAGGCGGCCGGGGACCGCACGGTCGACACCACCGACGGGGTCCGCGTAGAAGAGCCCGACGGAGGCTGGATCCTGGTGCTCCCCGATCCGTCGGATGCCGTCACCCACCTGTGGGCCGAGGGAACGGACGGCGACTCGGCGCAGGCTCTGCTGGATGAATGGGCCGCGGTGGTCGCCCGCGCCGGCCGGTGATCCGAGGCCCGCATGGGCCGCGGTGGTCGCCCGCGCCGGGCGCTGAGCCCGGGACCGGCTGGCGCTCCTGCGCCTGAGCTGCCGCAGAGTGTCGGCGTAAAGGCCGCCCGCATGAGAGAATCGCGAACATTGCAAGAAGCAGTGGTGCGTCGGAGGTGCGACGGGATGTGGCGTAGGCGTCGCGACCAGGGGCGCGCGGGAGCCATGCGAACGGACGCCAGCATGCCCGGCGGCTCCGGAACGGGATCACCGGGCGCGGGGCCGGGAGGGGCGGGTGCGGGGCCGGGAGGGGCGGGCATGGGCGGGGGCCGGGTGCTTAGCCGGATTCACGGCAGGTTGTCGGGGCGCGGGCGCAACGCGTGGCGCGTAGACCGGCGCGGCGCGGCGCGGGTAGCTTGGACTCCACCAGCGGAGTTCCCGCGGCGAACCACCCAGGCTGACATGGTTCCCGCTCCGACCCCATGGCCGGCGAATGGGAGGCTAGGTCGGGACATGCCGAGCGTCTACTGCATTAGATGCGGTCAGGAGAACCCTGAGGGCGCGCGCTTCTGCTCGCAGTGCGGCACTCCGCTGGCTCGCGGCTCTGGCGAGGGCGCCACGGAGACCACCTCCATCATCTCCCTCGGCGATCCCGGCGACGCCGAGTTCGGCGACGACTCGGTCGCCGATACCGCGCTCCTGGACACGCTGCCCGCCGGGACGGCGCTGCTCGTGGTCCGCCGCGGGCCGAACGCCGGAAGCAGGTTCCTCCTGGACAGCGACCTCACGCTGGTCGGCCGCCATCCGGATAGCGACATCTTCCTTGACGACGTGACCGTCTCCCGGCGGCACGCCGAGTTCTACCGTTCGGGCAGCCGGTTCACCGTTCGTGACGTGGGCAGCCTGAACGGCACGTACGTGAACCGGGAGCGGATCGAGGAGACGGACCTGGCGGGCGGCGACGAGGTGCAGGTGGGCAAGTTCCGCCTGGTCTTCCTCCTCGGCCCGCGCTCGCAGGCGGAGTTCGGCGGCGGAGGCGCGCAGGTCGGGGGTTGACATTTGAGCGCACAGCCTGCCCGGGCGTACCTCGGCATCGGCGAGGTGATCTCCCAACTCCAGGACGAGTTTCCCGACATCAGCGTCTCCAAGATCCGTTTCCTGGAGTCGGAGGGGTTGATCCAGCCCGCGCGGTCACCGTCCAAGTACCGCAAGTTCGACGCCTCGGACGTGGAGCGGCTTCGCTACATCCTCACCGCTCAGCGGGACGAGTACCTGCCACTGCGGGTGATCAAGGAGCGGCTCCTGCCGCCGTCGGCCGACTCCGGCACTGGGCCCTCAGCCGGCGGCGCGGGTCAGAGCAGCCGCCCGCTGAGCCGGCGCGATCTCATCGCCGCAGCCGGGATCGACGAGAAGCAGCTGGCCGAGCTTGAGACGTTCGGGCTGATCCGGCGAGTCGGCAGGGCATACGGCCAGGACGCACTCCAGGTGGCGTCCGCCGCCGCGGTGCTGGGCAGATATGGCGTTGAGGCCCGGCACCTGCGGGCCGTCCGGGCGGCGGTGGACCGCGAGATCTCGTTCATCGAGCAGGTGGTCGCGCCCACGCTGCGGCAGCGCAATCCGGAGGCCAAGGAGCAGGCGGGGCGGACCGCGCGAGAGATAGCGGGAGTGACGATGCGCCTGCATGAGGCGCTCATCGAGGCCGCCCTGGCCGAGGCCGGGTTCTCCCGAGACGACCCGGCCGAGCGCGGGGCCATGCACGGGGACCGCGGATTCGGGGGGGCCAGCGCATGACATGGCCGGCGAGCCGCTCTTGCGGCCTGGTTTCCTGGCCGATGCCATCGGGCCGCGGCGGGAGCGCCTCGATAGCGGGTGTACGTTGACAAAGGGAGTGCCTTTGAGCAGGGTCCAGAAGTGAGGCAGCGCGTCAGGCGCACGTGAGGACGGAGCCGCCGTGAGGCAGATGGAGGTCGTAGGCGTCCGGGTTGAGATGCCCACGAACCAGCCCATCGTCCTGCTGAAAGAAACGCAGGGGGAGAGGTACTTGCCGATATGGATCGGCCCGATGGAGGCGACGGCGATCGCTTACGCCCAGCAGGGCCTGGTGCCAGTGCGGCCGCTGACCCATGACCTGCTCCGGGACATCCTCGAGGCGCTCGACGTTCAGCTGCGCACAGTGAACATCACCGCGCTGCGGAACGGTACGTTCTTCGCGGACCTGATCTTCTCGAACGGCAAGGAGGTCAGCGCGAGGCCGTCGGACTCGATAGCTCTCGCGCTCAGGACAGGCGCCACGATTTTCGCGGCGGACGAGATTCTCGAGGAGGCCGGCATCGCGATCCCCGACGAGCAGGAGGATGAGGTCGAGAAGTTCCGTGAGTTCCTCGACACGATCACTCCGGAGGACTTCGGCCGCGCCACCTGAGCGTCAACGTGGCCGGAGATGGCGCGGCGGAGCTCGCGCGGCTGAGGCTCGCACGGCGGGGATGATGGTTTGTCGTGACTCATTACTGTTACCGCGACGCGCCGCGGGAGATCGTTGACGACCTTGCCGGTGTCGGCCTACCGTTCGAGACGAGTACCCAGGGATTCCTGGTCCCCGGCCGGAGGTGCGCGTGGCGGTAATCAAGGGCAAGGGCCAGGCGTCGGGCCTGCGCGGGGACGCGGCCTCACGTGCGGACGAGCAGGGCTTGCTGTTCGGTGAGGAGCTGACCGCCAGCCCCGAGGATGTCGGCTACCGCGGCCCGACGGCCTGCACCGCCGCCGGGATCACCTACCGCCAGCTGGACTACTGGGCCCGGACCGGGCTGGTCGAGCCGAGCGTGCGGCCCGCCAGCGGCTCCGGGTCGCAGCGGCTCTACGGTTTCAGGGACATACTGGCACTCAAGATCGTCAAGCGGCTGCTGGATACCGGGATCTCGCTGCAGCAGATCAGGGCGGCCATCGGCTTCCTGCGCGAGCAGGGGGCCGGCGACGTGGCTCAGGTCACCCTCATGAGCGATGGCGCGACCGTTTACGCCTGCACGTCCCCCGATGAGGTGGTGGACCTGCTGCAGGGCGGCCAGGGAGTGTTCGGCATCGCCCTGGGCCGGGTCTGGCAGGAGGTCGAGGGCACCCTCGCCGACCTTCCCGCCGAGCGGGCCGAGGAGGCAGCGACGGCCGAGCCCGCCGGGGCGCGTTCTGGCCCGGCGCCCGCAAGCCGGGACGAGCTGGCCCGCCGCCGGGCGCGCAGGACCGGCTAGCCCGCCGGGGCGCAAGACCGCCTCGCCCGCGGGCCGCAGCGCCATGGCCTGCAATCCGGCGAGGAACAGGTCGATCCCGAACCGGTGATGGAACTCCTGGTCCTCCGGGGCGCATGCTGTCATCGGCGCCGCGGCCTCCACGAGGCGGGGGTACAGGTCGGGCGGCAGCAGCGCGAGCCGGACCTGGTTGCGGCACTGCATCTCTGCGCGGTCGGCCCCGGCCACGGCCGGATCGTAGCCCGGCGCGCTCATCACCAGCGTGAGGCCGGCGATCATGAAACCCATCCTCTCCGCGCGCCGTGAGGGGTGCTTCTGGGGCTTATGGTGTCGGTGGGGTCGCTGGATGGCGCCCGGATCCTCATTAACTCTGGGTCACAGTTCACTCGGGTGGCAGCCCGCTCGGGTAGGCTCGTATGCGCTGACGACACCGCCCGGGAGAGTCCCCGCGCAGCCAGCGGCGGGGCGCCGAAGGGGCAACATCCCCGGAACCTCTCAGGCATCAGGGACCGGGCGGGACAAGCGGCTCTGGAGCCTGCGCGCGGAGGCGGCGACAGAGGGGGACTCCGGCTACCAGCATCGGGCAGCCCGCGGGGCGGGCCGCCGAGGAGGCTCCCATGAAGTTCGCGCAGCGGCATATCGGGCCGTCCGAGGACGACCAGGCGCAGATGCTCAAGACCATCGGCTACGGCTCGCTCGACGAGCTGACCTCGGCGGCGCTGCCCGTCGGCCTCGCCGCGGACCGGCCGCTGAGCCTGCCCGAGCCCCTGACCGAGGAGCAGGCGCTCGCCGAGCTGCGCCGCCTGGCCGGCCGTAACCAGGTGCTCACCTCGATGATCGGCCTGGGCTACTACGGCACGGTGACCCCCGCCGTGATCCGCCGCAACCTGCTGGAGAACCCGGCCTGGTACACCGCCTACACGCCGTACCAGCCGGAGATATCCCAGGGCCGCCTGGAGGCGCTGCTCAACTTCCAGACCATGGTCGAGGACCTGACCGGGCTGCCGGTGGCCGGGGCGTCCATGCTGGACGAGGCGACCGCGGCCGCCGAGGCCATGACCATGTCCAGGCGGTCAGCGGGGCGCGGCCGGATCTTCCTGGCCGACGCCGACTGCCTGCCGCAGACCCTGGCGGTGCTGGCCACCCGGGCGGAGCCGCTCGGCATCGAGCTGGTCACCGCCGAGATCACGCCCGAGCTGATCGCGGCGCAGCCGGACGGGGAGCTGTTCGGCGTGCTGCTGCAGTATCCGGGGGCCAGCGGCGCGGTCCGTGACCTGGCGCCCGCGATCGAGGCGGCGCAGGCCCGCGGCGCGCTGGCCGCCGTCGCCGCCGACCTGCTGGCGCTGACCCTGCTGCGGCCGCCGGGTGAGCTCGGCGCCGACGTCGCGGTCGGCAGCACCCAGCGGTTCGGCGTGCCGATGGGGTTCGGCGGGCCGCACGCCGGCTACATCTGCGTCCGCGGCGCGCTGAAGCGCCAGCTGCCCGGCCGCCTGGTCGGCGTCTCGGTCGACGCCGACGGCCATCCCGCGTACCGGCTCGCGCTGCAGGCGCGGGAGCAGCACATCCGCCGGGAGAAGGCGACCAGCAACATCTGCACGGCGCAGGTGCTGCTGGCCGTGATCGCGGCGATGTACGCGGCCTACCACGGCCCGGACGGCCTGACCGCGATCGCGAGGCGCGTGCACCGCCGGGCGGCGGTCCTCTCCCGCACGCTGCACGACCAGGGATTCGTAACGGGCGGCGCGTTCTTCGACACCGTTCGGGTGATCGTGCCCGGGGGCGCCGCCGGGGCCGTGGCGCGGGCCCGGGCCGCCGGCTACAACCTGCATGCGGCCGGGACGGATGCGGTGCAGATCGCCTGCGACGAGACCACCACCGACGCGCAGCTGCGGGAGGTCGCGGGCGCTCTGGCGGGCCGGGAGGTCGAGCTGGCCGACGGGGTTCCCGACGCGCTGCCCGCCGGGCTGCGGCGCGACAGCGAGTTCCTGACCCACCCGGTGTTCCACTCCCACCGCAGCGAGACCGCGATGCTGCGCTACCTGCGGCGGCTGGCCGACTTCGACATCGCGCTGGACCGGTCGATGATCCCGCTCGGCTCCTGCACCATGAAGCTGAACGCGGCCGCCGAGATGGAGCCGGTCACCTGGCCGGAGTTCGCCCAGCTGCACCCGTTCGCCCCGGCCGACCAGGCCGCGGGCTACCTGGAGCTGATCCGCGACCTGCAGGACGCGCTGGCCGAGATCACCGGGTACGACGCGGTGTCGTTGCAGCCCAACGCCGGGTCGCAGGGCGAGCTCTCCGGGCTGCTCGCGATCCGGCACTACCACGCATCCCGCGGCGAGCCCGGGCGCGACGTGTGCCTGATCCCCGAGTCCGCCCACGGGACGAACGCGGCCAGCGCGGTGCTGGCGGGCCTGCGCGTGGTCGTGGTCCGGTGCGGCCCAGACGGCGCGATCGACACCGGCGACCTGCGCGCCAGGCTGGACGCGCACGCCGGGAGCGTCGCGGCGATCATGCTGACCTACCCGTCGACCAACGGCGTGTTCGAGGAGACCATGGGCCAGGTCTCCGAGGAGGTGCACGCCGCGGGCGGGCAGGTCTACGTGGACGGGGCGAACCTGAACGCGCTGGTCGGACTGGCCCGGCCGGGCGGCTTCGGTGGGGACGTGTCGCACCTGAACCTGCACAAGACGTTCTGCATCCCGCACGGCGGCGGCGGTCCCGGCGTGGGCCCGGTCGCGGTGCGGTCTCACCTGACGCCCTTCCTGCCGGGGCACCCGTTCCTCGACGGGGTGTCCGTCGTCGGCGTCCCGGGCTCCGACGACGCGGCAGTGGCCGCGCCGCCTACTGGCCCGGTCGCGGCCGCGCCGTACGGGTCGGCCGGGATCCTGCCGATCTCCTGGGCCTACATCGCGATGATGGGCGCCGACGGCCTGCGCCAGGCCAGCCAGGTAGCCATCCTGTCCGCCAACTACCTGGCCAGGCGCCTGCACCCGCACTTCCCCGTGCTGTACACCGGCCGCGACGGGCTGGTCGCGCACGAGTGCATCCTGGACCTGCGGCCGCTCACCAGCCAGACCGGGATCACCGCCGAGGATGTCGCCAAGCGGCTGATCGACTACGGCTTCCACGCGCCGACGATGTCGTTCCCCGTGGCCGGCACGCTGATGGTCGAGCCGACCGAGAGCGAGGACCTCGCCGAGCTGGACCGGTTCTGCGACGCCATGATCGCGATCAGGCGGGAGATCGCGAAGGTGGCCGCGGGCGAGCTTGACGCTCGCGACAACCCGCTCAAGAACGCGCCGCACACGGCCAGCATGCTGATGTCCGCCGACTGGAAGCACCCCTACGAGCGCGAGGAGGCGGCCTACCCGCTGCCCGGCGACCGGCGGGCCAAGTACTGGCCGCCGGTCCGGCGGATCGACCAGGCCTACGGCGACAGGAACCTGGTCTGCGCCTGCCCGCCGCCGGAAGCCTTCGCCGACTAGGTCGGGCACCTGCGAACCGCCGCCTGAGCGCCGGCAGTTCGCCGACATCACCGCGGACCTGGCCGCAATCGCGGGCGTTCGCTCCCGCAGAAGCCACCAGCAGCCAGGCGGGCTCGTGATTGCCGTTCCCGGCGGCCGTTCCGTTGCCGCCTCCGGGCTCACGGTCATGTGATACTTGGTCGTCATCTGTCCACCGCAACCGGCAGGTAGCAGGCGAGTTCTGATGAACTTAAGCGGCGGGCTTCCGGCCAGCACGACGGCCCCCTAGGCGGAGAAGGCCCGCCCCGGGCATCCCGACGGTCCCCAGGTGTCACGGTCACCCCGAGAGGCGGACATCCATGAGTCACCGGTCTGCGCGGCTGCGCATCACAGCCCTCGCCATCGGGGCCTGCGGCGCTGTCGCGACCGCGACGGCGGCGGGTACCGTTTCGGCGTCCACCGTCGTCGGCCGGGCCCCGGCGTCCTCTCTGACCGCGGCGATCCCGCGCCTGACCGTGGCGCAGCGGGCCGGCCAGCGGGTGATCTACAGCTACAGCGGCCTCAACCCGCCTGCGGCCCTGCTCTCGCTGATCCGGAACGGGGAGGCCGCCGGAGTGATCTTCTTCCGCGGCAACATCTCCAGCCCGACGCAGATCAGCAGGGTGATGACGACGCTCGAGAGGGCCAATGCCAGCCCTCGGACTAACCCGGTGCGCGCGCCGCTATTGCTGATGACCGACCAGGAGGGCGGGGAGGTACGGCGCCTGCCGGGCGCGCCAGTGCTCTCCGAGAAGCAGATCGGCCAGTCGGCCCACCCCGCGGCCGCGGCGACCGCCGCGGGCACCGGCGCCGGCCGGAACCTGCACGGCGTCGGCTTGAACGTCAACCTCGCGCCGGTGCTCGACGTGTTCCGCACGCCGGGGAACTTCGACGACCGGTTCGGCCGGTCTTACAGCATGAACCCGGACGTCGTCTCCCGGCTGGGCGCGGACTTCATCACGGCGCAGCAGCACGTGGGCGTCGCGGCGACCGCCAAGCACTTTCCCGGCCTGGGCGCGGCCCTAGCGTCCCAGAACACCGACGAGGTGCCGGTCACGCTGAACCTGCCCAAGTCCACGATCCGCAACAAAGACGAGTTCCCCTACGAGGCCGCGATCGCCGCGGGCGTCAAGCTGGTCATGGTGTCGTGGGCGGTGTACCCGTCGCTGGGCTCCAAGCGGCCGGCCGGGCTGTCGGGCCTGATCATCAACGGCGAGCTGCGGACCAGGCTCCGCTTCAAGGGCGTGACGATCACCGACGCCCTGGAGGCGGGCGCGCTGCGGGCGTTCGGGTCGATCCAGAACCGGGCCTGGCTCGCGGCCGGGGCCGGGATGGACCTCATCCTCTGCGCGGCGCAGACCCCGTCGGAGGGCGAGGCCGCGCTGGGCAGCCTGGAGAACGCCTACCAGAAGCGCACGCTGAACCAGGCGGCCTTCAATGCGGCCGTCGCCCGGATCCTGGCCCTGCGCGCCAGCCTGCCCGCCTAGCAGCGCGTCCTGGTCAGGTCTGCCCCCGGCTCACCCCCGGGGCTGGCCCGCCGGGATCGTGCGGCCCTTCCACTGCCCGCCGCGGCCCGCGTGGTAGCGCCGGGCCGAGTCGAGGGTCATCGCGGCGTACATGATCGCGATCACCGGCAGGAACGGTGCCCGCGCCGGCGAGAGCCGGTAAAGCGCCAGCATGGGCAGGTAGCTGACCGCCATGATCGCCCAGCCGGCCAGGCCCGCCCCGGCCAGCCACCCCGCGCCGGTGATGCCAGAACCAGGGCCGCCGCCCGCTGCCAGCCACCCCAGCCCGCCGAGGGCGGCCGCCGGGGGCAGCGCGTACAGCCATAGCAGGCCGACGATCGTCCCGGTGAGCAGGACCGGCGAGTACCGCAGCTGCGTGTAAGCGCTCCTGCTGATCATGTCCCACAGCCCGGGCAGGCTCGGGTAGGGTCGGACGCTGATGACGTTCGTGGTGAGCCCCAGCCAGCAGCGCGCGGGCGCGGGGGAACGCTTCAGCAGGCGCCCGAGCGCGACGTCGTCGATGCGGGCGCTGCGCACGGCATCGAGGCCGCCCGCGCCCTCCAGGGCGCTCCGGCGCACGAGCATGCACCCCCCGGCCGCCGCGGCGGTGCGCGCTTCGGGCCGGTTGACCCGCCGGAACGGGTACAGCTGGGCGAAGAAGTATACGAATGCGGGCACCAGCAGGCGCTCCCAGCGGGTGTCGGCCCGCAGCAGCGCCATCTGCGACACCAGCGCGCGGTCGTCGGCCTCGGCCGCCCGCACCAGCGCGGCGAGGGTCCCCGGCTCGTAGGCGATGTCGGCGTCCGTGAACAGCACGTACGCGGCGTTGCCGGCGGCGCGCAGCCCCTGGTCCATGGCCCAGACCTTCCCGGCCCAGCCGGGCGGGGGATGGCGGCCCGGCACGACCCGCAACCGCGCGCCCCCAGCCGCGCGGCCGATATTTGAGGCCACGTCGGCCGTCTGATCCGAGCTCTCGTCGTCGACGAGCACGACCTCGAACGCGCCCGGGTACTCCTGCGCGAGCAGCGTCGGCAGCGTGGCGGGAAGGACGGCGGCCTCGTTCCTGGCGGGCACGACCGCCGCCACGGCCGGCCAGGCCGCCGGGTCGGCGCGGGGCGCCGGAAGCCGCTGATCGGTGCGCCAGTAGCCGCCGTGGGCGGCCAGCAGGTAGGCCCACGCGATCACGGCGAGCGCCGCGGCCGCGGCGGCTGGGAGCACCGGCATAGCCTCGCATACGGCGCGCCCGGGGCGCCCGCGATCGGCCGCGAAACGGCTCGGTGGGTCTGGGGGGTCGCCCCCGAGGGCATCACAGCCGAGAGGTTGACGAACGGGCGCGGACGCCGACGCGCATAGAGTTGACGGCGTGGCAGATCCGGCGAGTTACCGGCCCGCCCCGGGCTCGATTCCCGAGTCACCAGGGGTCTACAGGTTCCGCGACGAGCGAGGCCGGGTCATCTACGTCGGGAAGGCCAAGAACCTCAGGTCTCGGCTGAATTCCTACTTCGCCGACTTCGTCGGGCTGCATCCGCGCACCCAGTCCATGCTGCGTTCGGCGGCCAGGGTGGACTGGACGGTGGTCGCGACCGAGGTGGAGGCGCTCCAGCTGGAGTACTCGTGGATCAAGGAATTCGATCCCCGGTTCAACGTCCGGTACCGGGACGATAAGAGCTACCCCTACCTCGCGGTCACCATGGACGAGGAGTACCCCCGGGTCATGGTGATGCGGGGAGCCAAGCGACGCGGTGTGCGGTACTTCGGCCCGTACTCGCACGCCTGGGCGATCAGGGACACGGTGGACACGCTGCTGCGGGTGTTCCCGGTCCGGACCTGCTCGGCCGGCGTGTTCAAGCGGGCGGGCCAGATCGGCAGGCCCTGCCTGCTCGGCTACATCGGCAAGTGCTCTGCTCCCTGCGTCGGCCGGGTCGACGCCGAGGAGCACCGGTGCCTGGCCGAGGAGTTCTGCGACTTCATGGCCGGGCAGACCGGCAAGTTCACCAGGCGGCTCGAGTCCGAGATGCGCCGCGCGGCCGACGCCGAGGAATACGAGCGCGCGGCGCGCCTGCGTGACGACATCCAGGCCCTGCATCGCGCGCTGGAGAAGCAGGCGGTGGTGCTGGGCGATGGTACCGACTGCGATGTCATCGCGCTGGCCGAAGACCAGCTCGAGGCCGCCGTTCAGGTGTTCTACGTTCGCGGCGGCCGGGTTCGCGGGCAACGGGGCTGGGTGGTCGACAAGGTCGAGGAAATCACCGCAGGGGAGCTCGTGGAGCAGTTCCTCGGCCAGGTCTACGGCGAGGACCCAGTTGCGGGCGAGATGGCTGACGGGGCTGCCGCTGACGTAGCAGGCGCTGGCGGGGCCGCTGCTGGCGGTGCCGCTGACCACGGGCGCGCGCGCGGCAGGCGGCAGTTGGAGGCGGGAGGCCGCGGCCAGCCGCGGCGCGACGCACCGGTGCCGCGCGAGGTGCTCGTGCCGGTGCTGCCGCCGGCCGCCGCCGCGGTCGAGGAGTGGCTCGCCGCCCGGCGCGGCGGCCGGGTCAGCCTCCGGGTTCCGCAGCGCGGGGATAAGAAGGCGCTGCTCGAGACCGTCGCCAGGAACGCGGCAGAGTCGCTCGCGCTGCACAAGACCAGGCGCGCCAGCGACCTCACGACCCGCAGCCGTGCGATGCACGAGATCCAGGAGGCGCTCGGGCTCGACGAGGCGCCGCTGCGGATCGAGTGTTACGACGTGTCGAACCTGCAGGGGACCCACGTCGTCGCGTCCATGATCGTCTTTGAGGACGGCCTGGCGCGCAAGTCCGAGTACCGCCGGTTCAGCATCCGCGGCCTGGATGGCACCGACGATGTGGCGTCCATCCATGAGGTGATCTCCCGCAGGTTCCGGCGCTACCTCGAGGAACGTGAGGCGACCGGCGAGCTCGACGTGCTTGGTGACCCGGCCGGCGGGGAAGCCGCTCCGGGCGGGGGGGCGGGCTTGGAACAGCCCTCACGGCGCAAGTTCGCCTATCCGCCGAACCTCGTGGTCGTCGACGGCGGCCCGGCCCAGGTGGCGGCGGCCGCGCGGGCCCTTGACGAGCTCGGCATCGACGACGTCTCGGTCTGCGGCCTCGCCAAGCGCTTGGAAGAGGTCTGGCTGCCCGGCGAGGACGGCCCGGTGATCATGCCGCGCACCAGCGAGGGCCTTTACCTCTTGCAGCGCGTGCGCGACGAGGCCCACCGGTTCGCGATCACGTATCACAGGAAGAAGAGGTCGGCGGCTCTGACGGCCAGCGAGCTCGACGCCGTTCCCGGACTCGGACCGGCCCGCAGGGCCACGCTGCTGCGGCATTTCGGCTCCGTGCGGAGGATCGCCGGGGCTAGCGTGGCAGAGATAGCCGACCTGCCCGGCATCGGGCCGCGAATCGCGGAGACGGTCGCGGCGGCCCTGCGGACCAGCGGGACCGGCGGGACCGGCGGTGACGGCGCCGAAGGGCCGAGCCAGCCCGGAAACGAGCCGCTCGGGGCGAGGGCCCACAGCTCCGCGAAGATCAGGGGGGAGGCGCGCCATGAGGGCGGACAGCTCGCCGGACCTGGAGACAAGCGTTCCGGAGATCGTCATCATCACCGGCATGTCGGGAGCTGGACGGAGCACGGCGGCGAAGTCGCTGGAGGATCTTGACTGGTTCGTCGCCGACAACCTGCCGCCGGACCTGCTGCCGACCATGCTGGATCTCGCCCGGCGCGCCAAGAGCGCCGTGCCGCGGCTCGCGGCGGTTGTCGACGTGCGCAGCCGCGCGTTCTCCACCGACCTGAAGTCGGTCATAGGCGATCTTGATACCAGGGGCACCCGGCCGTATGTGGTATTCCTGGAGGCCAGCGACGAGACGCTGGTCCGCAGGTTCGATAACGTCCGCCGCCCGCATCCGCTCCAGGAGGAGGGCCGGCTGGTCGATGGCATCGCCGCCGAGCGGGAGCTGCTCGAGGCAGTTCGCGACGAGGCCGATCTCGTGCTCGATACCTCCCAGCTCAACATGCACGAGCTCCGGGCCCGCATGCGAGCCGCCTTCGGCGTCGACTCGGACACCGCACTGCGCCTGAACGTCGTATCCTTCGGGTTCAAGTACGGGCTGCCGGTCGATGCCGACATGGTGGCGGACTGCCGGTTCCTGCCGAATCCGCACTGGGTGGCCGATCTCGCCCCGCTGACCGGCCAGGACCAGGGGGTCAGGGACTATGTTCTGGGCCAGCCTGGTGCTGCCGAATTCCTGGACGCCTACGTTGAGGCGGTGCGCGTGACCTTGCCCGGCTATCAGCAGGAGGGGAAGCATTTCGTCATGCTGGCGGTGGGCTGCACCGGCGGGAAGCACCGGAGCGTGGTAGTGGCCGAGGAGATCGCCGCCCGGCTGGCCGTAACGTGGTCGGGGGTGCGGGTGGTGCACAGAGACCTCGGGCGCGAGTGAGGCAGGGATGGGAGATCCCACCGGCCCCGTGCTTGAGAGACCCGTGCCGGAGATGCTGGCCACGGTTTCCGCAGGGCGCCCGCTGAGCCGCAAGGTGGTGGCGTTCGGCGGCGGCCATGGCCTGTTCGCCTCGCTGTCCGCGCTGCGCAGGGTCACCCGCCAGCTGACGGCCGTGGTGACCGTGGCCGACGATGGCGGCTCCAGCGGCAGGCTGCGCAGGCAGTTCGGGGTGCTGCCGCCCGGCGACCTGCGGATGGCGCTGGCCGCGCTGTGCGGGGATGATGCCTGGGGCACCACATGGAGCCGCGTCGTGCAGCATCGGTTCACCGGGGAGGCCGACCTCGCGGGCCACGCGGTGGGCAACGTCCTGATTGTCGCGCTCTGGGAGCTCCTGGGGGACACGGTCCAGGGCCTGGACTGGGTCGGGCGCCTGCTAGGGGCGCACGGGCGGGTGCTGCCGATGGCGTCCGTCCCGCTTGATCTCGAGGCCGAGGTCGAGGGCGCCGACCCGGCTCGTCCCTACGACATCAGCACGGTTCGGGGCCAGGTCGCCTGCGCGACGACGACAGGGCGGGTACGGTCGATGTCACTGGTTCCCGCCGACCCGCCCGCGTGCCCCGAGGCAGTGGCCGCGGTCGGGGCGGCGGACTGGGTGGTGCTCGGGCCCGGATCCTGGTTTACCAGCGTGCTTCCGCACCTGCTGGTGCCGGGGCTCGCCGAGGCGCTGGTGACCACCCGGGCGCGCAGGCTCGTCGCGCTGAACCTGGCGCCGCAGCCGGGGGAGACCGAGGGGTTCTCGCCGCACGCGCACCTAGAGGTACTAGCCGACCATGCTCCGGACCTGACCGTTGATGTGGTGCTCGCGGACCGCGGCGCGGCCAGCGGAACCGTGGCCGAGCTCGAGAAGGCGGCCGCCCTTCTGGGCGGCAGGCTGGTACTGGCGGACCTGGCCATGGGGGACGGATCACCGCGCCATGACCCGCGGCTGCTCGCGGGTGCATTTGCGCAGATATTCGAGGGGGAGTGAGGCCGAATGGCCATGACCGGTCTGGTGAAGGACGAGCTCAGCCGGATCGCCGTCCTGAAACCGTGCTGCAGGAAGGCCGAGGTATCCACGCTGCTGCGGTTCGCCGGCGGGCTGCACCTGGCCGCGGGGCGGATCGTGATCGAGGCTGAGCTCGACACCGGCGCGGCGGCACGCAGGCTCCGCAAGGATGTGGCCGAGGTTTTCGGCCACTCCTCCGAGCTGATCGTGCTGGCCCCCAGCGGCCTGCGCAAGGGCAATCGTTACGTGGTGCGGGTGCACAAGGACGGCGAGAGCCTGGCGCGCCAGACCGGGCTCGTGGACGGTCATGGGCGGCCGGTGCGCGGGCTGCCCCGGCAGGTAGTGTCCGGGACCAGCTGCGACTGCGAGTCCGCCTGGCGCGGCGCGTTCCTCGCCCACGGCAGCCTGACCGAGCCCGGCCGCTCGATGTCCCTCGAGGTGACCTGCCCGGGGCCGGAGGCCGCCCTGGCCATGGTCGGGGCGGCGCGGCGGCTGAAGATCCACGCCAAGGCCCGCGAGGTCCGCGGCGTGGACCGGGTGGTGATCAGGGATGGTGACGCGATCAGCGCGCTGCTGACCAGGCTGGGTGCCCATGACAGCGTGCTCGCGTGGGAGGACCGGCGGATGCGCCGCGAGGTGCGCGCGACAGCGAACCGGCTCGCGAACTTCGACGACGCGAACCTGCGGCGCAGCGCCAGGGCGGCCGTCGCCGCGGGGGCCCGGGTGGAGCGAGCCCTGGAGATCCTCGGTGACGTCGCCCCCCCGCACCTGATCGTGGCCGGCGAGCTGCGGATCAAGCACCGTCAGGCGAGCCTGGAGGAACTCGGCCAGCTGGCCGACCCCGCGTTGACCAAGGACGCGATCGCCGGCCGGATCCGCAGGCTGCTTGCGCTGGCCGACCGGCGGGCCGCGGAACTCGGGATCGCGGGAACGGAGGCGCACCTGACCGCCGACATGCTCGTGCCCTGACGAGGACCGCCACCAGCGAGAAGTGGCACCTCGCCAGGCCGTGCTGCGGCGGCGGCGCAGTACCGTTAAGAGGTCATGGGTGCGGTCCTCACCGGGAGCTTCCTCCGGGCGGCACAGGTGAGGCGAAGCGGCCGGATACAGAATCCGCCGCGCGCCGCGGCCCGGCCGGGCAGTCCGCACTTCGGTGTAGGGTTCGGTCCGGGCGGGAGCCTGCCGCGCGCGGCCGGGCAAGTGAGCGACACGATGAGGAGAATTCTGCGGTGACTGTCCGGGTGGGGATCAATGGGTTTGGCCGGATCGGGCGCAACTTCTGGCGGACCGTCAACGCCGGAGCGGCCATGCGGGGCGCAGGGGAGGCGGGTGGGGGGATCGAGATAGTGGCGGCCAACGACCTGACCGACGCCGCAACCCTCGCGCACCTGCTGAAGTATGACACCGTGCTGGGGACGCTGGACGTGGACGTCACCGTGGATGGTGACGTGATCCGAGCAGGCGACCATGAGATACGGGTCCTGGCCGAGCGGGACCCGTCGGCCCTGCCCTGGAGCGAGCTCGGCGTCGACGTCGTGGTCGAGTCAACGGGGCGGTTCACCAAAGCCGACGATGCACGCGCCCACCTCACCGCCGGCGCGCGGAAGGTGATCATCTCCGCCCCGGCCAAGGGCGAGGACATCACGATCGTGATGGGGGTCAACGACGACCGCTACGACCCCTCGGCCCACGATGTGATCTCGAACGCGTCCTGCACGACCAACTGCGTCGCCCCGATGGCCAAGGTGCTGCTCGACAGCTTCGGGATCGTCAAGGGATTCATGACGACGATCCACGCGTACACCAACGACCAGGTGATCCTGGACTTCCCGCACAAGGACCTGCGCCGGGCGCGCGCGGCGGCGCAGAACATCATCCCGACCACGACCGGCGCGGCCAAGGCCACCTCGCTGGCGCTGCCAGCGCTGGCGGGCAAGCTGGACGGGATCTCCATGCGGGTGCCGGTCATGGACGGCTCGGTCACCGACATGGTCGTCCAGCTCGACCGGGCGGTGACAGAAGATGAGGTCAACGCGGCCTACCAGGCGGCAGCTGACGGCTCGCTCAAGGGCTACCTGCACTACACCGCTGATCCCATCGTCTCCTCCGACATCGTCGGGACTCCCTGGTCGTGCACCTTCGACTCGCTGCTCACCATGGCCATGGGGGACCAGGTTAAGGTGGTCGGCTGGTACGACAACGAGTGGGGCTACTCCAACCGGCTCGCCGACCTGGCCGCTCTGGTGGGCGCGGGACTGTCTGGCCGGGCCTGAGGGCCGCAGGCGATGAGGGGCATCGACGAGCTGGATGTCGGCGGCGCGACGGTCCTGCTGCGCGCCGACCTGAACGTGCCGCTGGACGGGACCAGGATCACCGACGACGGCCGGATCACGGCCAGCCTGCCGACGATCACCAGGCTGGCCGGCCAGGGCGCGAGGGTCCTGATCTGCGCGCACCTGGGCAGGCCCGCCGGAGGCAGCTACGCCGAGCGCGCCGTGGGCGGCCCGTCGTTGCAGCCGGTCGCCGATCGGCTGGCCGAGCTGCTGGGCCAGGATGTCCCGCTGGCGGCCGATGTGGCCGGGGAGTCCGCCGCCGCGGTCGCCGCCAGCCTCGACGATGGCGGGGTCGCTCTGCTGCAGAACGTCCGCTTCGAGCCCGCCGAGACCAGCAAGGACGATGCCGAGCGGGCAGGGCTCGCGCAGCGGCTGGCGGCCCTGGCCGGGCCCGGCGGCCGGTATGTGGGCGACGGCTTCGGCGCGCTGCACCGCAAGCACGCCAGCGTCTACGACCTGCCCGCGCTGCTTCCGCACGCGGCGGGAGACCTGGTGCTCGCCGAGGTCGCGGTGCTGCGCAGGCTTACCAAGGACCCGCAGCGCCCCTACGTCGTGGTGCTCGGCGGCGCCAAGCCGTCCGACAAGCTGGCCGTGATCGCCAACCTGCTCAGCAGCGCTGACCGGCTGATCGTCGGCGGCGGGATGTCCTACACGTTCCTGAAGGCGCAGGGACACGAGGTGGGGAAGTCGCTGCTGGAGGCCGACATGATCCCCCGGGTATCCGAGCTGCTCGCGGAGGCGGCGCGGCGCGGCGTGGAGGTGGTGCTCCCGGTCGATCTGGTCGCGGCGACCCATTTCGCCCCCGACGCCGAGTATGACGTGGTCCCGGTCACCGCCTTTCCGGCCGACCGGGAGAGCCTGGACATGGGCCCGGCGACCCGGGAACTCTTCGCGGAGAAGCTCGCCGACGCGAAGACCACGTTCTGGAACGGCCCGGTCGGGGTGTTCGAGTTCCCGGCCTTCGCCGCGGGCACGCGCGCGGTGGCCGAGGCGATCAGTCACGTGAGGGGATTGACGGTGGTCGGCGGGGGCGACTCCGCCGCGGCCGTGCGCACCCTCGGCTTCCCCGACGGCGCATTCACGCATATCTCGACCGGCGGCGGGGCCAGCCTCGAGTACCTCGAGGGCAGGACGCTGCCCGGCCTGGCAGCGCTTGAGGATGACGGCCCCGAGGTCGAGGGCAGCGGAGCGACGGGCACCGGAGCGACAGGCAGCGGAGCGGCGGAGTGAGCCGCGCCGCGGCCAGGAAGCCGCTGGTCGCCGGCAACTGGAAGATGCACAACACGCACTTCGAGGCGCTCGCGCTGACCCAGAAGCTGGCGTTCATGCTGACCGGCAAGGACTTCGACGCCACGGACGTGGCCGTGTTGCCGCCGTTCACCGCCCTGCGCAGCGTGCAGACCCTGATCGAGGGCGACAAGCTGCGGCTGGCCTACGGCGCCCAGGACATCTCGGCCCACGACGACGGCGCCTACACCGGCGAGGTGTCCGGGCGGATGCTGGCCAAGCTCGGCTGCGGCTACGTCCTGGCCGGGCACTCGGAGCGGCGGCGGTACCACGGCGAGGACGACGCCGTGGTGAACGCGAAGGTGAAAGCGGCGCTGCGGTCGGGCATCACGCCCGTCCTCTGCATCGGCGAGACGCTGGAGCTACGCCAGGCCGGCCACTACATCGGCCACACGCTCGCCCAGCTGGACGCCGGCCTGGCCGGCGTTCCGGGCGAGCAGGTGGCGGGCCTCGTGGTCGCCTATGAGCCGGTCTGGGCCATAGGCACGGGCCAGGTGGCCACGCCGGAGGACGCCCAGGAGTGCAGTGCCGCTATCCGCAACCGGGTTTCCGCCGTTCACGGGGACGAAGTGGCGGCTGGTGCGCGTATTCTTTATGGCGGGTCGGTGAAGTCTGACAACATGGCTGCGATCATGGCGCAGCCGGACATCGACGGCGGCCTGATTGGCGGCGCCAGTCTCGATGCCGGGGAATTCGTCAGGATCTGCCGGTATCGTGAGCTGAGCGCCAGCACCTGAGCAGACGCCCGGAGGGGACGAGGATTAGCAGTGACCATCGCACTCTCTATCGTCCTGATCATCACCAGCCTGCTGATGATATTGCTCGTGCTGCTGCACAAGGGCAAAGGCGGCGGGCTGTCCGACCTGTTCGGCGGCGGAGTCTCGTCGACTCTGGGGTCATCGTCGGTTGTCGAGCGCAACCTGGACCGGATCACTATCTTCACCGGGATCCTGTGGTTCGTCTGCATCGTCGGGCTCGGCCTGCTGCTGAACCGCTGACACGGTGGCGGTCAGGCCGACAATCTCATCACGCACGCCAGGATTCAGCGGGTCATGAGGCAAGGGGTGAGCAGTGAGTAGTGGCAACGCCATCCGCGGCAGCCGCGTCGGCGCAGGTCCGATGGGCGAGGCAGAGCGCGGCGAGGCCGCGCCGCGGGTACGGATCTCCTTCTGGTGCTGCAACCGGCACGAGACCGTCCCCAGCTTCGCCAGCGATGCCGCGATCCCGGAAACCTGGGACTGCCCGCGGTGCGGCTTCCCGGCGGGCCAGG
>Ga0209648_10000115_pt1 | contig 53007 bp, 53 predicted proteins | sample GraSoi2013_115cm_FD_185830 | JGI IMG/M metagenome (GOLD analysis project Ga0209648, IMG submission 185830) | Grasslands soil microbial communities from the Angelo Coastal Reserve, California, USA - Sample 9_17_2013_115cm (SPAdes) (version 2) | ecosystem: Environmental > Terrestrial > Soil >... | reverse complement strand
AGTTCATGTCCTGCGGTCGCCCCGTGATACTCGGAGTGAACGGGCAGGCACGTGAGATTCTGGAACAATCCCGCGGCGGTCTCTATGTTGAGCCGGAGAATCCGGCTGCGTTGTGTGAAGCAATCCGGGAACTTCAACAACATAATGGTTTGCGGGATTCAATGGGGCGCAAGGGCCGCGACTACGTTGTGCAGAACCTTTCACGCGAACGCACCGCTAGAGATTACATCGAGGTGCTAAATCGGCTTTTACCGAAGAAGGCCGGCGCAGAATCAGCCGTTGCCGCGTACCCTAACTAACAGTCGTAAATAACGAGTCTTGCCGCCGCGGGTCAGTTGCACCCCCTCCCGTCATTGAACGCGGTGTTCGGTACTATTCGGCATCAAAGAAAGCGGCGGAGCAGCCTCCTCGACGAGTTTGTATAGATCTTCGGCGGTGAGCCATTCGGAGTTAGTGTCGCTCGCGTAACGGAAACCCTCGGCGAGGGGGACTCCGTCCTGCCAGTTTTCTCTCGACCGGTGGTGTGCCGGCTGGATCACAAACATCTCTTCGGTTTCGACGCTGTTGCGAGCTTCATCGTCTGAGAGCAACACTTCGTGGAGTTTTTCCCCAGGCCTAATGCCGACGCATTCAATCTGGCAATTCGGAGCCACAGCTTGGGCCATGTCGAGCAACTTCATGCTGGGAATTTTGGGCACAAAAATCTCTCCGCCTTGCATGCGTTCGAGGCAACGTACGACGAAACGCGCTGCGTGATCGAGCGTGATCCAAAACCGGGTCATGCGGGGGTCAGTGACCGTGATCTTTCCCTGTTTTCGCTGCTCGGCGAAGGTCGGGATTACACTGCTCCGGCTGCCGAGAAAATTGCCGGATCGCATACAGCTGAAGCGCGTTTCATGAGCATCCGTCTGGGCATTGGACTGGACAAACATTTTTTCTGCGCACAGCTTGGTAGCGCCATACAGGTTGATGGGGTTGACCGCCTTGTCTGTGCTCAAAGCGATCACTCGGCGAACACCGCGATTGATGGCGGCATCAATCACGTTTTTGCTGCCGATGATATTGGTTTGAACCGCCTCAAATGGGTTCTGTTCGCAGGCCGGCACTTGTTTGAGAGCGGCCGTATGCACCACAACAGTCACAGCCGAAAGGGCGCGCTCCAGCCTCTGAGCATCGCGCACATCCCCGAGCAGATACCGCAGACTGGGATGATCGAGTCCCGCAGCCCGCATCTCGTGCTGCTTCAATTCGTCGCGGCTGAAGACGATCAATTTTCTAGGGCAATATTCATTCAGCATGATTTCCACAAACTTCCTGCCGAACGAACCGGTGCCTCCGGTCACCAGGACCACTTGCTCTGACCAATTCATCGTCATCTGTGCCGACCTACTTCCGCGGGCAGTATTGCTCGATAAGCGGGCTGCGGCAGACCGCTCTTTTACAGTAAACTATAGCGTTTTTGCAAAGAAGTGAACTGCCGAGGTTTGCACCTTTGCGGTTAACTCAAGAAAATCCTCCGGTGGTTAAACTTCGATAAAGAGTTATTCGATTCGCGGAGATCTGTTGCTGGAATTTGCCCGTAATCTGTTTCGTCGCCGAACCGAGAACCCAAGTCTTGCCTTCTCGCGACCGCTGGTGGTTTTGCAAAGCGATGATTGGGGACGGGTCGGGGTGCGGGACAAGGAAGGATATGAACGCTTGCGATCGAGCGGATTGCGACTCGGCGAGCACCCCTACGATCTCTACACCCTTGAAACGGCCACGGACGTAGCCTCGCTTTGTTCTCTATTGGGTAAGCACCGAGACTCGAGAGACCGGCCACCATGTCTGGTAATGAATTTCTGTCTTGCCAACCTGGACTTCCAAAAAATGCGTCAGCAAGGGTTTACGCGACTCGAGCTTATTCCGCTGTCGAAGGGCCTGCCGGGAAACTGGTCGCGACCTGGCCTCATCGAGTCTTATCGCGCAGGTATACAGCAGGGTGTCCTCTATCCTGCGGCGCACGGTCTTACGCATTTTTGTGCCCTTGCGGTTGAGCATGCGCTGGCCGAAAACCAAGAGCGAGCACAGCTCCTGCGTCTGTTATGGGCGGAAGAGACCCCATACATCTATTGGCGCATGCCTTGGATTGGCTACGAATACTGGCATCCCGGAAGGCCGCGTTCTGGCTTTGTTCCAGCGGAACGGCAGCAAACCCTGATCCGGCGTACGCATGAAATGTTTTTGTCGCTATTTGGCACTGCGCCAACCTCGGCATGCGCTCCTGGCGACCGCTCGAATGTGGCTACGCATCGCGCCTGGTCGGAATATGGCATCCGAGTATCGCAAAGCGGAACCGCCGGCGGTCTGAAAGCGCCTTACATCGATGACATGGGAATTCTGCATCTTTACCGCAGTATTGATTTTGAGCCTTGCCAAAAAGAGGTTGACATCGAGAAATACCTGCAAGTTGCCGCAGGTTGCTTCTCGCGCGGGCTACCGCTGATAATTTCAATTCACTCGATCAATTTCCATTCTTCGCTGAAGGACTTTCACACTTCCAGCCTGGCCGCGCTCGATACATTGCTCGCAGCACTCGAATCAAAGCATCCAGAGCTGTTGTACGTGCACGATGACGATGTGTATGCGATCGCTACTCAAGGGACATTCCGTAGCCGCGACGACAAGACTGCGGTATTGGCGACGTACCGAGAACGGAAGATGTGCGCAGTTCAGCAAGGGGCACTCTGATGGCGGCGCAGCATTCGTTGATTTTGATCACGATCGATTGTCTGCGCGCCGATCACGTGCGAACACCCACGACGCCATTTCTCCCGCGGGGACACTGAAGAAGCGTTCGCTTAGAGTTGGCCTAAATTTCGTACAGCAATAGGTGGCCGCCAAAGACGCCTAGATTTCTCGACTTCGTGTCGATTTCTAAGTGGAACACCTGAGAAATTGGCGCCGTTGGGGAATTTCCCTTCACTTTCGTCAGCTTTTTTCAACAAAGTTCTTCTCTGCGCGACCGTGCTGATGTGATACTGCGTTCATCCACTCAGGACTTGTTGATGCTGTAGCTTCGTCGGTGGGGTGCCAGCCTGTTTCAAGCCCGAGTTCGTTGGGGGTCTTGTATGGAGGTGCGGCTGCGAGTGTTCGCAGTTCTTTCCACGTCTGTCCTTCTTAGTTTCGGCCTTGCACAGGCGCAAACACCCGGCACGGGATGGGTCACCATCAGTGGCTCAGACCAAGGCCCTATTTATCCTTGTGGCAACACCGGCTGCCCAACTTACGATTCCGGACAAGTAACGATTACCGTAAACGGGTTCAACGCCGTAACCAATTACAGTCACGCCCCAGGACAGAGAACGTCCGCGCAGCTTGCGAACTCTCTCGCCACGCAACTAAACAGCGTAGCATCTCCGGTAACCGCGGTTAAAAACAACACAAAAATAACGCTGACCAGCAAATTGGCAGGGACCATTTCCAATTATCCTCTGTCCACTCAGGTGACGAACAGCTCGCTGTTCGCAAAAGCGTCTTTTGCTGCAACTCCATCTGGCCCAACTCTGACCGGCGGAGCGGGCGGTCCTGTTCCTGTTCCCGTGGGAACACTGATCAACCAGAGCTCAAACAACACCAGCCTTTGCTCCTCGTCGGTCGATCCGGGAGGAAATCTCTCGTACTGCGCGGCATTCTTCAACGGATTCAATACAAATTCGAACAACATTTCCGCGGAAACTCTGCTTCCAGACTCGCCTGCAGGCCACGTTTCGAACCTCAGCATTAAGCAGCTTATGGACTCGGGATGGACCGGGAAAATGATTTGCGAGTACCAGCCCTGGTTTGGCCTGAGCAGCCACCAGAGCGTCGGCTACAGCGAGAATGCTTCGGCCACCGTCGCGGCGCAAGATTCATTCATGATCACGGAAGGCTGTGACATCAACCTGGTCGACTTTTACGGATCGCTCGATCCCAACCAGAATTTTAATCTGACTACTACGAACACAGTTTTCGCAGACCTCAACGGCCGCTCCGGATACCCACTGAAGTTCGGGATATTGGAAGACAGAGGCGCTTTAAAATCCAGTTGCTCGACCTCATTAACTGAGAGCGCCACGGTGAGCTGCCTGCAGAGTGCGCTGGCCAAGGACATGGACTTCATCCACACCAATTATGCGACCAGCACAGCATACTGGATGGACGGCGGCCAGCCGGTAATTGCATACTTTGGCGCAAGATCCGATTGGCCCATCCTCACTTCCACTGACTGGGACGCTGTGTGGTCCGTTGTGAAGGCCCACACTGACACCTACGCAGCTCCTTTCAAATACATTTTCCAGTTCGGTTCGTTTACCACTGCTTCGTATGACAATGGACGATTCGGATGGGTACAGCCTCCGGTCTATAGCTCGACCCAGCAATTCTGGTGGGGATCTGTGACCAGCGCTTCCCCGACCTATTTGGACACGCTCTACAGCGCCGGCCTCAGCCATCCCTCCCAGCTTACGATTGGTACGCTGTACAAAGGCTTCGACGACAACAACGCATCCTGGAGCGGGAACCGCGTGATCGCGGAACAGTGCGGCCAGGTTCTGCTGAAGACAGCAAATGAGATCTCAAAATACTTTGGCGGCTCGAATCCGCAGATTCCGTATGTGCAGGTCATAACCTGGAACGACTACGAAGAAGGCACCGCAGTTGAGGACGGAATCGACAACTGCTACACCGTCAATGCCTCGCTTACGGGCAGCGTCCTGATATGGTCTCTCATTCCTTCCGATTCGATTTATGCTTCCACCACCACGGTTCACCATTTCACCGTCTACTACGCAGATGCGAGCGGCAATCTCTACTTGGCCGCTTCGAATCTGCCGGTGACTACGAATACTCTCGACCTGTCTTCACTTGTTCCGCCGGGAACCTGGAACATTTACGTGGAGATGGCGGGCCAGCCCCTCATCATCAATCGAATGTCGAACGCAGTGACCTTGATTCACTAGGTTGCAATATTCCGGAGATCATGGTGAGGATGGCGTGCTTGCGTCTCCAGAGCTGTTCTGATACTGCTTTGGAGACGCATTATGATCCTCGACGCCCTTCACCGCATTGTGAATCACCGCGAATCGCTCTCGCGTGCCGAGGCCCGCGCCGTCATGGGCGAAGTGCTCTCCGGCAAATGCACTGACTCGCAAATCGCAGCCCTCCTGGTCGGATTGCACATGAAGGGCGAGACGGTCGAGGAGATCGTTGGCTTCGCGGAAGCGATTCGTACAGCAGCCACTCCAATCCCGGTGCGCGCGAATTCTGTTCTCGACGCAAGCGGCACCGGACGCGAAGCCCTGGTTGACACTTGCGGAACTGGAGGAGATGCGGCGGGCACATTCAACATTTCAACGGTCACCGCGTTCGTGGTTGCTGGCGCCGGAGTTCGCGTCGCCAAGCATGGCAATCGCAGTTCCACGCCCAAAGTGGGCCCTCAGGGCACGAGCGCTAAATGCGGGGCAGCCGACGTGATGGAAGCGCTCGGGGTGAACATTCAGCTTTCGACGGCGCTCCTGGCGGAGTGTCTCGATAAAGTGGGCATCGCTTTCCTTTTTGCACCCGCTGTCCATTCGGCGGCCAAGTACGTTCAGACCGCGCGTCGCGAGACTCGCCTCCGCACAGTGTTCAACCTTCTCGGACCGCTCACCAACCCTGCGGGAGCTTCGGCACAGGTAGTCGGCGTCTATTCGCTCGACTTAGTAGAAAAGCTCGCCGAGGCGCTCAGCATGCTGGGAACTCATCGCGCTTTTGTGGTGCATGGTCTGGACGGACTAGACGAGATCACCATAACTGGAGCTTCCCGCGTAGCGGAAGTACGCAAAGGATCGGTGCACACGTATGAAGTCACTCCAGAGGAATTCGGCATGAAACGCGCATCTCTGGAAGAAATTGCCGGGGGAGATGCCACGGAGAATGCCGGCATCGTTCGCAAGATTTTAGGCGGCGAAAGATCACCAAGACGCGACGTTGTCCTGATAAATTCTGCAGCTGCCCTGGTTGCGGCCGGAAGAGCTGAACACCTCAAAGATGCCGTCGCTCTAGCCGAAAAATCAATTGACTCGGGAGCCGCTGCTCAGAAATTGGACGACCTGGTAAGGTTCACCAGCACACACCTCAATTCGTGACCACTATTCGCCCGCTTGTGCCTTCTTCAGCCGTTCAATCTGCTCCAGATGATTCCCTCCGTGGCCGCTCATTTTTTCGACATAGTCCGCGACCGTGACGTCTTTCTTGAGTTCGGGATGATAAGCGGATTTTTGCAGATCGCCCGATTTTGACCGGCGCAGCAATCGCAAATTCGCATGACGGTTCAGTCCATAGAGCGCAATCAATTCTGCGGGCGGAGTCTCGGTATAGCCCAGATTTCTAGCCCAGTCGTTCTGATCAATTGGTGCAATTACGGGTTTCTTGTCTGCGAGCATCTGCCGAAAACGGTGTGCGTACAGGATTTCCATATCTGCCAGATGCCCCAAAATTTCCAGGATGCACCACTTGTCGGCCGACGGTTTGTAGCGAAGGGTCTTGTCGGACAAACCTGACACGGCTGCAGCAATCTGCTTCGGACTCTTTTCGGCCGTCTCGAGATGCTTTTTCAGTTCAGCTTCAGTCATAGGAAATCATTTCAGATTGTAATCTTAGGTGCTCATTTCACTTCGACCTTCTGCATCCATTGCGCGACCTGCACATTCCAGCCGAGTTCCTTCGCCATCGCCTCACGTAATTTCGATGCCGCGTCCGGCTCACCATGCACCAGGTACGTAACCCCCGGCTTATTTTCGAACGTGTGCAGCCACTCGAGGAGTTCGGGCGTATCGGCATGATCGCTGAACTGTTCGAACGCCGCCACCTGCGCACGGACCGGCACCATTTGGCCCAACATCTTTACTTCTGGTGCGCCGCTCTTGATGCTAAACCCGCGAGTGCCCGGCGCCTGAAATCCGATAAAGAGGACCGTATTCTTTGGCTCCGGCAGCCGCTGCGCCAGATGGTGCTGAATGCGGCCTCCGGTCACCATCCCGCTCGACGAGATGATTATGCAAGGAAGTTGTGAGTCGTTGATCTTTTTCGACTCCTGCGCAGTTTGCGCAAAGGTGAATCCCGGCCAGGTAAGCGGAGAGCCATAGCGGCTTATTAGTTGCTTAGTCGCGTCGCTGTACTCTTCAGTATGCTTCAGGAATATTTCAACTGCCTTGATCGCCATCGGACTGTCGCAATAGACCGGAACGCGTGGGACCTGGCCTGACTCCATCAACTCCTTCAGCATGAAAACAAATTTCTGGGTGCGCTCGACGGCAAACGCAGGCACCACCACGCTGCCGCCGCGCTCAACCGTCTTCCGAATCAAGTCGGCGAGTGCGGGCCTGGGGTCATCTGTCGGATGCGGGCGGTTTCCATACGTGGACTCCATCACCACAAGGTCGGCGCTTTCTCCTGACTGTGGACCGGAGTAAACCACTTTGCCCGGAGCGACATTCTGGTCATGCACCCGTCCAATGTCACCCGTGAACAACATGCGCGTAGAGCGGGTGGCCCCGTCCGCTGCTTTCGAGTTCAGCCTGATCTCAGCCATCGACGAACCCAGAATGTGTGCCGCGTGAACAAAGCGAAATGAAAGCTCGGGAGAAACCTGCTTCGTCTCGTTAAACCCAATCGGCTCGAAATATTGCAGGCACGCCTGCGCCTCTTCCTCGGTGTAGAGGGGTAGCGCAGGATCATGACGTGATGTCTTGTGCTGGTTATGAAACTCGGCATCTTCTTCCTGCAGGTGACCGGAGTCCGGCAAAATAATGCCGCACAGATCGATAGTCGCCGGAGTCGCATAAATCGGCCCCCGAAACCCTTGCTTCACGAGTCGTGGAATCCAGCCACAGTGGTCGAGATGAGCGTGCGTGAGAATCACGCATTCAATGTCGCTCGCCGAAATCGGAAGGGCTTGCCAATTCCGCTCACGCCACTCCTTCGGACCTTGGAATAGACCACAGTCCACCAAAACCTGCAATCCATTCTTCCCGGAAAGATCACCTGAACTATTGATCAGGTGCTTCGATCCCGTAACTGTTCCCGCAGCGCCAAGGAATTGGATATAGGACAAGAGAGCCTCCGTATCATTTAGGTTGAAGATTACAGATTGTAGATTGGTTGAATCTGAACTCCAAAATCTGCAATTTGCAATTTGTAATCACTGCGCATTCGGCGCCGACTCCACCTTATATATGTTGTTGCTCATGTCACTTTCGGGAACACTACCATCGTTGACGGTAACTTGTTGCGGCATGGTTGCCGCCGGAATCCGGACAGCCGCTTTGGACCTTCCCGGTACCAGCAACTTTTGCGTAGCTTCGCCATTTTCCATGTGCAGGACGACGGGAACTTCGGCGCCTGCGTCTCCCAAGTTCTCAACCGTGATCGTCACCATGTATCCGCCAGTCGGCAGCTGTCTCGGATAAACCGAATCGATGCGGAAATCTGGGAGCCCGCGATCGCGATAAACCCAATCGTCGAAGAACCACTGCAGGTCGCGATGAGTTTGCGCCTCGATCAGTTTCTGCATGTAAGAGGCGTCCTTGTCGTCTGAGGCTTTGTAGTTATGCAGTGCCGCGGTGAGTGCCGTTTCGCCAACCATATCTCGCAGCATCCACCACACGCTCATTGCTTTTGCCTGCACAAAAAACTCGTCGGCGGCATTGATAAGTGAATGTTCCGCGGCGTTGTTGTTTCCTTGAGCCGTGTTTTGTTTTTCAGATTCGGCCAGCGCTCCTCGGTGATTCAGCAGGTACTCGACAACCGCCGGCCGTCCTTCCTCTTCCTGCAGAAAGCCGAGTTGCGCATAGCGGGCGAGTCCGTCGTAAATCCACGGACGCGTTGAGGGAAAAGCAACATGGGTCAGTTGTTGAATGGCGGCCAGCAATAACGTCGTGTCCTTGCCAGTGAGCGGCATCAACCGCATTTTGCCGGATTCGAAAGGAGCTGCATCGGCATCTGGAAGCTCAATGACTTCCGCTTTGAATGGTTTCTCTTTATGATCGCCAAACCATTTGGTTACAAAAGGGGCGGTTTCCTCGACGGCGAGCACATAGTTTTCCGCGCCGAACTTGTGCCCGGGCAAGAAGGAAATGTTCACTGCCGGCTTGTCAATCGCCTCAAAGTTGCCGATCAGAAAGAGTGGCACAGTGGTTGCTAGCGAGTCGAACCAGCATTCCGTCTGGACTTCGTACATTCTGCCCATCTGACCGAACCCTCGCACTGCACCCCTTCCGTTACAAAATAATATTGGACGCGCTCCCGAGCTATCTGAGTGTGTGAACTCGATCTTCATCATCTCCGCTCGTGCTGCCCGCTGCTTCCATCTTCCCACCGTCTCAAATACGCTATTGCCTTCTGACAAGCTCGCCGCCTCGGTTGCCACCGGATACCAGGTCACGTACCCAATTCCGCGGACGGCTGTAAAGGACTTCCCGATCTGGTCCCAATCAGAATGTTTGGCCACGTCAACAGGCGTGCCTATTCGCGTCAGCCGCGTCGTGTCCTGCGGAATGATTCCTTCGTATCCTATTTCAAGTTCGACTGTCTGCTTCGGCCCGACTGGGCGAGGAAGTGTGACAATCGCTTCGGCCAGCGCTCCAGTGTGGTCAATGTCTGAGTTGTAGATTTGCGAGACAAATTCGACGGGTTGGCCATCAAGCTGAATCGAACTCCAGTTCAACGTGGAAGAAATCTGCAGGGCGAGGTTCTTTTGCGCAGACTCCGAATCATTCCTGAGCGAGATTTTCCCGCGGACACCTAGGCGCTGTTGTTCTGGCTCAACTCGAACATCCAAGTCGTATTTGATGAATGTAAACGCTTCGCGATCGAGGGCGGTGGCCGGAAACACCAAACCACAGAGAACACAGAGAGTACCGAAAAACTTCATTGGGACATCTTTCGCCGCTGCCGCACAACTTCGTAAAGCACCACTCCAGCGGCGACTGAGACATTCAGCGATGGCACCTTCCCCAGCATCGGAATCGAAACCAAGAAGTCGCACTTCCTGGCAACCAGATCGTGCACGCCTTTGCCTTCCGCGCCCAACACAATCGCGCAGTCCATGTTGTAATCGAGAGAGTCATGGGATTGCTTGCCCCGCTCGTCAAGCCCGACTGTCCAAACGTTTTTAGACTTTAATTCTTCCAGTGTTCTGGCGATATTGGTGACCTTCGCGACCGGCAGATGGGCACTCGCTCCGGCCGAGACCTTGGTCACGGTCCCAGTAATTCCCGCCGCCCGGCGCTCCGGAATTACAACTCCGTCTGCTCCTGCAGCGTCCGCCGTGCGCAAAATTGCACCCAGATTGTGGGGGTCTTCCACGCCATCCAGAACCACAATCAGCGAATATTGGCCACGTTTCGCCGCAATCACGTCATCCAGATCGGAATACTGCTTCGACGTAGTGACTGCAACCACCCCCTGGTGCGATCCGCTTCCGGCCATGCGGTCGAGTTCCACCCTCGGCAGAAAACGTACGGCGATGCTGTTCTTGCGGCATTCCTGGATGAGCTTTTGCAGGCGCAAATCATTGCGTTCCTTCGCCACGCCAACCCATTCGAATGCTCGTCCGTGGGCCTTCAGGGCCTCGGCTACCGCGTTAATACCAAAGATGACATGCATGAAACATCAGTGTAAATGCTTTGAGAGTGATCGAGGGCGAAGATGGAAATGGGCCAGATAATGGAAGCGCGCCTCAGGGCTGAAACCGGGGCCACCGCACTCGATCAGCTATACTCTTCCTGAACAGGAGAGAACAGTGCCGCTGTCTGCTGTGATTGTTGACGACGAGCAATTGGCCCGCGATGAGCTCGCTTACTTGCTCAAGAATATCGGCGATGTGGATGTGGTCGCCCAGGGGAAGAATGGGCTGGAAGCAGTCAACCTCATCCGCGAGCACAACCCAGATCTACTCTTTCTGGACGTACAGATGCCGGGCCTCGACGGGTTTGGCGTAATCAAGAAACTGCTCGACAAGAAAGTGACCCTGCCCAAGATTGTCTTTTCCACCGCATTCGATCAATACGCAGTGCGGGCGTTCGAAGTAAATGCTGTGGACTATCTTCTGAAGCCGTTCGATCGAAAAAGGGTCGCACAGTCAGTCGAGCGGGCCCGCGCAATGACTGAAGTCAACAATCCTTCCGCTGATAAATTGGACACTCTTGTCCGCATGCTGGAATCACAGAAACCGCAAACTTCAAAAATTCTGTTGAAAACCAGCGGCCGGCTTTTTCTGGTCAGTCAGAGAGACATCTGCTTTGCTTCCATCGAAGATGGAATCATCAGCGTCGTCACCAGCGGCCCCAGTGGAATGGAAGGGCAGTCGAATTGCCGCACCCTGGAAGAGTTGTTGGACAGTCTCGATCCCAACTTGTTCTGGCGCGCGCACCGCTCTTACTTGGTGAATACGAACCGGATTAAGGAAGTTGTCCCCTGGTTTAAGAGCTCGTATCAATTGCGTATGGATGATAGGAAACAAACGGAAATTCCTGTCAGCCGCGCGCAGACGAAAAGGTTGAGGGAGTTGTTTGGACTCTAGATGACAAAAAAAGCGGCCGGGGAGGAGGGTTCCCGCCGCTGCCAAGTGCCCCGAGCAGTTCTTCACACCGCCATTGTTCGAGGGCAGTGCGATTTTTGATCACCAGGGTCGAACCTTCCAGTTTGATCAAATCCTTTTTCTTCAGTTCACTCAATAAACGCCGTCACTGTCTCGCGAGCAGAGCTAATCGTCTGCGCCGTTTCCTCGTGCGTAACAGAGGCCTAGCATCAAGGAAAAATGGTGGCCGGGCACGAACAGTACTTTGGTCATCTGATGGCTTTGCCGGTTGCAGAGTGCCGTATAATGAACCATCCCCATGAAAGCATACGTGTATGTTTCGCTGAAGCGGAGCGTTCTGGATCCGCAGGGCAAGACCATCCAGGGAGCGCTCCACAAGTTGGGTTACAAAGGGTTGCAGGACGTGCGGCAAGGGAAATTTTTTGAGCTCACACTCGATGGAGGACTGGACAAGACGCAGGTCGAGAACGAGGTTGGGCGGATCGCACGTGAAGTTCTGACCAATCCGGTAATCGAGGAATTTCGGTATTCCCTTGAAGAATAAGAGTTTGCAGCTTCGCGCCGGAAAACAGAAGGTTTGCGTAGGAAGTCTCCCCACCCCCTGATTAGGAGTCGTTTGCATGTGCGGAATCGTGGGATACGTAGGTAAGAAGCGGGTCGTACCGGTCATTCTCGACGGTCTAAGGCGTTTGGAGTACCGCGGCTATGACTCAGCAGGCATTGCCGTTTGCGGCAATGGTGAGGGCCTGCAGATTCGCCGCGCTGAAGGCAAACTGCGCAACTTGGAAGAGGTCATCCGGCTCAAGCCGCTCGATGGCACCTACGGAATTGGCCACACCCGCTGGGCTACCCACGGCCGTCCTACTGAGGAAAACGCTCATCCACATCGCGATTGCACAGGCCGGGTGGTGGTCGTGCACAACGGGATCATCGAGAATTACGTCTCGCTCAAGAAAAAGCTCGCGGAAGATGGGCACCGCTTCACCACCGAGACAGACACCGAAGTCATCGCTCATTTGATTGAGAAGTATTACCCGCAAACCGGAAACGGACATCGGCCTTCGCTGGAAGAGGCTGTGCGGAAGGCGGTAGTTCAACTCACCGGAGTATTTGCACTCGCGGTCATCTCCGTCGATGAGCCAAACAAGATTGTCGCAGCGCGCAACGGACCTCCTGCGGTTATCGGTCTAGGGAAAGACGAATATTTCGTGGCGTCGGATGTGCCCGCGATTCTGTATCACACGCGCGATCTCTTCTTCCTCGCTGATGGCGACCTTGCGGTGATCACCCCCGAAGGCGTGCGGCTCACCGACTTCAACGGCCAACCCATCGTTCGCCAGGTGCAGCATGTCACCTGGGATCCAATCATGGCGGAAAAAGGCGGTTTCAAGCATTTCATGCTCAAGGAAATTTACGAGCAGCCGCGGTCCGTCCGTGATACCACGCTGGGGAGAATCTCGCAGGAAACCGGGCACATTTTCCTTGATGAGATGGAGATCACGGAAGCTGAGTTCAAAGCCGCAAAAAAAATCAACATCGCCGCCTGCGGAACCAGTTGGCACGCGGCTCAAGCCGGCAAATTCATGATCGAGCGGATGGCGCGTGTTCCGGTGGAAGTGGATTACGCCAGCGAATGGCGCTACCGCGATCCTATCGTTCCCTCAGACACGATTACGCTTTTGATTTCGCAATCCGGGGAAACCGCAGACACCATCGCCGCCCAGCGAGAGGCCAAAGCCCGAGGATCGAAGACCCTGGCCATCTGCAACGTGGTGGGATCGATGATTACCCGCGAGGCCGCCGGCACTATCTATACGCACGCCGGGCCCGAGATCGGCGTGGCCTCGACCAAAGCATTCACCGCACAACTTACAGCGCTATATTTATTCGCACTCTATCTCGGCCAGGTGCGCGGCGCGATTTCCGCAGAACAGGCAAAGGATGCGGTCCATGAATTGACTCGCATTCCCGGTAAACTCGAGCATTTGCTTACCCACGAAGAAGATTGTGAAGATCTGGCAAAGCAATATGTCCGCTCGCAGGATTTTCTCTTTCTCGGACGCGGTATTCACTACCCGATTGCTCTAGAAGGCGCGCTGAAGCTGAAAGAAATTTCGTACATCCACGCCGAGGGTTATCCAGCGGGCGAAATGAAACACGGGCCCAACGCGCTGATCGACGAAAATCTGCCGGTAGTCATCATCGCAACTCGTGATCCTAAAGACGCGCTCTCCATGGTTCGTTATGAAAAGACAATTTCCAACCTTAAAGAAGTAAAAGCCCGCTCGGGCCAGGTCATAGCCCTCGCGACCGAGGGCGACGAAGAAATCAAGGAAGCAGCCGACCATGTGCTCTACATTCCTTCGGCACCCGAAGAATTGCTCCCGATCCTCGAGATTGTGCCACTGCAGTTGCTGGCGTATCACATCGCCGTCCGCCGCGGCTGCGATGTTGACCAGCCGAGGAACCTGGCGAAGTCAGTGACGGTGGAGTAGGAACTTCTGTCGTTGCTCGTTGACGGTTGACTGCTGGCCCCTGACCCTGCGATTTCCGCTTTCTACGTTACCACCAGTTTGGCAGTCATCCTGAATCCCAGGAACCATGATGTCCTGCTAGACTTTGTGGAGGAGGAGATTTGTGCGAAACGTTGCTATTCTCCTGACCTTCCTTACTGCCACCTGTTCACTTCACGTTGTTGCGCAGGATGCGACATTGCCGGCAGATTTTCAATCCGCGATTCACCTATTTGACTACGACTCCAGCCAGCCGCTCGACATTCAGGACAAAGTCATTCAGGACAACAACGAGTTCACGATTCACGATATCACTTACGCCAGCCCGAAAGGCGGACGCGTTCCTGCTTACCTGGTGGTTCCAAAGGGCAAAGGCCCGTTCCCGGCTGTGCTATTCGGGCATTACGGCCTGGGCACCCGTTCGGAGTTTATCCCCGAAGCGAAGTTCTATGCCAAGGCCGGTGCAGTCTCTCTGATTCCCGATTATCCCTGGGACCGGCCGGAGCCGTGGCACAAAACTGTCGACCATTTCGATAAGCCGGAACTCGACAACGCGGCGTACGTCCAGGCAGTTGTCGACCTCCGTCGCGGAATCGATCTATTGCTTGCGCGCAGCGATGTAGATCCCAAGCGTCTTGCATATGTTGGGCATAGTTATGGTGCGCAATGGGGCAGCATTTTGTCAGCGGTGGACAGGCGCATGAAGGCCGCGGTGCTGATGGCGGGAGTGGCGGAAACCGCGGACATCATTCTCCGTAGTGACGACCCCGGTTTGGCAGAGCTGCGCAAGAACCAGCCGCCGGGACAGCTTGAAAAGTACGTACAGGTCGCCAGTGATCTCGATGCAATCCGATTTGTCGGGCATGCGGCGCCAGTCACTCTGCTTCTCCAGTTCGCTAATTTCGAGCATTACTTCGATAGGACTTCAGAGCAGCACTACATCGACGCCGCCAGCGAACCAAAGAAGGTCCTGTGGTACGACACTGGCCACGAGCTGAACGATCCTCAAGCGCTGCGCGATAGATATGACTGGCTGGCAGAGCAGATTGGGCTGAAGCCTGGGCTTCGTCCCTGAGATTGGACTGCGCGCGTCTTCCAGACACTAGCGATCATCCAATCTGAAGATGGCATTCCAGACCTTCACGGCGCGCCTGATTAACTCGGCGCTGCTCTCCGGGATCACCAAGCACCTGGAATTTGAGATGTTGAATGTGCCCCGGTTCGGCTTCGTACCCGGGCAGTGGTTATCGCTCAAGCACACCAAGGAGGATGGCGAAGAAATCACGCGGGCGTATTCGATTGCCTCGCCGCCTTCAGAGAACAGCGGTTTCGCATTATGCCTCAATCGCGTGCAGGACGGCTGGATGTCGAATTTCCTTTGCGACATGAAGCCAGGGGACGAGATTTCCTGTCAGGGCCCGTTCGGTGATTTCATCCTGCGTCCGCCCATGCGCGATAGCATCTTCATTGCCACCGGTACAGGCATTGCGCCGTTTCGCTCGATACTGCAGTGGCTGTTAGCAGATCCTTCGCGCCACCAGGGGAGACGACTCTGGCTGGTTTTCGGAAATCGCGCCGAGAAAGACATTTACTATCACGAAGAATTTCTGCAACTCGCCAGAAGCCATGAAAACTTTCACTATTGGCCCACGCTCAGCCGTGGCGCGCCCGATTGGCGAGGATTACGCGGATATGTGCAGGAACACGTGCCTCAAATTGTGGAAGGCCGATCTGACATGCATACCTATATCTGCGGTCTGGACAAGATGATCAAGGCCAATCGGGAGCTACTGAAGTCTCTCGGCTGGGACCGCAAAGATATTCGGTTCGAGAAATATGACTGAGCCCTTTCTAGCCGAGAGCAGGCTGCTTTGGACGTATCTGATGATTCAGGAACTCTAATCCTACGCGGAACGCGCAGCGCATCTGCCACAACGTGGCTAGCAAAGCCGCAATTCCCGCATACCAGATGGCAAACACCATATCGACTGCCCACCGTGGTGCTACCCCTGCTCGCCGCAAAACAAATGGCAGGAAATTCCATGCGGTCACATGGCTGTAGTCCCATTTGTCGTATGTCATGGCATCGGTCACCAGACCCCAGTCGTTCGTTTTGCCCAGTGCGCAGGCAATAATGTTCTTGAACCGCAAGCCAATCACGAACATGGGATGGCCGAGGTCCTCCATCTGATAAATCTCTAGCGACATCCAGAACGCGGTGGACGCAATCTGGACAACCACGCTCACCGCTATTAGCGCGATGCCTAGACCCCAGACTATCCTGCTCAATTCGGCGCGATACCTCAGCAGGACGGGCACAGAAATGAATGCCACCATCTCGGCCGCGGTAGAAACATAACGGTCCCCCCAGGCGAAATCCCCGCTCCAAACGGTATAGCGAGCGTAGAAACATATGCAGGCAAGCAGCAAGAAAGAAGCTGCAACGATGTAGGCCTTCACTGACGCGCTAAAGCGTTTCCAGCCGAAAATTGTTACCAGGATGGTCAAGACAATGAGCGGATCGAAGAGAAAAATCGACTTCTCCGGCGTGATCAGGGGCCCCAGGAAACCAACATGGAAGGGAGTTTCCCACGGATATTTGGCCGGAAGGGTTGGATCTTGCAGCCGGTGTTCAAGCGTGAAGTAGTGGACATAGGTGTCCGTCCAGGTCCCGAAGCGGTAAAACTGGTAGGCGCGATCGACCATGAAGAATAAGAAGTAAATCGGCAAGGCAATCTTCAGGTATGAGATAAGACGTCTCATGAATCCGTGGTTGGCCGCGCTTTCAAACCAGAGGACTAGCAGCAAAAAGACTCCGGCAGCAATCAAATCCAGGCCAGTGGTGAGCCGGGTCAGCAGATTCAACCCCAGCGCTGCGGAGCCGATCACGAGCGCTCGTCTGCTCCCGGTACGCAGCCATTCATACTGAAACGCAAATCCAGCGAGCGTCAGCAGCTTGATGTAGTTGTTCTCCATCATGTTCTGCGTGTAATGCAGATGGGTAGTGCAGAACAGCAACGCCAGGACTCCGACGACTGACTGCCTCAAATCAAACCCGAGCAGCCCGAGAAGGCGGAAGCAGACCAGCGCCGTGAGAACGTTGATCAGAATATTCGTCGTATAGCTGACAAAGATATTGCGGACGGTGGGGTCGTCGCCGTTGTAATCGCTAAAAATCGCCAGCTTCTCAAGATATGTTCCGACGATGTCCGCTGGCAGCATCAGCAGCGGCTGGCCAAGACCGTACCAGTCGTAGAGCTTGCCGCCGCGCCCGTGAACGCCGAATTCGGGATATTCATTGGGGAAAACTGCTGGTTCCGACGTCCAAAACGAATGCGCAGTCTGCAGACGATGCACGGTGTCTGCCGAACCTAGTTCGCCGGATTGGACAACGAATGCAAGTAGAGCAGCGGCCAGGGCAAGAAGAAATCTGGGATTGCTGAAGCCGCGGCGGAGGCGAGTACCCATCTCTGAGAATGATAATGTACGATGGCTTTCATCCTGTTGACTCACTCAAGAAAATTGCTAATGGGATACTTCTGATGAAAAACATAGAAATGTTGCTTCTAGCGTCGCTCGTCGCGAGCGCCTCCGCTCAAAGTCCCTCGGTTTCGAAGGAAGTTGAAACCGTCTATCCCGAAGCGCGCGCGCTTTATCTCGATCTGCATCAGAGCCCAGAGCTGTCTTCGCACGAGACCCGGACAGCAACAAAACTCGCAAGCCAGCTACGCAGTTTGGGTTATGAAGTGACTGAACCTGTAGGTGGCACGGGAATTGTTGCCATCCTGAAAAACGGCCCGGGCCCGACGGTGATGCTGCGCACTGAACTTGACGCGCTTCCGGTAGAAGAAAAGACTGGGCTCTCCTATGCGAGCAAAGTGCGCACAAAAGACGATGCCGGACACGACGTTCCCGTCGCGCACGCTTGTGGGCACGACTTGCACATGGCGGCGATCGTGGGGACGGGCGCGATTATGTCGCACAGCAGAAACACCTGGCACGGCACTTTGATCTTGATCGGTCAGCCGGCTGAGGAGACAATCAGCGGCGCAGAGCGGATGATCGCGGATGGATTATTCAATCGCTTCCCGCGGCCGGACGTGGCAGTCGCGCTCCATGTCGAAAATCTGTTGCCCGCGGGAAAAGTGGGAATCACTCCCGGAATCTTCGATACCAATGCCGACTCTATCCGGATCACGATTTTCGGCAAGGGCGGACATGGTGCGTCGCCTAATACCACTGTGGACCCTATCGTGATCGCGGCCCGGACCATTTTGACCCTGCAGACCATTCCTTCTCGCGAGGTAAAGCCTGGGGAATTGGTTGTGATCACAGTGGGATACATTCAGGCGGGCACAAAGAACAACATTATTCCCGATCAAGCCGAGATGGGTCTGACCGTGCGCACCCATAAAGCTGCGGTTCGCAAACAAGTTCTTGCAGCCATTGCAAGGATCGCAAAGGCTGAGGCGGAAGCGGCTGGCGCGCCTCGTGAACCCTCGATCGAACGCTACGAGGGCACTGATGCCGTGTTCAATGAGCCCGGTCTGGCGCAGAGGTTGAGAAGCCCGCTCGAGGCCGCTCTTGGAAAAGACAACGTGACTGCGGAAGAACCACACATGGGGTCGGAAGATTTCTCGCGTTTCATCGAGCAAGGAATCCCCGGTTTCTATTTCAGTCTGGGCGGGGCGGACCCTGAGAAATATGCCCAGGCCAATGCGGCGGGAACCACCCTGCCTTCGAACCACTCGCCGCTGTTTGCGCCGGATCTTGATCCTGCGCTGCATACCGCCATTACAGCCGAAGTTGCGGTGCTGCGGAATTTACTGAACGCATCAGCTTCCGAACTGCGGGACTTCGCGACCCAGGCGGATCAAGCGAAATGAAGGCAATGCCAGAAAAGAAAGTAATCCGTTGCGCGTGGGCGACGAACGATCTCGCCATTCTTTATCACGATCGCGAATGGGGTGTCCCACAGCACCACGAACGCGTACTGTTTGAATTCCTGGCCCTCGAGGGCGCGCAGGCCGGCCTCAGTTGGGACACCATTCTCAAGAAGCGCGACAACTATCGCGCGGCGTTCGACAGTTTCGACGTAAAGAAAATTTCCCGCTACAACCAGCGGAAGAGAGACTCGCTGATGCGTAACGAAGGTATAGTCCGCAACCGCTTGAAGATTTTGTCAGTAGTGAAGAACGCGAGGGCATTTTTGGAAGTACAAAAGGAATTCGGATCCTTCGACCGCTACGTCTGGCAATTCGTCGGCGGCAAACCGCGTATGAACGCCTGGAAAGTTCTGAACCAGCTCCCAAGCAAGACGGCTGAATCGGATGCGATGAGCAAAGATCTAAAGAAGCGCGGCTTCACCTTCGTCGGATCAACCATCTGCTATGCCTTCATGCAGGCAGTCGGCATGGTAAATGATCACTCGGTGACGTGCTTCCGGTATCGGGAGGTTTGACCGCAACACAAATTAGAGGAGCGGCGACGCAAGGTTCTGATATCCTGCGTCGCCTCAGCTGCTACTGGTTTATATCCTGCTTGGCCTCAAGCTGTCTCACCAAACCGTCCAGATAACTTTTCTGGTTGTCCGGAGCGGCCGCCAGCGCCAGTTTCATTTCCTTTGCCGCGTCGTCAAACTTGCCCTGCGCGGAGTACATTCGAGCCAGCCCGGTATGCACGAACCACTTGTCGGGATGTTTCTTCGCGTTTTCGCGGAAGATCGTAAAGGCTTCTTCACTCCGCTTTTGGGCCTGCAACTGGCGAGCAAACAAATGGATCTGAAGGGGGTCGGCGAGATTTAGAGCCTTCTTCTCCGCCACCGCAGCATCGTCTTTGCGATTGAGCGCCGTCAGGACTTTCGACTTCGTCATCTCATTGTCGTACCGATCTTCATTTTCGATGGACTTGTTCGCATACGTCAGCGCATCGTCCAAAGCAATCTTTTCCGTGAGCAGATAATTAGCCGCGTCATCCCAGCTCATCCACGTGTACTGCGATAGATTGCGAAGCTGTTTTTTCAGGCTGGCCTGCACTACGTCGTGTACATCGACAGAGACCTTGAACGGTACCGCGACCTTCTCCCACTCCAGTTCCACCTCCGCCGAATCCGGCTGTAGCTGGTCGAAGTCGTAGGTGAGCGCGTCATGCATGTCCGCAGCTCGGGGCTTTACGGTTACACGCAGCGCATCTTCCGCCTGGTCGTAGGTAAAAGACCCCCAGGAGGTTGAGTTCTTGGAAAAAATAACCGTCCATTCGTCGGCGTTCGGGATCATGTGCAATCCATACGCTCCTTTGTCGAGCGGCTTGCCTTCGATCAGGACAGGATCGCTGAAGGTGATCGTGGTGTTTATATTCGCGCCCGCGCGCCAGACCTTGCCATACGGAACCAGGCCATCCCAAATCTTGCGATCTTTCACCAGCGGCCGGTGATAGTTGATGGTGATGTCGGTAATCCCAATTCTCTGTGAGATCTCTGCCCGCTGACTCTGGTCAGGCAGATCGAGTACGAACGATTGCGCCGGACTTACGCCCGGCATGGCTGCCATCAGCAGGCAGAACCAGAATCCTCGCAAAGCCGTCCTAATCATGGGAAACGCCTCCTTTGTGACTCGCAAATTTTGCTGAAGCGGACCACAGATCGCGGGCCACACTAGTCCAGCGTCTTAGACGTTCGCCGGGCGCAGGGGTGAGCAAGAGGTGGTTCTGGGGCGAGGACATTGACCGTGCGGGTCGGACACTCCTGTCCAACGGGGTTGTCGCGGCCACCCCGCCAAGGCCTCGCGTTAGGTGTGTAAAATGCCCTGCGCCTTGGGTTGGAACCGAGAACTGCAACCGAAAAAAAGGGGGATGAAATGCAACGATCATTGTTAATTGTCGGAGTGCAGAACAGTAGCACGCGAGTCGTGGTCGGTTGTCAGGCTGTGGCGAAGGTTTCGTTCCAGGTCGCGCGGACTGTCCGCAGCAGTGACGGATAGACGATCAGCTTGCGGAACGGGTCGATCAGGGCCATGTAGACCGGCGTGAAGCGGCCGACGCTGCGAACGTAAACGCAGAAATAGAAGCGGTAGGCATGTGCCGTTTCGACGAGGGCGCTCAGCGCTGCGGCGTGGGCGGTGCGGTTGATCAGCTCGAGGAGTTGCTCGTTTTCGAAGCGGTACACGACGCGGAAAAGACCCTCGCGCGTACCCGCCGGCGCAAGGGACTTCGCGCGATCGACGGTTGTCAGACGCGTTGCGAAGGGCTCCCACGCGGTGGCGGCAGGCTCGCGGTCCCAACCAAGGAGTCGGCCGATAAAGAGACGAATGTCCAGGAGCGCGTGTGAGACCGGCGAGAGTTTGCACAGACGCGTGCTTGCGATCCGTAAAAACTCATCCAGCGTGACGCCGGAGCGCGTCCGCGGCAGATCTACGGCCCACACGTCATGAAGCGGCACGCCGGCAAGAAAGTCGTGGACCCGCAGCGGCAGCCGTTCGAACTCTTGCGTCGAGATCCGTGGCATCAGGCTCCTTCGTGGTCAATGAGTCCTATCGCGATGCTACGCCAACAACCTCACAACTTCCGAGTTGTCATCAGAACCGTGCTTCATGGCCGGCTCGCTGGCGGAACGACGCCGTTCATGCGCAGATACTCGACCATTTGTCCGTAATGGTCAAAAGCATGAATCATGGCCTCCACAATGAGCGCCATGCGAGTCGCCGTGTTACCTTGCAGAGGTGAAATCGGAGAGGATTTGACCACTTCCTTCTTCTCGCCAATCGCGTGGATGGCTTTTCCGAGATGGGCGAACGACCCATTCAGATAATAGAGGACCTCCGCTTTAGTTCGTACCGCTTCAGGTCCAAGCTCATCCCCCGCATCGGGTGGTGGTTCCTCACTCAACGCGGCAGCAGCCAGGATGTGATTGGTCGCTGCCAGGTGTTTCACCTGTTGCCCAAAGGTCCGCACGCCCTTGAATTCGCCGTCGGTTGGGGCAAACCCATACTTGTCTGCAGGCATGGCCTCAGCAGCCGAGACGATCAGCTTCTCTCCGAGCTTTAAAAAGATCTGTAGCGCGTGCTTTTCCCGTTCTGCGTCGAGTGTTTCCTTGGCGTCAACGCGCTGCTGCCCGACTTGTGCCAAAATATTGCCCGAACCCAACCACAGCGCGAGCATCAATATCCATTTCATTTTCTGCATGATTACTTCTCCTCTTTGTTCTCCGGGGCGGCAAAGCTCTGGACACCCTGTCGCTCCATCCATTACGCTACAACTTAAAGTTGACTTTAAGGCAAGTGGTTTTTGCAAAGAATCTGTCAACGTTAGGATTTTGATCGAAAAGGGTGATCTAGAATGCCTTTATGCCAGAATTGACAATTTCCGAGGTGGCGCGACAAGTTGGACTCCAAGCATCGGCGATCCGGTATTACGAGAGGATTGGATTGCTTCCCCGGGCCCCGCGAGTGAGCGGGCAGAGACGATACGACACCACCGCCCTTTACCGCCTGGCAATCATTCAGCGCGCGCGTCAACTCGGTTTTACATTGACTGAAATCCGCCACTTGTTCTTTGGTTTCCGCGACGTCACTCGCCCTTCGGAACGCTGGCGAACGCTCTCCCAAAGAAAGCTCGCCGAGTTGGATCATCTGATGGATGGAATAAAAGCCGTGCGCGGCGTGCTCACAAAGTTGATGACCAAGTGCCAATGCGACACCTTGGATCAATGTGGCAAGGGTATATTTCGGAGTATGACTAGAGATGTGGTAGCTAAGCGTCTGCCTGCGAACCATCGACATCGCCAATAACTGGCGTTCGCAGCGAACGGGTGGAGCAGCGCTTTCAGCGCTGCAATATCAAGTTCCCTCCCAAACCTGTCATCCTGAGCGAAGTGGGCGTGCGCGAAGCAGACGCCCACGCAGTCGAAGGAGCCCGAGTTCGTTTTGGGCTTGGCAGGGACGTCTCAGGGAATTCTGGCCGATCCATCGGGAGCATCGTGAGAATGCCTCTCGACGTTTGCTCCGGCGCAAGTGAGCACGGGGGGCCTTCGACTCCGTAGCTGCTTGGCCAAGCGAAGCAGCTACTCCTCTCAGGATGACAGGGTTGGGTGAGGTGCGGGTATAATCCAGGCACCAAAAAACAAGAGGGATTGCAATGATAATGATAATGACAAAGAAGCTCCCACATTCTGTCGGCCCTGTGACGTGCGCCTTATTCTTGATTTTTGTCTTCGGTACGCTAGCGAGCGCGCAGTCAGTCAGCTACCACCTGCTTAAAAAGGTTCCATTGGGAGCGGCACCAGGCGGAGGCGAATATTTTGACTATCTCATGGCGGATTCCGACGCCCGCCGCATATACGTTTCACACGGCACAGAAGTTAAGGTCGTTGACGCTGATACCGGCGATGTTGTTGGCACAATTACCGGCTTAAAGAAATGTCACGGAATCGCAGTTCCCGACGCCAGCGGGAAAGGATTCATCACCGACGGCGAAGAAGGGAAAGTGTTCGTCTTCGATGTCAAGACTCTGAAGATCACCGGCGAGATCAAAACCGCCGACGATTCGGATTCGATCATTTACGATCCGGCTTCTAAACACATTTTTGCATTCAATGGCGACTCGCGCAGCGCGTCAGTGATTGATCCCGCGAGCGCAACCGTCGTGAAGACGATCGATTTGGGAGGCGGACCAGAATTCGCCGCAGCCGATGGCCAGGGAACGGTCTTCAACAATATTGAAGACAAAAACGAACTGGTGGCGATCGATTCTCAAACCCTGACCATCAAGGCGCGCTGGCCTGTCGCGCCCGCAGGAGCTCCGACGGCGCTGGCCATGGATCGCGAACACCGCCGCCTGTTCTCAGCCGGACGCAAGCCGCAGATGGTTGTAATGCTCGACGCCGATTCTGGAAAAGTTCTGCAGTCGCTGCCCATCAGCGCGGGAGCCGATGCCGCGGTTTTTGAGAATGAAACCGGACTCTTGTTCGTCTCGACCCGCGAGGGGATGGTGCACATCTTCCATGAAGATTCATCCACGAAACTCAGCGAAGTCCAGACCCTCAAGACTGAGTACGGAGCCAAGACGATGGCACTCGACACGAAAACGCACAATCTCTATGTGAGCACAGCGGAATTTACCGAACCTGCCTCGGCCCAGCCGAACGGCCGTCGAAGCCCCAAACCAGGGACGTTCCATCTGCTGATCTACGGCCGCTGAGGTCGTGGCAGTCTGCTCAATCCCCACTCAAGCCAACACCGGGCTTGAGTGGGCCACCCGCCCGCCAGCATTGGCAATCCAGTAGCTACGCCTTCCTGTCGCATCTGGGGTCTAATATGGCGTGCGACGAATGCTCCGTAGGACACTGCTCATCACGGTGGCGCTGGCAGTAGTGCTCTGCCTGCTGATTGTCGTAGTCCGCACGCAGCAATATGCTTTTCGGTTCCGCGCTGAGCGACTTGAAAACGACATCAAGAGTCTGCAGTACGGAAGCACGACTTTCTCGCAGGCTCGACCGATCTTGCAGCGTTGGAACGTAACTTACGACGACGGCACTTGCGAAACGGCCAAATGTTCAGCCGAGATCACCCTTGGCGATTTCGCCTACGCGCGTGCGGAATTTTTCTCAAGGCACCAGCGACTATTCCGAACTTACGGAATACTGGGTGGGCGTCCCGCGTTTGTCAGGGCGGCTGCCTCAGTACAGGATGGCGCCCTTCGCAGCAAGTCGTACGCTCTGTACGTCGAGGTGTTTCCGAGCGAAGCCATGGCAGTCGGGTTCACCCCACTCGGTTACAGTCTGATTGGCGCAACGAGAACAATGGAAAAGCTACCCGAGCGATACGCCGTCGATTCCCGTCACCCGACTTACCGAATCGGATGGCCAAGCGGGTGTGAGGTTTGCATCATGATTTATGCGGACTTCACTTCAGCGGCCTCACCTGGGGACGTGGAACGAGTCAGCAAGTTTGACTTTTCGTGCCTGACTAGATGGGTTCATCCTTGCAGGCTCAAGCGAGACGTCATGCCGACAGCTTGGCAGGACATTCGTACAGAGCACCCGGAAATGTCTCCCGATTGACGCTCGTATTTATCGGTACTCAGTCCGCATCCCCTCCCTCCCCCTCCGCATCTAAAACTTGACAACATCTCACTCAACTCTCATACTATCCGAGAGCGCAGTTGTGAGCACGCTGATTACAAAGCACTTATAATTAAACAGCGCCTTTTCTGAGGCGCTAAGAAGGAGCTTTTTATGGCCAAGATTATCGGAATTGACCTCGGAACTACCAACTCCTGCGTCGCCATTATGGAGGGCGGGGAGCCCAAGGTTATCCCTAACGAAGAGGGTGGGCGCACTACTCCGTCGGTCGTGGCGTTTACCAAAACCGGGGAGCGGCTGGTCGGGCAGGTGGCCAAACGGCAGGCCATCACCAATCCTGAGAACACGATTTATTCGATCAAGCGCTTTATGGGACGGCGCTTCGACGAGGTGAACGAAGAAATGAAGATGGTCCCCTACAAGGTCGAGCGCGACGGAGACCACGTGTCGATAATCGCGCAGGGCAAGAAGTACAACCCGCCCGAAATTTCAGCCATGATTCTGCAAAAACTGAAGAAGGCGGCGGAAGACTACCTTGGCGAGAAGGTCACCGAGGCGGTAATTACCGTGCCTGCGTACTTCAACGACGCGCAGCGCCAGGCGACCAAAGACGCCGGCCAAATTGCCGGACTGGATGTGAAGCGAATCATCAACGAGCCGACGGCGGCCGCGCTTGCCTACGGATTAGATAAAGGTAAGGACGAGACTATCGCCGTGTACGACTTCGGCGGCGGAACGTTCGATATTTCGATCCTTGAAGTCGGCGAAGGTGTGATTGAAGTCAAAGCCACCAACGGCGACACCCACCTGGGCGGCGACAACATTGATCAGCGCCTCGTGGATTGGTTGATTGACGAGTTCAAGAAAGATGAAGGCCTCGACCTGCGCGGCAAGGGCAACGAGATGGCGCTGCAGCGCCTGCGTGACGCGGCAGAACGGGCGAAGATCGAGCTTTCGACCACCATGGAGACGGAGATCAATCTACCCTTCATCACAGCCGACGCCAGCGGGCCGAAGCATCTAGTGAAGAAGCTGACGCGTGCAAAGCTCGAAGGCATGGTGGAAGACATCATTCAGCGCTCGGTTGGTCCGTGCAAACAGTGCATGAAGGACGCAGGCGTGGACACCAGCAAGATCAATGAAGTCGTGCTGGTTGGCGGACAGACGCGCATGCCTCGCATTCAGAACTTGGTAAAAGAGCTGTTTGGCAAAGAAGGCCACAAGGGCGTCAACCCGGACGAAGTGGTCGCGGTGGGCGCTGGCATCCAGGGCGGCGTGCTCGGCGGCGAAGTGAAAGACCTGTTGCTGCTTGACGTGACTCCGCTGACACTCGCGATTGAAACGCTGGGCGGCGTGGCGACTCCGATGATTCCGCGCAATACGACGATTCCGACACGCAAGACGGAAACGTTTTCGACCGCGGCCGACAGTCAGACTTCGGTTGAGGTGCATGTGCTGCAAGGGGAACGCCCGATGGCTGCGCAGAACCGGACGCTGGGCAAATTCCATTTGACGGGGATTCCACCGGCTCCGCGCGGCGTACCGCAGATTGAAGTGACGTTCGACATTGACGCGAACGGCATTTTGAATGTCACAGCAAAAGATACGGCCACGCAGAAAGACCAGAAGATCACGATCACGTCGTCTTCCGGCCTGTCGAAGGAAGAAGTCGAGCGCATGGCGAAAGAGGCCGACGCGCATTCGGCCGAAGACAAAGCGCAACGCGAGGTGATCGACTCGAAGAACCAGCTCGACTCGATGGTTTACAGCGTCGAGAAGATGCTGCGCGAGCAGGGAGAGAAGATCTCGGGCTCGGAGCGTGGCGATGTCGAAAACGCAATTGCCGACGCGAAGAAGGCGCTCGAATCGAACGACAAAGCGCAGATGGACAAGGCACGCGAGACGCTGACTCAGGCCTCGCACAAGCTGGCCGAGCAGATGTACAAAGCAGCGCAGGCGCAGACGCCGCCTCCGGGGACTCCGGGCGCAGGCGCTGAACCGCCGACAAACGGCGCGGCCGGCGGCAATGGCCAAGCTAAGAAGGACGAAGGCGTGATCGACGCCGAGTACGTGGACGTCGAAGACAAAAAGTAACTGAGAAGAGCCTGGCCACGGATCGCACGGAGTAACACGGATCAAATGCAATCCGTAGAATCCGCGTAATCCGTGGCTTGTGTTTTGGAGACAAAGGAGTAGACAACGTTGCAATTTCAAATCAAAGGACAAGATTATTTTCTGGCATTCGTAGAACAGGAGAAGCGCTGGTACGTGTTCGCACCCACGCCGCAGGGAGTGCATCGCATTCCGGTTTACGTGGATGCTGCGAAATATGAGCGCGCAGGCATTCTGGAAGAAGGAACGCACAATTTCTCGAGTTAACCTGCGCGTGAGGGGAGGCGTTGATGAAATGTATCAACCATCCGAGGGCAACCGGTGGAAAAGCCTTGGCCGAGTGCAGCTACAAATGGGCATGGATCAGCGCGAAGCTGGATGTGAGACGGGTGGCCGTGCAAGCTCTGACGGCGATGTCCGGCAAAGAGGCGGCGCGAGCTGCGATCAACGAAGCCAGACGCGTTTCGGGAAGGACCCGATGAGGCGCCCGCTACTGGCATCTGCACTTACGACGATGTTTCTGATCACGGAGAAAGCACGCGGTCGAGATGGCAAGTAGCGTATGGCAACCACCACCAAAAAAGATTATTACGAACTCCTCGGAGTGAAGAAGTCTGCCTCGGCGGACGACATCCGCAAGGCGTTCCGCAAACTTGCGCGCAAATATCATCCTGACGTAAATCCAGGAGACAAAACTGCCGAGGAGAAATTTAAGGCCCTCTCCGAAGCCAACGACGTTCTGAGCGATCCCAAGAAGCGTAAGATTTACGACCAGCTCGGCTTCTATTCTGACAACATTGATCCAGCAGCTGCCGAGGCCTACGCGCGCGGCGGCCCGACGGGAGCCGGCGGCTTCGGCGGATTTCCTGGTGCGCAGCCTGGAGCTACAGGCCAGGGAGTTCCCTTCGATTTCAGCGGCTTCGATTTCAACGACATGTTCGAAGGCGCGCGTGGCCAGCGAAACGCGGGCGGAGGCGGGTTTCGTGACATCTTCTCCGGCATCTTTGGTGGTGGCGGGCGCGGTGGTACGGCGGCGCAGGAAGGCCCCGAACCGGGGTCCGATCTCGAATACCAGGTCAACGTCCCTTTCTGGACAGCGGTCCGCGGCGGCGTCATGCGCCTGAACATTACACGCCAGGATGTTTGCGCCAATTGCCAAGGCAATGGATACATCGAGCAGCCCGGCGTTTGCCCACAGTGCAAAGGTAAAGGCACGATCGAGCAAACCGGCGGGCGCATGAAGTTCAATGTGACTTGTCCGCGGTGCCATGGAACGGGCAAGAACATTTCTACCTGCCCGGTCTGTCATGGAGAAGGCGTGGTCAGCCGCACTGAGCCGCTCGAAGTGCGCATCAAGGCAGGAACCCGCGACGGTCAGCGCATTCGAATCCCTGGCAAAGGAAATGCCGGGACGCACGGAGGTCAGCCTGGGGACCTTTACGTCATTATCCGCGCCGGAGAGCATCTGGTCTTCCGCCGCGACGGCGATGACATTCAAATCACAGTACCGGTCACTGCAACCGAAGCCGCTTTGGGCGCGAAAATCGAAGTCCCGACCATTGATGGCCGTGCGCTGCTAAAAGTTCCTCCCGGAACCCAGTCAGGTCAGAAGCTTCGGCTGAGAGAAAAAGGTGTGCCGTCGGCCACGAGAGATGGCGCCCGCGGGGATGAAATCGTCGAAATCAAAGTCACGGTGCCGATGCCACGGGATGAGAAGACGAAGGAACTTTTGCGGGAGTTGGCGAAGTTGAATCCGGAAGATCCAAGGGCGGAATTGTTCAAAGATCTTTAGTACACTGGAACGTTCAATTGCGAAGTGAAGCAGACGCAGTCGACGGCGTAGTCGTAGGCGGGTCGGCGCGATGCATCTCTGAATCGCGCGATTGATTTCTGACTGCGAAATAGTGACCGGCGACAGGTCCTTTTCGGAGAAGCTGATCTCGACGCTACCGCTCGCGGACAACAAGAATAGCGTGACCTTTTTGGGATGCTTGTTGGGATCCCCCTACTGAAAACCCTTGAACTCCCCGGCTTGCACTTTGGAGATTCCGGAGTCGCCAGGCACGATGATCGCCTTGATCATAAGCAACGCGGTCTGGCGACCTATCTCCTGCTTTGATTCAAATAGCCTGACCCGAGCAGGGGTGGCATTCAGCGCCAAGCCAAGGAGATCGTAGTCCGACCGAACCGGAGCGTCCGAGTACTTGGCCCGAAGGTTTTGCGGGTTCGTGTTCGTTCTTTCCATGATGGTGTCAAGAAGATCATGGGTCGACCCGTGCCCTACTAGAACCGACAATCCGGAGCGAAACGGAATCAGCGTCATGGACTTGCGTTGTATTTTGTCAGTCTCGACATCCTTCCACGGAACCTCGAAATCATATCCATAGCACCGACAACTTTGTGCCATTCGCCGGAGTAACGCTGTGGTCATTCAGTTCGACCGGCGTCATGCTCGCAATTGGGATGTCGCGATAGTAATAATGAGTCTGAATCACCATCAACGTTTGGAACCAGAAAAACCACGCGTATGCGCCGACCGAGAGGATTACCGCGAAGACGATCAGGATTTTGCGCAGCCCGCGATTATTGGTTTTAGCGTTTTGAGTAGCTTACATAGCTTGCTAGAGTCTAGGGCTACTGCTCCGGCAGATCACATTACCCAAGAGCATGTCCTCTGTGCGCCTCTGTGCCGTCTGTTGGTTCAAGCTTTCCGCTTGCCCTCCTTCACAAAATTTTTCAAAATACTTCTTGCATCTCAGCGAATTTTCCGTACATTAAACACTGCGAACTAACTTCAGCGAAAATTCTGGAATCTGATGCACCGGAAGCCCCGAAGCGCCCAGCCCGCGCGGAGTAGCTGAGAGTGAGTCGCTTGAGGAGGAAGCCATAGAAATTGGCAACAGCTAGCGCCGCTCATCAGGAACTCTCGCCCACCCTCGTTCCCACCCCACGAAAGAAATCTGTCCGCCTCACCCTGTGGCCACTGGTCGCCGCCACCTTCTTTATGGTTTCGGGAGGCACCTACGGCACCGAGGACATCGTCCACGGCGCCGGCTACGGGCGCGCCATCCTTATTCTGCTGCTCACCCCTCTGCTCTGGAGCCTGCCGACCGCGTTCATGATTGGTGAGCTTTCGAGCGCGCTGCCATTTGAAGGTGGTTACTACGCCTGGGTGCGCCGCGCCATGGGCAACTTCTGGGGATTCCAAGAAGCGTGGCTTTCGCTTGTGGCTTCGATTTTCGATATGGCGATCTACCCGACACTGTTCGTGGCGTATCTGGCCCGCCTGTTTCCGTGGTTCGCGGTCAATTATCGCGGAGTGATGGTTGGCCTCGCCGTAGTCATCGTCTGCGCGCTGCTGAATATTGCCGGCGTGAAAGTGGTCTCGACGACCTCGCTGTGGTTGTTCTTCGCTCTTTCGGCGCCCTTCGCGCTGGTAGTAATTCTTTCGCCCGTGAAGTACGGCGCACTGTTTCACGCGGTGACTGCTCCCACGACTTCCAAAGTTGATTTGATCGGCGGCCTGCTCATCTGCATGTGGAACTACATGGGTTGGGACAACGCCTCGACCATCGCCACCGAAGTGGAACGCCCACAACGGACTTATCCGCGAGCGATGCTGGCGGCGGTGATCATCGTCGCACTGAGCTACATCGTGCCGGTGGCCGCAGTCTGGATGACCAGGCTTCCCGTTGGTGCCTGGGAAACCGGATCATGGGCGGACATTGCTGGATTGATGGGCGGACCGGTGCTGCGTATCGCACTCGTAACAGGAGGCATGGTCAGCGCATTTGGGATGTTCAATGCGCTGGTCATGAGCTACTCCCGCCTGCCACTCGCCATGGCACAGGACGGTATGCTGCCAAACTTTTTCGGCAAGCTGAACCGGCGGCGCGCACCGTGGGTGGCGATCATAGCTTTGGCAATCGGCTGGGCCTGCTGCCTTGGGCTCGGCTTCGAGCGTCTGGTCACGATCGATATCCTTATTTATGGCGCCAGCCTCAGCCTCGAATTCCTGGCGCTAGTCGTCTTGCGAATCCGTGAGCCGCACTTGAAACGTCCCTTCCGCGTTCCCGGCGGGATGTTTGGAGCGGTTGCGGTAGGCATCGCTCCTGTGCTGCTGCTTGGCTTCGATCTAGTCCGCAGCCAGAGCGAGCAGGTTTGGGGCATGAGTTCGTTTGCGTTGGGAGCTATTGTAGTCGCGGCGGGAGTGCTTGCGTACGTCCTGAACTACGCACTTAGACCTGCCGGCTGGGCGCAGCCAGAACCTGCAGCGTAAACCTCCAACCACAGACGGCACCCGGGGCACAGAGGAATCGGAACCTCTGGGGAACGGAGCCTGCCCTGAGCGAAGTCGAAGGCTGTCCACTGTGGTTATGCTTTAGACTCTGATGGTGACGAAACGCAGATCCAAAGGCGCGTACATGATTTCGGCGGTCGCCGAGATGTATGGGATTCATCCGCAAACTCTACGCCTCTATGAGCGCGAAGGTCTGCTCAAGCCTTCGCGCACCGAAGGCAACACCCGCCTCTATACCGACGAAGACCTGCAACGCCTGGAGTTCATTCTCAACCTGGCGCGCGATCTTGGGGTGAACATCAGCGGGATTGCGATCATCCTGCAAATGCGCGAGCGCATGGAAGAAATGCAGCGCCAGATTCAGGATTTCGTGAAGGCCATCCAGCAGGAAGTGATGGCGCGGGCCGGAGCGGCAGCCGATCCGTCGAAGGGAGCGATCGTGCCCATTCGGCGCGCGATTGTGACTGCGCCGCCGACGGTCAAGAAGAGGTAACCCAACTTGTCATCCTGAGCGAAGTAAGAACTTCGCAAAGCGAAGTACTTGCGGAGTCGAAGGACCCCGCTAGTTGCTGGCACGACCACGGATATGAACAGGCGTTCTTAAGATACCGAGCGGATTCCCCTCGGGGCCGCATGTGGATCAAACGGCCCCGGGGTCCTTCGACTGCGTTGCCGTCCGCCCTGCGAACGACAACTCGCTCAGGATGACAGCCCTTAGTATCATCAAGAGCTGCCATGCTTCCCTTCAAACTCATCTACAGCGACGAATATTATCTGCCCATCGGCCAGCACGTATTCCCGGCGGAAAAATACCGACTCGTTCAACAGCGTCTGCTGGAGAGCGGCACCGCCACGCCTGAGGATTTCCTCACTCCTCAGCCCGCATCCGATCAGGACATTCTGCTGGTGCACACGCCGGCGTACGTCACCAAGCTCAAGACCGGAACACTTTCCGCCCGCGAGGAGATGGAACTCGAAATTCCCTACTCGCCAGAACTGGTGCGGGCATTCTGGCTGTCCGCAGGCGGTTCGATCTTAGCGGCGAATCACGCCCTACATGACGGCGTCGCCATCAATATCGGTGGTGGCTTTCACCACGCCTTTCCCGATCACGGCGAAGGCTTCTGCATGATTCATGATGTGGCGGTCGCCATCCGCCGCATGCAGCACGACAGCAGAATCCGCACCGCGATGACGGTTGATTGCGATGTCCACCAGGGCAATGGCACGGCGGCGATTTTTGCCGGGACGCGCACTGCCAGCCAGCCGCTCCCATCCTCCGGCGCTCCCACTCTCGGTCGCACTGCGGTCATGCGCGGTGCTCACGCTGGCGATGTCTTTACCATCTCGCTGCATCAGGAGAACAACTACCCTCTCTTGAAACCGCCATCGTCGATTGACGTGGACCTGCCCGACGGCGTCACCGACGACGATTACCTCGCCTGGCTCGACAACGCCCTCAGCTCCGGCCTGCGCCAGTTCACGCCCGACTTGATCTGCTACATCGCCGGTGCCGACCCTTATCGCGAAGACCAGCTGGGTGGCTTGGGACTGACCATTGAAGGATTAAAAAAGCGTGATGAATTGGTATTCCGCGTGGCCAAGGCGCGAGGGATTCCCGTGATGGTGACGTATGCCGGAGGCTATGCGCAACGCGTGGAAGATACGGTGGAGATTCATTGCAACACGGTGGTCGCCGCGACGGAATCCTCACATTGAGAAGGGCTGCAGGCGCACAGGACTGAACGGGATCAACCGAACCTCAGTCGAAAGTTGCCGTAAACTCCGCACTCACGACGCGGTTGCGGCGATCTGGGCTCCGAAAAACCAAGTAGTATTTCTTTGATTCGAAAATAGTGGAGTTGAGTGCGACGTCTATGCTTCCGGCGGCCGACGATTCGGTCGAAAGGACTGCGGTCCCCGAGTCTCCATGAACGAACTCACCGAACTGCTGCTCATCTAGCAATAGAGCGTCCACGGTGGCGCCGCCCTTGCCGCGATCGGCGTAGAACGATTTGAATGTGCCCTGAAATCTTGGCGAACTGGTGTGTGCAGGAACCACAAACTCGAAAAACCTGAAGGTCTTGACCAAAAAACTACTGTGAAAACCAAGTGGCTTGCTAGTCGCGGGCCTCTCTACGTGGTCAAAAGCAGTCGGTGGCGTTGCAGGCGTGGTATTCTGCCCTGCATCAGACGCGTTCTCGACTGGTTCGATAGCATTCGCCAGAGGTCCAACAACTTTCAACTTGGCGGCATCCACGGCGGGATCGTTTGCCAGGGCGGGATCGACCAGTACAATGGGACTGCGTTTGGCAGTAAGAAGATGCTGTCTTCGCCAAACCGAGCTCCAACCGAAGGCGGCGCGACTCATAAACCAGCCAGCCATTGCAAACATCACAAGCCCAATCAGAAGCCACGAAACTCTGCTCCGCATGGTTCACTCTCGACTTTCACCGGGAAGAGGAATTGAAGGAATAGTGTGCTCTCAACCAGGCTCTCAAGGATAGATTACGGCTGTAATCACTTGGAGCGTGACGTTCGTCTCCATTCGTGAGTCGCGCGGAACCGGATTGTAGGCGACTGTTTGTATCGTCCGAACCCCGCCCTCATGACTGCTAGAATATGTTTCAACCTCTATGTTTGAGAACCTCCAGGAACGCCTTCAACGTACATTCAAATCCCTGCGCGGGCAAGCTGTTCTCAACGAAGAGAACATGCAGGAGACGCTGCGTGAGCTGCGCCTTGCGCTGCTTGAAGCGGACGTCAATTTCAAAGTTGTAAAGCAGTTCATTGACCAGGTGCAGGCCAAAGCCATCGGCCAGCAGGTACAGACCGCGCTGTCGCCTGGCGAGCAGGTCATCAAGATTGTCCGCGATGAGCTAATTGAAATTCTGGGCAAAGACACGGCGCGGATGAAGTTTGCCTCGCAGCCGCCGACGGTTGTACTCATGGCCGGACTGCAAGGCTCCGGCAAGACCACAACCTCAGGCAAGCTGGCGCACTGGTTTAAGAATGGAGGCCATCGTCCGCTGCTGGTTTCGGTGGACGTGTATCGTCCCGCAGCGCGCGAGCAGCTTCGCGTTGTGGCGCAGGCGATCAAGGCGCAGATTTACCAGGGTGAAGTCGGCGAAGCGAATACCGCGACCGTCGAGAAACTCGCCAAAGAAGCCCGTCGCGAGGCTGTGAATTCCGGATGCGATGTGCTGATCGTGGACACCGCTGGCCGCCTCCACATTGACGATCAACTCATGGACGAGATGCAGTCGCTCAAGCGGCTGCTGAATCCGCAGGAGATCCTGTTCGTCGCCGACGCAATGACCGGACAAGACGCCGTTCGTTCCGCCGATGAGTTCCACAAGAAGCTGACTCTTACGGGTGTGGTGTTAACAAAGATGGACGGCGATGCCCGCGGCGGCGCGGCACTTTCGATCCGGCAAGTCACCGGCCAACCAATCAAATTCATCGGTGTCGGCGAAAAATACGACGCGCTGGAACAGTTCCATCCCGATCGCATCGTCTCGCGTATTCTCGGTATGGGTGACATTCTCTCGCTCATCGAGCGCGCCGAGCAGCACGTAGACAAGAAGAAAGCCCAGGACATGGCCGCCCGCGCGCTTTCCGGGGACGGCTTCTCGCTGGAAGATTTTCGCGAACAGTTACGCCAAGTCAAAAAGATGGGATCGATGCAGAACCTGATGGGAATGCTGCCCAGCGTGGGCCCGTTCGCCGGATTGCAGAAGCATGCCGACAAGATCGACGAGAAGCAGATCAGCCACGTTGAAGCTATCATTAATTCGATGACCGCGCACGAACGCCACCACCACGACGTGATTAACGGCAGCCGCCGCAAGCGCATCGCCCGCGGGTCGGGGACAACTGTTCAGGAAGTCAACAACTTGCTCCGCCAATATGCCCAAATGCGAAAGATGTTCAAGCAGATGGGCAAAGGCAGCTTCATGCGCCGAATGGCGGGGATGAAGATGCCGACTTAGCTATCGGCCTCACTTAGATCTCAACACTTTCAGCGATGTCATCCCGAATTCGCTGAAAGCGAGAGAGGGACCTTACGACGGTTTGTACTTATGCGGCCGTAATTGGGACGGATTTGAGACACTCGCAACAGTTGTTATCCGCTCAACGCCGGTGCAGGTGCTCAAGCATCGTAAGGTCCCTCTCCCGCCCTTCGGGCCGGTTCGGGATGACATCGCTGGTGAGTTGATTTCCTATGAAATGGCGCTCTCTCGAAGAATCGGCTTCGCAGACTGATGCTCGATCGCTGCGCGAAATTTACACCGAGCGGAAAGAGCTGATTGCCAAGTACGTTCCGGCGGAAATCCAAGCCATTCATTCGCGAGTCATAAGCGAACTCAAGCAGTCGCGGATCGCGGATCGAAGCCTTCAGCCGCGTAGCAGCGCTCCCGAGTTCGAACTTCCCGACCATAACGGAAAGCTCGTGCGCTCGTCCGAACTGCTCCAACGTGGCCGGCTCGTCATCTGCTTCTTTCGCGGGCGCTGGTGTCCATTCTGTGTTGGACAGATGGAAGCGATGCATACCATCGTTCCTCATCTTCCAGAATTGCATGCGTCGCTTGTCGCCATTTCTCCACAAACCGTGCACCAGTCTTACCTCATGGCGGATCAGCACAAGCTCCACTTCCCTTTGCTGAGCGACGCCGGAAACAAAGTCGCCCAGCAATTCGGGCTCGTCTATCGCGTACCGGAGTATCAACAGGAAATCTACCGGCGCGTGTTCGTGAACCTGTCGTTTGTAAATGGAGAAGACAGTTGGGGTTTGCCCATCCCCGCTACGTACGTCTTAGATAACGATCACAGCGTCATCTACTCCTCGGTCAACCCGGATTACACCGACCGGCCTGAACCCGCCGGAATCGTTCACTTGCTTTCACAGCTTCCCCAATAGCCCGTGTTCATTCGTCACATTCGACTGGTTCAACCGTCCTAAACAGGAACCAATTTGGGTCTCTAAACTTCCCAAATGGGGAGTGAGTTTCCAGACACGCATTGAACTTCTGACCTGGATTTGCGTCCAGAAGGACCCGAATGAGCAGCGCAATACTGAAATTTCAGCAGCCAAGCGAAGCGAATGATCAGGCGCTCGACCCAGGTATTCTTGTCGCGGCGGTCGAAGAATCGCCGGAACCGTTGGCTCTTACCGAACTCGGAAAGCTGATCTACGCCAACCGCAGTTTTGCACAGCTCTCGGCCGATTCCCCTGATGCCAAGAGTACGTCCTTAATTATTTCCGGCCACAACTGGCAAGCTACAGAGTTCGTCGTCGCTGGACGCAGGTTCACCCTGACCACGATCCGTCGCGAAGCTCCAATACTCACTCTCTCGGACTCGCAACACTTGGCGATCGTAGGCCGGCTGGTAGGAGGCGTGGCCCACGACTTCAACAATCTCCTGACCGGAATCCTCCTCTACTGTGACCTGCTGCAAACGAAAGGGGCGCTGGAAAATCCACTCAGCCGCAGAGTGGACGAGATCCGCACTGCCGCCGAACAAGGAGCAGCACTGATACGGCAGTTGATGACTCTCGGTCGTGATGAAAGCTGCACTCCTCGCGTGGTCTACTTCAACAGTGCGGTGCGGGAACTCGTTCCTCTGCTCAGGCATCTTCTCGGTGAAAATATCCGGATCATCACCGACCTGGCGGAAGGTCCCGGCCTGGACGGAATCAGTCTGGCACAGGCGCAGCAGATCATCTTGAATTTGGCTCTGAATGCGCGGGATGCCATGCCCACAGGCGGCAGCGTTCGATTAGAAACTAGTTTCCGACGATTCGCCGGCACGGGGCCCGGCAAGCGCATTTTCGAGTTCACCGCCTGCGATACCGGAGAAGGCTTGGATGCTCAAATTGCGTCCCGCATCTTCGACCCCTTTTTCACAACCAAACCGGCTGACGTTGGCGATCTCAGAGGGCGAAGGCACGAGCGTCCCCTCACGAACCTAAACTGCGGGCTCGAATGGCGCGGCCTGCGGATCCTGCAACATAAACTCCAACACCTCTTGCGGGACGGGCGCATTCCATACTGGCGCGAACGACTGCCGGTGCAACGGACACGGTCCGTGCTCGCGCAATGCAGCTAGATGTTTGGGGGTGCTGTAGCCCTTATTAGAGCGAAGTCCGTAAACGGGGAAAACTGGGTCCCACTCGCAGATCATGCGATCACGCTCGACCTTGGCCAGAATCGATGCGGCGGCAATCGACGCTGAAAGCGCATCGCCATGAATGATGGCATTCTGCGGCAAGTCGCAATCAAGGCGCATGGCATCCACCAGCAGATGATCGGCGGCTGGAGTCAGAAGTGAAACCGCGTCTCTCATCGCAAGCCGCGAAGCATGATAGATGTTGATTTGATCGATACGGGCGGCATCCACCGAAGAGATGGCCCAGGCGACGGAGTGTCTGCGAATGCGTTCGGCAAGAATTTCACGCCGTTCCGCGGGCAGAAGCTTGGAATCACGCAATCCCCGGATGCGATAGCTCGAATCAAGCACCACGGCTGCGGCTACCACCGGTCCAAACAGTGATCCGCGGCCCACTTCGTCCACTCCAGCCACCAACTTCTTACCAGAGGCCCACGCGATCTTCTCGTACTTCAGTGTGCAGCGCAGTCGCTTGAGCAAGCGCAGCTTCGCAGCGGAGGAGGAAATCTGCTTTTCCGGAACGGATTCAACTGGCACGGGCACGGCTGGTTACAAATGTTCTCCCAGTCAGTGCTGTGGAAGCAAGTAAATAGAACCACGCAGTTGAGAGTTTGGCGGGTCGAGTACAGTAGGGATCCCCCTTTTGCACGACCCCAGCCTGCCCACCCTTTGCGGTTTTCGAAGAGTGGGGACTCTAATCCGAGCTTACTTCGTGGCCGCGGTTGCGTGATCGCGGTCGACATCCTTTAGGCGGGCGGCTTTGCCGCGCAGACTACGGAGGTAATAGAGCTTGGCGCGGCGCACCTTGGATGAGCGCACCAAATCAACTTTGTCCACGACGGGGGAGCTCTCCGGGAAAATACGCTCGACGCCTTGACCGAAGCTGATCTTGCGCACGGTGAAGCTGGCCTGCGGCCCGCGCGTGCGAGCGATGACAACGCCTTCGAACGCCTGCAAGCGCTCTTTGTCGCCTTCCTTAATCTTCACCTGGACGCGAACCGTGTCTCCAGCGGCGAAATTCGGAAGGTCGGTGCGCTTCCTCTTGGAAAGAAGTTTTTCAATGATCAGATTCGACATGGCCGTCTCCTGGCTTTCTTAAACTTTTTCGCTCGCGATTTGTGCGAGCAATTCCTTCACTTCTTCGTTGAGCTGCGTCCGATCCAGAAGATCAGGACGATTTCGCAGCGTCTTTTCAAGTGCCGACCGGCGCCGCCATCGCCGGATTTCATCGTGGTTGCCGGACATCAGCACGTCAGGCACCTTCATGCCGCGAAAATCCGCGGGACGCGTGTAATGCGGGTAATCGAGCAATCCTCCCGATGCGCAGGTTGAATCCGCCCGTGCGGTTCGGGCATTCCTGTCCGACAAATCATCGCCACCGAGCTCCGGCCCCGCAACAAACGACTCCTGCCGCGTCGACGCTTCGTTCCCCACCGCACCGGGAATCAGTCGCGTCACTGTATCAACGATCACGGCAGCACCCAGCTCGCCGCCGCTCAAGACGTAATCGCCGATCGAGATTTCGCGGTCCGCGAGATGCATCCCGACCCGCTCGTCCACGCCTTCGTACCGGCCACAGATCAGAACTAAACGGTCGAGCGTTGCCAATTCAGACGCAAGACTCTGGTCAAACCGCCTGCCCTGCGCCGAAAGCAGAACCACTGACTGCTTCGCAGCGGCACGCTCTTCCCGCGGCGCCAGATTCAATGCTTCCACACATTCAAAGAGCGGTTCCGGCTTAAGAACCATCCCCTCGCCGCCGCCAAATGGGCGGTCATCCACACTGCGATGGCGATCGCGGGTAAACTCCCGCAAGTCGCGCGTTTCAATCTTCACCAGCCCGGCTTCACGCGCCCGGCGGATGATTCCGTAATCCAGCGGCCCGCGAAAGAAATCCGGGAAAATCGTTACGATATCAATTCGCAAAACAAAACCCTTGACCACAGAGGCCACCCTTCGACTTCGCTGGGCAGGCTCCGTCACACAGAGGAATTCAGTTTCTTGTGTGTACTCTCTGTGAAACTCTGTGTCCTCTGTGGTTAATGCTTTTGCTGCCGTTTCTCTTCTTCCGTCAGCGGCGCGTTCACGTCCAGCAAGCCTTCAGGCAGAGCCATCTCCATCCGCTTGTGCTCAAGATCAACTTGCTTAAGAAATTCCTCAGCGTAGGGAATTTCGTACTCAGTCTTTCCCGATCCAACGATCAGCAGTGGGGCTTCCCCCGCACCGAAGCGGACATCTTTTACAATCCCAACTTCGTGTCCGCCGTCAAAGAGCACGCACCCGACCAAATCGCTGACGTATGCCGCGCCAGCCTCGATCGGTACCCTTTCGCTTAATGGAACCTGCAACTCGCTTCCAACCAGCGGCTCGGCGTCTGAGATCGAATCGATGGCAGCAAATTTCAGCACCACGTAATTCTTGTGCGGCCAGGCGTCTTCGATCTTCAGTTCACGCCTGCTGTCTTTCTGCAACGCGAAAAGCCGCATCCCAGGCCGCATTCGATCCGGAACATTGCTGTGCATCTCGACGGCAACTTCTCCCCGGCGTCCTTGCACTTTGGCAACTCGCGCCAGAGTGATGAAATCGTCGGCTGCGTCTGATCCAGCTATTCCAGAATCTCCAATTCGAAGTGCTTATCGAGCTTCGTCCCAGCCGCGTGCAGCAGGTTGCGCATAGCGCGCGCGACCTTACCGGACTTCCCAATCACCCGGCCCATATCGTCTTCCGCGACTTCCAGTTCGATCACGGTTTCCCTATCTTCCGGCACTTCTTCGACCACGACCTGGTCCGGCGCATTCACCAAGGCCTTGGCAACGTGCTCAATCAAAGCCCGCGGATTGGCAGTCTGCTCAGTCATGTTGGATTAACGGATTTGCGAATCACCCCTGCATTGCCGAATTTACGAATTCCCAAACTGACGAATTCTGACTTTCCGGAATTCGACAATCCGAAAATCCCTCAATTCGTAAACCCCAAGGTTCGCTCCTACGAAGCAACCGGTTCCGCAGGCGCCGCCGTCGGCAGCGACACAATCTTGGTCACGCGGCTGGACAACTGGGCGCCCTTCGAGACCCAATAGTCAATGCGTTCGCGCTTGAGCTCCACGCTGGCCGGGCTGGTGCGCGGATTGTATGTCCCCACAATCTCCACCGGACGGCCGTTGCGCGCCCGTTCCTTCTCGATCACTACCACTCGATATTGAGGCTTTTTGCGCGCACCCGTGCGCGCCAGTCGAATCATTAACACTGATCTTATTTCCTTTCCAAACCCTTATGGCGGGATTAAGACAAGTAATTATTATGCAGGAGCTTAGAGGGATTGGCAAGCTGAGGCCCCGCCGTTGGACGAGCATTTAAAATGGACTCTCTTGTAGGGCCTGAAGTCCGCTAACGAAAAGTGATCAACCGCTGAAATATTGGCGTCAAAAAGCAAATTAGGAGAACTATATGCAAAAAATTACTCCATTTTTGTGGTTCGACGGCCACGCCGAAGAGGCGATGAATTTCTACGTTTCAATTTTCAAGAATTCGAAAGTTCTGGAGGTTACTCGATATGGAGAAGCCGGGCCAGGACCGAAGGGAACAGTCATGTCCGCGACATTCCAACTCGAAGGACAAAACTTTTACGCACTCAACGGTGGCCCACAATTCAGCTTCACGCCAGCTATATCGTTCTTCGTGAACTGTCAGTCGCAGCAAGAAGTAGACGAACTGTGGGAAAAGCTTTCTGAAGGCGGGCAAAAAGAAAGATGCGGCTGGCTCAAAGACAAATATGGCCTGTCATGGCAAATCATTCCCTCGGCTTTAGGCGAGATGTTGGGAGACAAAGATCCTGTGAAAGCCAGCAGGGTCATGCAGGCAATGCTTCAAATGAACAAAATTGACATCAAGGGCTTGAAGCAGGCATACGACGGGGGATAACTCAGCGCAAACACACAGGCCGGGTGCCCCATCCTTCGTTTTTCGAAGGGTGGGATTCCACGGTCGTCCGTCGCTTGGGATTTTCCTCTCGCCTGTTTATGCCGCGTCTTGCGCCCGCGTAGGATCGAAGACAATATCGCTTCGCGTGCTGTCGACGATAGCTTTCAGCTCAGCTTGCTCGGTGGCAGGGACCGCGAACTTATCCAGTGTCTGCTGGAAGTCGTCTAAGAATGCCTCCCACTCCTCGCCGGTGATCTTCAAATGGGAGTGCGACTCCGCCATCGACTTGCCTGTGTATTTTTGCGGGCCGCCGGTAGCCCAGCAGACCATCTCCGTAACCAAATACTTGAACCCCGCAGGCGGTACCCGATGATGCGCTTCGTCCACAAACGGATTTGCGTTCAGCCTCGGGTCTGCCATCACTCGGTCGATGAAGTCGTCCACCACGGTGGCGATGCTGTACACGCCGCCAAGTCTGTTGTAAAGAGAGGGCTTTTCTGCTGACTGCATAATGAATCTCCTTAGCAAGTCATTAGCGTAGCAGAATGGGATTCGGAGAAATAGAGCAGCACCGTGAGTTAGCGAGAAAATCCCAAGCCGTGGACGGCCGTGGAATCCCACACTTCAACAAACGAAGGGTGGGGCACCCGGCAAGGGGGCGGTCAGTCGTGATTCGTAAGCCTGATCCCGTGCTGAGTTCCCGCCAAGCGAGCGTCAAAGTCATGGTGTCGAGCCTCGAATTCGCTCCTCACTTTACCTGTGTACTCCCATCCTTCGGGACGAGGTTTCCTATCCGCGCAGGAGTCACAATGTTGCCGCCTGAAATCGTCGTAGGCCTGGTCCTGCTCTTTTCCTTCGACATGGAAATTATGAAGAGTGCAATGCACAACTTTTGAACCTGCAGTACCGAGATTGAATAGACGCTGTATTCGGCGTGCAACTGGCCGGATCGCGCCTTGACTCACGAGAAGATGCTCACAGTTGATAAGAACACGCTCAGGACTGTCATCCTTCGCTGCAATTCGAAGGCCTTGTACCAATGGATCACGTTCGTTACTCACATCAATGCCGAGCGAGGACGCCATATTCTGGATTGCCTGCCACACCGGATCGCCTTGGTAGTCCCCTTCCACTTCCTCACCCCTCCATCGCTTCTTGGCTCGTTCGAGCCTCAGGATCCCATCGTCACCGCCCAAGTAAACAAGTTTTTCATTACTGTTCCGAAAACAGGACAAAGATCCCTTCCGCCTGATGGAACACAGGGTACAATTTTCTATTAGCGAGGTGATTTGTGACGCGCCTCCTCTCCCTCATTCTTGCCGGCCCATTTCTCCTGTCCTCTATGGGTTGCGGCAATGTATTCGTTCGTGGCGCGATCCAGACTGGGTCCACAATCCAAGGCTCGGTCAGCACTGTGCAGATTGGCAGTGTCCTGAATGGGACAGGAGGAACCGTTCAAGTCACATTCGTGACCTTCCTCGAAAACGGCACATCCTCCACAATCGGTTTTTGCGCCGATCAGACCAGCTTGTTCCCCATGAACCAGACCGTGCTCGTCAATTTCAATCCTGGACAACCCTGTGCGACCGTCATCATCGTTGAGATTGTTGGCTGAGGCATGGCGGGCCTCGATTACTTCGACTCCTCTCAGGAATCCCGCCTGGTTTTGGCGGTTTTGGCGACTGCAGTTGCACAATGCGCCATAGAGCACTAGAATTCGCGCGGTAAATCAACCAAACAATTTGACCGCACTGGAGGCAACATGAACATCAGAACGTGTGCATCCACATTTGTACTGTGTTTGCTGGCCGCAGCCGTTTGTTTCGCCGAGGACGCGCAGTTGGGCACCTGGAAGTTGAACGAAGCGAAGTCGAAACTCACCGCCGGAGTTCCCCATAACAACACAGTTGTGTATGAGGCGGCGGGTGACAGCATAAAAGTCACGATCGATGGCACCGACAGCGATGGTAAACCGACGCACAGTGAATGGACGGGCATGGTGGACGGGAAAGATTATCCCGTAACCGGCGACGCGACATCAGACACGCGGTCCTACAAGAAGATCGACGACCACACTTTAACCTTCGCGGGTAAGAAAGGCGAGAAGGTCACGATTTCTGGTCGGGTCGTGGTATCGGCCGATGGCAAAACCCGCACGGTAACCGTTAACGCAACCGATCCCGCGGGGAAAAAGGTTAAAGGCACCGCGGTATATGACAAGCAATAGCGAGGGCAGCGCTGCTGAAATTAAATCAGGAAGGGTACGAGTGAACGCGTGCTCTTCCTGATGATTATTTAAATGCTCGTGTGGTAGGCGGCGTTTACGGATTGCAGCGTATTCCCGACTGAGTCGGTGATCAATGCGTTCAAAAAAGATCTCAAGCACTAGTCGGCCCAGTCGCAACATCGGGCGTTATTTGGCCACAGCGGGACTGACTGTTCTCAGTCACTTGCGGGTTTGCCCAAACTGCATTTTGGTTCATCATCCAGTTCTTCATTGCTTTAGTTGTGCTGATCGGTTACCTTACGCTGACCTCTGGCCGCTAGCTTCTTCGTTTGGCATCCCGAGAATTACAAATCCCAGGAGAAAATTAAGAATGAAACGAGTAGGAACAACTCTAACTTTGACGCTATTTTTTGCCTTGCTGGCACTTACTCCAGCTTTTGGTGCTCAGTGGCAAGCGTCTGTAGGCGCCCAAAGCAAGGATAAGGGACATCAGGCGCTCGCGTTTTTGCCTAATGAAATCTGGATTCATGCTGGAGACAGCATCACTTGGACTTTCGAAGTCGATGAAATTCACACCGTTACCTTTTTGGCAAACGGACAAGTTCGCCTGCCTTTCCCTGTCGGCTGCCCGGGATTTTCCGCAAGCGGTTCGACATTTGATGGAACTACCTGCGTAAGTGCTCCACCTATGATCGCCGGTGGAACATTCACGGTGCAATTTCCAACCGCCGGCAACTACAAATTGGTTTGCCTGGTGCATGCAGATATGACGAGCGCGATCCATGTCCTGGATACATCTGTACCACTTCCGCACGAGCAGTCCTTCTACGACAAGCAGGCAGCCCAGCAGGCCGGCGACCTGTTGTCCGCACCGGACTTGGCGTCCGGCCATCATCATGCGAATGCCATCGCGGCAGGAATCGGCAAGGTCGTGGCCAACGCAGGCGGGCATGACACAGTTTCCATCATGCGTTTTGTTGAGCCGGAACTGGTGATCCATGCCGGCGGTACGGTTGAGTGGACAAATGATGATCCCGTTACGCCGCACACAATTACATTTGGCACAGAGCCCGCAAACCCCATGCCTCCGTCCAGCAACGTGACGGTGGACGTGGACGGAGCTCGCCATGCGACCATCACCTCAACCTCCGACAGCGTGCATTCGGGGTTCATTGTTTCCGCGCCGCAGGAGCGCATCGGATTGCCGCAGGCTCCTTTGGGAACGACGCGGTTTCGCATCACCTTCACCACGCCCGGGGTTTACACGTATATCTGCGCGCTGCACGATGTCTTGGGTATGAAAGGCCGAATTATCGTCCTTCCGTAAAAAGCACTGCAGCGTACGACAAGCAATGCGCTCGAAATGCCCCATCCTTTGCGGCTTCAAGGGTGGGGCATTCAATTGCCCCTTGCCGGAACGTGCAGGAATCGGTCCCAGTCCCACGAAAGTCTGCATCTCCCCTTCGAGGAGTAACATATAAGAATCAGGAAGAATGCCATGCAAAACGAGCACCCCGAACATCCTCATCGAGGCATCACGATGCACCGGCTGTCGGTGGGCGGTGATTTCCCCGGACTCGTGTTCGCGGTCGGGAGTGTGCTGATCTTTCTGCTCGCTATTCCAGCGCTTTGGTACGTTGTAGGCGGCGCACTTGTGGTCGGACTTGTGTTCGCGGCCGTGCTGCAGCTCGTGCATAAGAAGCCGGACGAAACTGCGCGGCTTAGTATCAAGATCTGACGATTCGGCGGGCTGTATCCTTTCAATAAGCCCCAGATCTTTTTACCTCGCAATCCAACCCCGCCGAGTAGAGACGCCGAATCGGCTTCCGACGCAAGCCTAAGCCGGGTTCACGAGAGCAATTTCACAATCTCCTGGTTGCCTTTTGCCTCCGCCATCTGCGCGGGGGTTCTGCCGTCGTCACTCCTCGCCTGGGGATCGCAGCCATACTCCAGCAGAACCTTCACCATTTCCTTATCGCCGATTTGCGCGGCTTCGTGAAGAGCAGTCCATCCGCCTTCCTGGCGGGCGTTCGCTGGAGCGCCATTCTCAACCAGAATGCGGACAACTTCGCCACTGTGAGCCGCGGCAGCGCTGTGCAGCGGAGTGACCTTCATGGGATTGTTCGCGACCGCGGCTACATCGGCGCCGTGCCGGATGAGGGCTCTCGCGATGTCGGGACGCGCGAAGAAAGCCGCAAAGTGCAGAGCCGTGAATCCGTCTGCAGACCAGCGCTTCGCGGCCGCCGGATCATTCTGCAAAATTTCCGAAACTTTGTCAGCCCTTCCCGCTGCCGTGGCTTCGAAGATATCCAGATCTCGGGTTGCACTCAGCAGCAAGTCGGCGATCTCTGACTGGCGCCGATACAACGCGTGCATCAGAGCTGAGACCCCAGCTGCGTCTCTGGAAGATGATAGGGGGGGTCTTCCCCCAAGAGTTGCTGCACCTTGTCGACATCGCCTGCCTGCACTGCTGAAACGACATCTGCCTGGCTTGCCAATTTCGCCTCCTCGTGGCACCGGACTGCGGGAAGAACTGTGGATTGTAGCGCAATTCGGGATATCTTTTTCAGGGACGAAATCCGGATTCAGCGGTCCAACGAATTCCTCACATATAATGTCTATGTAGGCAGCTGGACCGGACGGCCGCTCGTCGTAAGGCGAGAGGAAAGTCCGAACTCCACAGAGCAGTGTGCCGGATAACGTCCGGGAGGCCGGTTTCAAAGCCGGTTGACGGCAAGTGCCACAGAGAACATACCGCCTTGGCGGCAACGTCAGGGTAAGGGTGAAAAGGTGCGGTAAGAGCGCACCGCCGCTCCAGTAATGGAACGGGCATGGCAAACCCCACACGGAGCAAGACCAAATAGGGAGGAAGCCCGGCTTCGGAGCGCAGGCTTCGGCCGTGCGCGTGCTGGCTCGGCGCGCCAAACCTCCGGGTAGGTCGCTTGAGCCGTGCAGTAATGCGCGGCCCAGAGGAATGGCCGTCCTGCCGGAGCGATCCGGCAGACAGAATTCGGCTTACAGGTCCGGCTGCTTTCAGAAATCTGTCGTTCGTCGTTGGTCGTTGGCAAAACCGTTCACCGCTCAGTTCGCGGAGTTCGCAAAGAGAAACAAGAGTAAAGCCTGAACTTCTTCAAGCTAGAGTTAAGATTTGGCCAACAACCGACGACCAATGACGTTCCACTTAGAAATTTGCACTTTGGAGAAAAAACATGTCCGCACCTAGCCGTCGTCCTGAGATTCGCCGCCGCCGTACTCGCAAAGAGAAAATCCTGAAACTACGCAAACGCCATGCGGCCGCCGGATCAGAAACCGAACGCTCGCCAATTGCCGCCAAACTGTCGCGGCTTGCACGCAAGTCTCCGGGGCAACCACTGTTAAAGAGTTGACGACCCGTTTCGGTTTCAGCGCTCATCGGAAATGCTTGCGAACTGGTGGGTACCGTGGAAGAGCTGCGCGTCAGCGCCACGCAAATCGTGGGATTCCAGGCACGCGGCCCTGAAGAGCCGCTCTTCCACAGCGCCATCGTCTCCACGAGAAACTAAGAATTGACCGCCCGGCGTATGGGTATTACCGTTCCGGAGCGACCCACAACTTCCCCATAGCCTGCGAGCACTTCCGCCGCCGATACATCCCAGGAGAACTTCTTGACTTGCTCGTATCCGCGCTGCCGCATTTTCTCTCGTAGCGACTGGTCCAGCAGCACTCGCTGCAATGCCCGCATCATCTCAAAAAGATTTTCAGGATTCACCAGCACCGCGGCGTTGCCGACAACTTCGGGAATAGAAGAGGTATTCGAGGTCAGCACTGGAGTGCCGTGCGCCATAGCTTCGAGCGGGGGAAGTCCAAAACCTTCATAGAGCGAGGGGAAAACAAAGACCTTTGCCGCATCGTAGAAGATCCGGAGAACTTCGATGGGAACGAATCCCATAAAGCGAACATCGTTCTGCACTCCGCCGCGGACCACGGTGCGGCGCAGGTCAGGATGCTTGGAGAGTTCGTCTCCGATGATGATCAGCTTCAGATCGGGATACACGTCCAGTTTCGCGAGCTCTGTTTTCAACGCGGAAAAGGCTTCGATAATCCGCACCAGGTTTTTGTGCGGGCTGATCCGGCCGGCATAAAGAAGAAACGGATACGTCACCTGGTAGCGCTCGGCAAGAAACTGCCGGTCGGCATCGGTTGCGTGCCCGCTCAAGAAGCGCTGGTCAATGGCATTGTACACGACTTCAATTTTGCCAGGGGCAATACCAAACAGCTTTTCCACTTCGCTCTTGGTGAAGCGCGAGACAGCAAAAATCCGCGCCGCGTGCTTCAGCACCCTGCGGGTGAGATGAAAATGAAGAGAGCGTTTGAATCCCGAGCCGCTGTGCGCCCGGTACATGTGTTCGAGCATATCGTGGACCGTTACCACATAGGGGCAGGGCAGGCGCCGCGGCAGCCAATACAGGTGAGGGATATGGACCAGGTCACACCCGAGGCGGCTGACGACCGCGTGACACTGCAAATATCCGCGCACGGTGTCCGGAGCTTGTACCGGAATCGACTTGAAGTTTTCCGGCAGCTTTCCGATTTCGTTGACCTTCTCCGCAGGCCCGAGTAGGAAATATTTGTTTTCGCGATCAAGCCGGGCGAGCGCGCGGATGATGTTGCGGGTATAGGTGCCCACGCCGAACTCATTCATCCGGCGAATGTCGATAGCAATCTTCACGGAAGAATTTAACCACAGAGGACACAGCACAGGGTATTAGAAAAATAGCTGGCGATTAGACCGAAGACTCAGCTAGCCATTAGCCACTTCATACTCTGACTTCCGCTTGGGCTTTTGCCCTCCGTTCCGAGTAAAGCGGGAAAGCCTCAGCCAATTCCAGCACCTCGCGCCGGATCTTGCCTAACACAGATGCATCTGTGCGACCATTCAGCGCTTCGGCGATCCATCGCCCCACCTGCCGCATTTCGGCTTCCTTCATGTTCCGCGTAGTTAGCGCCGGAGTACCAATGCGGATTCCGCTCGGCTTCATGGGCGGATTGACGTCGAACGGGATGGCATTTTTATTTACGGTGATTCCCGCCTCACCGAGCGCCTTCTCTGCCTCACTCCCCAGCATGCCCTTTGAGAACACATCCACCAACATCAGATGTGTGTCTGTACCTCCGGAAATAATGCGGAAGCCCTCGGCGGCCAGCGTCTCCGCCAGGGTCTTCGCGTTCGCAACGACCTGACGTGCGTAGTTGCCGAAATCAGGTTGAAGAGCTTCGCGGAAGCAGACTGCCTTGGCAGCGATGATGTGCACCAGCGGCCCGCCCTGCATGCCCGGGAAAACCACTTTATCAATTGCGGAGGCGAATTCCTGTTTGGAAAGGATCATTCCGGCGCGCGGGCCTCGTAGGGTCTTATGGGTCGTCGAAGTAACGATGTGGGCGTGCGGCACAGGAGAAGGATGCACGCCTCCGGCAACGAGGCCGGCGAAGTGCGCCATGTCGACCAGGTAGAGCGCGCCAACTTTGTCTGCAATTTGCCGCATGCGGACGAAATCAATGATTCTCGGATAGGCGCTGCCGCCGCCAATGATCAGCTTCGGGCGTTCTTTCTCGGCCAGCTTTTCCAGATCGTCGTAGTCAATCGTTTCCGTCTCTTTAGTTACGCCGTAGGGAACGATGCGATACGTCTTGCCAGAAAAATTTAGGTGATGCCCGTGAGTCAAATGTCCGCCATGGGCAAGGTTCAGCCCCAGAATCGTGTCGCCCGGTTGCAGCACCGCCGCGTAGGCCGCCATGTTCGCCTGTGATCCGGCATGCGGCTGGACATTAGCATGTTCAGCACCGAAAAGCTCCTTCGCGCGATCACGCGCCAGGTTTTCTACTACGTCCGCAAACTCGCAGCCGCCGTAGTAACGCTTGCCGGGATACCCTTCGGCATATTTGTTGGTGAAAACCGAGCCCATGGCTTCGAGCACCGCCTCGCTGACGAAATTTTCGGAGGCGATCAGCTCCAAGCCTTCGTGCTGGCGCCGAGTTTCATTGTCGATAGCCGCTGCCACCTCCGGATCGGCCTCATAGATTGGGCGGGACATTTTATTGTTCATCGCGTTCTCTCGATGGAAACCCTCGAATCAGTATAGCGATTAGCGGGGCGTGTCCCCTTGGAGATTTTTGCTAAGTGCTGAATCCTAACTGCTTTCTTTGAACGCCCTTCCCAGAAAGGATGCCAAATGCCACCCATCCAGGTATTTGCAAGGCGCCTCTCCCATCGAGTAGTGGCCGCAAGGGAGTACCGCAACCTTGTGATCGAGACCATAACGTTCGAATTCGGCGACGACATGGCGCGAAAATTCAGGCAGGAAGGTTAAGTCATACTTCGCATAAACAATCAGCGATTTCCTTTTCCAGCGCGCGAATTGCTTGAAGTAAGACATGGGGCTGACCGCGGTCCACAGAGCGCGTAGTCGGTCAATATCTAGAAGCGGCTCCAGCCCCTGCCGTATGTGCCGCGTGGATTGCCCGTGCCAGACCACGTCAGCGACGTAGGTGGAGGCGTGATTGAATGCCGCGACCTGGATTCGCGAATCATGCGCAGCAGCCAGAAATGCGTAGCACGAACCGAGGCTGGTGCCAGTAATACCGAGGCACTCATAGCCTTGTTCTTCCAGCCAGTCCAGGCAGCAGCGGATATCCAGCACCGCCTGACGGCACGCGTCCATGGTGCGGCCAATGTTTGCCGACACTGCGTAGTCAGCTCGCCGGATCTCCGCGGGCCGGCGAATATCGTGATAGGGCATGCTCAACCGGAGCACGGAAATTCCCAGACGGTTCAAAATGCGGCACAGCGCGTTGTAGTTCAGCGCGTCTGAGTTCCAATGTGGCAGCAGCACCACTGCGCTTTTGCCCTTCGCAGGAAACCAGCGCGCATTCGCCAGATTGTTCTCGGGATACGGCGTGTGCACAGCCGAAGTGAAGCGAAGAAATTCCGCGTAAGTACCCCGAACTTTCTTCTCCAGCACAGGATCAGGAATTTCGCGCGTGCTGAACACCTGCACTTCCCTCGTCTCCAGACGGAAATCGGAAGGGGTTCTGTGGGCAAAGAATTCGTCGCTGGCAGCAACGGCGCGCAAGTTGTACTCGCGCATGTAGTGCTCGCACTGCTCGTGGGTTTGCGCAGGCAGGAAACCGTTACGGCAGGGCCATTCGCGCGTCCACTCAATTCCCCACTCCAGCGGACGCACCACGCGGTTGTTGTCCACCGAGGTGAGGCGCGTCTCCCAGTCGTACATCCAGCGGGCGAAAAGCGAAGGCATGTGGTTTAAGGATAACAAAGGGAGCACTTAGTACTCAGCAGTCAGCATTCAGCGGTAGCAATTGGCACTTAGCGGTTGGCATTTGACCAGCGAAAGACATCTGAATTCACGTACGCAGGGCGAGGCGCCAATTGCACCAGTTTGACTCGACCTTGCAGACTGATGCGGCGGTTGTCGGACTCGGAGCAGCATTCCTGCGGCCGCAGTTCCCAACTGCCGAATTGCCGACCAACCATCCGCTAGACCGCTACCCACGACGACCAAATCGATTATCAGGGAACACGCACTATCGCCGGAACTTGGTTCACGGGAGCTGCAAGTCCAGGGCATAGATCTCCTGGAAACCCGTGTCATGCAGCAGCAAGGGAGAATCGTCAGGGGCCAGCCCCGTCCACTGAGCGAATTGCCCTTTCGCCATTCCACGGGAGAGACTCACGACCCCAATACGTTCTAGCTTATGGTCGCTGACCCGCACACGATAAAAGGGCGTGCCGTCCTCCACGGAATCGAAAAAGTATATGTATTCGCCGCTTCGCGACAACGTCGGGTAGTCAATACTCTTCGCGAGAAGCAATTGCTCCCACTTTTGGGTCGCGAACGTATACATCAGCAGCTTCTGTGAGTTCTGCAATTTGTGGCTTAAGGCAAACAGAAAGCGGCCGTCGCGTGACCAGCGTGGGGAGAACAAACCCTCCGAGCCTGGAACGGTAGAAACGTGATGGGTTCGCAAATCTACGAGATCCACGGCGCTGTTAAGGTCGGAGTAGTCTGGTGAGTACGCCAAAATGTTTCCATCCGGAGACCAGGTCGGGTCCAACGAGCCCTCGCCCGGAGTCAACTGTTCCGGGCTGCCGCCGTCGGCTGAAACCACGTAGATCTTCCAATCCTCGCTGGGTTTCCTTGCACTGAAAGCAATCCGCTTCCCGTCCGGAGACCAGCGTGGCAGGCCAACTACGATGGAACTATCGGTGAGTTGAAGTCGCTGGCTCCCGTCCAGCCGGCTGCGCCACAGCGTAGCTTGCGGAAAAGACACATATGTAACCCATTCTCCATCACGGGAAAAATCCAACCCTTCGGCCGACAATCCCGACAGGTAGCTCACAAACTGCCGCGACTTGCGGTCATAGCGCATCAGTTCGCCGCGGTTTTGAACGCCCACCGCAAAGAGCCGCTTGCCATCCGGACTTAGTGTAGGCCCCATGAAGGCCAACGGCCCCACAGTCAACTGCACCGGTTGAGGCCTTGCCGTACGCAATAGGCCTTTGCCTTCTCGAATCGCCCAAATATTCGTCATTCCATCGCGAGTCGATTGGTAGAGGAAGTATTTCCCATCCGGGGTCCACACGCCGCAACATTCGTCACGACTGTCATTGCCGGGAAAGACGGGATGCAGATTCGATCCGTCCACGGACACCTCCCACAGCGACCCAGAGTGGTAGTCGGTATTGATTTGCGTGAAACGTAACACGCTTCCGTCGGGTGACCAGCGCGGTCGAACCGCGGCTCTCGGTGTGGTTGCAATCTTCCGCGATTCACTTCCGTCGGCTTTAGCTATGTATAAACCCTGTAATTTTCCGTAAGCGATGGCGAGCCCGTCCGGCGACCAGGCTCCGTCAGTCACGAACAAGTTGTCCAAACGCCGTGCGGTTCCGCCGGGGAGGGGCATAATCCAGAGAGGGGCCTCTTGCCACCCGCCTGCCAGCAGCTCGGACCGGCTCGGGGAAATATCAAGCGCCCAGGCGGACATACCTCCTAAAGACCCAGGAATGGACACGGTGTTCCCGCCTGTACTGGACACT